>SXGT01744870.1_pt1 | contig 19329 bp, 13 predicted proteins | sample 3176221 | NCBI WGS metagenome assembly SXGT01 (sample SAMN11356862, study PRJNA531348) | freshwater metagenome | isolation source: freshwater sample F1-120 | place: China: Fuxian Lake, Yuxi | collected 2017-12-25
ATTCACAAGTTCGATGTATCCGATCTGAAAGGCGCGCCGCCGAAGGTGCATGGCCGATTTTATGTGTTCGTCGACGAATGCCACCGTACTCAGGGCGGCGATATGAACAAGCAGATGAAACGGTGGCTGCCGAGCGCCATCTTCGTCGGCTTCACGGGCACACCGCTCCTGCGGAAGGACAAGCAGCGAACCCTCGACGTGTTCGGCACCAACATCCACACCTACAAGTTCCACGAGGCCGTCGCCGACCAGGTGGTGCTCGACCTGAAGTACGAAGCCCGGCAGGTGCCGCAACGGCTCACCTCCCAAGCCGCCATCGACCGATGGTTCGAACAGAAGACTCGAAACCTGAATAACTTCCAGAAGGCGGTGCTGCGCAAGCGGTGGGCGACAATGGAGGAGCTGATGAGCGCCGCCGAGCGGAAACGGCGCATCATCGCAAGCATCATCGAAGACTTCAGCCTCAAACCAAGGTTGAACAATGATCGTGGCACGGCAATCCTGGTTGCAGCCTCCATCTACGACGCGTGCCACTACTTCCGACTGTTCCGACACGAACCGTTCGGCCAACACTGCGCAGTCATCACCTCCTACGAGCCCAATCACAACGACATTTCGAGGGAGCCACCGCACAGCGACGCGCGCTTCAAGTTCGACACCTACACCCAGCTCGTGCTGGAGTCGGGGCAATCGACTGCAGACTACGAAGCGAAGGCGAAGGAGCGGTTCATCAAGGAGCCCGCCAACTGCAAGCTGCTCATCGTAGTGAGCAAGCTGCTGACGGGCTTCGATGCGCCAAGTTGCACATACATCTACCTGGACAACGAGCTGTACGATCACAACCTCTTTCAGGCGATCTGCCGCACGAACCGGCTGGACGGCGAAGACAAGGACTATGGCTACATTGTCGACTTCAAGGGGTTGTTTTCGGACGTCCAGCATGTGATTTCGGTGTACAACTCCGACGAGCTCGACACCGACGAAGGTGGCGGGGGGCCGAACGGCGTCGACATCAAGCAGTGGCTCGCGGAGGGCAAGGACAAGCTCGACGAAGCACGGCAGTCAATCTCCTACCTGTGCGAGCCCGTCCCCCCACCGAAAGAGGTGGAGCAGTTCATGCGGTACTTCTGCGGCGGCGCATCCGACCCCAACGCGCTCCAGGCAACCGAGGCGCTGCGGGTCACGTTCTACAAGGCCGTGGCCACGCTTGTCCGGGCCTTCGCCAACATCGCCCAGCACCTCGAGGAGGCAGGCTACAGCGCGACGCAGGCCGAAGGAGTCAAGGCCGAAGTCACCTTCTACAGCGAGATGGGAGCGGCGATCAAGCGGCACTCCGGCGAAGAGCTGGACATCAAGCCCTACGAAGCCGACATGCGGCACCTGATCAACACCTACATCCAGGCCGACGCCGCCACGGAGCTCGGCTCGATGGGGGAGATGTCGCTCACCGAGCTCATCATCAAGACCGGCATCCACGACGCAATCGCCCGCACCCTCAACGCCAAGGGGAAGCTCTCTCGGAACTCGGTGGCGGAGGCGATCATCAACAACGTGCGAAGGACCGTGATCCGCGATCAGCTCGCCGATCCGAGGTTCTACCAGCAGATGTCGGCGCTCCTCGACGACCTCATCCAGCAAAAGCGTGACGAGACTTCAGACTACGAGGAGTTCTTGCGGAAGGCCGAGGAACTGGTACGCCGCCTGATGGCCCGCACCCCCGACGCGGGGGTACCCTCCTCGCTTCACGGCAACCGCGAGGCGACGGTCCTGTACAACAACCTGACGAGTCTACCAGCTACAACCTTCCGATACCCCGAACCCGACGAGGCGCGGGCGGCCTTCGCGCTCCAGCTCGATCTCGTTGTTCGCGACTCGGCACCCTCCGGGTGGCGCAACGATCAGGCCCGGGAGGCGGTTGTCCAAAACGCGCTCTTTCCTCTGCTGCAGCGCGACCGCGAGGCCACCGCGGCGCTGTTCGAGATCATCAAGAACCAGCCGGGATACTGACGATGGAGCCGATCCAGCTCGGCGACATCTCCATCGAGGTGACGCTCAAGAAGGTGAAGAACGTGCACCTGTCGGTGCACCCCCCTACGGGCCGAGTCACCCTCGTGGCTCCCCTCGCCACCCGACCGGACGTGGCCCGCGCCTACGCGGCCAGCCGCATCGGCTGGATCCGGGCACAGCAGCTCGCCTTTGCCACCCAGGCGCGCGAGCCGGAGCGGGAGTGCATCCCGCGCGAGGGCCACTACGTGTGGGGTCACCGGTACCTGATGGCGGTGGTGTACGCCGAAGCGAAGTCGGGCGTCGCGCTGGACCACCGGAGGATCACCCTGCAGGTTCGACCGGGCGCGGACGCCGAGCAGCGGCGGCGGGTGCTGCACGCCTGGCACAAGGGGCTGCTGCACGCCGTGGTGCCCGCGCTCGTCGCGAAGTGGGAGTCGCGGCTCGGCGTGAGGGTGACGGGGTACTACCTCCAACGCATGAAGACGAAGTGGGGGAGCTGCAACCACGCCGAGGGCAACATCCGGCTCAACACGGAATTGGTGAAGAAGCCGAAGGAGTTGCTGGAGTACGTCGTCGTCCACGAGATGCTCCATCTCGTTGAGCCGACCCACAACGAGCGGTTCGTCGCGTTGCTAGACCAGCACTTCCCCGCGTGGCGGGAGGCCAGGTCGGAACTCAATGCGCTGCCGCTCGGCCCGGAGGAGTGGTGACACGGCCCTACGGCCGCCGCGCCTGAATGGCGGACTTCACCGCCTTAATCCTGTTGTACCACCCCGTGAACATTAGCTTGCTCTTGCCTACGTAGTAGTTCCGCGGATCGTCGTGTTCCGCGGGGCTCAGCACTCCGTATAGATCGCCCAGTTCGTCAGCCTCCGCGGGAAGCAACGGAACCAGCTTCGTGAAGGCCGTAAAACTCGAGTCCTGAAGCGCCTTATTCTTGTATTGTTGACGCTGGTTATTGAACACGAACTCGTTGCTCGCTCGTTCGATTAGGCGGCGCAAATACCCAGAAAGTCGCTCCTTTTCGGACGGACTCGGCTCGCCTGCGACAGCGAGGATTCGGTCGATTTCGGCGCACAACTCATCCCAGCGCTCGACGTACTCCTCAACGGTGGCACAGTGCTCCATCACCTGTACCTGCAGCCGCGCGTCGAGCTGACTCCGCTTGAGCGTGCGCTGGACCTCGACGAAGAAATGCCAATTGTGGGTGAGAAGAATCACCTGCGTGGTCGGCTGGCTGCGCACGAGATCGCGCAGACGGATGCAGAAGTTCGAGGAGTAGTTGTAGTCGAAACTCGTCACGGGGTCGTCGAACACAAGAACCTGGTGCGGGGTCACGGACGCCTCGCAGAAGAAGATCGCCAAAGAGTGGACCTTCTGTTCACCTTCGCTGAGCACGCGCTCGACGACATGGTCCCCGATCTTCGGGGTCACGATAATTTCCTGGTTGGCTCCTCGACTGGTCAGTTTCACCCCGAGATCTGCCATCCGCGCACCGGCCAAAGCCAGATACTCGCCATCAAGGCGTTGCTCGAAGGTACCAAGTACCAACTCGCCGTGGGCCTCCTTACCCTTCACCGTCATCGCCTGAAGCCGCGGCGTGAACCGCGCCCGTTCCACGCGGCCGACGTCAGCTTGGTGTGCGCGCGAGTCGGAGCAGATTGCCTTCATCTCGGGGAGCAGTGCCTCGATTGCGAGCCGAGCCGCCAGAGCGGCGTGCCTCTCGCGGAGGCCTCGCAGGCGCTGCTCCATTGTCGCCCTGTCGTTCGTGACGCCCTGAAGCGCTTCTTCAAGCTGCCGCCGCACGCCCTCGACGACAGCGAGCGCGGCCGGCAGCTCGAGATGCCGTGCAAACGCGGCGGCGCCCGCACGGATACCGACGACGGATCGGTCGCCGGCTGCGCGCTGCAGGACGCCGACGAGCGCCCCAAGCGAAACCAGGAACCCGGTGGGGAGTCGCTCGGCGCATGCGGTGTAGTCCGCGAGCGAGAAAGAAGCGACCTTCTCCAGAAGTGCGCCAGCCGCACGAATCTCACCCTCCAACCTGCGGATTTCGGCCTGCAGAGTCGAATTTAGGTAGGCATGGTACGCCTGGAAGAGCGTCTCGACGCCGCCGTCCGCTACGCGAAGGCAGAGCGGGCAGGGGTCTCCGCCGGATCGAATTGCCCCCAGTCGCACGCGGCGTTCCGCAGCTTGCAGCAGTGCGTGGTGTGCGTCGTGGTCGCAGCCCGCCGGGAAGACACCTCGCGCAAGTTCCATGGCCGCTGCCTTCTTGGCATCCAGCGCGTCGAGTTTCAGCACGAGGATCGCCAAATTTCCTCCAACGCACCAACCAGCGAACTCACGCAACTGCTGCTCAAGTTGCCGGAGCAAGGCGACCTCGCTGCGCAGTGAGCGCCCACCAGTGTCACTGAGTGCCGTTTCCAACAGGACGATCTGGCCAGCAAGCTCGGCAAGCTGAGCTTCCTCGTCGCCCACGAGCGCAGGGATCGCGGCGATGTGCGCCGCCACGGAAGCGTGGGTAGCGGGAGTCCAGGAGGCCAATGGCTCCACGCGAAGGGTCGGATGCGCTTCCAGACGTGACATCACGCCCTGAATGCGCTGAATCAGGGCGAGACTTGCCGACTCAATCTTGGCTTGCGCGTGCCGCTGAAACTGGCCGACGGCGGCGCGCGCGTGCTCAAACACCTCAAGTCGAAACGCCTCGACTTCGACGGCCGCTGCCGGATCTACAGCACCCTGGAGGTGACGAAGGGCGACGGTCGAGTCGAAGTACTTCAGGCTTCCCGCTGCGACGCCAAAACCTGCTGCCGCACTCCACGAGGTGGCGGCGCCGTTCATGCGGTAGTCGAACTCAGGGCTCCCCGCAGGGGACACGCGGACATTGTGCAGCGGCGAAACGGGTTGCTGTGGGCTTGCAAGTACCTGAATCGCACGACAGACGCTCGACTTCCCCGAGCCGTTCTTGCCGAAGACCAGCGTGACCTGCTTAGCAAACCGAAGCGTCAGGCTGGGTGACAGCTTCTTGTAGGCTCGGAACGGCCCGATCTCCTCCAGCCTGCAAGGGTTTGGTGCCTGCCGTGGTGCAACTGCCGCAGGCGTGGCCACAGCGGACTGGTAGTTGCGACGGCCGTGAAGGATCTCCCATGCAAGGTCCAGCCCGGCCTGATCCAGCGCGCCGGCGCCGTTGGCGAGCGCGCGGTCACAGACAACGGCGAACCATGGCTCGCCGAGGGTGTCCCGCATCTCCAAAAGGTACCCAGTCGCGTCAGGGAATCGCGGCATCCAACCATTACCCTCTCGGGTTGACTAACCCGCTGGAGGCGACGTTGCCGACTTCCGGTCCACCCCTCGCCCAAGCCGCCATCTCCGCCGTCCTCGGCCCCCACGCATGCGCCCACGCCACGACCAGGCCACGCGCCTCTAGCGCATGCGCCTCGGACTTGGCCGCCTCGCGCAACAGCCAGTCGACGACGAGGTCGCGGCGGTGGGCGATCAACGCCGAGAGAACCGCCTCGTGCTCGATCCAACGCGGCTCCGCGAGGTCGATGCCGTCGAGCTTGCCGACCAGCCTCTCAACGGCATCCTCATCGCCTCGGGCAGCGAGCTGTCGCCACGCCCAAGCCTCCAACAGCGGCCCTTGGCCCAGCAACCAGCGAGGGTCGAAGCCTGGCGGCTGGAAGCGTTCCACCACGCGAACCTGAAGAATCTCCGCCCGGGTGCGCTCAAGCCGTGCCCCAGCGGGCAGGCCCGGCAGCAATCCGATGAACTGGGCGCCGATCGCGCCGTCGAAGGTCTCGGTTTCGGCTCCTTCGGACAAGGGGATTCCGCGCTGCAAGAGCGCCTCGATGCGACCGGGCGCACCCGCGGCGAGCAGCAGCCGCGCGAGGTCGTCGAACACGTCCAGCAGCTCGTGGGCGAGTTGGCCGCGCCCGGACTCACCGCGCGGACCCCTCGGATCGGGCGCGAGTGGCGCCGTGGTGAACACGCTCCAGAGCCGCTCCAGCACGGCCACGACTCGCGCCCGCGGAACCCGCGCATCCGCGAGCGCCCTCTCAAAGAACCGCGCCAGGTCGCGCCACGGCGGGCCCTGCCGCCGCTCATCTGCGTCGCCAAGCCCAGGTTGCAGCTCGCCCAGTTGCACGAGGAAGCGGAAGAGGGGGTCAAGCCCGTCGGTCGCCCAACGCCCGGGCAAGAACGGCCACGGAGCCTGTTCGGCCCATTCGAGGACGATCTCTGCGTACTGGCCCACGAGGTCGTCCTCGCCCTCCTTCTGCGCGTCGTCGAACCAGTGGCTCGCAAGCGAGGCCGCCTTCCCGGGGCCGTGGGCCCGGATGAACGCCAGGCGCTCTCGTCGGAATGCCGGTTGCTGGAGCCAGAGCAGGCCGCCCTCGCCCCGAGCCGCCCTGCGATGGATCGCCGTCCGCAGCCACGCTGGGAACGGCTCACCCGCCTCGATGGCCCAGTGCATCAGGTCGTATCGGGCTCGCGGCTCGCTCGCCTCCCGCCACGCAAGCGCCCGCAACGGCGCGCTGGTTTTCAGGACTTCGGCGACCGCGTGCCGGATGGTGTCGCGCCGCAGCTCCAGGTCGGTGCCCACGCGGATCACGCCGCGCACCGTGCTGGGCGCCGCGGGTAGCAGCGGAGTCGCAGGATCGACATCCGAGCGATCTTCCTCGCGGCACACCTCGTTCCAGGCCCGGAGGGTCTCGACGTCGCCAAGGACCGTGAGTGAGTGGATGGCTCGTGCGGCGCGGGACAGCGCGACCTGAAGCAGGTCCAACCCGGCCGGCCGCTCGCCGCGCAGGCGATCGCAGAACTCAGCGAGGCGTTCGTCCAGCGGTAGGTGGAGACCGCTGCCAAGCCCCCGCCGGCTGGTGGCGGCCCGGCAATGGCGGAGGCGCGAGTATGCCTCGGCGAGGGCTGACAAGTCTGGGCGATCGACCCCCAGGCGGCGCAGCGCTTCGGCCTCCATGCACGCCCGATCCCTGCCGAGATGTCCCCAGTTTTCGTTGGGCTCCGCCTTCAGCAGCAGCGACTCGTCCGCTGCGGGAAGGTGGCTGCGGACCTGCTCCAACGAGGCGTCCCAGAGATCAGCGAGACGCCAGCAGTCGAGCCAGGCGCGCTCGGCGCCGGCGGGCAAGGCCGCGAGTTCCCCGCGTGCCCGGCGACGGAGCGCCTCGGGCCGGCCGAGCCGAAACAGGGCCACGGCCGCCGAGTGCCCCGGCGCGTCGGCAGTCGACAAGCCGTTCGCGAGCTGCGTCAGCGGGTGCTCCGTTGGCTGCCGCTGGGCCACCCGCAAGCGCTGATCACGCGACCACATCTGCACGCCGAAGGCGACGACCTCGCCCGCCTGGGTCGACAGGTTCCCGGCCGCCAGCGCCCGGTCGACCTGCCCCTCGATGCGGACCAGCTCGTCAACGTCAGCGAGGGCCTCCGCCAGCGCACAACGGACGTCATCTCGCATGTCAGCGGCCACGAATTCGCGAGTTGGCTTTGGGAGGCCATCGGTCATCCGGAGCGTCTCCACGGCCGCGTCCCACACGCTTCGCGGCGCCCGGTCGAGCCCCAGAAGCATGTGGAGCAGCGGCAGTCCCTCCCTGTCGAGCCGGATCGGTGCCTGCAACGCGGCCACGTCGGTCGTCGGTTGGGAGAGGGGCCAGAGCGCGTGCTCGCGGGCGCGCCGACGCGCCTCATCCGAGCACTCCGGCCGACACGCAGCCACTAGGCGCGCGGGCAACGGGAGGCGCCCGAAGGTGAGGGAGCTCGGCTCCGCGCCAGACAACCACTGGAGCCCGGGTTCGAAGCCCGCGAGGCACGCCCACGCTGCCACCTCTCGCGGGTCGGGCGGTGGTCCGAGCCCCGAGCGAAGGCTGTCGTGCCGCTCCACCTCCTCCTCGGCGGCGACGGTGAGGGCGGGGAACTGCCAGGGTGCAAGCTGGGCGAGGGCGGAGAGGGTGCGGCCTGACCCTGCTGCGTCCTCGATGATGGGGTGAGGCACCAGCGCGTCGATCCGTGCCCGTGTCGATTCCGGCAGCGACGTGATGAACTCCTCCATGCTGCCAAACACCGGCAGGTGCGCGCGCAGCCGCTCGGAGACGGCCCTCAGTGCCCGGTCGAGGGCTCGCACCTCGTTGGCGCCGCCCCAGACGCGCTCGAACCACCGCCCGTGGCCGCTGCGCTCGTAGAGCACGCGGGACCAACACTCGGTGATGCCGGTGCGACCGACGCCATCCACGTCGGGGCTCGCTGCCGCGAACCGAATCCAAGCGTGGTCGCGTTCCACCGCTGCCCAGTCGGGCGCGCCCTCGAGGGCGGACCACACCTCCTCGGGCTTCGCCCCAAACGCGGCGATATCGGCCATGAGCTCGCCCGTGCGAGGCAGGCACAGCAAGGCGGCCCTTCCACGGAGCAGCTCCGGGCGCTCGGCGAGCCCCCAGGCTGCCGCCAGCATGGCGATGGCCGGCGTCGCGGCGCGCAAGCCCTTCTCGTCACGCACCAGGAGGCCCATCCCAACCAGGCCATCGACGAGCCGCTCCGCTGCGGGCCTCCTCAGTTCGGCGGCGACCTCACCAAGCAGGCGCTCGCGCTCGCCGACCGACCTGACGTGCGCGACCTTCAGTGCCCGGGAGGCGAGCTCCGCCGCGTCGGGCGAGTGCCAGCCGCGCCGGGCCAGCGCCGCCGTTGCCGCGCGCTGTGCGAACGCTGCATCGAAGGCCGTCGCCTCCAGCGAACCCGAGGTGACCACGATTTCCGCCCAGAAATCGGTGTACACGCCGCGGTCGCCGTCGCCAAGCGCCCACCCGGGATGCTCCTCGGCACCCCGCAGCCACCCGGCCGCGACGAGGCGGCGATGGAGGTGCCCGACCGGCCCGGTCGCCCTCGCCTCAGCCGCGACGGCATCGAGAACGAGGCTGATCGGCAGCCCCGCGAGGCCACCCGCTGGGACCTGGCCGAGCATCTTCCGTGCGCGCGCGGCCTGCGACTCGCCGAGGTGGCCACCCGATACCAAGCGGTCGAGCACCGGGAGCAGCCGGCCCACCGTCCAGTCGTCCACGAGGATCGCCGGAATGGGCAGCCTGCGGAGGGCGGCGCTGTCTACGAACTCGAACGAAAGCGGAGCCCTCTGCGCAGGGGCGTGGAGCAGCGCCTGCTCGAGCTGGCGGCGGACGGTCGCGACGCCGGAGGTGCTGTCCACCACCACCGCGATTCGGTCGAGGTTGGGCGGCACTTCAGCTAGGGCTTCCGAGGCGGTGCCGCCGGGGCGCGAGCCGTAGATGTCGAGGTGCTGCCGGACGAAACGGAAGGCCCTCGGCAACTCCATTTCACTCCGCTCGACCCCCGGGAACGAGGGGTGCCACGCTTCGACGGTGGAGGGGCGCGAGCCGGTGCGCGCCTCATGGAAGAGCTGGACGAGATGTTCCGCCGACTCGAAGCCGTAGGCTCGCGCCACCTGTGACAGGTAGGGCTCGGTGAGCCAGCGCTCGACGGTCGCGGAAATACCATTCTCAAAGCGGCTGATCTCTCCGCGCAGGTCACCGCCGAGCGTGATCTTGTCGATGACGTTTTCCTGTCCCAGCCGTCGGGAGGATCGCTGCGCGCGGATGCGCTCACGGAAACGGCCCTGCTGCTCCCTGGTCAGGCTGAAGTCCATCGTCGTCCTCGCTTGTGGAAGGGTAGCGCGGCGGGGGAGAACGGCACGCAACCAGACTTGCGCAAATATGCGCTATTTTCATTTTTTAATCTTTCATCCATATGACTCCATGATGGCAGCGGAGACCATTCAACCATGATTCTTCCAGCCGTCAACTTCCACGTCAACCGCACCTGTAACGCCCACTGCACCTTCTGCTTCGCCACCTTTCGCGACGTGCCCGGTCGACTCGCCCGCCCCGACACGCTTCGCCTACTCGACCTTCTCGCCGCAGCGGGCGTCGAAAAGCTGAACTTCGCCGGTGGTGAGCCCACGCTGTACCGTGGCATCGGCGACCTGCTGCGGGCCTCGAAGGCCCGGCGCTTCGTCACCAGCATCGTCACCAACGGTGCCCGGCTCGACACCCTGCTCGGCAACAACGCTGCCGATCTCAACTGGGTGGGCCTCTCGGTCGACTCCGCTGTCGAGTCGGTGGAGGTCGCCCTGGGCCGCAGTCGTGGCCACCACGTCGCCGATTCGATGCGACTCGCCGCCCGCTGTCGAGACCTCGGCATCCGCGTGAAGCTCAACACCGTCGTCACCGCGTTGAACGCCGACGAGGACATGTCCGCCTTCGTCCGGGCGATGGCCCCGGAGCGGTGGAAGGTGTTCCAGGTGCTCCCGATGAAAGGGCAGAACGACGGCGTCGTCGAGCCGCTACTCATCAGCCCGGCCGCCTTCGGCAGCTTCATCCTCCGGCATCAAGCCCTCGCATCCGAGGGTCTAGCCCCCGTTGTCGAGGACAACGACGCCATGCGCGGCTCCTACGCCATGATCGATCCGGAAGGCCGGTGCTTCGGCAACGCCACGGGAGAGCACGTTTACAGCCGGCCCATTTTGGAGGTCGGAGTTGAGGCCGCCCTGGCCGAGGTGGGGGTGTCGGCGGAGAAGTTCGAGCTTCGCGGGGGGCGGTACTCGTGGGCGCGGTAGGTCGGCGGGTCGCGGTCTACGGCGGCGACGAGCGCCAGGTCGAGCGCTTCGACCTGCCCGACGTCGTGTTCTTCAAGTCGTCGCGCTTCGGTGGAAACGGCGAACTGCGGCGCTTCGAGAACGCGATTCGTTCGGGGACGATCTGCGAGGTAATCATCCTCCGAAAGTGGAACGGGCACGCCGGAACCAGCAAGGTCCGTCGCCTGTGTCGGCAACTCGGGGTGACGTACCGCGTGGAGTAGGGCCGAGGGGCGCGCCGGGTGACCTCGGCGCGCCCCGACCGCATCAGGCTTCGCCGCGGAGGACCTCGATCAATACCGCCATCGGGTTGTGCCAGGCGACGGCGGAGTCCACGCGCAGCGTGAGCCCGTGCCGACGGCAAACGCGGAACATCTCGTCGAGCCGCTCGTCGTCGAGTTCGTAGGGCTGCGTCACGTAGATGTGAGGTTTTCCCGCCTTCATCCACATCGAGGTGTGGTCGCTGCCGGGCAGGTGCACGCAGCGCCCCGCGTGCCGGTCGCCGCCGTCTTCGTGCGTCAGACGAAGGAGGCAAGCATGCCCGTCCATCGACATCGTGACCCCTTCCCGCTCGGCCCAGGCCTTCTTCGCTTGCGAGTCGCGCACCTCATCTGGCTGGGGTGCGTAGCGAGCTTCCCCGGCGTGCATGCCGTCGATGGCCCGGTCGTAGGCCGAGCCGGGCTCGTGTGCCCAGCGACCCGGGTTCTTGCGCGTCCACTGGCCGTCGAGATCCACGTGTTCCTGCTCGGCCACCATCAGCCCCCGGCGCAGGTAGTGCGCCAGCACGGTCACCTTCCCCTCGATGAGGGCGACGGTGTCCGCCGGGGTGCTGCGCGCGAGTTCGCCAGCAATGTCGCGGAGGCCCTCTCCCGCGCGACCGGCGTACATCAGGACCGCGATCTTGCGGAGTTCAGCCGCCGGGAGCGTCGCCAGGTACGGTCGAAGCTCGTGGGCGGGCACGACGTCGTCTCCGCTCCGGAGCGCTGCCGCCGTGGCGAGTTCGATCACGCGCGCCACCGTGGCGGCGAACCCGGTGGGCGAGCTGGGTGGTGCCGGCGGCTCGCCGGGGGTCTCCCGCTGGGGAAGCGCGCGGAGCACTCGGAGCCGCGCGGTGGAGTACGACTCGCCGGTGGCCTGTTGACGAGCGCGAATGGCCTTTTTCTGCTTGGTGTTGTCGGGCATGGGTAGAACCTCCAAGCGACTGCCCGGTGACCGCCCTCTCCGAAAAGCCGCTGGTTGGTTCAACCGATGCTGGCCTCGGACTGGGTCCGGTTTGCCCCATGATGAACCCGGGCGGGGGTTCGGAGGGGTTCGGCGTTGGCCACGCCGAGACCCAGAGTACCGGATCGCGCGGCACCGCGCCAGCGCGAGCCGACGGCTGTGCGCGAGCGGTTCAGCCGGCGTCGCGATTCAAGGGCGTGCACGCCCGTAGTAGAGGTCTTGACCGTGCTTGCGCACCCGCTCCCAGCGCCCGTCGGTGCCGGGGACGATGCCGTGGGTGCGGAGCAGGCGACTGACCCGCCAGCAGCCGGTGCGGCCGACCGTTGAGCCCCTCTGCAAGTAGTGCGCTCGCCCGCCGGCCACCTCGGCACACCAGATCTGGGTGATCTCAGCGTGGAGGGCGATGGGGATGCCGTCGAGGGGGTCGGTGGCCATCGGGGTCCTCGTTGTGGGGCGAGGGTAACCGCCGGTGAGGATGGACGACGGAGGCGATCGTCGCCTGCCGCGCGAGGAGTAGAGTAGTGCGATGCCCGCGCGCTTCTGGCTCCACGTCAACCACCCGAGCGACAAGACCTGCGTGCACCTCCAGAGCGGGTGCAAGCGCTCGCGCGAGGCCATCGCCAACAAGCTCGCTGGGAAGCCCTACGGCCCGGTGCTCGGCGAAAAGAACGGCTGGTGGGAAGGTCCCTTTGCCACCCGCGCTGAGGTGGATGCGGCCCAGCAGCGGGCCGGGAAGCCGACGAACCGCGATTGCTCGTTCTGCTTCGGCCGGTAGCGCTCGTTCACGCCGCGCTCCGCGCCGCGAGCGCATCGTGCAGCGCCATCAGCCGCCCCGGCGCGCCCCTCGGCGTCGCGACAACGCCCGCGGCGAGGGCTGGGGCCACGATGTCAGCCTCTTCCTCGGCGAAGTGGTGGCGCAGCGCCGCGATCACGGGCCCTTCGTACGGCCGCCCGGCGCGGAGCACGGAGACGAGGCGCGGGAGGTGCCACCGGAGGTAGTCGTGCTCGCCCTCGGCGTGGTCGAGGGCCTGGCCGATCTCGGGGACGCGCCGCCGCAGGAAGGGGAACAGCACGTCCTCCTCGAACGCCGCGTGCTCGCCGACCCCCTCGACGTAGGCGGCCAGCCGACGCGCGCCGGCGCGGTCGCCGTGCTCCGCGACGGCGAGCACGGCGCGGAGCACGCGGTGCTCGGCGCGAAGGCGGGCGAAGGCCGGTTCGAGGTCAGCCACCGAAGGCCCCCCGCACGATCCCGAGCAGCGCGTCGCGGTTCCGCGCCACGAACCCCTCGACGTAGGCGGGCTCGACACCGTAGGGCGGCCTCGCGCGGAGCGCACCGAAGGCCGCCTCGAGGAGCCGCTCGGCGCGGCTCGTCCCCTCGGCCTTCGCCACGGCCAGGCGGTCGCGCTCGCGCGTCACCGCCGCGAGCGCGCGCTTCGCGTCCTTCGCGCCCGCGCGCAGCTCGGCGAGCTGGCGCTCCAGCCGGGCGACCCGGCGCGCGTCCTCGCGCTCGGGCTCGGCCACCTTCAGCAGCTTCCCGACGAGCACGGCGATGGCGGGTAGGAGGTGGGCGGTGGCGGCACCCAAGTCCTCACGCCTCGCGACGAAGTCCTCGTCGTGCCCGTCGCCCATTTTGCCGTCCAAATGCGTCAGCTCGTGAACAGCGACCCCGTGGAGGAAGGCCGCGACGGCGAGCGGGCGCTCGCGGTGCGCGCGCACGACCTGGGCGAGCCGGTCGGGGTGGATGAACAGGAAGCGCTTGCCCCCCGGCCGCTCGACGGCCTCTCCCACCACGTTGTCGTCGAGGACGAAGCCCGGCCGGAATGAGCGCCGGATGCGCGCCTCGGAGGCGACGAGCCGGAGCGTGCCGTCCCACGCGAGCAGGAATGGCACCCACTTCGCGTACCCCTTCTTGAAGTGGTAGGCGCGCTGCCGGTCGTAGGTCTTCCTCGCGATGCGGAGCCCTGCGAACTTCCCGAAGAGATTCCTCGCCTTCCTGCCTTCGGCCCGATCCAGCGACTTCGCCCGCGCCGGGGTGAGCGCGTCGAGCGCGACCGCCGCCTTCGACACGGCGACGGCCTGGATGAGCCCCCCGCCGCCCGGCTGGAGCGCGGCCTCGGCGGCCCGCTCGATGGCCGACTCGATGGCCAGCGCCTGCCAGCCGTCGAGGGGCTGGCCGACCTCCGCGCGACGGAGCGCCTGGTCCACCTGCTCCGTCACGATCACTGTGCGCGCCCCGCCCGCCGCGCGCCCGGCGTCGTCGGCCTCGGTGAGCACGGCCCGGAGCACCGTCGCTGCGGCGACCTCGGAGGGGGCCTCGGCGTCGGGCTCCACGGGCGTCTCCGTCGCGACCGTCATCCCGGCCGGAAGCACCCACGCCCGCTCGGGGGCGTCGCCGTCGCTCGCGGCCTTCGTCCCGCGAGGGGCGAGCGAGGCCACGGGCTCCTCCGCCGCCGCGTACTTGGCCTGCTCTCCGTAGAAGTCGGCGATGCCGCCCGCCGCCTCGGCGATGGCCTTCCGCACGGCGTCGTCGGCGAAGGCCTCGGCGAGCTGGTCGGCGATCTCCTGCCCGCCGCCGTCGTCGTCCTCCTCGGCGTCGATGAACTCGTCGTCGAGGCTGCGCCCGACGCTCTCGTTCTCGCGCTCCACCTCGTCCACCAGGTCGGAGAAGGTCCACGCGGCGCTGTCCTGCAGCCCGTCGCGGGCGGCGTTCATGGGGTAGCCCTTCGACCCGGGCCGCACCGTCGTCACGAGGTCGACCACTACGTCGGCCTTCAGCCCGTTGCGCTGCGCCGGCGCGGAGAACTGGTGGAGCCCGCCGAGCCTGATCCAGTAGCTCCCGCCGCGATCCCCGGGGGCCCGGCGGTACGCCTTCACGGTGGCCGTCGTCCCGTTCCCCCAGGAGCCCTCGACGCTCACGCGCGAGCCGCCGCGGCGGCTGAACATCGGCTTCACCTCCTGCCCGTTGAACAGGAGCCGGATGCCGGGAAGGTCGTTGGCGGCGAGCAGCTCGCGCAGGCGGTCCTCGATGCCGACGTAGACGCCTCGCGCCCGGTCCCAGTAGCGGTCGAACTCGGGGTCCACGTCGTAGACAGTGAGCAAGGTTCCCTGCCGACGCTCGGCGTCGAACACCTGCACGTCGCGGTCGGCGCCCTCGGCGACGGCGAGGTTGTCGCGGGTGTGGAGCTTGAACCTGAAGGTCCGCGACACGCCGAGGATGACGACCTTCGCCACGCCGAAGCCCCCGGCGGCCTCGCCCGAGTCGGCGGCGTCGCGCTTGCCGCTCTCGCCGATGCTCAGGAAGCGGGTGAGCACGTCCTCGGCCGACATCCCGCGGCCGTTGTCGGCGAAGCTGATGCTGTGGGCATCCTTGTCCCAGGTGACGGCGAAGTAGCCCTCGTCGGCCTTGATCTCGCGGTGGCGGATCGCGGCCTTGACCGCATCGACGGAATTCTGGCAGGCTTCACGGGTCGCCAGCCACGGCAGATCGCCAGATTTGTAGACCGCTTTCGTGAAGTAGCCCCATAGCACGGACACGTTCGCAGAGGGGCGGCCCGTCGCCTTCGCGGTCATCGCCTCGCGGACCTCGGGCACGCCGCCGACCTCGCGGCGCAGGGCGGCCCGGTCGATGGACAGGCGGCCCGTCGCCTTCGGGAACGCGCCGGGGACGGGCATGGGCTGGGAGCAGGGACAGGTCACGCGGCCCTCCGGGAAGACTCGGTGGGGCACCGGTGCGAGTGGTGCAGTGGCGGACGCGGAAGGGGACTCCGCCCGCGTAGGAAATCCGTGCGAGGGGGCCTCTGGGCCGCTACGGAGGCGGCATGCGACTTCACGCGGCTACGGCCTTCGTTGTCCCACTCTGCTCCTGCGACGCCAGTTCGGCGGGCGGGCAGGAATCCGCTCCGACCGACGAGCTTGCGTTCACCATCGTTGGCTGCGACCAACCGCCCGTCGTGACGCTCCCGAGCGCCTGCGACGGCGAGGACAGCGGCTGCCTGATGGACTGCGCGGAGATGGCGCCCGACGCGTGGAGCGCCTGGGAGCAGGAGTGCGGCTCCGAGGTGGCGGTGTGCACCACGGCCTGCGGCAAGGTTTACGGAGCTGACCAGTGCGCGATCTCGCTTCCCGGTGTTTCGAGCGATGATCTCTACGAGGAGTGCTTGGCCGGATGCAAGCGTTGCATGGCCTACCCCGGTGAGGTCGGTGATTACGACCCCTACGCGACACGGGGAAGCAGCGATGACGGCCCGTACGTGGACAACGGCGCCCAGGCGGAGCTTTGGGCGCAGTGCGTTTCTGAGAAGTCGTGCGAGGACCTCGAGGATGGCTACTGCGAGGCGAGGGTCTTTCAGCCGCCCTCGGATTCGTCGATTTGCGTCTCGGAGTAGCGGGTCGGCGACGCGAGGTGTTCCGCCAAGCGAGCTCGCGGCCGCTGTGTCTCCCGCCGTCCTGAGCGTCGCGACGCCCGTGGCGGTGCGGTCCACGCGGGCGCCGTGCTCGGGCCCGGCGGCGAGGACCAGAACCCGCCCAGCTTGCCGTTCGACGAAGTCCTCGATGCCGTCCGTATGGACTCCCCGGGGCAGCCCCGCGTCACCATGACGCACCCCATGACCATCGCGAGTCCCGAGAGCGTTGATACCGGGGTTGCCCCAGTTAGGGCGGGGTGACCAGCCGGAGCTCAAGCCATGTCGGTCATTGCCCTCTTCGGAACGCTTGCGTGCACCCCCGGCACCGAGGGGATTGACGATGGTGACACCTCGTCGGGAGACACGGGGGACACGACCGATCCCGGGGACACCTCCGGGAGCGATTCGGAGCCCGAGGACATCGCCGCTGGGTTCGATCCAGGCGGCGAAGGGCTCGGGCACTGCGCCGTCCGCGGCCTGCAGCAGGCGCGTGTCGATGGGTACGCGGAGGCAGAGATGATCGCCGCGCTCGGCTACTCCACGGAGATTGACGGCAGGTCGAACAGCTGCTTTTCCATTCTCAGCTCCGCCGGCGCGAGCAGCGCGGTTCTGTGGGCCTATGTCAACGACGAAGGCATCGCGAGCGTTGACGCGCCGGACTACGCCCTGGAGGATCCTGTAACCGATTACTGCCCGGATCTCACCTGGGGCTGGCTGACGGAGCATCCGCTGAAGCATTGGTACGTGGACTCCGAGGCGATCTTCGCCGTCGGCATGCCGGGCTCGGAGGACGCCACGGTCACCGAGACCGTGGAGAGTGAGAAGGTGGGCGTGACGGTGCTCCCCGCTGGATGGGTGCCCTTGTGCTCCTCGCGTCCTGGCAGCCCCCAGACTCTGGCGTGGCCATCGCTCACGACCGCTGTGAGTGACGATGACGCCGTGATGCTCGGCGAACGCTATCGCTGGTACGTTGACGACTCGAAGGGCGAGTACATGTTCGCCGCGAGCGCCCGCACGGGGGATATTTTCGACGTCGACACGTACAACTACTAGCACGCGAAGGCCCGTCACCTTCGGGAACGCGCCGGGGACCGGCATCGGCTGGGAGCAGGGGCAGGTCATGCGCGCCTCCCGGCGGGAGAGCACTCCGGCATCCGCCACCGCATCTGCAGGGGCCAGATGGTGATCGCCGTCGTCCTTGGAAGGCGCCTGTGACGTGCAATCTGGATACAAACGGCGGGCGCGGAGAGAGGTGGAGAGTGCCTGCATCGTTCGTTGCCCTGCTGGGCTTGACCTTCACTTCTGGATGCACCGACGCGCCGACGAAAGGCGATGGGGGAGACACCGCCCCGCCCGCAAGTTGTGGCGATCTTTCCTGCGAGCGTGCAGAAGAAGCGCTGGAGTGTACCGAGACGCCCGACGCCTTCGCGACGGCGCTTCAGGAGTGGGGCGACGCGCAATTGGAATGCACCGACGCCTACGATGGCTACACGTCGAACGAACTGGAGGAACTTGGCCGCGAGATCGCGGCCTGCGAGACCTGGGAGCTTGAGTGTGAAGAATCCGGGGACCTCTGCGCGTTCACTTGCGCCCAACGGCATGGCACCGCGGAGGGGCAGTGCGCTCTGGACACTGACGTCGAGGCGTCCTCCGAACTCGTGGCGGCCTGCACCGACGCGTGTGACGCAGCGCTCCTCGTCACCGAGGGTGACGCTACCTGGGACGGCAATGCGAGGCACACGGGGTCCGACCCGGCGCCGCTCACGAATCGCGCCGATGTACTCCGTTTCGTTGAGTGCTCCTGGGAGACGGCGTGCTCGAACATGGACGCGGGCTACTGCTACGTCAGCTACTAGCTCGTGCATCGATGGGGTCATGAGCCCCCGCCGGCGCTGCTGGACTCGCGGCCACGGCGCGCCAGGTGGTCCGGAGAGCGAGATTGCTCGAACGCCCGGCGGTCGGGCTGCCGATCGGGTCCGACAAACAGGTCCACCACGCGCATCGGGCGCGGGGCGGGAGCGAGGACGGGCGAGAGGGCGTACACGGGCGGGAGGCGTGATTTTCGAGCGAAAACGAGTCACGACGACGCCTCGTAGGGCGTGCGTGGACGCACGCCGCGAGGGTCGGCAGGGGGGCCCCGGGATGGGTCCCGCGCAGGGCGGCCTGGATGGGCGCGGACAGCCTCCTACAAGGGGTCCGCGTTCGTAGGTGTCGAAACTGCCATTGGTGAGAATCCGGCACGGGGATCACTCCGCGAGCCGCGCCGCGTCGAGGTCGACGGGCGCGTCGCGCAGGGTGGGGTCGGTGAGGATGTCGCTCGACCGCTTGGTGATCAGGTCGTACAGCGACCACGGCCTGCTCGGCGGGCCGGTGACGGCGTGCCACACCCCCGAGACGGCGACGCGGCGGACCCGGTGGTTCCCGAGGGCCAACTCGCTCCACTCTGACGCGACGGGCGACCACCAGATGTTGCCGTCGTCGTTGAAGTTGCGACGCTCCGGCGCGGTGGTGCGGCGGAACTTCGACGCGCACGTCCAGGCGTACTGCGCGAGCACGTCGTTGGGCGCGGCGGGGCGGCGGGCCGGGTCCTCGGCGTACCAGGCGGCGAGCCGCTGCGCGGGCTTCGTCGCCCCGGTCGTGCCCTGGTGGACGGTGCGGTTGTAGTACATCGTCATCGCCCGCTCGGTCGCGACGCCGAGGGTGCGCGCGATGTCGATTGCGCCCGCCATGTACTCGGACTCGGCGGCGACGCGGGCCTGCGTCTGCTGGAACGCGGGCCAGCGCCCGGCGGCCTCGAAGCGAGACACCCACGGCTCCTGCCAGAGCGCCGCGCCGTCGACAGCTTCGAGCGAGGCCCGGCCCGTCACGTCGAGGAGCCTGGCCCAGCTCTCGCCGAAGAAGCGCCCGAAGGCGAGCGGGTCGGCGGCGGCCATCGCGCGGAGCAGGCGGCCGAGCGAGCCCGACTTCTGCGTCCACTGGAGGATGCCGTAGCTGACGCCGTTGCCGTCGAGGTTGGCCTGCACGGACCAGTAGTTGCCCTCGTGCTCGCTGGTCTTC
>SXGT01803691.1_pt1 | contig 19326 bp, 12 predicted proteins | sample 3176221 | NCBI WGS metagenome assembly SXGT01 (sample SAMN11356862, study PRJNA531348) | freshwater metagenome | isolation source: freshwater sample F1-120 | place: China: Fuxian Lake, Yuxi | collected 2017-12-25
ACCGCTCGGTTCATGGCAGTGACCTGGCGGGTGCGGTGCGGAACGGTTTGATCGGCTACAAGACACTGTTCAGCCAGGATCTGAAGCTTTTGGGAGGGCACAACTACAAGGTCAATCCGGATTGTCCGAACGCTGAGAACTGGATATTGCGAGAAAAGATGGATGGTCAATACCGAGACGGCCCGATCTTCATGGATAATCTTCAAAGCGATGGCACGACTTGGCTTGCGAACGGTCGCATTCCTCTGAGCAGTCATGCGGCCAAGGACGGAATCTTCGAAGGAGGGAACTTCCTTTTTGAAGATGGTCACGTCCGTTGGTATCGGGGGTATAATGATGGTAAAGCCAGAGCGGGTCAAATCGCCATCGGAGCCACCCAGGGTTCATGGAAGATCTACTATTCCTTGTCTGACGTGCGATGAAACGGGGCACTGAACCGCCCATCGTCAAAGCAAACTCAGTTCAGTTATGCCGGTTGGCGGATGTTTCTGGGGAGGTGGTTGAGGGAGTGCTGGCGTAACTGGCAAACACCCGTCTATAAAGGCAAAACGTCACCGCCAATGAACCAGACGCAGAAGCCATTCCCGCTCGGTCGCACCGCGACTGTGGCGATGGTCGTTTGCTTTCTTGCGAGCGGCCTGCTGGCGAATGGGCTGCTCGCGGAATCGTTGCCCACGAATTCCGTCGCGGTCTGGCCATTCACCCCGCCGGCCGAAATCAAGCTTCCCCAGGTCCGGCACGCCGACCGGGTCACCAATGGGATCGATCACTTCATTCTGGCGGCACTGGAGGAAAAAGACCTCACGCTCGCGCCTGCAGCCTCTGCTCGCACTCTCGTCCGCAGGCTTTACTTTGATTTGATCGGCCTGCCTCCGTCGCCCGCCGAAGTGGACGCGTTCGTAAATGATCCCGACCCCAAGGCGTATGAGAAGCTCGTGGACAAACTCCTGGCCGACGCGCGCTACGGCGAACGCTGGGCTCGTTTCTGGCTCGACCTCGCACGCTACGCCGACACCGCCGGCTACGAGGGCGATCCCGATCTGCCGAACGCCTGGCGCTATCGGGATTATGTCATCGACGCCTTCAACCAGGACAAACCCTACGATGAATTCGTGATCGACCAGATCGCGGGCGATGAAACCGAAGAGATCATGGGCGCGGGCGACCTTGCTGAGCCGAAGCCGGAGCCAACCGTCGCGCTGACGTTTCTGCGCCTGGCCCCGTTCACCGAACCACGCGGCGATGCCTCCCGTCATGAGATGCTCAGCGAAATGACCGCGACCGTCAGTTCCGTCTTCCTCGGTCTCACGGTCGGCTGCGCGCAATGTCACAACCACAAGTACGATCGCATTCCGACGAAGGACTTCTATCGGATGAAGGCGTTCTTTTCGACGGTCCAGCTCCAGCGTCCGCTGGCGGGGGATGTTTTCCAGATCGGCGGGCCGCTGCCCGCGGCGTTCTATCGCAAGGGGGAAAAGGAGTGGGCGACGAAACTCACCGACCAACGCAACGCAGAACTCGTTGAGACGCGCTCATTCGTGGCTGCGTTGGACAAGGTTGAAGACGTCGGCAAGAAGTCGGATCCGAAGGTTCCGCTCACGTCGGAGCAAAGCGCGCAGCGGAGCAAAGCGAAAGCCCGCATCCGACTGCTCCAACAGGATCTCCTGCGCCTGCAACCCGTCGCCATGTCCCTGCGTCACTCGTATGGGCCGCCGTTCGACCCGGGCCTGCCGGAAACGCGGGTCCTTGATCGTGGCGAGTGGGACAAGCCCGGCGAAGTCGTCGAACCTGGCTTTCCCAGCGTCATCACAGGAAATCAGGATCCAGCGCCGATCCGCCTCGATCCCTTCAAACGCTGGCCGACTCGCAGCCGTCGCCTGGCACTCGCCCAGTGGATCGCGAGCACCAACAATCCAATGACGGCGCGGGTGATGGTCAATCGACTTTGGGACTGGCACTTCGGGCGCGGTCTCGTGGCCACTCCGAGCGATTTCGGCAAACTCAGTGGCGGCGCTTCGCATCCCGAGTTGATCGACTGGCTGGCGCGACAGTTCACCGATTCCAAATGGAGCGTCAAGACCATGCACCGATTGATCCTCAACTCCGCAACCTATCGACAATCGTCCAGGCATCACGATTCCAAGGCGGAAGCGGCCGATCCGGAGAACACACTCCTCTGGCGCTTCCGCTCGCGACGCCTGGAAGCCGAGGCGGTGCGCGATGCCGTGCTAGCGGTCAGCGGTAGATTGAACCCGGAACAATTCGGGCTCCCGATTTTCCCTCCGCTGCCCGAGGGGTTGACCGAAGAGGTCAAGTTTGATGACAGCAAGTGGGCCACGCAGGATGGTCCCGAAGGACGCAAGCGCAGCATCTACATTTATCAGCAACGCTCGATGACCATGCCGTTCCTGCAAACGTACGACTCCGTGGTGTGCGACGCCTCGCGCGACCGGCGGCAGGCTTCGGTGACGCCCTTGCAGGCGCTGGCGATGTATAACGGGCGCTTCGCCAACGAAGAAGCCACCCACTTTGCCGCCCGCATCAGCAAGGATGCCGGTGATTCACCGGCGGCCCAGATCAAACTGGCGTTCAAGATTGCGCTCGGTCGCGAGCCTGCGCCCGACGAAACCGAACGCATGCAGGCGCTAACAAAATCGAGCACGGAAGGCAGCGGCGCGCTGGCCGCAGTTTGCCGCGTGCTGCTCAACGCCAACGAATTTGTCTATGTCGAATAATCCATTTCGAAACCCGCCGTGGTCGCCAACGGATTATCAACATTCTTGAAGGCTCCCAATGATCCCCCTCTGTGTCCTCCAAAATTCTGTGCTGAATATCCCTGACCGGAGTTTAGCGCGGAGGTTCGGAGAACACAGAGGAAGACAAGAGAGACGCCCAAAAACAACCCACCACTGACGCCATGATTCATGCTGAGTTGACGAACGGATACATTCCAAGCCGCCGGGAATTTCTCGGACGGATGTTCAACGGCTTCGGCGGGCTCGCGCTCACGGGCCTCCTGGCGCGCGAGGCGCGGGCCGCTTCCCCCATCATCGACCCGCTGGCGGTCAAGGCGCCTCCGTTTCCCCGCAAGGCGAAGAATTGCATCATGCTCTTCATGTGCGGCGGCGTCAGCCAGATGGATTCGTTCGAATACAAACCCAAGCTGAACGAGTTCCACGGCAAGCGGATTCCGCACATTCCCAAGATCGCCTCCGGCGAACTGCAGGGGCGCCTGACGTTTGCCCATCAATGCGTGGGGAGCCCGTTCAAATTTCAGCAATATGGACAGTCGGGCCGGTACATCTCCGAGTTGTTTCCGAACCTCGCCCGGCATGTGGATGACCTCGCGTTCATTCACGGCATTCAGGTGGACAACCAGAATCACGGTCCCGCCACACTCCACGTTGCGACCGGCAGCCAGTTTCCGGGCAGCCCTTCGGTCGGTTCATGGGTGCAATACGGGCTCGGCAGCGCGAACCAGAATCTGCCGGGCTACGTCGTCATTCAGGACCCGCGCGGGGCACCCACCAACGGCGCATCGGTCTGGAGCAACGGCTACCTGCCTGCCGCCTACCAGGGCACCTTCCTGCGCCCCACCGGCACCCCGATCGTGGATCTCGCCCGGCCGCAGGGCGTGAGCGCCGCGCAGCAGCGACAGGAATTCGATGCGCTCGCCTGGCTCAACCGCAGGCATCTCGGCGACGGTGGCAAGGACAGTGAACTCGAGGCCCGCATCAGCGCCTACGAGCTGGCCTTCCGCATGCAGACGGCCGCGCCGGAACTGGTCGATCTCTCTGGCGAAACGGACGAGACCAAGGCCCTCTACGGTCTCGACAATCCGAAGACCGCTGGTTTCGGACGTCAATGCCTGCTGGCCCGTCGCCTCGTCGAACGGGGCGTGCGCCACACGCTCCTGTTGCACGGCGTGCAGATCGGCAAGGACAGTTGGGACGACCACGGCAACGTCAAGGACGGCATGATCAAACACAGTCGGGAGGTGGACTTGCCCGTTGCTGGACTGCTGGCGGACCTCAAGCGGCGCGGGTTACTCGACGAAACGCTCGTCGTCTGGGCATCCGAGATGGGACGCACGTCGTTTGTCAACGGGACCGTCGGCGAAAAGGTCGGACGCGACCACAACGGGCACGCCCTCTGCATGTGGATGGCGGGCGGCGACGTGAAAGGCGGAGCCACAGCCGGCGCGACCGACGACTTCAGCCTCTGCGCGGCGGACGAACCGATCCCCATCCGGGACGTGCATGCGACCCTCCTCAATCTCCTGGGCCTCGACGATGAACATCTGACCTATCATTACGCCGGCCGCATTCGCCGACTCACCGACATCCGCGGCAACGTGCTCAAGCAGATCATCGCGTAGAGGGAAATTCTTGATCTGCATGCAGATTATCGCGCTATGCGCAGGCCTCATGAATGCGACAAGAGCAGCTCAGCCTGATTCGGATGGCGTGTTGTTTATCGAGGCGAAGATTCGACCGGTTTTGGTGGAGCACTGCTACAAATGCCACAGCAGCGAGAGCAAGAAGAACAAAGGCGATCTGCTTTTGAAACTGATCCAGAGCCAGACATTCAGAACCAGATGAGCGGTAGGGCTCCGCAAAACCAGCGAACCATGCATCGGCCAAATGACATAACCATGAAAGCCCGGTTCCTCTCATGCGTCTGCATCGCATTCGCCTTGATTGGCTGCCAAACTTCGCCCCCGTCCGGGATCAAGACTCACCGCGGTGAGAGCTTTGGCTCCATCGAAGTGTTCGATCCGAAGCTCAACACGCTGATCGCTCCCGGCACGTGCATCGAGAAGCTCGCATCGGGATTCGAGTTTTCCGAGGGGCCGGTCTGGATTAAGCGCAGCGGTCATCTGTTGTTCTCCGATGTGCCGGCCGACACCGTCTATCGCTGGAGCGAGAAGGAAGGCATCAGCATTTTCCTCAAGCCGAGCGGCTACTCGGGCAAGGGGTCACGCGGTGGCGAGCCTGGCTCAAACGGTCTCGCAGCGGACAGCGAGGGCCGGCTCGTGCTTTGCGAGCATGGCGACCGGCGCATCGGGCGGATCGAGAAGAATGGGAAACACGCGACGGTCGCGGACCGATTCAAAGGCAAGCGCTTCAACAGCCCGAACGATCTCGCGTTCAAATCCAACGGCGACCTGTATTTCACCGACCCGCCTTATGGTCTGGAGAAAAGTCTCGATGATCCTAAGAAGGAACTCGGCTTCCAAGGCGTCTATCGAGTGAAACCCGATGGCGAAGTCACCTTGCTCACCGACCAGATCAGGTGGCCCAACGGAATCGCTTTTTCCCCGGACGAGAAAACTCTCTACGTGGGAAACAGCGATCCGCAGCGTTCCGTATGGATGGCCTATGATGTGAAGCCCGACGGCACCCTCGGCAAGGGCCGCGTCTTTTTCGACGCCACGACGCTGGTTGGAGACGCGAACAAGGGCGTGCCCGACGGCATGAAGGTGGATGCCCGCGGCAACGTCTGGGCGACCGGCCCCGGTGGCGTCCTGATTTTGAGCCCGGACGGCAAACACCTGGGCACCATCCGCACTGGAGAAGAGACGGGCAACTGCGCCTGGGGCGACGATGGCAAGACGCTCTACATCATGGCCTCGAAATACATCGGTCGCGTGCGGACGAAGGTCAAAGGGTCGGGTTGGTAAGTCGGCAAGAAACATCAACGCAGCCAATTTCCATGATATCATTCAAACCAAACATTATTCCAAACCGCTTTAAGGAGCAGGCGATCATCGTGACCGGTGGCGCGCTCAAAGGTAATATCGGGCAGGGCGCGGTCCTGCGGTATCGCGCAGAAGGCGGCATCGTTCACGTCTTCGATCGTGACGGTGCAGCGCTCGATCAGTTCATCTCTGCCTTGGCGTCCGGGCCCAAAGCTTACGCCCACCAGCTCGACATCACCGACGAGACCGCCGTCGCCGCAGCCGTGGACAAGGTCGTCGCCGCCCATGGCAAGCTCGATGTACTGGTGCATAGCGCCGCGATCGTCGGGCCCAATGGGATGGACATCGATGAAGTTCCCACCGCCGAGTTCTTAAAGACGATCGGAATCAACGTCGTCGGCGCATACAACGTCATCAAACATTCGGTCCGGGCGATGCGACCAAAGGGTTACGGTCGGATTGCCGTGCTGGCTTCGATCGCCGGACGCGAAGGCAATCCGAAGATGGCCGCCTATTCCACTTCCAAAGGCGCCGTGATCGCCATGGTCAAATCGGTCGGAAAGGAATTGGCCCAGACTGGAATAACGATCAACGCCTTTTGCCCCAGCACGATCCTCACCCCGATGGTCGAGCGGGACTGTACTCCCGACCGGGTCGCATTCATGCTGTCGAAAATTCCGATGAATGAACTGGGAACGGTGGATAGCATCGTCGATCTCATCGCGCACTACACCGCGCCGGGAGCGTATTATGTCACGGCTCAGGCGATCGATCACACGGGCGGGAGAAACGTCCAGTAACCTGAGTTTCCCTAAAACATAAGGACCATCCAATGCTTCTCGAACCAACACCCTTCAGTGACGTCAAACCCTATCGTGGCGGGCCTAAGATAAAGGAGGTCCGTGCCCTGGTCTCAAGGGCGGATGGCTACGGCGCCAGCGACGTGCATGACACTCCGGAGACTCATTGGATCCTGGGACAAACCGCCGAGGACGGAAGCTGGGATCATGAGAAAACGCATCCGTCCATCGCCAACCCCATGTCGCGGTTTCCCAAGTATTCGGGTTCGCGGAAATCCTGGGGAGTGGCCAATGTTCCTTCGGTCATCGTGGAAATCGAGGACGAAAACGGTCTCGTCGGCATTGGTCTCAGCACGGGAGGAGAGGCTGCGGCTTTCATCATCGAGAAACATCTGGCTCTCTTCGTCGAGGGGCAGGCGGCCAGTGACCGAACCCATATCTGGGACCAAATGTTCCGAGCCTCGATCCACTATGGACGCAAGGGACTGGCCCTGCATGCCATCAGCGCAATCGATCTCGCATTATGGGATCTCTACGGAAAAACCGTCAATGAGCCGGTGTATAACCTGATGGGTGGGCGAACCAAGGAGCGCATTCCGGTTTATGCCACGACATCCCGTCCTGACATCGCCAAAGATCTTGGGTTTCATGGAGCCAAGATTCCGCTTCCCTACGGCCCATCCGCCGGCCACGCAGGAATGAAATCCAACGTCGCGTTCATCGAAAAATGGCGGAAGAAAGTCGGGCCGGATTTCCCTTTGATGCTCGATTGCTACATGGCTCTCGATGTTGAATACACTGCCGACCTTGCTCACCGGCTTAAGCCTTGCGACCTGACGTGGATCGAAGAGCCATTGATGCCGGATGATTACGCGGGTCATGCGAAGCTGGGACGGAGGTTTGAAAGCATGGGCGGCTGCGCGACCTTTGCCACGGGCGAACACGAGTACACGCAATTCGGCTACCAGCAGTTGATCGATGCAGGTGTCCAGTTGCTTCAGCCGGACGTCATGTGGATGGGTGGGCCCACCGAGTTTTCAAAAATCGTCACTCTCGCCGCTGCCCACTCGGTGGCCTTGGTCCCGCACGGCTGCGGGGTTTACGGTTACTACATGGCGATGGCCTTCGATCATATCCGCCTGGCCGAGTTCATGATGATGAGCGATAGAGCGGATCAGATTGAGGCGAACTTTGGCAAGATGTTCAAAAGCGAACCGCTGCCCGAGCGGGGTTACATCCAGCTTCCCACGACCCCCGGCTTTGGCCTTGAACTGAACCGCGATGAGGTTCATTTGATCCGTCCCTACAATCGGAAGGGAGTGAAATGAACAACGAATCCGGGGCCGAATTTCACAGCCCGGAAACGGCGCCTGCTACGCGATTGCCGTGGGGCATCGTCGGCTTGCTCATGGCCTTCAGTTTCATGAGTTATTTCAATCGCACCAGCATGGCGGAGGCAGGTGCTGGAAAGATCATTCCCGGTGGGGTGTTGAGCGAAACCGAGATGGGTGCCACTTACTCTGCATTGCTGATCGCCTACACGGTTTTCATGTTGCCAGGCGGTTGGCTAACTGACCGTGCGGGTCCTCGAAAAGCTCTCATAATTATGGGGGTCGGCACGGCTTTTTTCACCGCCATGACGGGTGCGATCGGACATTTTCTTCTTCCAGCGAGCGGCCTGTTTGCCGGACTGATCGTCACGCGGGCACTGATGGGCATATGCACCGCGCCGATCTATCCTGCCTCCGGGCGAATGGTGGCAGTCACGGTGCCGCCAACGCGTCAGGCGGAAGTGAACGGACTTGTCATAGGAATGGCTTTGATCGGCAGTGCCGTGACGCCTTTCGCCTGCGGCTATCTGATGGATAGGTTCAACTGGCCCGGAACCTTTGTCTTTATGGGTGGCGTCACTGCGGCCCTGGCCGTCGTTTGGATCGTTGCCACCCGCAGGTTGCAGAGTTCGGGGATGGCTTCAGCAGTTACTGGCGAACCGGACGTCCCGTGGCTGCATCTGCTGCTCAATCGCAGGGTCCTCTTCCTCACTGCCGCCTACGCCTTCATCGGTTACTATCAAAATTTGTTCGTCTACTGGGGCCACAGGTACTTCGACAACGTGATGCACCTGGACACGCATACAAGCCGGCTGTATGCGACCCTGTTGTACGTAGCGACCGCTGTCGGCATGTTTTCCGGCGGATTTCTAGCGGACTGGCTGGAGCGGAGTACCGGCTCAGGCCTGGCCCGGTCACGATTGCTGGTGGCCATCTCCGGACTGGTCAGTGCGGCGATCATTCTCAGCGTGGGACTCTCGGTGAGCCAGCAGAGTCTGGTCGTCGCCTGTCTGGCGCTGGCGTGGTTGGCCATGGGACTTGTCGAAGGGCCAATGTGGGCGATGGCCGTCGAGTCAGGAGGCCGGCGCGGCGGCAGTGCAGGAGCCATATTTAACACCGGCGGCAACATCGGCGGTATTTTCTCCCCAATGATAACACCCATTCTGGCCGCCACCTGGGGCTGGACTGCCGCAGTGTCTGTCGCCATCGGAGCCTGTCTGGCTGCGATTGCCTTCCTCATTTTCGCCATCTCCAGCAAGCAGTCGTCGGAGAAATAGAACCTTTTCGCGGAGCATCAATAGCGATTGCTTCGAGGAATTGAGCGAACAGGAGACCGACGGACGTTAAGGTTTTTCGACAGGATTTACAGGATTTACAGGATTGAGATTGCCCTGGTTCTATTGGGCATTCTGTCAATCCTGTTCATCCTGTCCAATTCTCCTGTGGGATGGCTGTGGGACCAGATCAAGAGTCATTTGCAGCTCTATTATACCGACCAGATTCGCTTATCCGAGATCGGCAAACGCCTTGGAAGGCCCCATGTTATAGAAGCCACTTACCAATAAACGACCCGTCCCTTAGCGTCCTAAACGCGGTCTCACCGGTGAGATCACTTCATTGGACGATTTTTAACACGCGACCGTTACTGCTATCAGCGATATAGAGCGTGCCGTCGCGATGCACATAGACGCCGTGCGGTTGACTCAATTCAGCCTCTTCCGGCGGGCCGTTCAGTCCATTCATTCCTTTTGTGCCGTTGCCGGCAACGCGGACGATCCTGCCCTCACGTGGGAGGTACTTGCGAATGATGTGGCTCTCGGCGTCGGCGATGATCACATTTCCTTGGAGATCGAAGCACAGATGCTTCGGCCCATTGAGGGTGGCCATCCGCGCATCGCCGCCGTCGCCGCTAGCACCTTTTGCACCGGTGCCTGCAACTGTGCGGATCCTCCCTCCGCGGTCCACGACGCGCAGGGCATTGCCACTCCGTTCCAAGATAAAGACCTCGCCCGCAGCATTGGCGGCGACAGCCCGCGGATCCACCAACGGCGCGTTCACCGCGTCGGCGCCATCCTTCGGTACACCTTTTTCACCGTTCCCCGCGACCGTTTTGACGATCCCTGTTTTCAGGTGGATTGCGCGGATGCGGCGATTGTCGAGGTCTGCGAGAAACAGGTGCTCTCCCGTTGGATCGAGCGAGACGCAGTAGATATTCCCAAACTTCGCCTTCGTAGCCAGGCCACCATCGCCGCTAAACCCTCGCTCCCCGGTTCCAGCGACGGTCGAGATCCGACCCGTTCTCGCCTCGATCTTGCGCACGCGGTTATTCCAGGTGTCCGACACAAAAATGTCGTCATTGAGCGCGATGGCAAGATTGTGCATGCCATTGAACTGGGCGCTCCGCGCCGGACCGCCGTCACCTACGTCCCCCTTGATTCCATTGCCCGCGACGACCGTGAAAATGCCGCGAGAGTCCACCCGGCAGACGCGGTGTCCGTTCAATTCCACGAAGTAGAGATTGCCGGCCTTATCGAAATCCACACCGAATGGCGTATCGAGCTTGGCATCGCTGGCTTTGACCCCTTCTGCCGTGCTGGTGCCGCCTCCTGCGACGAGCACCAGGCGTTCAGCCAGCACATCGAGTGGTTGGACTGCGCAAAGCGATAGTGCGGTGAATAGAAGTATGGGATATGAGCGGGTGGGATTCTTCATGGTTGTCGTGGGTTCACAAGTGGGCCTTGGTTGGCGGACTCTCCGGAGCGGTAGTGTGCAAGCGCCGCAGTCCTTCGGGCTTTCGGTCCATACTCATTGATTTCAATGGGCTGTGGGATGGCTGTGCATGCAAGTCAGTTATTCGGTCCACCAGGCGTAGAGACTTGTATCGTCTTGCTGCTTCGTCCCAGGCAGGTGCAGAGCGAGTTTGCAACGCCTTCTCCCACGGTTGATCCGGCTCAATGACGGCCCCGCGTTTCTTCGGCTGATGCATCGTCCTCTGGAGACCGTCGATCTTCGCAATGCCATGGTCGTCCAAGAACAATTGCCGCTCACCGACCGGTACCAGAACAGTCTCCTGGCCGATTGCCACCGTGGCGAGCAGAACAACGAACAAAACAAGGTGATGGCGGATCATGAGATGATATCCAGTTGTCAGGGAAACTCGTACGTGATCCACAGTGCCTTGTCGATCCGCATCGTGAAGTCCGCAAGGACGTCGGTACCATTGAAGAGCTCCTGAACAAGCCAGTAAGGTAAAGGTATTCAATTGCGTAATCTGCAATCGTTTCGACTCGTTGCCACGACTGCATACGACCCCGTACTGTCCGAAAACACAAACGTGGCGGAATTAATTCCGCTTCCAGAAAGCGACCCAATAAAGTGTCGGTCACGACTGGGTGGCCAGCTCAATGAGGACTATCGAGAAGCCGCATGGAATCAATCTCGTTCGAGTTTTCGGACAGTACCGCAGCCCGGCGACCCCGTGACCGTCACCGCCGATGCCGATGTCGCCAGCGGCCCAAACCGCTTCCTCTACTGGACCACCGACCAGAGGATCGACATTGCCCATCCCCACAAGCGGTCCTTCACGTTCACCATGCCCTCCCGAGACGTGACTTTCACCGCCATTCCGAAGGCGGCAGAATAGGCTCCCGATTGAATGATACACTCGCTGAGTGATTTGCGTTGCCGAAGAGTGGACAAATCCTACGGCTCCCGGATAACCAATTCCGCGAGGTAAATCGCGGTAATGGCTTTTCCATCGGTCCCTCGTTCATGGCTGGAGTAGTATGAGATCAAGGCTCGACCCGCGCTGAGTTCCACGAATCCCGGGTACGAGTTGTCACCACCACTCGGCAGTTCGGCAAACTCTTCGAGACGCTCTTCGATCAACCACCAAAACGTTGTCTTAGGACCTTTCTCGGGAGTCGTTTTGCGGCCGGCCACCAAGTAGTGACCTCCCCATTTTGCGACCAACGGACCTCCGATTCGATGCTCCAGGCTTTTTCGTTCCCAGGTCACGTAGGGAGGTTTGGAGCGAAGCAGTTCCGCTGCCTTCCCCGTGCCGTGTCGCCCAATACCGACGACATCACCGTTGGCCTCAAACAGAAATGCCGTTTCATCCCCAGCGGTTTCTTGAAACACGGCCCGTTTACGCCAGATCAACCCGTCGTCGCTCTCCAACATGAGTGATTCGACATTGGCCGGTTCCCCCCGAGCCGTGATTTCGAATGCGGGTTTGCGACGGCCACAAAGGAAGGCTTTGTCTCCAAAGGTTGCCGCTCGCCAAATGTAATGGCCAAATGTCCCTTCCATCATGACCGGGCTATTCCACGCCGTTCCATCAGCGGACCATGCGGCATAGCCAAGATGTTTATTCATGTCGTAGTCGGAAACCGGGATCGTGGTTTTTCCGCTGTACCAAGTTCCCGTATAGACAAACAGTCGCTCCCTGAAGACGAGGAAATGAGGGTCGCGAGTATCCCTCAGATCCACATGAAATCGATGAACCAAGTCCCATTCCTGGCCATCGCTGCTGCGCAGGATCATAATCGACGCGGTGGGATGAACCATATGGCCGTCGGGACAAGTTCGAAATGTGAGGTAGAGGTTCCCGCCAAATCGGCAGAGGTCGGTGAATGCATTGTGTTCACCGTTATGGAAGGCGCGACGCAGATTGAGAACTTCGACCTTGGGCGAGGCCGCGCAGGTAAATTTTGCGGTCGTTGTAATCAGAGACAAAACGAACGCTGGGACCAGCCAGAAGCGAGTGAGATACATGCCACAACTTTAGATGCATTCATCGGAAAAGACACCGAATTACGGGCGCAACGGCGCATCTTCAAGTTGCCGACATTTGGGATGGGTCGTCCATGGGGGGTGAGGATCCGGCGTTTTTGGTCACTGACCGAAGCGGTAAGTTCCTGCTGACCGCCTACTATGTCAGTGACAACGTGACAGTCCATCGTGTCGCATCCGACGGGCGTCTATCGGACGTTCCCGTTCAATCCGTGGCGACCGCCGACAACGCTCATGGAATCGCGATTGATTCAGAGAATCAGTCAGTTTATGTGGCGCATACGGGCGCAAATCGAGTCGATTAGTTTCGATTCGACCCAAGTCGGGGGCGATTAACGCCGCTGGAACCGCCGTTCGTTGCCGCAAAACTCGGCCCTATTTCCTGGGCCATCGTCGCCGTCGAGACACAGCCGTGATTGGTTCAGGCCGACGCTGAAACACTCAACCTGCTTCTCGTGATTATACTCCTGATGTTTGTGTAACAGATGATCTATCGAGAAATGGTTGCCGCTGCGTGCGAATGATCCATCCCACCGCAGGCCGCGACTTCCCGCAGCCCAAGGCCCTTTTTCTACCGCCCAGATCCCGTACCCATTCGACGAACCAGTGCTTGGGCTTTTGGTCACGCAATGATCTGTTTGAGCAGGTTGCCCTGAATGTCGGTGAGCCGACGAATGCGACCGGCGTAATGGTAGGTCAGGTTCTCTTCGTCGAGACCCAGAAGGTTGAGGAGGGTTCCATGGACGTCACGGATGTGGATCGGTTCGTCCGCCGCACAGAGGCTGAAGTCGTCGGTCGCACCAGCGGTGGCGCCGCCTTTGACGTCGCCGCCCGCCATCCACATGCAGAGCGCGTGGCCGTTATGGTCGCGTCCGACTTTGTCGCTGATACTCCCGTTGACAAACGACGTGCGTCCCATCTCGGAGGCCCAGACGACGAGGGTCTCGTCGAGCAACCCGCGCTGCTTGAGGTCGGCCAGCAGTCCGGCCACGGGTAAATCCACTTCGCGACTGTGTTTGATCATGCCGTCTTTCACATTGCCGTGGTCATCCCAACTGTCCTTGCCGATCTGCACGCCGTGCAGGAGCAGCGTGTGGCGCACGCCCCGCTCGACGAGGCGGCGGGCCAGCAGGCATTGGCGTCCAAAGCCGGCCGTCTTCGGATCGTTGAGACCGTAGAGGGTCTTGGTCTCTTCCGTTTCACCGGAGAGATCGACGAGTTCGGGTGCGGCCGTCTGCATGCGAAAGGCCAACTCGTAGGCGCTGATGCGGGCCTCGAGTTCACTGTCGTTGCCGGCGCCACCGAGGTGCCTGCGGTTGAGCCAGGCGAGCGCGTCGAATTCCTGTCGCTGCTGTGCGGCGGTCACACCTGTCGGCCGGTCGAGATCCACGATCGGCGTGCCGGAGGGACGTAGGAAGGTGCCTTGGTAAGCCGCGGGCAAATAGCCATTGCTCCAGACCGCCGCGCCATTGGTGGGCGCACCGCGCGGATCCTGAATGACGACGTAGCCCGGCAGATTCTGGTTCGCGCTTCCGAGCCCATATTGCACCCAGGAACCGACCGAAGGGCTGCCCGGAAACTGGCTGCCGGTCGTGACGTGCAGCGTGGCGGGACCGTGATTCTGATTGTCTACCTGGATGCCGTGAATGAACGCGAGGTCATCCACATGCCGGGCGAGGTTCGGAAACAATTCGGAGATGTAACGGCCCGACTGGCCAAACTGCTGAAACTTGAACGGGCTCCCCACGCATTGATGGGCAAACGTCAAGCGCCCTTGCAGTTCGCCCGATGCGATCTTGGGAATGTGCGGAATGCGTTTGCCGTGGAACTCGTTCAGCTTCGGCTTGTACTCGAACGAATCCATCTGGCTGACGCCGCCGCACATGAAGAGCATGATGCAATTCTTGGCCTTCCGCGGAAACGGAGGCGTCTTGGGGGCGAGAGGATCGATGCTGGCCGAAGCCGCTCTGGCTTCGCGTGCCAGGAGGCCCGTGAGTGCGAGCCCGCCGAACCCATTAAACATCCGCCCGAGAAATTCCCGGCGGTTTGGGCCGGAACCTCGTGACCACAGCAAGTCTTGAACTGGATTATTCGACATAGACAAATTCGTTGGCATTGAGCAACACGCGGCAAACTCGGGCCAGCGCATCGCCGCCGGCCGCGCTCGAGTTCATCAGCGCCTGCATTCGTTCAGCTTCCTCGGTTGCAGGCTCGCGACCGAGCGCGGTTTTGAAAGTCAGTTGGATCTGGGCCACCGATGACTCCCCGGAGTCCTTGCGGACGCGGGTGGCAAAGTCGGTGGCTTTTTCGTTGGCGAAGCGTCCGTTATACATCGCCAGCGCCTGCAAGGGCGTCACCGAGGCCTGCCGCCGGTCGCGAGAGGCATCGCAGACCACGGAGTCAAACGTTTGCATGAAAGGCATGGTCATTGTGCGTTGCTGATAGATGTAGATGCTGCGCTTGCGTCCTTCGGGACCGTCCTGAGTGGCCCACTTGCTACTATCGTATTTCACCTCCTCGGCCAGCCCCTCGGGCAGCGGGGGGAAAATCGGAAGCCCAAATTGTTCCGGGTTCAATTGTCCGCTGACCGCGAGCACGGCGTCGCGCACCGCCTCGGCTTCAAGGCGCCGTGAACGGAAATGCCAGAGGAGCGTGTTCTCTGGATCGGTTGTTTCAGCCTTGGGATCTAGATGCCGGGACGATTGGCGATAGGTGGCGGAGTTCAGCATCAGCCGGTGCATGGCCTTGACGCTCCACTTCGAATCCACGAAACGCCGCGCCAGCCAGTCGATCAACTCGGGATGCGAGGCGCCGCCACTGAGTTTACCGAAATCGCTTGGAGTGGCCACGAGACCCCGCCCGAAGTGCCAATCCCAAAGTCGATTGACCATTACCCGCGCCGTCATCGGATTGTTGGTGCTCGTAATCCACTGGGCGAGCGCCAGGCGGCGGCTGCGGGTCGGCCAACGCTTGAAGGGATCCAGGCGGATCAGCGCCGGGTCCTGTTCACCCGTGATGACGCTGGGAAAGCCGGGTTCAACGACTTCGCCGGGCTTGTCCCATTCGCCGCGATCGAGCACGTGCGTCGTCGGCACACCGGGTTCGAACGGCGGGCCGTAAGAGTGACGCAGCGACATGGCGACGGGTTGCAGGCGTTTGAGATCCTGTTCGAGAAGGCGAACTCGCGCCTTCGCCATGTCCCGCTGAGCGCGTTGCTCCGGCGTCAGTAAAATCTTAGGATCCGACTTTTTGCCAACGTCGTCGATCTTGTCCAACGCGGCCACAAGCGAGCGCGCCTCGTTGAGCTCTGCGTTGCGCTGCTCGTTGAGCTTCGTCGCCCACTCCTTTTCACCCTTGCGATAGAACGCTGCGGGGAGCGGCCCGCCGATCTGGAAAATATCCCCCGGCAGTGGGCGTTCGAGCTGAACCGTCGAGAAAAAGGCTTTCATCCGATAGAAGTCCTTTGTCGGGATGCGGTCGTACTTATGGTTATGGCATTGGGCGCAGCCGACGGTGAGACCGAGGAAGACGGAACTGACCGTCGCGGTCATTTCGCTGAGCATTTCATGACGTGTGGCATCACCGCGCGGTTCGGTGAACGGGGCCAGGCGCAGAAACGTCAGCGCAACGGTGGGTTCCGGCTTCAGATTAGGAAGGTCTCCTGCGCCCATGATCTCTTCCGTTTCATCGCCCGCGATCTGTTCGAGGACAAATTGGTCGTAAGGCTTGTCCTGGTTGAACGCGTCGATGACATAATCCCGATAGCGCCAGGCGTGCGGCAGATCCGGATCCCCTTCGTAGCCGGCGGTGTCGGCGTAGCGTGCCAGGTCGAGCCAGAAACGCGCCCAGCGCTCGCCGTAGCGCGAATCCATCAGCAGCTTGTCGACGAGCTTCTCATACGCCTTGGGATCGGAGTCATTCACGAACGCGTCCACTTCGGCGGGCGACGGAGGCAGGCCGATGACATCGAAGTAAAGCCTCCGGACGAGAGTGCGAGCAGAAGCTGCGGGCGCGAGCGTAAGGCCTTTATCCTCCAGTACGGCCAGAATGAATTGATCGATCCCATTGGTGACCCGGTCCACGTGCCGGACCTGGGGAGGTGTGATGTCGGCCGGCGGGGTGAAAGGCCAGACAGCGACGGCATTCGTGGGTGACGAACCCGCGAACAAGACATTCGCCGGCAGGCCGTACGCCAGAAAGCAAAAGACGATTACCAAGGTCGCAGTGCGACCGAGTGGGAATGTTTTTCGCACCGTCATCATTGACGGTGAGATTACGCTTTGAACGGTAAATGCCAAGCGTGTTGTCCTGACGTTTCTTCCTCATTTTACAGGGCAACGAGTCCGCAATCAAACCCGTCAAGAGAAGATTCCCGCCTGTGTCATGACGCCGCCATACATCAGGCTGAACGGCGGAGCCCGTTGAATGAATGCTTGCCCCGTCCGCCCAGCGCCCGCGAGGCCCGGAAGTGCTGGGCTGCCCTCATCTTTTGAAAACGAAACGGATTTCTCATCCGCACACCTAGCACCTCTGAGGAATCGAGCGACTACCATCCGATTCCCCTGGTCGTCACCCGAACCTTGCCGATGCGGTGATTCACGCAGACGAAGAGCGTTTGTCCATCCTCACCACCAAAACATAAGTTCGCGGTGCGGTCTCCGGTCAGAAAACGACCGAGCAATGTTCCGTCTGGAGCGATCACGCAGACCCCTCCCGGGCCCGTGGCAAAGAGGTTTCCTTGTACGTCAACCTTCAAGCCATCGATGCCTCCGCCTTTGGCCGGAGTGAGGTTCCACTCGCTGGAGTCCGCAAAGACCCTGCCGTCACCGGTGGATCCGTCCTCGTTGACCGGGAACGCCATCCAATTGCGGCCGCTGGTCACGTAGAGCGTCTTGCCGTTCGGTGAGAGGGCGATTCCATTTGGCCGAAGATCTCGCGAGACCAGATGGAGTTGGCCGTCGCCGACGCTGATGCGAAAGACTCCTGTGAAATCCAATTCCTTGGTGTCCCATTTAGCCAGGCCGTAAGCCGGATCGGTGAAGAAGATGTCGCCGTTTGGATGAATCGTGAGATCGTTTGGACTGTTGAGGCGCTTCCCCTGGTAACGATCCGCCAATACGGTTTTCGTGCCGTCCTTCTCAATCCGGACAACTCGACGGTCGCCGTGCTGGCAGAGCAGCAGGCGGCCTTGTGTATCGAAGCCCAACCCGTTTGATCCCGGCTCATCGCCGGCTTTGCCACCGCGGGGTCGCTCACCCGTATAGCCGGAAGGTTTGATATGCTCTGATGTGCCTTGGTCTTCTATCCATTGGATGACGACATTGTTGGGAATATCGGAGAAGAGAAGATACTGACCGGGCTTGTTCCAGACCGCGCCTTCGGTCCAGATGAAGCCATCGGCAATTTGTTCGAGCTGTGCACTCTTGGGAACTAGCAAATCGAAACGGGGATCAAAGCTTTCGACCGTGCCGATGATCGCCCTGGTGTCGTCTTTCTTGATGCGGACCTCTTGTACCCGATTCGTGTTGTTCGCGGCGTTGCGCAAGACATTGTTGGCGGCCGTGGTGGTGCCCTTGCCGCGCCAGGCACCGAGCGGCAGCACATTGGCGCGCGCGGCATAAGCGTCCCACTGGGCGGCGAGTTCACTGGCCTTCGACGGCTCCGAATTGGCAAGGTCGTGGAGTTCAGTGCGGTCGCTCTCCATGTCGTAAAGCTCCCAAGGCTGGTTCTCCTTGCTTACGAGTTTCCACCGGCCGTCGCGCACGGCACGATTGCCTTCGTGCTCCCAGAAAATCGGCTGCGCGCGCTCGACGGATTTCCCGGCGAGCAGTGGACCCAGGCTCACGCCTTCCATCGGCTTGATCTTCTCCCCGCCACGCTCCTTCGGATACGTTGCACCAGCCAAGTCGATGCAGGTAGCCATGATGTCGATGAGATGTGCCGGTTTCGATTCGAGCTTGTCACGGCGCGAAGCGGCGATGCCCGCGGGCCAGTGCGCAATGAGCGGCGTGCTGATGCCGCCTTCGTGCGTCCAGTGCTTGTATTCGCGGAAGGGCGTGTTGCTCACATTGGCCCACTCGCGTCCGTAGGCGATGTAGGTGTCCGGCCCGCCCGGCATCACGCCATAACCCTGGCGCACCGGCCAGCCATCGCGCGTCTGCTTCGGCTGGCTGCTGAATTGCTGATCCTCTGGAGCCATCGGCGGGAGCGTGGGCTTGTTGCCGCGTACGGTGGCATTCGTACCGCGACCGACGTTTTCCGCGCAGCCGCCGTTGTCATGAAGGTAGAGGATGAACGTGTTGTCGAATTGTCCCTGCGTCTTCAACTCCGCCACGACCCGCCCGATGCCCTGGTCCATGCAATCCACCATCGCCGCATACACTTCCATGCAGTGCTCCTCGAACGCCTGGTCCTTCACCTTGCTCCAGTCTCCGACGAGCCGCGACGGTTCCCATTTCGGGTCCACCAGGCCAAGCTGCTTCTGTTTCGCCCAGCGCTCCGCGCGAATCGCCTCGTAACCGGCACTGTAACGTCCCTTGTATTTCGCAATGTCCGATTCCCTGGCATGCATTGGCCAGTGCGCGGCGGTGTAGGCGACGTAGAGAAAGAAGGGCTGCGCCGCATGGCCCTTAACGTGATCGCGGAGGAAACGCACCGCGTGGTCGCTGATGGCGTCGGTGTAATAATAATCCTTCGACGG
>SXGT01112889.1_pt1 | contig 19324 bp, 19 predicted proteins | sample 3176221 | NCBI WGS metagenome assembly SXGT01 (sample SAMN11356862, study PRJNA531348) | freshwater metagenome | isolation source: freshwater sample F1-120 | place: China: Fuxian Lake, Yuxi | collected 2017-12-25
CCCAGTCACCTGACTTTGATATATCGCACTCAACTAAGCGTATTCTATCTATAACGTGCGCTAAATTCTCTCGCCGCCCAGTACTAAAGTTATCAAGAACCGTAACTTCATAGCCTAATGTCAATAAGGCATCAACTAAATGACTTCCTATAAAACCCGCACCGCCAGTAACAAGTATTTTCATAAATTATTTCTTTTATTTATTAAGTAAACTTAATACATCATTTGAAATAGTCTCACCTATGGCCAACGATGCAGTTGCTGCTGGTGATGGGGCATTACACACATGAATTATATTCGCGTCTTTTCGGATATCAAAATCATCCAACAAATTACCATCCCGATCGCAGGCCTGCGCTCGAATTCCCGCACCAGCTGGCTCAAGATGTTCTGCGCGAATTTCTGGAATCAGCTTTTGCAAAGCCTTAACAAATGCATGTTTACTCATTGAGCGATGATACTCACCTAAACCAGTCCTCCAGTATTTTTTTGCGACCTTTCTAAATCCTGGCCAGGCAATTGACTCGCACAAATCAAGCAAATTTAGATCTGTTTTTTTATAGGCTTCTCTTCCTAAAGCAAAAACCGCATTAGGCCCACACTCTACGCCTCCACCTACCATACGGGTGAAATGAACACCAAGAAATGGGAATACTGGATCGGGGACTGGGTATATTAAGTGATTGACTAACTTAGGTGCTGATGCCGTGAACTGGTAGTATTCACCTCGAAAAGGTAAAATTCGTAAGGGTAAATCTGGATCAGATTTTCTTGCCAATCTGTCTGATTGCAACCCTGCACAGATTACCGCAACACGACTAGTCCATGAACGAGAATTTCCAATAACATCGACCAAATTCCCACGTCGCACTATATCAACTATAGTCTCTCCAAAAACAATTTCAGCACCCATATCAGATAACAATTCCATATACTTGTTCGCGACAGCTTGATAATCGACAATTCCCGTTTGTGGAACAAATAATCCACGAACACCTTTGCAATGAGGCTCAACTTCAACAATCTCATTGGGCTGTAAAAATTTAAGCCCTGTTAAACCATTAGCTACACCGCGACGGTATAGCTCATCTAGCCTAGATAACTCTGCGGCCGATGTAGCCACAACAACCTTTCCACAGATGTCATGAGGGATAGAATAATCTCTGCAAAAATTAAGCATTTTTTTATAGCCTGCTCTACAATTTATTGCTTTTAAAGAGCCTGGTTTGTAGTAAAGTCCAGAATGAATAACTCCGCTGTTATGCCCCGTCTGGTGCTGTGCAACGGTTGCCTCTTTTTCGATTAATATGAGTCGAGTTTTAGGACGAGTCTGCAAGACATGTAATGCTGTCGCTAAACCAACGATGCCACCACCGACAATTGCAACCTCTTTTGTTAATGCGTTGTTAGTCAAATGATTCACTAACTTTTTGATAATCGTAGCTCTTGACCATACAACCACTGCATACACACATGTCCAACAATAAGCTGCAAGTCTTCGGCGATTTGCATGTCATCAATCTCAAAATGAATGGGATATTGTGCAAATTTTTTGCATTGCCCTCCAGTGAAGCCTAATATAGCAAAAGTCTTCATTTTAAGTTGATTAGCTACTTCAATCGCCTTCACTACATTGGCTGAATTGCCGCTTCCAGAAAGCACTATTAAAACATCGCCAGGGCTGCCTTTGACTTTAATCTGCTCAGAATAAATATTCTCGTATCCCAAATCATTAGCCAGGCAAGTTAACACTGCTGCATTAGCGCTTAAGGCCTCTACTCGCAAGCCGCCCCCATTTTTTAAACCCGCACCATAAATAAAATCATTAGCTAAATGTATCGCATTTCCAGCACTACCACCATTACCACAAATATAGATAGACTGGCCAGCACGCCAAGCTTCTAGAAGAGCTTCAGCTAGATTTTGAATGCCATCTATTTCGACATCTGCTAATGTCTTATTTAACTTGTTAGCGTAATTATTAAAAAGCTTTTTCATGATTTGAAACCTTGATAAGAAATAAAATATTTCTTTTAGTCATTTAGTTAACTGTTTGACATACCAAGCCATCGCCAACTGCAAGCCATCACCCACATGGTGCCTAGGCTGGTAACCCAGTAAAGTTTTGGCTTTAGTTATATCGGCTAGCGAATGCTTAACATCGCCGCCTCTAAAGTCTCGATAAACGGGCTTAGCTTGTTTTAAGTGAGGATAGATAGGCGCTAAGTTAAGCTGCAATTCCTCATAAAGCTGATTTAAGCTGGTGCGATCACCCACCGCCACGTTATAAACTTGGTTAAGTGCTGCTGCATTTTCAGAGGTAGCGGCCAACAAGTTAGCTTGGCATACGTTTTCGATAAAGCAAAAATCTCGGCTGGTTTCACCGTCGCCATTAATGTACACCGGTTCGTTTTTGATCATACTGGCTATCCACTTTGGAATCACCGCGGCATAAGCACCATCGGGATCCTGGCGTGGGCCAAACACATTGAAGTAGCGCAAGCCCATGCTCTGCAAGCCATAGGTTTTGCCAAACACATCGGCATACAGTTCGTTGACGTATTTCGTTACCGCATAAGGCGATAAGGGTTTGCCTATTTTATCTTCCACTTTCGGCAGATCAGGGTGGTCGCCATAAGTGGAGCTGCTGGCGGCATAGACAAAGCGTTTTGCCTTAGCGTCGCGCGCCGCCACTAGCATGTTTAAATAACCCGTGATATTGGCACTATTGGTGGTTATTGGATCCTCTACACTGCGCGGCACGCTGCCCAATGCAGCTTGGTGCAGAACGTATTCAACGGATATGCCTTTATCATTACTTGAATTATCCCCCACACCAGAAGGGCAAAATGTCATGGCTTTTTGACAATCATCCAAGTTGCGAATGTCTCCCTTTATAAAGCGAAAATTAGCCCACTGGCTTGGCTCAACTAAGGTTTGCACTTCGTCTAAATTACGCTGATGACCTGTGGCAAAGTTATCCAAACCCACTACGCGCTGGTTAAGCTTAAGCAGAGTCTCTAGCAAGTTGCTGCCGATAAAGCCGGCCACACCAGTGACAAGCCAAGTGTGTTGCTCGTTCATTAGCCGAGCTTTTAAAGTATCGTAGGCGCTATTTGGGTTCATTTACAATCTCAAATCACTGGCATCGGCCGGCAGGATGTATTTTAGGTCGTACAGCACGTGGGCTTTTTTACCCAAGGCACGGATGGTTGCTTCACCCATGGCTTTGAACTGGTGGTGAGCTACCGCCACGATAATCCCGTCATACTCACCTGCAGGCAGCTTGGCTATCGGTGTGATGCCGTACTCGTGCTCAGACTCCTCTGCCGATATCCATGGGTCATACACGTCCACTTGGCAGTTGTATTCTTTCAGCTCCGCCACGATGTCGACCACACGGGTGTTACGTAAATCCGGGCAGTTTTCTTTGAAGGTCAAGCCCATAACTAAAATTCGTGCACCGTCTACTTGAATGCGGCGTTGCATCATGGCTTTCACCAACTGCGCTACCACATACGCGCCCATGCTGTCATTCAATCGCCTGCCGGCTAAAATAATCTCCGGGTGATAGCCTATCTGCTGCGCTTTATGAGTTAAATAATACGGGTCCACGCCTATGCAATGGCCACCGACCAAACCCGGACGGAAGGGCAAGAAATTCCACTTGCTGCCGGCAGCCAATAAAACCGATTCGGTGTCTATGCCCATTTTGTTAAAAATAAGGGCCAATTCATTGATTAATGCGATGTTTAAATCCCGCTGGGTGTTCTCTATCACCTTGGCTGCCTCTGCAACTTTAATGCTGGATGCTTTGTGTGTGCCAGCAATAATGATTTCGTTGTAAAGCGCATCCACCTTATCGGCGATTTCTGGGGTGGAACCGGATGTGACTTTTTTAATTGTGGTCACGCGGTGCTCTTTGTCACCTGGGTTAATACGCTCAGGGCTATAGCCGCAGAAAAAATCTTGGTTAAATTTCAATCCAGAAAACTGTTCCAACACCGGCACGCAATCTTCTTCAGTGGCGCCAGGGTAGACTGTGGATTCGTAGATAACGATGTCGCCTTTTTTTAGCACCTTGCCGACCGATTCAGAGGCTTTGATCAGCGGCGTTAAATCCGGGCGTTTGTGCTCATCAATTGGTGTAGGCACCGTCACAATAAAACACGTGCAATCGCGCAAATTTTCTAAGTTGGTGGTGTAACTTAACAACTTCGCATCGTGCAGTTCTTCGGCAGTGGTTTCCAAAGTAGAATCATTGCCGGACTTAAGTTCATCTATGCGCTTTTGATTGATATCGTACCCAACTACCTGGCGCTTTTTGCCAAATTCTACGGCTAATGGCAAACCGACATAGCCTAAGCCCATAATCGCGAGTTTCATTATTTACCCTTCTTTCTCATCTTTTCTTAATTTAACTTTTAAAACGATCTATTTAAATTGAATCTTTAAACTTTCTTATTTATGCTTTTTTGCAGGGCCTCAATCTCGGCTTTTAACGCCAAGTACTCTTGCTGCTTGCGCTGTAAAAAGTGGCTGGTTAAAGCGAGCTTTTCAGCAAGACCAGTGGGGGTGAGTAAATAAGCGTAGCCTAACTTATTGTCGTTGGCTTGAAAGTTATGCATCTTCACCAAGCCCTTAGCCACTAGAGCGCGCAAGCAATAGTTTACCCCACCCAAGCTCACGCCCAAGGCTTTAGCCATTTGGCGCTGATTGAGTTCAGGTTGGCTTTCAAGCAAACTTAGCACCCTAAAGTGCGTGTCTTCTTGCAATTGTTTTTGACGGGTCATGAATGGAGTGGGACGGTTTTTGGCACGCTACCGCCCTACCGTGTTACCATCAGTCGGGCGGGAAGTGCTATTAAATTTAGTACATTAATAATACGTTGTACAACTTTGAACAACTATAGCATTGCGCTTATTTTTTTCCTAGGAAATAAATGAGAAGGGTGACAGCAAATGACTTAGAGAGAAATTATCTATCTGTTTGACTTAGCCGACTTTACGCAGGCTGGCAGGGGCGATTTGCATCTGAGCGGTTTTGCCCATGAGTTCAATGAGCACCATGGCCCGGTTTTCGCCGCTGGCCATTTGGTAGATGGCCTCCAGCCCAGCAAAAGGGCCGTCTGCGACCAGCAGGGTTTCACCTGCACTGAACAAGCGCTGAGGATCTTCGCTTAAGCCTTGCTCTTGCTGACGCAATAAATCGATTAAGCCACCGTTTATTTTGGCAGGCTCATTGCCAAAGCTTACCAAGCCGCTCACGCCCCAAGTGGAGCGTATGGGTGACCAATTTTGGCCATAACGGCTGGCGTCCAAACTGATAAATAAATAACGAGGGAAGAGCGGCTCTTCAACGACATTAACGCGCTCACGGCTGAGTTTTTCTATGGCTATCATGGGCAAATAACATTGGTAGCCCTGCTGCTGCAAATTGCTTAAAGCCCGTTGTTCTTGACGCGGCTTGGTGTGTATGACGTACCAACTTTCAGCAACAGGCGCATCAAGCAGCATAGCTTGCACTGACATGGCCGCCCTTTATTTGCCTAGCAGGTAGCGCCGCATTAAATTCAAACGCTGTGCCGATTCGGGCTTTTGTTTGGCGGTGTCTAAAGCGTTCATGATAAAAGCTAAAATAAGGCTGATTACCAAGGCTATTAGCGTTGCTATCACCATCATTTCCGCGCGCTTAGGCGATGATCGCTCTTCGGGCGGCAAGGCCTTATCCACCACTTGCACCAAAGGTGACTCTTTGGCTTCGTCCATTTTCGCCATCTCAAACTGCTTGCTGTATAACTCCAACAAACCCTGCTTGTATTTAAGGTCACGCATTTGATGGATGTAGGCGAAGCCGGTATCGGGCAATTGATTGACCGAGACTTTAACATCGGCATCCGCAGCATCGGGTTTACCTTGCAGTTTGGCTAAATTCGCTTTTAGCGCGGCAATGGTGGCAAGACCGCGCACGTATTCGGGGTTTTGCTCGGTCATGTAAGCGCGTTTGCTGGCCAGATCAAGCTCTCTTAGGGTGATTTGCGCACGCATTTCTTCAGCCTTCATTAACACCGAGGCGTTAACACGGGCGCCACCACCTCCTGCCACCCCGCCTGCCACCATGGCCACATCAAAGCCACCGAATTCGTACCAACCGGTTTTTCGTTGGGTTTGCTTCATGACGGCTTCTGCTTGCGACAGGCTGATACTGGCTTGTTTAATTTGTTTTTCATAAAACAAGCCACGCCGTGCCGCCTCACCCACCGCCACGGTTGAATTTAGCTCATCCAATTCTTTAACATAAGCATTCGCGATATTGGCCGCCATGACTGGGTCGCTGTGGGTGTATTCCACCGTGATAAAGCCGTCCTTACCGGCAGTGATTTTACTTGAATGACTTAACACCTCGCGTGCTTTGGTCATGGTCTTGGTTTTATAGTGCTTTTGCAAATCCAGCTTAATGATCACTCTGTCGGCCAAGGTACGGCTTTTTAACATGCCCAAAAAGGCATCACTGGGATTTTTTAAACCCAAAGCACCGCCGGACACCATGCCATTAAGGCCACCTAAATTGCCTAGTAGCGCACCCATAGAAGACTCACTCTTGGGTTGCGGTGGCAAGATCACGGTCTTTGCCGTGTAGGAAAAAGGCTGCAACATCACGTAAATCAAAGCCAATACGATAGACACGGCAGTAAACACCATAATGAAACGGTTGTATTTGGCGATGACCAACATGATGTCCATCAGGTTGATTTCATCGTCATCACTGCGCTGACTGTGGGCTGGCAAGTTATTGTCTTGATTTTGCATCGTTCGCCCTTAGCTAAAACACGCCTATGGTTTTCATGCTGGCAGCCCCAATAGCAAACTGGAAGAAGATTTGCGACCAATCCCTCAGTTCTTTGGTGAGGTTGTAGCGTTCCAATTTTTCCGGGACAACGATGGCATCACCCGGCATGGCTTTACGGCCATCAAAGCCGCCGCCAAAGCCAAACATAGAGCCTTGGCGTTTGCTATAAACTAGGCCGTCTGCTCTAACCAAATACGCCTCCCCATCATCGCCATCGCGCGTGGCGCCACCGGCTTTAGCCACGTAGTCGGATACCGTTAGGCCTTTTTTGTATATGAAGGCATTTTGGTTATACACCGTGCCCATCACCGTCACGGTGGAGGGTTTGGATGGCACATAGAAGCGATCGCCGTCTTCCAACTCCAGTTCCGGCACGTTCTTCAACTCTTCCGCAAACACCGGCATTTCTAGCACAATGCGGCCGGTGGCCTTTATTTTTTTCATTTTACTGATCATGACTTTTTGCGATTCGGCATCCGTCACCGCCGAATTAGCCACGTCTTGGCTTAAGGCAGCGGCGGTGCGTCTGGTCATGGTGCGCTGAATTTCGGCATCCATTTGCGCCAACATGTCGTCCATTCTTTTTTGTTGGAATTTACGGGTCGATTCACGCGAAAACTCGGCACCAAACAAATAGGCTTCGGAGGTGAGGCCGCCCACGCGCTCCACCAATTGGCGCAACTTCTCACCGGGCAACACTTGATAGACGCCTGGGCTGGCCACTTCGCCGTCTAAAATCACGTAATTGTTCTTTTTGGCAGACGGCACTTGTATGTCGTCTTTAGAGAAAATGGTCACGATATCGCCGGCTTGCAAGGCGATGTTTTGCTCGGCATCGCCCATCAGGGCTTTGCCTAGGTTAAATGGAATCAACTTGCTGCTTAAGTCTTTTCTATCCAAGCGCTCTACCGTGGCGTAATCCCAATTGATTTCTGGCACGCGCTCAGCCATCCTCTGCTGTTGCAGTGCCTCCTCTTCTTCGGCTAATTTTGCTTTCTTTCTATCGTTGGCATCCATGCCGCCGTTTTTAGCTGCATCAGTGTCGTTTTCTGTTTCGGTTTGGCGTTGCTTATTTTTTTGATCGGCCGCAGCCTCTTCTTCCATTTTTCTGGCGTCAATCTGGTTCTTTTTAAACCACACGGTATCGCTGCTCGGTTTGATTTGATTATTCTTAAACCAAGCGCCGTCATTGGTTTTGTCGGATTGGTTTTTTCTGACCCAATAGCTGTCGGTAATCAAGGCCGCTCTATTGGGAATGATGTCCTTAACACGCAAGCCCTCTTTCCATGGCTTTCTACCGGCTTGCGAACCGGCAATGTTGCCGCGCAAAGTAATGGCGTTATCAAACTCGGCTGAAATGGCCAGCACGTTGACCAAATCGCCGTCGTGCATCAATTTGGCTAGGCCGGTTTTGTCCAACTGAAATTCATCTACTTTGCGCACTTGCCTGTCATGTATGCGCTCTACCGTGACTTTTTTACCCGAGGCCACGTTGCTTAAACCGCCGGCCAAATTAATCAATTCGGCCAAGCTGTCGTCGCCTTTTAGCTCAAAAATAGCAGGGGTGTTAACGCTGCCGGAAATAGCGGCCATGGCGCCTATGGGCGGAATGTAAATCACGTCACCGGATAGCAATTGCACGTCTTTGGATTTATCGCCTTTGAGTAATAAATCGTACATGTCAAAATCGCTAATCACCTTACCGCTGCGCTTTAATTGAATGTGGCGCATGGAGCCTTTAACCGATGGCCCGCCGGTGGCAAAAATGGCGTTCACCAAGGTGCTCAAGGAGCTCAAGGTGTAATTGCCTGGTTTGCTTGCTTGACCCACCACGAACACCTGTATGGAACGCAATTTACCTAAAGACACATCCAATTCAAAATTGCGGAAATTTTTGCTAAAGGCTTTCTTTAAATGCGTTTGCAGGTTTTGGTAGCGCACGCCAACTACGCTTACCTGGCCGATTTGCGGCAAATTGATCACGCCGTTGCGATCCACTGTCGCAGCAGTGGATCCGGCAATGGCCCCCCACCAATTAATCAACAATTCGTCCCCGGGGCCGATTAAATAATCCGGCGTGACCGGGACGTTGTCCACCGGTCCAAACCTCTCTAGCGCGGCCGCGTCTTTTGATTTAATGAATAAATCGTGGCCGTATATGGGCAACAAATAGCCGGTGGTCTGCGTAATAAAATCCTGGAATTCACTTCTAACGGCGATCTCGTCTTTTTCTTGCACATTGGCGTCCGTGCCGTTTTTTGGCTTTTGCGCAGGGGCGGCCTTGGTCGCTGCCGGGGCGGCAGCCGGGGGGGCAATACTGGGCCCGAGCAAGCCGGACAAAGTGGAGGAAAGGGATAGGCCCGACAAACCCATGCCTTGGAGGGCCGCTTGATCTATGGCCCAACTACTGGAGAAGCTCAACATGGCCAAAACAGCTAAGGCTAAACGCAAATGCTTTTTCACTGTGCTCATTTAGTAAAACCGTTCGTATGTATTTAAATTGTAGGGAATTCTAGCAGAAAAATTCAACCTAGTCGTTAGTCGTTAGTCGTTAGTCGTTAGTCGTTAGTCGTTAGTCGTTAGTTGGTAGTCGTTAGTCGTTAGTTGGTAGTCGGTAGTTGGTAGTTGGTAGTTGGTAGTTGGTAGTCGATTCATCCTAACGCGCAATATACACGTATAGCTGGAATGGTTTTTTGTTATATACTTTGGTCAGCAAGCTTAATGCCTAGGCACCTCCAAAAACCATCAAGCCCATGACAGTTAAAGCTTGTCCACTTTTTGCATACCTTAGGATGCGGTAAATTTTATGCTAAGCAAAAACTCACTTTCCTACCCCATCTTGCTGGCCGCTTTTGTGGTTGCCGGCTTGCTCGCCTTGTTTTCAAGGCCAGCGCCCCATCACGCTTACATTGGCATGACGAACGCCGATAAGGTAGCCATCAGCTATCTGTGGCAGGCCGAGATTAGCCAGCAAACTTGTCAAGAAAAATTAGCCGTTTTAGACGAGGCCCTGCTGGAAAATTGCCCCACTTGCGTCATCCAGCAGCAGCAATGTTTGGCCCATTTAAACGAGCAACAAAAAGCCATGCTGTCCGCCCAGCCGCTGGCTTTCCCTTCCATACGCTTGCACGATGGCGCCATTGCCTACCAGTCTGCCACCCCGCCATTAGCCTTACGCGCCTGCTTGCATGACCAAACTAAGCTAAGCGATGTTAGGCATCGCCTTAACTGCATCCCCAGCCACGGCTTGCGCTCTAACCTGCAAGCCCATCCTTTTAATTTTTGGCAAGATATTGCCGAGATGGCCTTGCTGCTTACTGCCGCCGGTCTGATTAGCTGGTTTATTGGCTATTTAATCTTGCGCTACGAAAGCCTGCATGCGCAATACAGCCACGACCACACACAATCGGGCATACAGAAATTTCATGCGCAAGCCACGCCACGCATAGGCGGCATTGCCTTATTTGCTGGCTTGCTGGCCTCGGTAGCGATAGAAACCGTCTTTCAAGTTGTCAACCCCAGCCACAGCATGGGCATGGCTTATTTCATCATTGCCAGCTCAGCGGTTTTTCTTGGCGGCCTCATCGAAGACGTCACCAAAAACGTAGGCGTGGCGCAACGCTTGTTATTTTCCATGGTGTCGGCGGCCATCGCGATTTGGCTATTGGGCGCCATGATTAACCGTTTAGATATTCCAGCCATCGATAGCGTCTTACTGTCCGCCCCCATGGCCATCGCCTTCACCGTGCTGGGCATCAGCGGCGTGTGCCATGCCATGAACATCATCGATGGTTATAACGGCTTGTCGGCCGGCTATGCCTGCATCGCCCTGGTCGCCATGATCAGTGTCGCCTTTCAAGTGAATGACCATTTGGTCATCGCCATAGGCGTCGCCTTACTGGGCAGCTTGCTGGGCTTTTTAAAATGGAACTGGCCGCACGGCAAAATCTTCATGGGCGACGGTGGCGCGTATTTGTTGGGCTTTAGCTTGGCTGAACTGGCCATTTTACTGCTGCACCGCAACCCCAGCGTGTCGCCTTGGCTTACTGCCAGTTTAATGATCTACCCCATCGTTGAAACGCTGTACTCCATGTTTAGGCGCAAAGTCATCGCAAAAACCCAAACCGGCCTGCCCGATGCCGAGCACCTGCATCAATTAATTTTCAAAAAAATCATACGGGGTCATGTGGACAATCATGCGCAGCGACTCACGCACAATAATAGCCGCGTGGCTATTTACATCTGGCTACCCACCAGCCTCATCGCCATGATCGCCATGCTGTTTTGGCAATCGACGGCTATTTTAATGCCCCTGACACTTATCGCTTGCGTGCTCTATGTGCTGGTTTACCGCAAACTGTTATCATTGCCAGATTAAGGCATCAACAGACCCCGTATTCATGCGCATTAACCAAACCTTTCAACTGCTTTCCCCCCGCATCCCCGCTTTTGTCGGTCGAGCCATCGTTAAGCTTGTAGGTCGGGCCGGCCATTATCTTGTAGGTCGGGATTTATCCCGACATGTCGGACTAAAGTCCGACCTACGGGGCCACTGTCATTGTGAGGAGCAAAGCGACGCGGCAATCCATACCAAGCTGAAGTCCGACCTACAGGGCCACCGTCATTGCGAGGAGCAAGGCGACGCGGCAATCCATGTTGGGGTAAATCCCAACCGTGCCTGGCTACTCGCGCTGCTGTGCCTGCCCGCATTGGCCATGGCCAATGACGATTACACCTTTCCCTTAGGCCCGGATCACACGCCAACCAAACTCAACATGAGCAGCAAACTCGCGCATCCGCCAACTTACAACGAGGCATATGCCAATAACCATTTAATTCAACCCACGACCAGCGCCGTGCGTTTAACGTACGAATCGCTTAACTTACCCGGTGGCGAGTCCATGGGCATGTTGGGTGGCGATGTGTTGGTCAACGTCAATGAACACTTACGCCTAGGCGTGGGCGCATACGGCGCCATGCAAGGCGAACGTGGCGGCTTCATTACCCTAGGCGTTGAAGGCGAATGGCAGCAACGCCTCAGCGACGCTTGGGTCAGCCATGCCGGTTTGTTTGTCGGCGCGGGCGGCGGCCATGGCAGCAATGCCTTAACCGGCGGCGGCCTCATGTTGCGTGGTGACCTAGGCGTGACGTATGAGAGCAAAGGCTATGGCAACATCGGTTTGGGCGTCAGCCACGTGCGCTTTCCGTCGGGCGACATCACCAGCACCCAGCCTTATGTGCAATACGAATATCCGTTTAACAGCCTGTTAGGTTCAGGCTGGTTAAGCGCGCCAGCCAAATACAACAGCCTGCGCATAGACCCCGTGCAAGCCAGCAGCAATGAGTTCGCCTTAGTCGGCCGCCATTATGAATTGTCCTCCAAGGCCAGACGCGATGACGGTGGCGTGCAAAACAGCAGCATGCAATTGGTCGGCGTGGAATGGCTGTCCTATTTAAACGACCACTGGTTTGTCAAAGTGGAAACCGAAGGCGCCATGGGTGGCGACAACAACGGCTACATGCAAATCCTCCTGGGCGGCGGCCTGCGTTTACCCCTCAGCAATCGCACCAGCCTTAAATTGCACGCAGCAGCAGGCCCTGCTGGCGGCGGTGGCGCCGATGTGGGTGGCGGATTGTTGTTGGATGCCGGTCTAGGGCTGCAACAAAAGGTGAGCCGAAACACGGCACTGGAATTGTCGGTGGGTGGCGTGATGGCGCCATCGCACACGTTTGAAGCGCTGAATGTGGCGCTCAAACTCAATTACCAATTTGGCCTGCCCGATGTCGGCAGTGAACCGGTGTCTTGGTATGGCCTGCAAGAATTTGACACCACCCCATTGCGCGTGCGATTGACCAATCAAACCTACTTCAAAGCCGATGACCGCTGGCGTAATGGCAACACCAACCAAGAGGTGAGCAACCTCGGCGTGCAAATGGATTACTTCTTAACGCCTAACTGGTTTATCACCGGCCAAGGTTTAGCCGCTTATGCCGGCGATGCCGGTGCTTACATGGTGGGCGAAGTAGGCGTAGGCGGAGTATGGAATGTCACGCCGAATTGGTTTATTGAAGGCGAAGCGCTGTTCGGCGCGGCCGGCGGCGGCGGCTTAGCGGTCGGCAGTGGCTTGGTTGCGCAAGGCAACGCATCCGTGGGTTATCGCTTAAACAATGCCCTGTCTATTATGGCCACGGCCGGCCACATAGCTGCCCTGCAAGGCGACTTTAAAGCCCATATCGCCGGCGTCTCGCTGGCTTACCAATTCACCGGCTTTACCAGCAAATAAACGCCATTCTGTCTGGATGTCGGACTTAAGTCCGACCTACATTCGGCTGCCTTTGTCAGGCTGAGCCATGCCTTGACACTCACCATCAATTGTTTATACTTACGTTTAAACATTAAGCCGTGAGGGACATAGCATGATAGAAGTCGAGTTAGACGTTAAGCAGTGGGGCAATAACCTAGGTGTTCGTTTACCCGTCGCCATCGCTCGTGAGTCGCAGTTAAAGGCGCATCAGCGCGTGAAGATTCGGGTGCTCAATGGGGAAATCATTATTAAGCCGATAACGGACACACCTTTGAGCTTAGAACAAAGGTTGGCCAAGTTTAACCCGTCCGAACACGCTGGCGAGGTGATGGTAACGCCACAAGCCGTAGGCGCTGAAACTTGGTAAGCCCCAAATCAAACTGGGTGCCGGATAGACAAGATATTATCTGGATAAACTGCAACCTTCAGGCCGGTCAAGAAATGCGTGACATTCATCCTTTTTTGGTGCTATCGCCGCGCAACTTTAATGATAAAACTTCGCTGGTCATTGGATTGCCCATGACGACAGCAGCATACAATGCCAGCAATCCTTTTGCTGTAACCACGGGGCAAGCCTCAGGCAAGCAAGCAGGTAAAAATAGCTATGTTCTTTGCCATCAACCAAAGTCATTTGATTGGCGCGTGCGTGATGCAAAACCACACCCCATGGGCCAATTGCAGGCCACTGCTTTCATGCAAGTTTGCGCGCTGTTAAATCAAATCATTCAATTAAGTTAAGCCCGCTTATGGCGTGTCGGTAAAATATAGCCCCATCTAAAACTGCCCTTGCGCCCCCACAATAATTATAGTAACGTTTCTACATTATTTGCCAGATCGCCATGGAGGCCTAATGAACATCACCACTTTATCCAGCAGAGAATTTAATCAATCTGCCAGTGAAGCCAAGAAGGCGGCCAATAAGGGGCCGGTTTTTATCACCGACAGAGGCGAACCTGCTCATGTACTGATTAACATCGACACCTACAAAAAACTGACCGGCAGTCGCCAAAAAATTGCTGATTTGCTGGCTATGCCAGGCACGCTAGATGATGACTTTGCTGCGCCCCGCTTACTCGATTTGCCACAAGCAGCGGACTTGACCTAATGTTTATTCTAGACACCAATGTCGTGTCGGAGCTGCGTAAAATTAGGCTAGGGCGTGCCGACAAACAATTTAGCAAATGGGCGGACAGCATGGAAACGGCCGACTTGTATTTATCGGTCATCACCGTGCAGGAATTGGAGATGGGGGTGTTGCTATTAGAGCGCCGCGACGCTAAACAAGGCGCCGTATTTCGCACCTGGTTGGACCATCACGTTTTGCCGGCATTCAGTGGGCGTATTTTACCCATTGATACGGCTGTTGCGCTTTGTAGCGCTAAACTGCATGTACCCAACCCTCAGCCAGTTAGGGATGGGCTGATTGCAGCGACCGCATTGGTGCATGGCATGAGCGTGGTCACCCGGAATGTCGATGACTTTTCATCCAGTGGCGTGACTGTCATCAACCCCTGGGATTAAATCATCTTAACTTTCCATCAACTTAAACCAAACCTTGCTTATCCCAGCCATAAAATTCACTTTTACACTATATTTAAATTGTTGAATAATATACAACTTCCATGTAAATTATGATTTTTAACATTTCCAATGGAAACCTATGAAGCCATTATCAGATCAGCAGAGGTTGTTTTTGGTCGAATCGGATCAGCTATACCATGCTTGGCGGGAGGCGATGTGGCGCCATGAAGATTACCGCTTTGGCATGTATTGGAAAACCGTCAAGGGCCGTGATTACTTAGTGCGCTTGAGCGATCATGCTGGCCACGGCCGATCGCTGGGGCCGAGGTCGGATGAAACTGAGCGTATACATCGGGAGTTTTTTGCCGGGAAGGAACTTGCTCGTGCTAAATACGATGGCATCAAAGATAGGCTTACGTCTCAGGCTCGCCTTAATCAAGCCACCCGATTGGGGCGCATGCCTCATGTCATTGCTGAAATATTACAAAAGTTAGATCAAGTTCAAGCGCTATCGGATCTACGCGTGGTGGGCACCCATGCGTTATATGCCTACGAGTCGATGGCGGCAGTGGCGCTTAAAATGGATTTACTGGCCTCAGGCGATGTCGATTTGTTGTTTGACGCACGCAAGCAAGTGTCAATTTTAGCTAAAAAATTTCATGGCCATGGCTTATTGGGTTTATTAAAAAAAGTCGACAGCACATTTGAGGTTAGCCGTGCAGACCAATTTCGCGCCATCAATCGCGATGGATTTATGGTTGACTTCATCACCCAAGACCGCGGCATGATGTCGATTAAACCTGCCCCACTGAGTGAAAACGATTTGGCTTTAGTTGAAATAGCCAATCTTGAGTGGTTAGCCAATTCGCCGCGCATTGAATCGGTAGTCGTTTCGGCAAAAGGCATGCCTGTCATGATGCCAGTATCCGACCCGCGTGCGTTTATGATACATAAGGTATGGCTATCGAACCGTTACGATCGAGAGCCCGTCAAGAAGCAGCGGGATATAAATCAAGCTAGCATGGTGTTGGATTTGCTTCGCACCTATTTGCCACATTATCCGCTGGATACCGACGAGCTTCGCTATTTCCCGAAAGAGGTGGTACAAGCCGCACTTGGTCAACTTGATAGGATGGCTTTGTCGGGATAAGCCAGCTTATGGCTTCCCCACATAATATAGGCGATTGCATCGCCTTATTCCAGTTCGCTTGACAGTAAGCACAGACAGGTCGGGATTTATCCCGACGGCTTAAGCTGACTTTTGCGTTTTCAACTCGGCGGTTAAATGCGGCGCTAAGGTTTGCAACATTTGCCCAAATATTTTTGGGTTGGCGGCGACGATGTTGCCTGTTTTTAGCCAGTCTTCGTTGCCTTCAAAGTCCCCTACTATGCCGCCCGCTTCTTGCACGATTAAGCCGCCGGCAGCAATGTCCCAAGCGGACAAGCCTATTTCCCAAAAACCGTCGTACCAGCCCACCGCCACGTAAGCCAAGTCCAGCGCCGCCGAACCCGGGCGACGGATGCCGGTGGTTTTTTTGATCATATCTTTAAGCATGGCCAAATAGGTGTCTAAATGGGTGAAATCACGGAACGGGAAACCGCTACCGATGATGGATTCTTGCAACTTGCTGCGCTGCGTGACGCGGATGCGCTTGTCGTTTAAAAAGGCGCCGCGGCCTTTGGTGGCGGTGAAAAGATCATTGCGGTTAGGGTCGTAGATCACTGCGTGGGTCAAGACGCCGCGCTCTTGCAGGGCAATCGAGATGCAATATTGTGGCAAGCCGTGTAAGAAATTGGTGGTGCCGTCCAAGGGGTCAATGATCCATACGAAGTCGGACTGAATGTTAGACTCGCCGCTCTCCTCACCCAAAAAGCCGTGGGTAGGATAAAGCTCTTTTAAGGTGTCTATGATGGCTTGCTCAGCCGCTTTGTCCACTTCGGTGACAAAGTCGTTATAGGTTTTGGTTTGAATTTTAAGGGAGCCGATGTCCTCGGATGCGCGGGTGATGATGTTACCGGCACGGCGGGCAGCTTTCACTGCGTTGGATAGCATGGGATGCATAGTGTCTCGAATCTGTGGCTTATACCAAGGCCAACTAAAGCACAGTGGCTTAGGTCGGCTTACTGAATTGGTGGGTTAAAGAACGGTAAAGTCGTCATTTTAATACGATTTGTTAAATTAACCTACCACCTGCCAGACCCAAGCGCTTTACAAAAATGCTGGGCGGTCTGCCATTTGTAAACATTTTGAAAATAAATTGTATAAATAGTATTAACTGATATCAAGATGATAAACACAATAACCAAATCTCTGATAATATTTATTTTCAATAATTTAACGCCATAAACTTAGCGCCATGCATGGACGCCAAACTGTTTCTGGCAGCAGTGACCAAGTAGTCACTCCACTTGTAGCAGCCCATTAGCAGCCGGAACCGCCATGACGAAATCTGAGTTGGTAAATAACATCAAAAAAAGCTTCCCCTATTTATCGGAAGCGGATTGCTTGATGTGCATCAATAACCTCATCGAATTTATGGGCCAGCATTTAAGCGCGGGCAATAAATTTGAAATACGTGGCTTTGGCACGTTTGCCAGCAAAACGAGGCCGGCGCGCACCGTTAGAAACCCCAAAACCGGCGAGCAAATTCAGCGTAAAGCCACGGCCTACCCTTGTTTTAGAAGCGGCAAAATGCTCAAAGATCGCCTCAATCAACCCTTGGCCGACTAAGCGACCAACGCTTAAACCCCGCCTTAAACGATCAAGATTCAGCCCATGGCCACCCAAAAACTTGCGCTCAAAGCACTCGATTTAATGACCACCAGCGATGTGGCTAAAGAGCTGGGGGTGACCATACGCTCGGTGCAACTTTGGGTAGAACAAGGCGCACTGGAAGGTTGGAAAACGCCAGGCGGCCACAGACGCATTACCCGCGCCTCGTTTAATCGCATGACCGCCAAAAGAGACAGCCACAAAAACCCCAGCGTGGACGACGCTAAACTGCAGGTGCTGATCATCGAGCACGACGAGGCCACGCAAGCGCTTTACCGCCAGACCATCAAGGCTTGGGGCTTAGCCGTCGAATTAAAAATCATGGCCCATGCCTGTGAAGCCTTGATAGCCATGAGTAGGCAAGTGCCTGATTTGCTGATCACAGATCTGAATTTGAGCCAGATGGATGGGCTGGCCATGCTCAACGCCTTGCGCAGCAACGATGTGTTTAGCGACATGGGCATGGTGGCCATCACCGATTTTAACGCCGACGACATCGCCGCCCAAGGCGGCCTGCCTAAGCGCGTGCGTTTGTACAGCAAAAACCCCATCCCTTTCTGGGAAATGAAAGAGCTGACGGCCGGCTTAATCGAACGCAAACAAGAACGCCTGAGCCATTAGCGTTATCCCGTCTAAGGCATGCCGCCTTTAAGGCCATCGGTGCTAAACTAACGTTTTTACGGTACCCCTCATGTCAGCCACTATCGATAGCCCAGCCCTAGCCCCATTGCACAATTTTCGTGTGGTGTTATGCCAAACCAGCCACCCAGGCAATATAGGTTCGGCGGCGCGCGCCATGAAAACCATGGGCTTGCAGCACTTGTATTTGGTGCAACCCGACAGCTTTCCCGACGCCCATGCTACGGCTTTGGCCACCGGCGCGGCGGATTTACTGGAGCAGGCGGTGGTCACCGATACCTTGGCCCAAGCGTTGGAAGGTTGCGCCTTGGCCATAGGCATGAGCGCACGCAAACGCGGCTTGTCGCACGAATTGGTCAACGTCAGAAGCGCGGCGCACACCGCCATTAACGTGGCGTCCACGCAAACCGTGGCCTTGGTGTTTGGCACCGAGATGAGCGGCTTATCCAATGCCGAACTGGATTTATGCCAGTTGCTGGCCATGATACAAGCCAACCCGGCTTATTCGTCGCTTAATCTGGCGGCGGCGGTGCAAATCATGTGCTATGAGCTAAGAATGGCCGCGCTGGAAAAACAAAACTTGCAAGCCGACAACCTCAGCCCGCATGCGCCGCCGGTGTATGCCAGCATAGAAAGCGTGGAAGGCTTTTACCAGCATTTGCAAGAAACGTTGCTGCACATAGGCTATTTAAATCCGCAGGCACCGAAAAAACTCATGGAGAGCTTACGGCGGATTTATGCCAGAATTCGCCTAGAAAAAGAAGAAGTGAACTTGTTACGTGGCATACTGACGCTGACCGTGACGCCGAAAAAACACGATAAATATTAAAAACGTATTCACCACAGAGACACAGAGAAAACCAAAGCAGATCAAAACCCATTTTGACGCCGATAAACGCAGATACCAACCCATCCAGCTTATCTCTGTTTGCAGGCTTAATGCCAGCGGTTTGGGGTTTATCCAGAATTTATCAGCGTGCATCGGCGTCAAAATTAGATTAAAAAAGGCTGACTATGTTTGATCATATAAAAGAAGACATTGCCATTGTGTTTCAGCGCGACCCCGCGGCCAGAACGCATTGGGAAATACTCACCACCTACCCTGGCGTGCACGCCTTATTGATGCACCGATTGGCGCATTTTTTATGGCAAAAACGCTTATTTTGGTTGGCGCGATTTAGCTCGCACCTTGCGCGTTGGCTAACCGGCATCGAAATCCACCCCGGCGCCAGCATAG
>SXGT01123300.1_pt1 | contig 19318 bp, 18 predicted proteins | sample 3176221 | NCBI WGS metagenome assembly SXGT01 (sample SAMN11356862, study PRJNA531348) | freshwater metagenome | isolation source: freshwater sample F1-120 | place: China: Fuxian Lake, Yuxi | collected 2017-12-25
AAGGAATTGGTTGCCCGCGCGCTGCACGATCAAAGTCTGCGGGCCGAAATGCCGTTCGTGGCCGTGAATTGCGGTGCGCTCCCCGAAAGTTTGATTGAAAGCGAGCTGTTCGGCCATCGGCGCGGCAGTTTCACCGGCGCAGACGAGCACCGCGTGGGCTTGTTTGAAGTGGCGAGCGGCGGCACTCTGTTTCTTGACGAGATTGGCGAGCTGCCCAAAGGCCTCCAGGCCAAGCTGCTGCGATTTCTGGAAAGTGGAGAAATCCGTCGCGTCGGTGAGAACGAATCGTTTACCGTCGATGTGCGCGTGATCTGTGCCACGCATCGCGCGATTGAAAATATGGTCGAGGAAGGTGACTTCCGCGAAGACCTGATGTTCCGCATCAATACCTTCGAAATTCCACTGCCGCCGCTGCGCGACCGGGTCGACGACATTCCCGAGCTAGCCAAACATCTCGCGGCGCGTTTCCGACCGGGCGCCGCCATGGACGACGAAATCTTTACGCCGCAGATGATGCAAGCCCTGTGCGAGCACACCTGGCCCGGCAATGTGCGCGAACTGGCGAATGTCGTCGAGCATGCCACGATCTTGTGTGAATCGGGCCTGATCGACGTCGAGCATCTTCCTGGCAAGCTTGACGCGCGTCGCACACGCACGCCTCACCTGAAGACGTTTGGCCCGATGACGCTGCGTGAAATCGAGATGCAAGTCATCCACCAAACGCTGGAGCGTCTAAGCGGCAACAAGCCCAAGGCAGCGGAAGAGCTCGGCATCAGCCTGAAGACGCTTTACAACAAACTGAACCAATCCGGCAGCCCCTTGGAACGCTCGGCGTGACTTTCATTCCGCTTTGCGGAATACGAAGGCCAGCACGCCCAGCACCTTGGCGTTTTTCACGTAGATTGACTTCATCGACGGATTGGCCGGCTCCAGGCGGATGCGGTTCTTCTCGGCGTACCAGCGCTTGAGCGTTGCCTCGCCGTCTTCGGTCTGCGCGACGACAATCTGTCCGTTGCTGGCGGTCCGCGATTTACGAATCACCACATAGTCGCCATCGGCGATTTGCGCGTCGATCATGGACTCGCCCTTCACCTTGAGCACGAACAGGTTCTTAGGGTTCTTGGCGTGCAGCATGGCATCGATGTCGACCCGCTCATCTTGCTCGATCGCCTCGTGCATCACGCCTGCCGCCACCTGGCCCGCGAGCGGAAGACTGCGATCGAAAATTGGCTCGGCGGACAACTGAATTGCCCGAGACATGTTGGGCTCGCGGCTGATCAAACCCTTCTTTTCCAGGGCCTTGAGGTGACACATCACGCCGTTGGGTGAGGCGATTGAGAACTCTTCGCCGATCTCGCGAACGGTCGGCCCATAACCGCGACTGCGAATCTTGTCACGGATGAATTCATAAACCTCTTTTTGCCGGTCCGTAAGCACGTCCATTAACGACATAAAGTAAACCCTTTGCTTGGTGAGTGAGGATCTCCGCCCGGTATGCGAATTATGTTATACGCCCGTTCACTGTCAAGTCCATCTGTACACGTCGGGCACGGAAAAAGGTGAAACCAGGGGAAAACGGACGGCGTTCGCGCGATCATGCGCTGCCAGCGTCGTTCCGATTTGCGATGGGCCAGGCAGTTTTCTGACTTGGGTGCCACCTGTCAGAGCGAAGCGATGGCCCTGGGACCGTAATCTCAAGGCCTTCCCCGACCCAGGGCCTTTCCCCCCACGGCCAATCAGTGTTTTATATTCGGCAACCTGGTAGGGCCGGCTTTGCCGGCCGTGGATGGGAACGTCACGGGAATCCGGCCGGCACAGCCGGCCCTACTTTCGGTGCCCCAATCCGTGGATGGGCAACGTCACGGGAATCCGGCCGGCACAGCCGGCCCTACAGCGGATAGTCGTGGGCGGCGATGAAACCGACGGTTCCGGCCGCCACCACTTTCGGTGCCCCACTCCGTGGATGGGAACGTCACGGGAATCCGGCCGGCACAGCCGGCCCTACAGCTACAGCGGATAACTGATTGGCCCTGCCTTTCCCCCTGTCTTGGCCCGTGAACCTTTACGATTGGCCGTGCCAACTTGCGCCTTCGCTTGACCGGAGCCGTCGCCAGATTCAAGATTAGATCGTGGCGCTGCCGCCGGGCCTCTCGAAGTCTTTTTCCGAAAGAGAACCACCTCATGCGAATTGTCCCTTGGATTCTGACACTCGTGGCCTTGCTTGCCGGCCATGCGCTTTTGGCGGACGGCGACGATGCGCCCCAGAAAACTGAAAAAAAAACCGTTCGGCTGGCCAGCCTGTCGCTTCAAGGAAACTATCCGGAAGGCACCTCGGCCCCAGGACTGTTTGGCGAAATTGCGCCACGCCTGGCCGATATCCTCGAGCGCCTCGACAAAGCGGCCCAGGATGAAAAACTGAGCGGTCTGATTCTCGACCTGCGGCTGAGCGAAGTTGGCTTCGCCACTACGGAAGAACTTCGCGCGGCGATCCGCCGTGTGCGGGCAGCCAATAAAAAGGTGTACGCGGTCGTTCGCTCGGCAGCCAATCGCGATTACCTGATCGCCGCGGCCTGCGATGAAATCTGCATTCCGCCCGCCGGCCTGCTCATGGTCAACGGACTGCAAGCCGAGGTGATGTTCTACAAAGGCATTTTTGACAAGCTCGGGATCCAGGCCGAGTTCATGCAGGTCGGCAACTTCAAAGGGGCCGCCGAGCCGTACACGCGCAGCGAAATGAGTCCCGAGTTCCGCAGGCAGTTCGAAACGGTGCTCGACGATTACTATGCGATCTTGGTTGAAACCATCGCCCAAGATCGCAAGCTCGATCCGGGCAAAGTCAAGGAACTGATCGACGAGGGTCTGTTCACCGCCGCGCGGGCCAAAGAAGTGGGCCTGGTCGATCGCGTGTGTTACGAGGACCAACTGACAGACCAGCTCAAGTTGGCCCTCGGCGCCGACGAGCTGACCATCGAAAAAGACTACGGCAAGAAGAAGCTCGACACCGACTTCTCAGGCTTCGCCGGGTTTATCAAGCTGATGGAGATGATCAGCGGCCAACAGCCGGGCAAACGCTCGACGAAGGCGGATAAGGTCGCCGTGATTTACGCGGTCGGCCCGATCATGGACGACGCCGACGCCACATTCAGCATGTTTGACAGCCAACTCGTGACTCCCGACGAGATGATCAAGGCCATTCGTCAGGCGGAAGACGACGTCACGGTCAAAGCCATGGTGCTGCGCGTCGATAGCCCCGGAGGGTCGGCCTTGGCGAGTGATCTGATCTGGCGAGAAATCGTCCGCGCCAAAAAGCCGATCGTCGCCAGCATGGCGGAGACGGCAGCCAGCGGCGGTTATTACATCTCGATGGGCGCCGACAAGATCGTGGCCGAGCCCGGCACACTCACGGGTTCGATCGGCGTAATCGGCGGCAAGTTTGCCATCGAGGGGATGCTCAACAAGTTTGGCGTCAACACGGATGTGATTTCGCGCGGCAAATCGGCCGGCGTGTTTTCCATGACCGAACCGTTCACCGAGCCAGAACGAGAAGCCTGGCAACGAATGATGAACGACATCTATGGCCAATTCACCTCCAAGGCCGCCGATGGCCGCAAAATGGAACCGGGCAGGCTCCACGATCTGGCCCAGGGCAAGGTCTACACGGGCCGGCAGGCGCTGGCAAACGGTTTGGTGGACATGCTTGGCACGCTCGGCGATGCGGTCCGAGAAGCCAAGCTGCTTGCCGGTCTCAAGCCGGACGACAAGGTGGAAATCCTCAATCTGCCGAAGCCGAAGAGCTTTCTGGATCAATTGCTGGAAGGCCCCTCCGCGAGTGCCTCGGCGAAGGCCAATGCCCTCGCGCCGGAACTGGTTGCCCTGGTGAAGAAGGCGTCCCAACTGCGCGCACTTTTCAGCAAGCCCGCAGTCACCTTGATGCCGTTCGAGGTGCGATTTCGCTAAGGATTTGTCCGCAATTACTTCCCGATTTTTCCATCGTGGCAAGCTGGATCGGTTTCAGAAAGTAAAGTGTGACCCGATCCGTCGTTGCCAAGCCGGACGGACTTTTCAATTCGTCGTGTGCCCCTGCCTCCGACTACCCTACACGGGTCGGATTGAAGGTCCGACCTGCGAGGACTTTACAATCGTCCTGCACCGGGACGGTTGCACGTTGACGAACAGAGAGCCAAACGCTTACGATGGTGGCTAGATGAGGTTGGGAGCCATGTTTTTCCTGGATCACGCTTCCAGGCGGTTCGCGAAAACCGACTCCCAACCTCGGCACATTCCCATTGCGGGCTTCTTGCTCAGGAGGTGTTCGTCATGCCGCTGTTTGAGGCTGAAACTGATTGTCACATCATCATCACGTGGGCCATGGACGAAGATGCGGCCTCAGCCGTCGTCAACGACGCCTACCCCAACGAAAACCTCGTGCGACTTACCAAACGCCCGCGTGATACTTGGGTCATCTCCAAAACTGCCCTGGGTATTCGTGGCTCGGGGGACCCCTGTGCAACGGCCCGCGACTGCCTGAGCAAGGCCGCCGGCGACAAAGTACATGCCATTCGCCTCTACATGCACGAGACGGGCACGGATCTGGAGCGGGCCCGAAAAGTGATCGAGTCGAACATGGTGATGGGCTGGTAGCGGATCGCCCGATGCTGGCAAAGTAGCGGGAGCAGAACGATCGAAATATTCGTCAGCATGGTCGACGATCATCCTGCTCTTTTTTGGTTTCAGGTGAGTGCTTGGCACTGCGGGTCCCAGGATGCATGAGCAAATGACACATGAAGTTACCCTGATCAGTGGCGACGGCACCGGGCCGGAGCTGGCGAAGGCGGCACGAAAATGCATCGACGCCACGGGGGTCAAAATCAATTGGGACGTTCAGGAGGCCGGCGTCGATGTGATGGCCCGCATCGGCACGCCGATTCCCGATGCGCTCCTCGAAAGCATTCGCCGCACCAGGTGCGCTCTCAAGTCCCCGATCACCACTCCGGTGGGCTCGGGCTTTCGCAGCGTCAACGTTTATTTGCGACAGGTGTTTGGTTTGTACGCGTGCATTCGCCCCTGCAAGCAGTACCAGGGGGTGCGAACGTTCTTCGATCGGGTGAAGATTGACATCGTGATCGTCCGCGAGAATACCGAAGATCTTTACGCGGGGACCGAGTTCGAACGCGGTCAGCCCGAGACAGCCGAACTCATCGACTTTATCAACGCCAGGTCAAAGTCGGGAAGAATCAAAACGGGTCCCGAGGAAACGGGCGTCAGCATCAAACCGATCAGCGTCTCGGGCAGCGAGCGCATTGTGCGCTGCGCCTTCGACTACGCTCGGGCCAATGGTCGCAAAAAGGTGACGGCCGTCCACAAGGCGAACATCATGAAGTTCTCGGACGGCCTGTATCTGGAAGTGGCTCGCAGCGTGGCGAAGGAATATACCGACATCGAATTTGAAGACCGCATCGTCGATAACATGTGCATGCAGCTTGTACAAAAGCCGGAGTTGTACGATGTACTGGTCCTGCCCAATTTGTACGGTGATGTGGTGAGTGATCTGGCCGCCGGCCTGGTGGGCGGACTGGGCGTGGCGCCCGGAGCCAACATTGGCCCCGCGGGCGCGGTGTTTGAAGCCACGCACGGCAGCGCTCCCAAGTACAAGGGCCTCAACAAGGTAAACCCGACGGCGGTGATTCTTTCCGGCATGTTGATGCTGCGTCATTTGGGCGAGACCGTCGCCGCTGATCGTTTGGAAAAAGCTGTGGCCGACGTGATTGCCGAGGGCAAATCCGTGACCTACGACCTGAAGGCCGACCGCAATGATCCCACTGCCGTCGGCACGCAAGAGATGGCCGATGCCATTGGCGCGAAGCTTTAAAGGAAAGACGGTACAATGCCGCTCGCCGCGTGGGCGTCTAAGCGCCGCGAAGACTTGCGATTCATCCGTGTTTATCACTCCGCCCGATTGATTGGGCCAGGAGAGGGGGACAGGCACGTTTTCCCGGGAACCACGGTGGACAACCTCCTGACCGAACGATGCGCCTCTCGCGAATTCGCCGGGAAAATGAGCCAGTCCCCGGCCCCGGTTGATTGACGAAGGAATCCCAGACTGATATCCGTGCTCAGTGCCAGCGAGTTTCGCGAGATCGTCAGTGACCGCAAAAGCGGGTTTCGAGCCGCATTGTGGCGCGGTCTGTTCGCAACCATTGAGCCATTCTATTCCGCGGCGGTGCGGTACCGCAATTGGCGGTTCGATACCGGTCGGATTCCTATCGCGCGGATGGAAGTGCCTGTGGTCAGCGTCGGCAATCTTACGCTTGGTGGCACCGGCAAGACGCCGATGGTCGAGTGGCTGGCACGTTGGTTCACGGACCGGGGCGTGTGTGTGGCCCTCGTGAGCCGGGGCTACGGTGCGGTGGACGGACTTGAGAACGACGAGGCCAAGGAACTGCATCAAAAGCTGCCGTCCGTCCCGCATCTTCTCACTCCCAAGCGTGCCGTTGGGGCGCGCGAGGCCATCGATCGGTACGGCGCGCAGCTGATCATTCTCGACGACGGATTTCAACACCGCAGCCTGGCCCGCGACTTGGACATTGTTTTAGTGGATGCGATCGAGCCGTATGGCTTCGGGCATGTCTTTCCTCGCGGCGCGCTGCGCGAGCCGCTGGCCGGTTTCGCAAGAGCCCAGGTGATTGCCCTATCACGTTCGGATGCCCTTGGCGAAAAAGCGCGGCAGGCGATCCAAGCACGAGTGACTTCGTATAACCGTACCGCCATCTGGTTGGAGCTATCCCATGTGCCGCAGGGCGTCCGCGGCAGCGGCGGCGACCGCCAGCCGCTCGACCATCTGTACGGCAAGCGGCTGCTAGCATTTTGCGGCATTGGCAACCCGGCGGGATTTCGCCGTGCCCTTGAACAATGCGGATATGGAGTCGTTGATATTCGTGAGTTTCCCGACCACCACGCCTATTCGCCGGGCGATTTGTCGAAGCTGGATCACTGGGCTGAGCAGGCGAAGGCGGATACGATCGTTTGCACCCACAAGGACCTGGTCAAGATTGGACAACCCAGGATCGGAGCACGGCCGCTCTGGGCATTGGAGATTAGGCTCGCGATATCCCGCGGGCAAGCAGACCTCGAATCACAACTGAGCTTGCTAGCATCGCGGGCACTGGGGCAGTCTGGCTAAACGTGCTATTGGTCGCGGGGCCTGGTCCAGCTATCGTAACGGACCACGGGCAACGAGAGAGGGGAACAGGCACAATTTCTCGGGAACCACGTTGGACAACCACCCATCAGGACGGCACACCTCTCTCGAATTTGCCGGGAAAAAGAGCCAGTCCCCGGTCCGCGTGCATGTCCAGCTACTTTCCATGGCTGAGAAGCTGACCGTTTTGATCCCCTGCAAGAATGAGCGGGCGAACATTCGTTCGTGCATTGAGAGCGTGCGCGCGGTCGCCGACGAAGTGCTGGTGGCCGATTCCGGCTCGACCGACGGCACCCTGGACGTCGCGCGGCAGCTTGGCTGCAGGATCCTTGAGCGCGAGTACGTGTGCAGCGCCGACTTCAAGAATTGGGCCATTCCGCAGGCGTCGCATCCGTGGGTGTTGGTGGTCGATGCCGATGAGCGGATGACGCCGGAGCTGGCGAGCGAGATTCTTAAGGTGCTCTCGTCGCCGAATCCCCAGGACGGTTATCGAATCGCATTCCGCACATTCTTCCTGGGTCATGAATTGAAGCACGGAGGCTGGAGCACCGGCACGTCGCTTCGGCTGTTCCGCCGCGAGTGCCGTTATCAGGCCGTGTGGGTCCACGCGGACGTGATTGTGCCCAGCGGCCGTGTGGGCCGGCTGCGTCACAAGTTTCTGCACTACACCTACTGGAGCGTCGAGCAATACTTCGAGAAGCTCAACCGCTATACCACGCACGCCGCCCGCGACATGCAAACACAGTTTTGCCGTGCCCGGGTGCTGCGCATGGTCACGCATCCGCCGCTCAATTTTCTCAAATTCTACCTGCTTCGCGGCGGCTTTCTCGACGGCGTGCCCGGTCTCTTGATGGCCACCCTTTCGGCCTATTACGGCTTCGTGAAGTACGCCAAGCTTTGGGCCAATGTGCATGGTTATCCCCGGCCGGAGCCCGAAGCAGAGCGCCTGACCGGCGAATCAAGAGCGGCGTAGATGCCATGCCCATCGAAGCCGCCCTGATCGTTGTGACATACCAGCGGCCGCGCCACTTGCGGCTGGTGCTGGAATCGATTGCGGCGCAAGGGGGGATCGACGGGCAGCTTGAACTGTGCGTGACGGACGATGGCTCGACCGACGAGACTTTCCAAGTCGTGGAAGAGTTTCGCCGGCTGGCGAGATTTCCCGTGAGCTTTGTCACGCATCCGCATCTGACGTTTCAAGCAGCACGTTGTCGCAACGACGGGGTTCGAGCCACGTCGGCTCCTTACTTGCTGTTTCTGGATGGCGATTGCATCCTGCCGGACGATCATATCGCGATTCATTTGCGCTGCCGCAAGCGGGGCGTCGCGATGGTTGGCGATGCTGCCCGGGTCGATCAAGCCACGTCGGAGCAGGTCACCTCGGAGACCATCCGCCGCGGTGAATTCATGCATCTGTTGACCTCGAGCGAACGACGTCGCCTGCGAAAGACCGAGCTCCGATTCCGCCTCTACAATTTCATTCGCCATCCCACAAAACCCTACAAGTTGCGCAGCGGTAATTTCGGCGTTTGGCGTGAGGATTTCGAGCGCGTGAATGGTTTCGACGAGAATTTTCAGGGCTGGGGGGGCGAAGACGACGATCTTGGCCGCCGCCTGCGCCTCGCGGGCGTGCGGCTGCAGGCAATCGTCCGATCGACCCATTCGTATCACCTCTGGCATCCGCGCGACGTAACGGCCCCGGAAAAGGTCAAGCTCGCCGCCAACACAGAATATCTTTGGCGAAAAGACGCTCCCGCGCGATGCCTCAATGGGCTGTTCAAGCCAAGCCTCACGCCGGCACAAACTCGCGATACACCCTGAGCGTGCCTTCGACCATCTGCTCGTCCGTGAAGAACCGTAGTGCCCTTGCCTCCGCGCGATCGACCATCGACCGTAACGCATTCCGGTCCGCGAGCGCTGCCAGAATCGCGGCGGCCAGCGCCGGCGGGTCTTTCGGCGGAACGAGCACGGCCACTGCACCGTCGCCGTCTCGCCTGCCAACCAGGTCGGGAATGCCCCCCGCTGTGGTCGTGATGATCGGCGTGCGGGCAATCATCACGTCGATCAGCGTCGAACAAAGACCTTCCATATGGGAGGGGAGGACAAAGAGATCGGCCGCCTTGAGTAAGTCGGGAACGTCATCGCGATAACCGAGAAAATCGATGGAACTCTTCGCACACCACAGATCTCGATGCGCTTCCAATCCAGGACGCAGCTCACCGTCGCCCGCCAATATAAGTCGCACCTTGTCGCCGAGTACGTCGACCACAGATCGCATGGCCTCAATCAGAAAGCGATGCCCCTTGTGATCGGTCAGCGTGGCGACTGTCAGCAACAATGCGGCATCGTCAGGGATGTCAACGGATTTCCGACCCCGCTGCCGGTTCCCCGACCTTGTTCGACGCGGATCGACGCCGTCATGAACGACGCGAATTTTCTCGTTGGGGACTCCGCTGGCGCGACAGACTCCGGCCACGGCGCTGGAAACCGCGATCACGCAATCGACCAGGCGCCGATAGCGCCATCCCGAGCGAATGGAAAAGTCGACTCGACGGGCCACGATTCGAGCGGGGATGCCTAAGCCATGAGCCGCCAGACCTCCGCCGCCGAGCGCATGCGGGTCGTGAAAGTGAACCACGTCCGGCCGCAGCGACTTCCATGCGCTCCGCATCTGCCAGATGGCCCGCAATCCGCGACCGCTGCCGGCGAGGGGATGCACTTGAAAACCATCAGTCTGCATCCGCTGGGCAAACTTGCCGTCGTGCCTGGCGAAGACAAGGTTGCGATGGCCACATTTTCGCAAGCCTTCGCAAAGCAGCCGGGCTTGCTCTTCGCCGCCATGCCAGCCGCGCTGCGTCGAGACGTGAGCAATCGTAAGCGCGGACACCCTGTTAGCCTGGTGCGGTGGCGCTGTCGCGCACCGAGACCGAATTGACCACTTCGGTGCCTTCGGCGACGGCCCGCACCACTTCCTGGGCAAGTTGCTTGTGGTAGTAGCTCGATACGAATCCGGAAATCAACAACTGGTGTCCGCGTTGATCAACCCGTAAATCGCGCAGCGCGAACACGGGACTGGCGCTTAGGGCATTTTGGGCCCGTGGTTGAACTTTTTGGGCCGCGACGCTCACCATAATGCATCCCCTCCTTGGAAAGCCTACCGGCGTTATATGGGTTCACGGGGTCCGAGTGGCGATGGGAATGCGCTTGCGCTCGTATGCTCCGCATGCCGGCGACTTCTTATCTGAATGTAACCTTAGCCCCAACGGAGTGTCAAGCCGAGGGGCAATCCGCGCAGGGCCGATGAGTGTTTGACCTTCAGCACCGGTAGGGCCGGCTGTGCCGGCCGTCGGCCCCGCATCGCGATATCACTACAGCACCGGTAGGGCGGGCTGTGCCGGCCGTCGGCCCCGCATCGCGATATCACTACAGCACCGGTAGGGCGGGCTGTGCCGGCCGTCGGCCCCGCATCGCGATGTCACTTCAGCACCGGCCGGCACAGCCGGCCCTACTTCATCACAGCCGGCCCTAAGGCGGATAACGGATCGGCATTGCCGGCGAGCCGAGCCGAATCGGGGTACGCGCGAGTTTTCCACCCCACCCGGTTTCGGCCCAAAAGACGCACCTTGCGGCACCGGCATGCTAGCTGATCTTCCCCATTTTCTTCAGCCAGGCGATCACTTCGTCGGCCAGCGCCTCGGCATCCTTGGCGCCCGCATCGAGCCGCAGCTCGGCCTTCAGCGGAGCTTCGTACGGATCATCGATGCCGGTGAAGCCTTTGATCTCCCCGGCGCGGGCCTTCTTATAGAGCCCCTTGGGGTCTCGGGCTTCACAGACTTCGATTGGGGCATCGACAAAAATTTCGACGAAGTCTCCGTCCCTCATGGTGGCGCGCACGGCATCGCGATCGCGGCGGTAGGGGCTAATGAAGGCGGTCAGCGTCACCAGTCCGGCTTCGCAAAACAGCTTGGCAACGGCTCCGATGCGACGAATGTTTTCCTCGCGGTCCTGCGCGGAAAAACCCAAGCCAAATCGCTTGGAAAATTCCTCGCCATGTTTTTCCTTGAGCATGCCGGGCCCGGCGTTGAGACCCATCCGCACGTTGTCGCCGTCGAGCACGAAACTGTGAAGCCCCATCTTGTGCAGTTTGTGATCGACGAGGTTCGCGACCGTGCTTTTGCCACATGCGCTCAGCCCGGTAAACCAAATCACACAACCTTTGTGTTTATTGAGTTGTTCGCGCTCTTCGCGGCTGACCGAGTGTTCGTGCCAGTGAACGTTGGTGTCGTGGGCCATCTGTTTTCTCCGGCGCAGGTAAATCGTTGGAATCGTGTTTAGCCCACCATGATAATCGCGGCACCGATGGCCGCAAAGGGCAATTGCTCAAATGCCGGAAAACCTACCTACCGATCAAGGGGCTCATCGGCAGCGGAGTCGCCGCGGTGGGCGGCCTGGCGATCACGGTTTCGCGGTTGGCCTGCAGGCTGTCGGTCAACAGCAGGCCGTCGATGGTGATACTGGTTTCCCACAGCTCTCGCAGGGCGTCGAGGTACGCTAAATTCGTGCGGACGTATGTGCGCTGCGTGGTCAGTAACGCCAAGTAACTCAACTCCCCCTGGCGGTATCCCGAGGTTACCAGCTCGAGCGCCTCGCGGGCGTTCGGCATGATCTTGCCGCGATACTGTTGGGATTGGTTCCGGGCGTTCAGGTATCGTTCGAAGGCCGAGGCCAGCCGTGCGGTCAGCTCCAGTTCTCTGCGGGCCACTTCGGCGCGGGCTGCCCGAAGGTCAGCTTCGGCGCGGCGGATGTTGCCTTGGTTTCTGTTGAAGAGCGGGGTTGGCAACACAAGAACCGCGTTGGTGAGGGTCCGATGAGCCGCAAGGTCGTACTGCGGACCGGCCTGAATGGTGACGTTGGGAATGGGTTCGACGCGGGCCCGCCGGAGCGAGCAGACCGCGCGCTCGACCCCCAAACGAGTGGCGGCCAATTCGGGACTTTCCACCAGAATGCGGCCGATTGATTCTTCCCAGGAAAATTTCGGCATGTTGCCCAGCACGTCTCCCTGGAGTCGCGTCTCGACCATGCCGGGCACGCCGATGAGCGCCGCGATGCTGCGCCATTCGGCCTGGAAGCGATTCTGCGAGTTGGCCAGGGCCAGTTGAGCTTCATTAACTTCGACGCGGGCCTGCAACACGTCAATGCGACTGACTTCCTTGGCTTCGAGCAGATCTTCGGCCGCTTGCAGGGCACGGTCACCGACATCGACCAGGTCGCGCGTAATATCAAGTTGATGCTGCGCCACCAGTGCTGCGTAGAAATGAATCCGGACGTCGTTGAGCAGACGCAACTTTTGGGCGGCGAAATCTCGTTGGGCGATTTCAATGTCTCGGGCCGCGATCGCGCGGTTCAGCGGCAGTTTGCCTCCGCGGACGAACTCTTGCTCAATATAACCACCCTGCTTGCCGGCCGTGCTTTGATCGCCAATCTCATTGCCCAGGTAGGCCAGGTTGGGATTGGGATACAACCCAGATTGCATCCAGGTGCCACGTCCAGCCTCGACGGAAGCGGCAGCCTTCGTCAATGTAGGATTGTTGGTCAATGCAATCCGTTCCAGCTCCTCAAGCGTGATGCCACTGGGTTCGTTCGGGCTGCCGTCAGGAAGCGTCTGCAAACGCATGTCCCTCGAAGGTTGCTCAAGCGTTTCGGGTTGAGTCGGTTCGTCGGCAAATGATTCCTGTTGTTCCTCGAGCGCTCGGATGCTCAGCTCGAAGATCGTGGCACGCACCGGTGGTAATCGCTCGGCCCGGGCCGCAGGCTGCATTATCACAAGCACGCCAACAGCAATCACAACGTACTTGGGCATAATCGGGCGGAGGGGCGATGAGCGGTGCCGCGCCAAGGGGGCAGGAATTCGGCTTCGCGAACAGACCTTGCTTGGGGAGAGGCTCATGTCCCAGAAGGCAAATCCCTGCCTCTTTCAACCGATTCGGCTTTGCCTTGCGTGCGAATTGATCCTATCTTGGCGATTGGGATGACATCACCGCGCAAATTGATTGCAGTCGCCACCAGGTACATGTTCGCGGAAGCGAGTCGTTCCTGCCAGGTAAACTTTGCCGATTTCGTAAGGATTTCCACCATCACTATGCCGCGCCTCGTACCCGAGATTCCGTTTCCGCCGTACTCGTATCTGACCGGCCGATTTCCTTTTGGAGCCGCGGCTCACAAGCCTTGGAATCGGCGCGATTGATCCGCGATGACCTCCAAACTTCCGCGCCAAAAATCAGGCCGCGTGATGTCGATTCCGAACCGCGCCGCCAACCTGTGTTTCAAGAATCGTGACCTGCTCGTCGGGAGATGCGTCTAAGCGCGGCTTCGGCGATCAGTGTTTCACAAAAAATGCTGGCGGTTTCAGCCAACCCCATCGGCGAGCCGCGTCGCAAAGGTTCCAGCCCGCGCTGGCGGTAATTGTGATAACCGTGCCCGAGCTCATGAGCCAGCGCACGGCTCTGCTCGAAGCTGCCATCGAAGTTAGCGAGAATGCGACTTTCCTCGACTCCCAGCACTTCCATGCAAAACGCTCCGCCACGCTTGCCGTCGCGCGGCTCGGCGTCGATCCACTGCTCGTCGAACGCACGGCGGGCGAAGTCGCTCATTTCGGCGTCGAACGCGGCAAACTTGTCAATGATGAACTGTCGGGCCTCGGTCGTGCCATCGCGGCACTGAGAGTTTCGCACTCAAGATGGCCGCCTCCTACCGTCCCAACTCTTCCAAGAGCAGCTCGAAGCGTTCGGCGAGGGATTGCGGCAACGTCGGCAATAATTCGCGGCCGATCAGATCGACGCGAATCATATCTCGCAAATGCGTGCGGTCATGGTCTCGATTGGCCGTCAGTTTCATCGCAACTAAATCGGCTAAAGGAACCACTCGCCAGGACTTTCCTACGCGAACACCGTGCTCGGGCGATGGCGCGCTTACAAGATCATGTTCTCGAACTTTTTTGTTTGCCCAGAGCAGATGAACACCGCTGCGTGGACTGGGTTTGTCACGTTCGACAAACATGCCGACATCCATTACCTCCTCGTAATCTAAGCCAACCGCCAGGGCAGCTTTTCGAAGCCGCGGCAGATCCTCGCGCCGCACAACTAAATCCAGATCCTTCGTAGTGCGCACGGCTTCGGGATCGACCGATCCAACCCAGATGGCGACAGCTTGACCTCCGATCACCGCATAGGGTATGCCGGCAGTTTCGAATGCCTCGCAGATGCGATTCATCCGGTCGGTAACTCGATTAACGGCCATACAATGAAGTTCCCAGGGATCGACCGTCGAATCAATTTGCGGTTGAGGCATAGGATTTTACCTTACTCGATTGGCCAAAAACGTCAATGCGACTCATTCACATTCGGGTAATCTGGTGTCTCCAGGGCTTCGCGCAGCGCCGTGCGGGCCACGCTCCATAGGCTGCATGCCATGAAGCCGAAGAAGCCGCCGAGCACGGCCGAGGAAGCGATGCCCAGCGCGAGGCCGGGAATCGTCAGCTTCTCTCCCACAAGCGCGGCGATCGCAAGCCCGCCGACGGTGCCCGAAATCGTCGCGCACACGGCGCCCGCGACCAACCAAGGCCGACGAATCGCGGTATTCTCCTGGAGCCGCCGAGCGGGAGCGATCGTCGGCGCGACACCGAATTCTGGTCGACCAGCGTCGCCACTCTTCAGCGCGCGATCTTCACACTCCCGACGATCGCGAAGGCGTGTTCCTAATGCATTGCCGACAATATGTAAGCCGATCAAGCTGGCCAACAGAAGCAGCATCATGGACTGCGCGGCACCAACCGCAACCGAGACCGCGAATGCAACGCTTAGTAGCGTGACCCCCAAGAGCAACGTTCGCAAGCCAAATTGCGGCGGACGAACGGCGTGCGGGTCGGCGGCATGGGGCAGGGTGTTCATCGGGACTGCCTCGCAAGGACACCCTCTATTGTAGCCGAACTTCCGAGTGTCGTCCTAGCGATCCGGATCCGCGTGAGGGTGAGCGTAGTTCGCGCCTCGCATGACGATTTCATCACATGGGGCGAGTGGACAACACCCGCTACCAGTTTACGGCGACGTAACCGTTCACTGGCCGGGGACTGGCTCATTTTCCCGGCGAATTCAAGAAAGGTGTCTCGTGCTGTTGGACGGTCGCCCAACGTGGTTCCCGGGAAAATGTGCCTGTCCCCCTCTTGGCCCGTGAACGGTTACACGGCGACTTTGACCACCGCCTTGTGCAACATGTCATTTCCGGCTAGCGATGACCGGCAAAGGGCGGACCTTCAACAAGACCGCTCGGCCTTAACGCATTGCGTGCGGCAACGACGGTTCGCCGCGCGTCCATGGGCGAATCGGCCATCGCTGTTAGATGTCCCATCTTGCGACCGGGCCGCGATTGTTCCTTGCCATACAAGTGCAGCTTGACGCTGGGAAACGCACACGCCGCGGACCATTGTGGGATTCCCGCCTGCCAAAGATCTCCCAGCAAGTTCGCCATCGCGACCGGACGCAACAGGCTCGTCGCTCCGAGCGGCAGTCCGCAAATGGCTCGCAACTGCTGTTCGAACTGACTGGTCACGCAGCCGTCGAACGTAAGGTGGCCCGAGTTGTGCGGGCGCGGTGCCAGTTCGTTGATCATCAGCCGGCCGTCGCGAGCCACGAAGAATTCAACACACAACACGCCGACAACGCCCAGCGCTTCCAACACACCGTACGCGATCCGGACGGCTTCGCGTTCGACCTCGGGCGGCACGTCGGCCGGGGCGACCGAGACATCGAGAATATGATTGACATGCGCGTTGTGAATTACGCCGAAATCGGCCATCTTTCCATCGAGACCGCGGGCAGCAATCACTGAGACTTCGCAATCGAAATCGACGAACGCTTCGAGGACCGCTTCGTTCGTCGATAGCCGCTGCCAGGCGGCCGCCGCGTCATCGGCTTTCGTAAGCTTGCTTTGACCTTTGCCGTCGTAACCCCAGCCGGCAGTCTTGAGCACCGCGGGCAAGCCAATCTTCCCAATCGCCGTGGAAAGATCTTCCAAAGACCGCACCGCCTCAAACGGCACGACGGGGAAGCCATGCTTGCATAGAAATCTTTTCTCTCGTAAACGATGTTGCGTGACGTAGAGCACCTCGCCGCTGGGACGCACGGGCGCAAATTCCGTGGCTGCCAATACTGTGGCGGAGGGAATGTTTTCGAACTCGAATGTGACCACTGCGACACCACGGGCAAACTCTCGCACATTGTCCAGGTCGTCGTACGACGCTTGCCATTCGCGATCGGCGACCTGACCGGTGGGCGTGTCGTCGTCAGGCGAATAAGTGTGTACCCGATAGCCCATCCGGCGGGCTGCGATGGCGAACATCCGGCCAAGCTGTCCGCTGCCGAGTACGCCGATCGTGGCGCCCGGCTCAATCACACGCGGTCCATCGCGGTGGCTCACGGGAGGGTGTCTCCTAATACTGCTTGGGCCTGCTCTACGCGAAAGGCTTTGAGCTTTTCTCGCAGTTCTTGCCGGCTGTTGGCAAGAATGCTGACGGCCAAAAGCGCCGCGTTCGTCGCACCCGCTTTGCCGATCGCGACGGTCGCCACGGGCACGCCACCGGGCATTTGCACGATGGCCAGTAGTGAATCGAGTCCGTTGAGTGTTTTCGACTGCACGGGTACGCCGATCACCGGCAGCGTGGTGTGCGCCGCAACCATGCCCGGCAAGTGCGCCGCGCCGCCAGCGCCCGCGATGATCACTTCCAGCCCTCGGGACTCGGCGGAAATGGCATATTCGCGCATCCAGTCGGGCGTGCGATGGGCCGAAACGACGCGGCACTCGTGGGGCACGCCGAAGCGGGTTAACAATTCGTCGGCATGGCAGAGCGCCTCCCAGTCGGACTTGCTGCCCATGATCACGCCGACAATCGGCTTTTCCGCGGATTTGCTGGAAGCGCTCATGCTCCAAGAATACCCGGCTGCCGACGAAGTCTCAAGCTGCCGCAGATTTGTGCGAGATTGGATCATAATCGGCGTCGGTCACCGGGCAAGCTCGCTCGCCGATGGCTGCCGCGGCTTCGCAGATATTGGCGAAGTGCATCCGATTTCTGGTTTTCGTGCCCTTGAGTCTTCGCAAAGTGCTCTTCCACAGTTGTTTACTGACGTCGCCGACCCCATCGCTCAGAGACTGCCAGGCCCAGATAGGATTCACAAGCCGCTGCCAGCGAAGATTGGCAAGGTCTTGTTCGAGCTGTCGTGCCTGGACTTCATAACTGGCATGCCCGTTGGCCACAAACCGTTGGCAGTCTTCAATCAAGATCTGACGGTAGCGGATTGGGTCCACCTGCAAGTCGGCGAAATCCGCACCGAGCAGTTCGCGCATCCGGCAGTAAGTATCGTACACGCAGTTCTGCACCGTTAGCAGGCGCGGGTACGGCGTATGCGAAAGCTCGCCCTGGAATGTCTCAAACTGCTGGAAGAAGCTCATTAAGTGGGCTGGGTTTCTGGCCGATCCGGCGCCATAGGATTCCAGATTGTCACCCCAGAGCATCAGCGGGCTGGTGTGAGCGAATTGACGGGTGTTGGCGAGCAACAACGACGCCGATGCGTAATCGGGGGCCCAGTCCCAAAACATGCGCCCGTACTGCTGATTGATTCGGGCGATCAGCCGCGCGTTGACGGCCGCGTTGAGAAATTTAGGCATGTCGCCGCCAAGCCGGCGGAAGTTTTCGTGCAGAGTTCGCTTCGAGTCAGCCAACCGCACACAAGGCGGGATTTTCTTTGGCACGTCAACGTAGTTGCCGATGAGGGCTGTGCCATCGTCGTACACAAAATTCAGCACGCTGTATTGGATCAACTCAATCCGCGGGTGTTTATTCGCCGCGGCGGCCAGAAACGCCAGCGCTCCCGGCATCAGGGCGTCATCGTCGCACACAAACAGCACCCACTCTCCGCGCGCCTGGTTGAGGGCGAACTCCCAATGATCCACCATCGACATGCTACGAGGGGCCTTCACGTAAAGCAGTCGCGGATCGCTTTGCGAGAGCACCACTTGCTCGGTTTCGTCGCACGACTGGTTGTTGCTGACCACGACTTCAAAATCGTCGAACGCCTGGGTAAGCGCGGACCGCAGGGCATGCCGCAGCTTGGTGGCACGATTGCGCGTGGGAATGACAATACTGAATTGCATGGGATTCACTCCCCGGGGTAGTCACGGGCGCCCTTTCAGGGCCCGAGTTCTCAGGCCGCGATTTGCCGATGCGGCCGAACGCCGCGGTCTCGCGCAACGAGGCTATAAACCTCTGCCGCCACCTTCTCCATCTGCCGTCTGGAAAGATGGCTGCCGCTCGGAAGCGAGACTGCTCGCTGGCTAAGCTCATAGCTAACGCGGTTGCGCGACTGTGCGACGCGCGCCTGGAGCGAGCCGCCGTAAGCGTCGAGGGAGCTTGCTGGTCGAAACATCGGTTTGCATTCGATGCCCCGCTGGGCGGCTTCGTCCACCACCATCGCACTCGTCAGTCTCGTCGAGGCATCGAATACGACCGTGACTTCACTTGGCAGGCACGTCGAACCGGAGGTGGGCACGCTGAATTTCAGGGATGCCACCCCGCCGAGTGCTTGTCGATACCAGAGTGTGATTTGCCGCTTACGGGACGCCAGGTCGTCGATGCGCTCCAGTTGAGCGACGCCAAGCGCCGCCTGCATCGGACTGATCCGGTAGTCGAAGCCGGCATCGCCAAGCGACTGCCCGATGTTGCACGCAAGGCGATCGCAGTTCGTGACCACCATTCCCCCCTCGCCCGCAGTGAGCGTTTCGACCCGATCGAAACCAAACACGGCGACATCACCCAGGCTGCCAGCATGCCGGCCCAGGTACTTCCCGCCGAGCGCGTCGCTGGCGTCTTCCAAAATCGCGAGTCCGCGCGCGCGTGCGATTGCGCGGATGCGGTGCATCTCGGGAATATTGCCGTACAAGTCAATCGGCATGACGGCTTTCGTGCGCGGTGTGATCGATTGTTTGAACGAATCAGCGGACAGACACCACGAGTCCGGATCGATGTCGGCAAACACGGGTGTCGCGCCCAAATATCGAAGCGGCCAAAGCGAT
>SXGT01452865.1_pt1 | contig 19318 bp, 20 predicted proteins | sample 3176221 | NCBI WGS metagenome assembly SXGT01 (sample SAMN11356862, study PRJNA531348) | freshwater metagenome | isolation source: freshwater sample F1-120 | place: China: Fuxian Lake, Yuxi | collected 2017-12-25
GGCCGCGCCGACATCATCATGGGGCGCGGGTCGTTCACCGAGTCGTTCCCGCTCTTCGGGTACCAGCTGCAGGATTACCAGACGCTCTTCGAAGAGAAGCTCAACCTGTTCGCCGAGGTGCACAAGGAGCAGCCCGTCACGTGGCAGGGCAGCACGCGCGCACCGCTCGTCGAGCAGATGGTCTACCCGACGACCGAGAACGGGTCGCTGCGCACCTGGGTCGGCGTCGGCGACAGCCCTGAGTCGGTCGTGCGGGCGGCGCACTACGGTTTTCCGCTCATGCTCGCGATCATCGGCGGGCAGGCTGAGCGATTCGCGCCCTTCGTCGAGCTCTACCACCGCGCGCTCACTCAGCTCGAGAAGCCGTGGCAGCCCGTCGGTGTGCACTCACCCGGGTACATCGCCGACTCTGACGAGCAGGCGAGGGAAGAGCTGTGGCCCGCCTACGAGCAGATGTTCGGGCGCATCGGCCGCGAGCGGGGCTGGGGCCCGACGACCTACGAGCACTTCCGCGCCGAGGTCGAGCAGGGCGCTCTCTACGTGGGCTCGCCCGAAACGGTCGCCCGCAAGATCGCCGACACGGTGTCGACCCTCGGCATCCAGCGCTTCGATCTGAAGTACAGCACGGGGCCGTTGCAGCACGAGAAGCTCATGCACGCGATCGAGCTGTACGGCACGCAGGTGATTCCGCGCGTGCGCGAGCTGCTTGCCGAGCGACTGGTGCCCAGCGGAGCCTGAGCACGATCGGCGCGCGAGCGCCGCGCTCTACTGGCCGGTGACGACGGAGATGCCTGTCGCCGCCGAGGCGCTCTCGACGCTGCCGCCGTTGCTCAGGTCGCTGAAGCCGAGCGCCTCCATGCGGTCGATCGCCTGGCCAGAACGGTTGCCGCTGCGGCAGTAGACGAAGTAGGTGCCGGCCGGGTCGAGCTCGCTGACGCGCGCCTCGAAGTCGGCGGACTGCACATCGATGTTGACGGCGCCCTCGAGGTGGCCGGAGGCGAACTCGGCGGGGGTGCGCACGTCGATCACGACGGTGCCGGGGTCGAGTGCGACCGGCTCAGCGGTCGGTGCGCAGGCGGTCGCGCTGAGGGCGAGACCGAGCGCGAGGGTGATCGAGAGCAGAATGCGGCGCATGAGGGTTCCTTTGCGGTCGTGAGGCGACCAGTGTATCAGATACCCCCGGGGGTATTTGCGCGACGGCTCTCCGGCACGATACGGCGCACCAGCTTCTCGATCTCGACGATGATGAGCACGGTCGACCCCACCGCGAGGCACACCGCCCACTCTGCGAGCGAGAGCGGGGCGAGGCCGAGAATCGACGCACTCGGGGGCCACCACATGGCGCCCGCCTGCAGCAGCAGCGACCCTGCTGCTGTGATGAGCAGGAAGGGATTGCTGAAGGGGTTCAGCGCGAACAGCGACCGGTGCTCGGCCCGCGAGCTGCCCGCGAGAAAGAAGTTGAGGCAGACCAGCATGGTCAAGGCCAGCGTGCGTGCGTGCGCGTCGTCGTAGCCCGCATCGATCGCCCACGAGAAGGTCACGAGCAGCACCAGGCCGATCCACGCACCCGTGATCACGAGCCGCACCCACAGCACGCGCGAGAGCAGACCCTCGCTGCGCGCCCTGGGGGGTCGGCGCAACTCGTTGCCTTCAGCGGGCTCGAACGCGAGCGCGACATCTTGCAGACCGTTCGTGACCAGATTGATCCACAGCACCTGCACCGGCAAGAACAGCAGAGGCTGATCGCTGAAGACGTTCGTCAGCACCGCGATGATGATGCCGAGTGCACCGGCGAGCAGGAAGAAGGTTGCCTTGCGAATGGCGGCGAAGGTCACTCGACCTTGGCTGACAGCACTGACGATGGTGGCGAAGTTGTCATCCGCGAGCACGAGATCGGCGGCTTCGCGGGCCACTTCTGTGCCCGACTCGCCCATCGCCACACCGATCGACGCGGCCTTGAGCGCGGGTGCGTCGTTGACGCCGTCGCCTGTGACGGCGACGACCTCGCCCGCAGCCTGCAGCACGGTCACGATGCGCAGCTTGTCCTGCGGCGAGACTCGAGCCGCCACGCTCGTCTCGCGCAATCGAGCGACGAGCACGGTGTCGTCGAGAGTCGCCATCTCGGCCCCGGTGATGGCAGGGCCGCGTCGGGGGATACCGAGTCGGTCGGCAATGGCTTCCGCCGTCGACGGGTGGTCACCCGTGATCATCTTCACCGCGATCCCGGCGTCCTGGCAGGCCGCGATCGCGGCTGCCACTCCGGGACGCGGGGGATCAGTCATGCCCTCGAGCCCGAGAAGAGTCAGACCACTCGGAGGGGCGAGAAACCCGTCTCGACCTTCGTCGTCACCGAGCACGCGCAGGGCTGTCGCGATCACCCGCAGACCGCGCGAGGCCATCTCGTGGTTGGCGTCGGCGACCTCGTCTCGGTCGATCTCCTCATCGCCCCTCACGGTGCGCATCATGGTCGACATATGCAGCAGCCTGTCGGGCGCGCCCTTGACGTACAGCGCTCGCCCGCCGTCGGCGAGCTCGCGCACGGTCTGGCAGTAGCCCAGTTCTGGTTCGTAGGGAACGTGCAGCAGTGCGGGTGCCTGAAGCTCGTCGAGGGTGAGGGCTTTGCTCTCGATGGCGGCGATGGCCATCGCCACGTCGACGGCGTCGCCGACGAAACCGCTGCGCGACTCGGCAGAGGCCCGAGCTTCGTTCGTCAGGGCTCCCGCTCGCAATGCCTCCGTGAGCAGGGGGTCGACGCGGTGACCGCTCGAGGCAGCGGTCAACACCGTGCGCCCGTCAGGGGTCCAGATCTCTTCGACCGTCAGGATGTTCTGGGTCAGAGTTCCCGTCTTGTCCGAACCGATGACGGTCGTCGACCCGAGGGTCTCGACGGCGGGCAGGCTGCGCATCACCGCCTTGCGCTTCGCCATGCGCGCGACTCCGATGCTCATGGCGATCGTCAGCACGACGGGCAGCGCCTCGGGGATCGTGCCGACCGCCAACGCGACAGCCGACAAGAAGACGTCGGTGAGATCGCCCCCCAGGGCCGCACCGGCCACGAAGACCACCGCGCAGACCGCACCGATGAAGATTCCGATGCGGCGCTCGAGCTGTCGAGTCAAGAGCTGCAAGGGCGTGATCGGTGAGGCGCGCTGCACGAGCTCGTTGATGAGGCCCAGCTCGGTCTGCGCGCCCGTGGCGACAGCGACTCCGATTCCTCGTCCTGACACGACGAAGGTGCCGCTGAAGGCCATGCAGGTGCGGTCTCCGACTCCTGCCGATCGACGTACCGCGGCTGGCTGCTTGGTCGCGGGCATGACCTCGCCCGTGAGCATCGACTCGTCGACCTGCAGGGTCGTGACATCGATCAGGCGCAGATCGGCTGCGACTCTCTCGCCGCTCGCCAAGAGGACGATGTCGCCGGGAACGACGTCGCGGGCATCGAGGTCGACTTCGCGCCCGTCGCGCACGACGCGACAGTGCGGACTCGTCATGCGAGACAGTGCTCGCACCTCGGCGGCCGCTTTGCGCTCCTGCCAGAAACCGATCGAGGCGTTGAGCAGCAGCACCAGAACGATCGCCGATGTGTCGACCCACCGCTGCAGCAGCGCCGTGATCACGGCGGCACCCATCAGGATCGTGATGAGAGGGCTCGAGAACTGTCGCAGCAGCGTGCGCCACCAGGGTGTCGGTGGCGTGCTGACGAGTTCGTTCGCCCCGACCTCGTCGCGTCGCGCGAGCACTGCGGTGTCAGACAAGCCGCTGCGGGTCGTGTCGAGCGCCTCGAGAACCTCATCGACAGACTGCTCGTGCCAGGCGACCTCGCTGTCAACGCTCATGTTCTTGACAGTACTCGGGCCTCGAGCAGAAAGCCTCTGCGTGCTTGACTGGGCCCATGCCGACCATCGTTCTCGACCGGCGGGCGCTGCTCGTCGCGATTCTCGCGGCGTTCGTCGCGTTTCTCGATGGCTCGATCATCACGGTGGCGCTGCCCGCGATCACTGATGAGCTCGGCGGCGGTCTGCCGGTGCAGCAGTGGGTCGTCGACGCCTACCTGATCACGCTCGGGGCGCTCATCCTGCTCGCCGGTTCGCTCTCCGACCTGCTCGGCCGCATCGCCGTGCTGCGCATCGGGCTCATCGGCTTCGGCATCGCGTCGATCGCCTGCGGGCTCGCGCCGACGGCCGAACTGCTCATCGCGGCCCGGGCCGCACAGGGCGTCGCCGGCGCGCTGCTCGTGCCGAGCTCGCTCGCTCTCATCATGGGCACGCACCGCGGACCGGCGCAGTCGAGGGCGATCGGTCTGTGGACGGCGTGGACGTCGGCCGCGTTCATCGTCGGCCCGCTGCTCGGCGGAGTGCTCACCGATGCACTGAGCTGGCGCTGGATCTTCTTCATCAACGTCGTGCCGATCGCGGTGACGATGCTGCTCATGGCGCCGATGCGCAACGAACCCGCCGCGGTGCGCACTCCGATCGACGGGTGGGGCGCCGTGCTCGGCGCTCTCGGCCTCGGGGGTGTCGTGTTCGGCCTCATCGAGCAGGCGAACTACGGCTGGCAGTCTCCGGTCGTCATCGTGCCGATCATCGTCGGCGCACTGTGCCTGATCGGCTTCATCGTGCGCCAGGCGACGGCGCAGCATCCGATGATGCCCCTCTCGCTGTTCCGCAACCGCAATTTCGCCGTCGGCAACCTGGCGACGGTCGCGATCTATGCGGCACTGTCGCTCTCGACGCTCGTGCTCGTGCTCTTCCTGCAGCAGGCCGCAGGTCTCAGTGCGACGGCGTCGGGTCTCGTCATGCTGCCGGTCACGATCATGCTCATCGCATTCTCGTCGCTCTTCGGCACGCTCGCCGGCAGGTACGGCTCGCGGTGGTTCATGACGGCGGGGCCGCTCATCGCAGCCGCGGGCCTCCTATCGATGCTCGCGATCGACGTGCCGTTCGACTTCGTGCCGCAAGCGCTGCTCGGAGTCGTGCTGCTCGGGCTCGGGCTCGCCGTCACCGTCGCCCCACTGACCTCGGCCGTGCTCGGCGCCATCGAACCGGCTCGATCGGGCATCGCCTCGGCCGTCAACAACGCCGTCTCGCGCATCTCAGGGCTCGTGGCGATCGCACTACTCGGCGCCGTCGTCGGCACGGTGGTCGACGCGGCGTGGCTCGATCGAGCGCTGCTGCTCTGCGCCGCGCTGCTCACGATCGGGGCCGTGGTGTCGGCCATCGGCATCCGTCGGGTGGCCGAACCCGCAGAGGTCGAGGCCGCAGCGCCCTAGGCGACGAACGAACCGGCGGCGCCCGCGAGCGTGATGACCGCCGCGACGGCTGCGACCATGATGATGCGGAACAGCGCGCGAGACTCGGGCGCGCGCACGATGACGACGACTCCCGCGACGAGCAGGCCCGCGGTTGCGAGAGCGCCGACGGCCGAGAGGGGTGCGATCTCGCTCGGGCCGAGCACCCCCAGCAGGCCGGCGCTCGCGAGTGCCGCGAGAGCGACTACGCCAGCCGGGCGCGCGCCGATGCGATGGGGGAGCGAACGGATGCCATGCCGCAGATCGTCGTCGAGATCGGGCAGCACGTTCGCGAAGTGTGCGGCCAGCCCCAGCAGCGCCCCCATGGCGATCGCCCACCACGCCGCGGTGGCCGGAGCCTCGCGAGCGAGCGTGACGATGAGCGGTATCAGGCCGAAGCTGACGACGTAGCACGCCGTCGCTGCCAGTGTGCGCTTGAGGCCGAGGTTGTACGCCCAGCCTGAGGCGAGCGCGACGAGATGCACGATCGCGAGGGCGACACCCAGCAGCAGCGACAGCCCCACGGACACGACGGCGGCGATCACCGCGAGCGTCAGGATGGTGCGCGCGCTCACGTCACCGCGCACCACCGGTTTGTCCTCCCGACCGGCCTCGCGATCGCGGTGGGCGTCGATGGCATCGTTCGACCAGCCGATCGACAGCTGATTGCTGAGCATCATCGCACCGAGCACCGCGATGCGGAGTGGCTCGACGCCGCTGAGGGCCGCCAAGGTGATCGTGACGACCGTCACGACGAGCGTCGGGCCGATGTGCGCAGCGCCGAAGACGACGCCCAGGCGTTGCATCATTCGCCCATCGTAGGCGCGGGCCGGTTACCATCAGCAGATGCGACGCGGCCCGAGACGCCTCATCAGGGCGACCGCTCTGACTCTCGCCCTCGCGCTCACGACGACGGGCTGCGCTGCTGCGCAGGCGGGAATTCCCGAGCCGGTCGAGCCGACGCGACTGGTGGGCGCCCCCGTCGCGCTCGACGCGCGCGAGGTCTACCTCGACCAGCGCATTGCTGCGATGTCGATCGAGCAGAAGGTCGCGGCACTCATCATGGTGCACGTTCCGGGTACCGACCCCGGCCGCATCCGGGCCCTCGTCGATGCCCACGGCTTCGCCGGGGTGATCGTGATGGGCGACAACGTCGGCGGGCCGGCCGCGACGGTCTCCGCCCTCACTCGTGCGCTCAGCAGCGAGCCCGGGCTGCCGGTGCTCACCGCGATCGATCAAGAGGGCGGCGATGTGCGCCGGCTGCGCGAAGACGATGCTGCGTCGGCACGCACCCTGCGCGGTGCGCCGCCCGCGGCGGCGGAGCAGGCGTTCCGTGAACGGTCCGCTCTCGTCGCCGAAGCGGGGGTGCTCATCAATTTCGGCATCGTGGCCGATGTCACGCCCGATCGCTCGTCGTTCATCCGCAGCCGCACTCTCGGTGAGACGCCGGCGGCGGCCGCCGAGAGAGTGGCAGCAGCGGTGCGCGGCGAGGCGGGCAATGCGCTCTCGACGCTCAAGCACTTTCCGGGCCACGGCGCGAGTCCCGACGACTCGCACGTGAGCATTCCGCAGTCATCGATCTCGATCGACGAGTGGAGATCGACGCACGCCGTTCCCTTCCGAGCAGGAATCGAGGCGGGTGCGCCTCTCGTCATGATGGGGCACCTCGAGTTCTCGCAGATCAGCGACCTGCCGGCATCGCTGTCGCCGGTGTGGATCGACCTGCTGCGCGACGAGCTGGGCTTCGACGGCGTGATCGTCACCGACGACATGCTCATGCTGCAGCGGTCGAGGGTGGCCGATTACGCCGACCCGGTGCAGAACGCGGTGCGCGCACTCGCCGCGGGCAACGATCTGCTGCTGTACGTGCTGCCCGGTGACCCGGGCACGGTCGGCATCGACCCCGGTGGGCTGGTCGCAGAACTCGCTGCGGCGGTGGCAGACGGCCGCCTCGACGAAGCCGCGCTCGACGACTCGCTGCATCGCGTGCTCGGTCTTCGGCGCGACGCGAGTGGCGAGTCGGGGCCGTTCATCGACTGCGGAGCGAAGTGCTGGGGCGAGTCGCCCCGGGCGATCGACCGGGTTCCCGAGGGTGACGACGAGTCAGTGGCCGGCTAGAGGGTCGGCAGGGTGACGTCGACCACTCGCTCGACCAGCGGCGCATTGACGACCGCGCGCTGAGTGCCACCCGCCGTGGCCGGCAGGCTCGTCACGATGGTCGTCGTGATGGCGCCGAAGACGATAGCCAACGTGCCGAGACCCGTGATGATCGCGGTGATGGGCGTCAGCTTGCGGTGGCGCTCGAGCGAGATCACGATCGCGCCGACCAGGAGCAGCGTCGCGCCAGTGATGGCGAGTGCGATCATGCGCTGTGCTCCCGTCGGGATCGGGGTCGGGTGGTGCAGGCGGTCGGGGACGCCGTGAGCTTGTTCTCTGAACGAGCCTCATTCTAGGTTACTCGCCCTGGCAGAGAGGGGGAGCCCCCGAACCGGGGGTGTCGCCGCCCGACCGAGAGCGCCGGGACTACAGCTCGGGAAGCTGGAAGTCGACGATCTTCTCGATGCGCACTTCGCCGAGCGGAGGGCGCGCGCGCTCCGAACCCCCTATCGTCAGCACCGAGGCGAGCACCAGCATGACGACCGCGACGAGGGTCGCAGCGGCGATGCGCAGCAGCTGGGCGCGGCTCATGGGGGTGCTCCGGGATCGAGCACGGATCCACTCTTTCGGGAGAGGTGATCCGGCACCGTCGGGTACGGTGCACCTCGAATCGTACTCCTCACCGGGCAGTCGCGGCGCGCGCGGCGACGACGACACGGCAGAATGGCCGAGTGAGTGCATCGGGGGAACCACTGCGGCATCGTGACGTGCTCGACGCTGTGGCGGCCTCGCTCGAGTCGGTGCTCGTCGAGGCGCACGCTCTGCAGGTCGAGCCGACCGGCAACGGCTTCACGCACGGCTACCGTGTCACCTTGCGCGCGGGCTCGGGTGAGCTCACCGACCACACGGTTTTCGTCGAGACCTCACCGCCCGAGGCGACCCGACCCGGAGTGCTGACGCTGCGCAATCCGGCGACGGGCGAGAAGGTCGATGTCTGGGTCTACCCAGCAGACCCGGCGCTGCCCGCACTGCGTACGGCGGTCTATGCCGAGGCGGCCGGCGTCGTGCTCGCTCGACTCGGGCTGCCGGTCGACGGGCTGCGCGTCAGCCTCGCGGCGTACCGACCCGGCAAGCGGGCGGTCGTGCGCGTCGACACGACCGAGACTGCGTACTTCTTGAAGGTCGTGCGCCCGCCCGCCGCCGAGCCGCTGCAGGCCAAGCACACGCTGTGGCGAGAGGCATCGATTCCGGTGCCGGCCGTGCTGGGGTGGAGCGAAGAAGGCCTGGTGGCGCTCGAAGCGCTGCACGGCGCCGAGGTCATCTCGCTGCTCGATCGCATTCAGCATCCAGCCGCACTGCTCGACGAGCTCGAGCGCATCGTGACGGCCATCGCGACCGTGCCCTCGACGGCTGCCGCTCGTGCCTCGCTCGTGCGTCGCATCGACTGGTACGAAGAGCGCTTGATCGAGCAGCTTCCCGAGCACGATGGTCTCATCGAGCGCACGGCACGCACGATCTCTCGCCGTTTCCGCGCGGGCGGGGCGCCGCCGCCGTCGCGCACCGTGCACGGCGACCTGCACCTCGCGCAGCTGCTGGCGGATCCGAATGCACCATCGACCGTCACCGGCTTGCTCGACATCGACACCTCGGGCTGGGGAGACCCGGCAGACGACGCGGCCGCGCTCTACGCCCACCTGATCGCGACCGTGGTGCACGACGGCGGCAGCCGCGCCACTGTGCGGGCTCGCCGATGCTCAGTGCTCGCCGACGGCTGGCGACGTCGCTGGTTCGGCGCCTCCGAAGCGGGCTTCGTCGATCGGGCGCACGCGATAGCCGCCACACAGCTGCTCGGCCACGCGCTCTCGCGATCGGCGGCGGGCACGGCGGGCGCCACGGAGCTCATCGAGCGCGCGCATCGGGTGGTCAATGCAGATGAGAGGCCTCTCACCGGCTCCTCCTGGTGATCTCATGCGCGCTGGAGAGAGTTGCTCCATCGACGCGAGCCGCTCGGCACGCGAGAGGGAGGAAACCATGGACCACAAGAACTGGATCGCCATCGGGGCGGCCTCGGCACTCAGCATCGGCGTGCTCGCGAGCGGCGCCGTCACCGTCGCGAACGCGATGCCGCTCATCGAGAACGCGACAGGGCTGAGTGTTCCCGGCATCGACTCGCTGCAGCCGGGCAACGGCTCGGCCGACGTCGGCTTCAGCGTGACGAGCGACAGCATCGTCTCGCCCACGTCGAGCGACTCGCCCTCGAGCCTCACCTCGGCCAACTCGCCGGTCTCGACCGACAGCCCCGTGTCGCCCGCCTCGGCGGACAGCCCGGCCAGCCCGGTCTCGGTCGACAGCCCCGCGAGCCCCGCGTCGATCGACAGCCCGCCGTCGCCGGCATCGGTCGACAGCCCCGCGTCGCCCGCGTCGCCCGCCTCGGTCGACAGCCCGGCCAGCGTCGACTCGGTCGACTGACCGCGATCGTTCCGCCGGCCCTCGATGAGAACACTCTCATCGAGGGCCGTCGCCGTTCTCATGACCACGCGGCACACTTGAGCCAACCCGGAAGGACCGTCATGTCACCCGCACCTCGCTGGATCGCGATCTCGGCCGCCTCGGCGCTCGGGCTCGGCATCGTCGCCGCAGGCGCTGTCGGGGTCGCCAACGCTCTGCCGCTCGTCGACTCGACCACGCAGGCGCAGGTGCCGCCGATCTCGACCGTGCCTGGCGGCTCGCTCGGTGACGTCAAGGGCTCAGCCGGCTCGGGCGACGTGACTTTTCCGGTTCCCGCGTCGAGCCCCGACCCGTCGACCTCGGCAGCGCCCTCCGCGGTCGAGCCTGCGCCGCCCCAGCAGGCGCCCGCACCGCAGCCCCTGCCCGTGTCGCCCGACAGCGTGTCTCCGGCGTCGCCCGACAGCGTCGACTCAGCCGACTGAGAGTCCTGCGGCTCAGACCAGACGGTAGCCCATACCGCGCACCGTCTCGATGCGGTCGGCCCCGATCTTGCCTCTCAAGTAGCGCACGTACACGTCGACGACGTTCGAGCCGGGGTCGAAGTCGAAGCCCCAGACTCGGCTGAGCAGCTGCTCGCGCGAGAGCACCTGCTCGGGGTGCCGCACGAACTGCTCGGCGAGCGCGAACTCGCGCGCCGAGAGATCGTTGGTCTGAGTGCCGACGGTCACCCGCCGAGTGGTGAGGTCGAGGGCGATATCGCCGTGCCGCAGCACCGTCTCGGCGACCGACTGCTGACCCGATTCGCGAAGGCGTAGGCGGATGCGCGCCATGAGCTCATCGAACTTGAAGGGCTTCGGCAAGTAGTCGTTGGCGCCCCCGTCGAGACCCGTGACGGTGTCGTCGACGCTCGTGCGGGCGGTCAGCATGATGATCGGCATGGTCTCGCCGCGGGCACGCAGGCGCGTGAGCACCTCGAAGCCGTCGATGCCGGGCAGGCCGACATCGAGCAGCACGAGTTCGAACGAGCCTGTGGCCACGTAGTCGAGTGCGGCGAGCCCGTCGTCGACGACCGTGGGCGAGTACCCGGCCGCTGAGAGGCCCTTCTCGATGAACGACGAGATGCGCTTCTCGTCTTCCACGATGAGAATGCTGGTCACGAGGCGCTCCTTGATACCGCGGCCGGGGCGGGTTCTGACGGTTCGGCGAAGCCCTCTGCCGGCGGTGGCGGGGCCGTGCCAGCGTCGACGGTCGGAACGACGATGCCGAATCGCGAGCCTTCCGGCGAGGTCTCGAGGCTCACATAGCCTCCGTGCGCTCGAGCGATCGCCGCGACGATCGGCAGGCCGAGGCCCGAACCACCGACGCCGCGGCCGGTGTCTGCGCGGCCGAACCGCTCGAAGATGCGACGTTCGGCCCCCTCGGGAATGCCCGGGCCTTCGTCGGCGACCCAGAACTCCACCGAGCCTGCGTAGGCCGTACTGCCCACACGGACCAGCGAGTCGGCCGCCGAGTACTTCGCCGCGTTGTCGGCGAGCTGCAGCCAGGCCTGGGTGATGCGGGCGGAGGAGAGCGGGGCGACGACCTCGGCGGTCGACTCGAGCTGCCAGCGTCGATCGGGAATCGCCTGCATCTTGCTGAACACCAGGGTCGTGAAGTCGGCGATGTCGGTCGGCTCGGCGAGCGTGGAGAGGTGCTCGGCGCGCGCGAGGGCGTCGATGTCGTCGACGAGCCCCGCCATGCGGTCGAGTTCGTCGATGGCGATGTCGCGGGCCGCGCGCACTTCGTCGGGCTTCGTCGCGTCGAGCAGCTCGAGGTGGCCCCGCACGATCGTGATGGGCGTCTTGAGCTCGTGCCGCACGTCGTCGAGCAGCTGGCGCTGGCTGGTGAGCGCCTCGTCGATGCGGTCGAGCATGGCGTTGACCGTCTCGGTGAGCGCCGAGACGTCGTCATTGCCGTTGACGGGGATGCGCTCCGACAGGTCTTCCGCCGTGATGCGCGAGGCGGTCTCAGCGAGCGTGCGCAGAGGCGCGAGCAGCCGCCCGGCGACGAACCAGCCGGCAACCCCGATCGCCCCGAGCGAAAGCAGGGCGAGCCCCGCGTAGGTGAGGAAGGCGCCTGCCACCTCGTCGACGGCGCGCTGCGCATCCACCGCCGTCACGTACGCGCCCGACTGCTCGCTCCCCGCGATCTCGACCGGCACCGAGACGTACCGCAGCGTGCCCACGGTCGTGACCGCGGTTCCGAGAGTGACGCTTCCTGAGCTCGCTTCGTTCCAGACCCGTTCGATGAAGGCCGGGTCGTCTTCGAGGTGAAAGGCGATCTCGGTGCCGGGAATGAAGCGCGCCGCGCCGTCGATGATGGCCACGCTGCTCTCATGCCGCCCCGGCACGAGGCGCGACATGACCGCGCTCAACGCGTCTTCGACGGTGGTGAAGGTCGTCGCGGTGCTCTCGGGCACCGTCGCGGTCGTGCCGTCCTGCACCGCTGATTCGCCGGTGACGATGCCGCGCGCGGCCTCGACGTTGGCGAGCAGTTCGTCGTCGATCGTGCTCAGCACTCGGTCGCGCTGCACGATGTACGCCGCGAAGCCCGAGACCGCCATGCCGAGACTCGTGACGATGAGGATCACCGCGAGAATGCGCGACCGCACCGAGATGCGGGGGAGCGCAGCACTGGCCATGGCTTCATTATCGCCGTGCGACCCGCGCGCGGCCGGGCAGATGAGAACACTCTCACCGGCGCGGAGGCCAGTCTCGGGCGATGGTGCGCAGGTCTCCGGCCTGCTCGACCTGCAACTGCAGCTCGCCCTCGCGCTCGCGCACCGTGCCCGTGACGAGCAGGAAGCGCGCTGACAGCGACTCGCGCACGGAGCGCGGTGCGTCTGCGCGTGTCGTGAGCCCGACGACCGCGGTGCCGTCGTCGAGCAGCAGCTCGGCCGTCGTCAGCGCGTCGCGCGGGCGCCGCTCGCCGGCGATCGTGACGGACTGCCCGATCGAGCGGTCGGTGAGCGCCGCGAGATCGGTGGTCTCGGCGGCGGCGAGCAGCGGACGGTACTCGACCATCTGCGCGGCTGCCCGCGGCCGCGTCGGCTCGATGGGCACGGGAATGTCAGAGGCATCGGTGAAGAGCACAGGATGCTCGGGCCCTGGTCTGCGCGACAGGCGACGCGGCACGCGCACCTCCCGAGAACCGGTTGACCGAACGGCACCATCGTATCGAACTGATGTTCGATTGTCGTGTGACCGTCAGGAGGGATCGTCGTCGGCGATGAGCCCCAAGGTCGCGAGCTGCTCGGCGAGCCCGGCCCCGTCGGGCGCCCAGACCCACGGCGGGCCGTCTCCTCGATCGCGCGGTGCGTCGTCTCCTCGGCTGCGACCGCCGGCGAGCACAGCCTCGGGCGTCGACAACTGGCGGATGGCGATCGCCGCCACATTCTGCGGAAACGCCTCGCTGAAGTCGCGGTAGAGCTCTTCGTCGTGCTGCCCGTCATCGCCGATGAGCACCCAGCGAACATCCGGAAACTCTCTCGCCAGCCGTTCGAGACTGCTGCGCTTGTGGTCGCGACCGCTCCGGAACAGGCGGTCGTGCGTCGGCCCCCAGTCGGTCAGCAGCATCGTGCCCGCCGGGTAGAGGTGCCGGCTCATGAACCGGTCGAGGGTCGGCGCCACGTTCCACGCCCCTGTCGAGAGGTAGATGACGGGTGAGCCGGGGTTCTCGCGCACCAGTCGCTCGAGCATGACCGCCATGCCGGGCACGGGCCTGCGAGCGTGCTCATCGAGCACGAAGGTGTTCCACGCCGCCAAGAACGGCCGTGGCAGAGCGGTGACCATGACGGTGTCGTCGATGTCGCAGACGACGCCCAGTCGCGCTTCGGGGCGCACGACGTAGATGCGCGCCTCGACCGGGTCTGACCCCGGCGCCTGCAGGGTGATCGTGCGCAACCCCGGCTCGAGGTCGACCGCGAGATCGACGTCGACGACACCCCCGCGGTCGGCGGTCACCTCGAACTGCTGGTCGCCGATGCGCACGGTCACGGTGCTGTCGGCGACGGGGATGCTCACGAAGCTGCGCCAACCCCGAATCGTCGTGCGCGTCTTGGCGGTCTTCGAGGGCCGGGCGAGCAGCACGCGGCAGAGCACCCGGATCCAGCCGTCGCCGCCGTAGCCGCTGTAAGGGATCACGACGGGCTCGAGCCCCCGACGTCGGCCCCATCGTGCGCGGAAGCGGTGAAAGCGGTCTTCGAGGGCGACCGCGCGAAGGGCCCATCTGGCCGGAGTCGCGGTCTCGGGGGCATCCCTCTCATCCGACACGTGTTCAGTCTTGCAGAATCGCAGAACGAACGTTCTTCCCACGAATCCTCATGTCACAGAGTTCAGGGGAGTACAGTGGCGCACGTCGAAAGGGTTACACCGTGCTCACCATTGATTCCAGCGCAGCGCTGCTCTCGTCTGCAGCTCCGATTCGCAACGAGCCTGTTCAGGCTCGCAGTACAGCGCGCCTCGCCACGCTGCTCGATTCCGCGGCCTCCGTGATCGACGAGATCGGCTACGAGCGCCTCACCACGGCGATGGTCGCTGAGCGCGCGGGCGCCTCGATCGGCACGGTCTACCGCTACTTCCCTGACCGCATCGCGGTGCTGCAGAGCCTGGCGGCCCGCAACGTCGAGCGGCTCATGGTGCGCACCGCCGACGAGCTCGCGGCCGGTCGTCACGCTTCGGCGACGGATGCTGTGCTCGCGCTGCACGCTGTCACCGTCGACCTCTTCCGCACCGAGCCGGGCTACCGCTCGCTGCGCGCAGGCGACGTCATCGATCTGCGCCCGTCGTCGACGGAAGCGACCGCCAACGCCATGCTGGCGGTAGCCGTCACCGACGCGCTCGTCGCGCACTACGGTGTGAGCGACTCGGCCGATGTTCGGCTGGCGATCGGCACGGCCGTGGAACTCATCGACGCGCTGACCGCTCGTGTGTTCGCCCGCAGCGAGAGCGGCGATGCCGAGCTTCTCGCCGAGACCGACCGCGCATTGCGCGCCGTGCTCGCCGGTCGCCTCTAGTACCGCCGTCACCTCGGCCGCGGTTACGGCCGTCTGGAGAAGTGCCCAGAATCCATCCGAACGGGCATGACCTCGGCGCCGAATGCTGTTTGACTGAACACGCGCTGAACGTCACCCCAGTGCGCTGACCTGTCAGCAGGCGACCGGAAGAGGGCACCGTGATCGAGTTCCGCTCCATCTCCAAGGTCTTCGACGACGGTACTGTCGCGGTCGACGACTTCAGCCTCGTGATCCCCTCGCACCAGACGACGGTGCTCGTGGGATCGAGCGGATGCGGCAAGACGACGCTGCTGCGCATGATCAACCGCATGGTCGACGCGTCGAGCGGTGCGCTCGAGATCGACGGCGAGAACGTCGCCGACATCGAGCCGGTCAAGCTGCGCCGGCGCATCGGCTACGTGATGCAGAATTCTGGCCTGCTGCCGCACCGCCGGGTGATCGACAACATCGCGACGGTGCCGCGACTGAACGGCGTGCCCAAGAAGGACGCGCACGCTCGCGCGCTCGAGCTCATGGATACGGTCGGACTCGACCGCGCGATGGCCGACCGCTACCCCGCCCAGCTCTCGGGGGGTCAGCAGCAGCGCGTCGGCGTCGCACGCGGCCTCGCCGTCGACCCGAACATCCTGCTCATGGACGAGCCGTTCGGTGCCGTCGACCCGAGCGTGCGCGCCGACCTGCAGCAAGAGCTGCTGCGCCTGCAGCGCGAACTCGGCAAGACCGTCGTCGTCGTCACGCACGACATCGACGAGGCCTTCCTGCTCGGCGACCAGGTCGTCATTCTCGAGAAGGGTGCGCACATCGCGCAGAAGGGCTCGCCCCACGAGATTCTGGCCAACCCCGCGAGCGATTTCGTGGCGAGCTTCATCGGCGCCGATCGCGGCAAGCGTGCGCTGAGCATCCAGACCATCGATGGTGCCTCCGTGCTGGTCGACAGCGACGGCAACGTCGCCGGGCGCCTCGTGGAGTCGAGCCCGGCGTGACCTGGGTTCTCAACAACCTCGACCTGATTCTGCAGCTCACGCTGCAGCACATCAGGCTGAGCATCGTGCCGATCGTGCTGGGCTTCATCATCGCCCTGCCGCTCGGCTGGGTGGCGTACCGCTACCGGTTGACGCGCGGGCTCGTGCTGACGCTCGTCGGTCTGCTGTACACGATTCCGTCGCTGGCCCTGTTCGTGATCCTTCCGCCCCTGCTCGGCATCGGGTTCCTCAGTGAAGCCAACGTGCTGATCGCCCTCACGATCTATGCCGTCGCGATCATGGCTCGCTCGGTCGCCGAAGCGCTCGCGAGCGTCGACCAGGGCGTCAAGCAGGCGGCGACAGCCATGGGGTACTCGGGGTGGGGCCGGTTCTGGACAGTCGACTTCCCGCTTGCGGGCCCGGTGCTGCTGGCGGGGCTCCGCGTCGTCGCCGTGAGCACCGTCAGCCTGCTCACGGTCGGCATCGTCGTCGGGGTGCAGAGCCTCGGCTACCTGTTCACGAACGGGTTTCAGCGCGGCATCGTCGAGCAGGTGCTCGCCGGCGTCGTGATGGTCGTCATCATCGCCCTCCTGTTCGACGGGCTCCTCGTGCTGCTGGGCCGATGGCTCATGCCGTGGACACGGGTGGCGAAGTCCGCACAGCGGAAGGCGGCGGTCGCATGAACCTGTTCGTCGAGGCCTGGCTCTGGCTCACTGATCCGCTCAACTGGGAGGGCGCGGGGTCGATCCCCGTGCGCGTCGGCGAGCACCTGTTCTACACGGTGCTGGCGATGACGGCCGCAGCTCTCATCGCGATTCCGCTCGGCTGGCTGATCGGTCACACCGGTCGCGGACGCGAGCTCGCCGTCGGCATCTCGGGCGCCGCGCGAGCATTGCCGACCTTCGGATTGCTGTACCTCTTCGTGATGCTGGCCGGGGTGACCCTGCGGGGGCCGTCGACGGTGCTCGTGCTCGTGCTGCTGGCGATCCCGCCCATTCTCGCCGGCGCCTATGCGGGCCTCGAAGTCATCGACCGCCGCACGATCGACGCCGCGCGGGCGGTCGGAATGACAGAGTGGCAGATCTTGTGGAAGGTCGAGGTGCCTCTCGGCCTGCCTCTGCTGCTCGGCGGATTGAGGAGCGCGACGTTGCAGGTGGTCGCGACCGCAACGCTCGCGGCGTTCGTCAACCTCGGCGGCCTCGGCTACGACATCGTGCAGGGCATCGCCCTGCGTCGCTATGACCAGATGCTCGGCGCGGCCATCCTCGTCATCATTCTCGCGCTGCTGCTCGACGCGATCTTCGCGATCCTCGAGCGCTATGCGGTGCCGCGCGGAGTGCGCGCGGGCCGCGACACCGATGTTCGCACGACGCCAACCGGGCGCCGCGCGACGGCGGAATCTTCCGCCACCACCTGAAGAAAAGAGACAAACGCATGTTCACAGCAAGGAACAAGGGCCGGCTCGCCATGACGGCAGCCGCGGTCGGGGCATCATTGGCCCTGGCAGGGTGTGCATCGGGCGACCCGCTGGCGCCCGAGCCGGATACGGATGCTCCTGCCGAGACGATCGTCATCGGCTCGCAGGCCTACTACTCGAACGAGATCATCGCCGAGCTCGACGCTCAGGCGCTCGAAGAAGGCGGCTTCACCGTCGAGCGCAACTTCCAGATCGGGCAGCGCGACGCCTACGTTCCGGCGCTCGAGGCCGGTGAGGTCGACCTGTTCCCCGAGTACACCGGCAACCTGCTGCAGTTCTGGAACCCCGACACGACCGCGACGCAGGCCGATGAGGTCTTCGCCGAGCTGCAAGAGGTCGTGCCGGAGGGCCTCCAGGTGCTCGACCAGTCGTCGGCCACCGACCAAGACAGCTACAACGTCACCGCCGAGTTCGCCGAGGCCAACGGCCTCGAGTCGATCGGCGACCTCGCCGGCGTCGACGGACTCATCCTCGGTGGCTTCCCCGAGCTCGAAGAGCGCCCCTACGGCCCCTCGGGTCTGCTCGACGTCTACGGCGTGACCGTCGGCTTCCAGGCCACCGGAGACACCACGGTCGAGTCGCTGCTCGAGGGCATCGTGAACGTCGCGAACGTCTACAGCGCCGACCCGCGCATCGGCTCGAACGGCCTCGTGACGCTCGCCGACCCTGAGGGTCTCTTCCTGGCCTCGAACGTCGTGCCCGTCGCCTCGGCCGATCTGCCGCAAGAGGCGATCGACATCATCAACGAGGTCAGCGCCGCTCTCACGCCTGAGGGCCTTGTCGCCCTCAACGTGCAGAGCACGGTCGACCAGCTCGGCTTCACCGAGATCGCCACGCAGTGGCTGACCGACAACGGGTTCCTCGGCTAACCAGCCGCAGCATCCCCGTCGCAGGAGGGGCGGGCGCCGCACGGCGCTCGCCCCTTTTCGCGCCCGCGCGTCAGTCGTCGCGGGTGGAGGCGTCGCCGTCGCCGGGATGGTCGGCGAACCGCGCCACATAGCGGTCGAGCAGCTTCTTGACGGCGAAGACCAGCAGCCAGAATCCGGCGATCACGCCGACGAAGATGAGGGCGGCGTAGTCGAGCGATTCGGCGATGCTGCGATACCCCTCGGCCGCAGCAGAGCCGACCGACACGTAGGCGAACGACCAGATGATGCACGCGGGCGTGAGCCACAGCATGAAGGTGCGGTATCGCAGCGTGCTCATGCCGACGACGAGGGGCGTGAGCGAATGCAGCACGGGCAGAAACCGCGAGACGAAGACCGCGATGCCGCCGCGATGGTCGAGAAAGTTCTCGGCGCGCTGCCAGTTCTTCTCGCCGATGCGGTGACCCAGTCGGGATGCTCGCAGCCGTGGCCCGAAGAACCGACCGATCGCGAACCCGAGCGACCCTCCCGTGAGCGCCCCGACGATGACGACGAGGGCGAGGGCCCAGTACTCGGCAGGCGATTCGACCGCGGTGCTCGCGACGAGCACGACGGTGTCGCCGGGCACGATGAGGCCCAGCAGAATCGTGGTCTCGAGCATGATGAACAGCCCGGCGAGTGCCGTGCGCAGGGCCGGGTCGACACCCTGCACCAGGTCGAGAATCGCATCGAGCCACTCGTTCACGGCCCGAGCCTAGTGGCGGCCTCTGCGCGGCATCCCTGACGAGGCTGGGTATTCGGGACCTTCGGCCCCTGTGCGCGCTGTGCCGCATTCCTAGGCTCGAGAGCACGGCAATGCGCCGCACTCCCACCCTCTCGTTGCAAGGCAGGTGACCCCCTCGTGGTCGAATGGCTCGATCCGCTCTTGTTGGCCCGCTGGCAGTTCGGTCTCACGACCCTCTACCACGTCCTCTTCGTGCCGCTCACGATCGGCATGGTGATTCTCGTCGCCATGTTCCAGACCGCCTGGGTGCGCACGGCCAAGCTGAAGTACCTGCACCTGACGCGCCTCTTCGGCAAGATCTTCTTGATCAACTTCGCCATGGGTGTCGTGACGGGCATCGTGCA
>SXGT01398407.1_pt1 | contig 19317 bp, 22 predicted proteins | sample 3176221 | NCBI WGS metagenome assembly SXGT01 (sample SAMN11356862, study PRJNA531348) | freshwater metagenome | isolation source: freshwater sample F1-120 | place: China: Fuxian Lake, Yuxi | collected 2017-12-25
GAGCACCTCTACGAGAGGGACGACCTGCGCGAGGGCATCGGCTTGCGGGCGTACTCCCAGCGTGACCCGCTCGTGGAGTACCAGCGCGAGGGCTACGACCTCTTCAGGGCGATGATGGACGGCATCGCCGAGGAGTCGGTCGGGTTCCTGTTCAACCTCGACGTCCAGGTCACCGAGGCCGAGGGGTCCGACGACGACGAGCCGCAGCTGGAGGCCAAGGGTCTCGGCCAGCGCAAGGAGCAGTCGCTGTCGTACTCCGCACCGTCGGAGGACGGCGACGTCGAGGTGCGTGCCGTCGACGACGATCCCGAGGACAACGAGAAGCAGCGCCAGACCAACGCCAAGAGCAAGGCACGCCAGAAGGCGAAGGCTCAGCGGAAGTCGCGCAAGCGCAACCGCTGACCGCGTCGCGGCCGTCCTGCTGGATCGTCACGCCCACTCGAGGGCCGTGCAGATCCAGTGGGTCGCGCCGCGGTGGTTCGTGAGCAGCTCCAGTCGGACGGCGATCGCTCGGGACCGTCCGCGGTGGACCATGCGTCCGGCGACCTCCATGGTGCCGTCGTCGATCATCGCGACGTGCACCGAGACCAGCCGTGCCGCCGAGCGTCGGACGCGGGGCGACGCTCGCGTCACCGCCACGAGGCGGGCCGCCAGGTCGTCGTGGACGTCGGGCGTCATCCAGGCGGTCATCTGGCGCACCGGGCGCTCGCCGGTCAGGACCTCGGTGAGCGCCTGCATGAAGCGCGCGACGGGCTGCTGCATCGCCTTGCGGCCGAGCCCGGGAGCGGACCGGTCGACCGGTACCGGCAGGACGGCCGGTGCGCCCGGGAACGGCAGGGGCGCTTGACCGGGACTGATCTGCGACGCCGGGTCGACCCAGCTGTGGTGGCGCGGGGCCAGGGTGACAGCCGACCTCATCGTCGGGCTCCTTCCGTCGTGGGGACGTCGATGCGCTGACCGGGGCGGATGAGGTCGGGGTCGGACCCGATCACGGCGCGGTTGAGGCGGTGGATCGACTCGACCAGACGCTGGATCTCCCGAGGCGTGGCCCCGGCCGGCAGGGAGGTCGCCGCGAGCGCCCAGAGGGTGTCGCCCGGAGCCACGACGACGGGCGACGAGCCCGGGTCCGGGGAGGTCCCTCCGGTGGCGGGGCCCGTGCCCGGGTCCGCTCCCTGGCGACGGACGTCCTCGTCGGTGTCGTCGGCGCGGGGCGGGGCGGCCCGCCCGGGACCGGTCGGCTCGTGGGCGCCCGCGGTGCGAGGCGCGGGGTCGCCGGGAGGGCTCTCGCTGCTCGGAGGTCGAGCCGTGGAACCCGCCGGCGCCGGACCGGCGGGGTCCTGCGCCTCGGCGCCCGACGAGGGTGTCGGTGGCGCGGGGGACGGGTCGACGAGGGTGCGCTCGGGCAGGCGCAGCCCGTCGACCGGCCAGTCGGCGGAGTCGGCGTGGGCGACGCCGGTGAGCCCGGCGCCGGCGATCCCGACGAACACCGTCGTGCGGATCGCCGCGGGGACGAGGGCGTGGCCGAAGCGTCCCAGTGCACCGGGGACGGCAGTCAGTGCCACGGCGGTGAGGAACCACGCGCACCCGGCGAGCAGGGCCAGCTCGAGCAGGGCGCCGAGGACGGTGGCCGGGTCGCCGGCGCCCAGCGAGTGGATGGAGTGCGGCGCTCGGGGGACGGTGGCGACCGTCCCGGTGAGGGCGAGCGCGAGGCCGGCACGGCCGGTCGTCGTCAACATGATGGTCCCCGATCATGAGGTTTGATGTCGTTTGACGACATTGAATGCTGCGTGGTGTCCGAGGTCAAGGGCGCGATCCCCACCCGTCGGCGCGCCTGGGTGCTCGACGGTGGGCGCACTAGGCTGTCGCCATGCGGTGGGAGCGGCTCTTCGCCGACCTGGAGGGCCAGGCCGAGGACGAGGCGCTGGCCGAGCGCGACGCCCTCGCCGCCGATCTGCGCGACGAGCACTGGGGCTCGCTCACCTGGCGGTCGATGCTCGGCGGCTCGGCGACGCTCGAGCTCGTCGGGGCGGGAAGGGTGGCCGGCGAGGTGGTCGCGCACAACGCGACCTTCGTGCACCTGCGGACACCCGCCCTCGACCACGTCGCCGCCGTGCACGCGATCTCGGCCGTCGTGGCGACCCACGGCGACCCACCGTCCCAGGGGGTGGTGACCGAGCGTCTCGGGTGGACCCACGTCTGCCGCCAGGTGCGCGACGACGCCGACGACGTGCGCCTCGCCCGCGTCGACGGTCCGTCCCACGACGGGGTCGTGGACGTCGTCGGGCGCGACTTCGTGCGGCTGCGCCCTGCGACCGCTGCCGCCACGAGCGTCGTGGTGCCCTTCGCCGCGATCGCGGTGCTGTCGATCAGGCGTTGACGTCGTCCGCGGCGTCCAGCCCGGACTCCGTGAGGGCCTGCTCGGTCTTGGCGTACTGGCGCTCGATGTAGCGCTCCAGCTCGCTGTTCTCGACGCGCCACACCCCACGGCCTCCGATCTGGATGCCGCGCAGCTCGCCGGCGTGCAGCAGCGAACGCACCTGTCGGACCGTCACGTTGAGGACGTCGGCGACGTCGGCCAACGTCAGGAAGCGCGGTTCGGTGGGGGGCACGGGTCCAGTTTCCCACGTGCCGACGGGACGGTCGACCGTCCGACCCACCCTGTGGAGAAGGGGAGGAGGTCTGGACGGCACGCGTCGGAGTCGGTAGAAACGGTCAGCATGAAGACGTGGCGGGGGCCTCGTGGACGAGGACGGACCGATCGACTGCAGCACCGGACGTGGACGGACCCTCGGCTCCTGCTCGGCGTCGTCCTCGTGCTCGGTGCCGCCGTGTTGGGCGCGCGGACCGTGGCCGCGGCCGACGACCGGGTCACGTACTGGGCGGTGGCCGAGGACGTGGCGGCCGGATCGTCGGTGAGCACCGACCAGCTCGCGACGACGCGAGCCTCGCTGGAGGGCCCCGTCGCCGAGGGTGTGGTGCAGACCGACGACGAGCTGCCGGCACCCCTGGACGAGCTGCGCTGGGCGGAGGACCTGCCGGCTGGAACCCTCCTGTCGTCGAACCACCTCGACCGGGCGGAGGAGGTCCGCACCACGCAGCTGCCCCTGTCCGTCGCCTCGGGAGCTGCGCCGGACGACCTCGCGCGCGGTGATCTCGTCGACGTCTGGGTCGGACCCGCGCCGGGCGAGCCGACCGTCGAGCCCGCCGAGCTGGTGCTCGAGGCGGTCCGGGTCGTCGGGGAGGGTGCCGGGGTCGAGGGGGCCTCCACGCTGACCGTCGTCGTCGAGCTCGGGGAGATGGTGCTCGACGGCGAGGTCGTCGCGGCGCTCGGGGCCGGGCACGTCACGCTGGTGAGGCGGTCGTGAGCGTCGCCGCAGTGGCGGTCGTGGCCACCGGCGCACCGTGGGAGTCGGTCGTCCTGCGCGAGATCGAGGCCGCGGAGACGCTGCGGCTCGCGCGCCGCTGCATGGACGTGGCCGAGCTCCTCGCCGTCGCAGGCATCGGGGTCGACGTCGCCGTCGTCGACACGGCGATCCCCGGACTGGACCTCGAGGCGGTCGAGCTCCTGCACGGGCGCGGCGTCCTCGTCCTCGGCATGGGAGAGGAGTCGCGTCGGGTGGCGCTCGGGATCCGGACAGCGGTCCAACCGGGCGCGCTGGCGGCGACGATCTCCACCGCGCGCTTCTCGAGCGTGCCAGGCGGACCTCCTGAGTCGACCGTCCCGTCGCGCGTCGGCCGGTTGACCGCGGTGTGGGGGCCGCACGGCGCCCCCGGACGCAGCACCCTGGCCCTGGCGCTCGCCACCGTGCTGTCGTCGCGAGAGCGCACCCTGCTCGTCGACGCCGACGTCTACGGCGGTTCGCAGGCGCAGCAGGTGGCGTTGCTCGACGACGTCTCGGGGCTGGTGGCCGCGGCCCGGTCGGCCAACCGTGGCGACGGCGTGGACGTGACCTCCCACGCCGTCGGCATCGAGGCGGACCTGGACCTCCTCAGCGGGATCGTGCACGCCCAGATGGGAGCTTCCCTCCGGCCCAAGGCCGTCGAGCGTGTGCTCGAGCAGACGCGCGCTCACTACCCGCAGGTGGTGGCCGACTGCGGGTTCGGGCTCGAGGCGTCCGGGCAGGCGCCGTCGCGCGACGAGATCACGCTGCGACTGCTGCGTCACGCCGACGTCGTCGTGGTCGTCGGGCGAGCGGACCCGGTCGGCCTCGCCCGACTCGTGCGAGGCCTGCACGACCTGGGGCAGGTCACCGACGCGGAGCCCGTGGTCGTGCTCAACCGGGTCCGGGCAGGCCTCGGCTGGGGCCGGCGCGAGCTCGTGAGCACGGTCCGTCGGCTCTCCGGGACCGATCCTGCCGTGCTCGTGCCGGACGATCCGAGCACGATCGATGCGGCCGTCATGGCAGGTCGCCCACCCGCGCGAGCCGGCGACTCGTCGCCGTTCGGGACTGCGGTGCACGAGCTGGTCGACTGTCTGCCCATCGGGCCTGTGACATCGTCCACACCGGCGTGAGGGCGGTTTCCGAGTGGTAGATTCGGGCGTCGAGCCGCTAGGAGATCGATGCAACGCCTGAGCCCGCTGGACGCCATGTTCCTGAACCGGGACACGCCCACGACGCCCCGCCAGATCGCGTCACTGGCGATCGTGGAGGCCGGCCCCGACGCGCTGGACCACGACCGGCTCGTCGAGGTGATCAGCGAGCGGCTCGACATCGTCCCGCGGTACCGGCAGGTGCCGCGCAAGGTCCCCGGAGCCCTCGGCACCCCCGTCTGGGTCGACGACGAGAGCTTCGACATCGGTCGGCACGTGCGGCGCTCGGCACTGCCCCGTCCCGGCACCCGCGACGCCCTGCACGAGCTCGTCGGTCGGCTGGTCGCACGACGCCTCGACCTCGACCGTCCCCTGTGGGAGCTGTACCTCATCGAGGGGCTGGAGGACGGCCGGGTGGCGCTGCTCTTCAAGGCCCACCAGGCGCTCGTGGACGGCTCGGAGACGATCGACCTCGCCCAGGTGCTGCTCGAGGAGACCGCCCGGGTCCGCGAGATCCCGCACGTGGAGTGGTCGCCGCGGCCGGCTCCGCGGGCCGCGGGCCTCGTCCGGTCGACGATCGACCGCAACGTCCGCCACCCGGCGGAGGCCCTGCGCATCACCGAGTACAACCTCGGGCGCGTCGCGCGCAAGGTTCCCGTGCCGCGCACGTCGACCCCGCCACACCGCGGGGTGCTGACGGCCCCGGCCACGCGACACCGGCGCTTCACGTCGCTGGCGACGGACCTGGAGACGTACCGCAAGATCCGCGAGGAGCACGGCGGCACGGTCAACGACGTCATCCTCGCGGTCATCGCCGGTGGGCTGCGCGGGTGGATGCTCACCCGCGCCGAGCCCGTCACCGCGAAGACGAGCTTCCGGGCCATGGTGCCGATGTCGGTGGTGGCCGACGACGGGTTGCCCACGTCTCTCGGCTCCAAGGTGCGCGGCCACCTGTTGTCGCTCCCGGTCGGGGAGACCAACCCGGTCGTGCGGCTGCACCAGGTCTCGTACGCCCTCAAGGACCATCGGGAGACCGGGTCGGCGGTCGCCGCCAACCAGCTCGCCTCGCTGCCGGGGTTCGCCACGTCGACCTTCCACGCCGTCGGCGCGCGGGTCGCTGCCGCCGAGAGCGGACGTGGCTACCAGCTGCTCATCACGAACGTGCCCGGCCCCCAGGACCCGGTCTTCATGGCCGGCGAGCAGGTCGCGGAGGTCTACCCGTGCCTGCCGCTGTCGCACCACCGTGCGCTCTCGGTGGGGGTGACGTCCTACCGGGGCAAGGTGTTCTACGGCATCGTCGCCGACCGTGACGCCGTGAGCGACGTCGACGTGCTCGCCCAGTGCATCGACGACGCCCTCGAGGAGCTGGTCGAGACCGTCGGCAAGCGCCGAGGGCGCGCCCCTCGAGGACGTTCGCGCCCGACGAAGTCCACGCGGGCATGAGGGCCGCACACGAGGGGCCCGGCGGCGTGGGGGAGCAGGGATGAGGATCTGGACGGGCGTGGACGCCCCGGCACTGCGGGCGTTGCGCGACGGCTCGGCCCTCGGCGGCACGCCGGTGCGCGCAGCCAGCGAGGACGAGCAGGACGAGCACGACGCGCTCCTGGCCGCGGCCGAGGACGGTCCGGTCGTGGTGGTGGCGGAGGTCGCCGACGGCGCCGAGGTGGACCTCGACTCGGTCGAGGCGTTCCATGTCGACGCCGACGGCAGTGGAGTGCTCGCGTGGTACGCGACGCAGGAGCTCGACGCCGTGCTGGCGGTCCTCGACGCCGGACGGTGACCCCGCCGCGGCACCTCAGGGATGCCGTGGGCTCACGAGGTCACAGCCGCGAGGTGCCGAGCTCGACCTCGTGCTTGAGCGAGGCCTTGATCGCCTTCGCGACCTCGGGCTCGACCTTCTTGCCGATGAACGGGATGCTGACCTTGACGTCACCGTCGACGGTGAACTTCGTCCCGTTGCCGCCGGCGGAGGTCAGGACGGCCTTGCCGACCATCTCGGCGGGCTGGCCGATGATGCTGACCTTCACGTCGGCCTTGCGCGTGCCGTCGGAGTCGGCCGGGCCCCACTTCTCGGTCTGCTTGACCTTGACCGTGTCACCGGTGAGCTTCTTGACGAAGTCGGGCATGTCGGCGGGCTGGGTGCGCACGATGGTGACGGTGTGGCCTCCGCCGGACTCGTCCACCGTGACGTCGAGGTCAGTGGCGCCGACGTCCTCGGCCGCCTCGGTGCGGAAGTCCTCGCTGGTGATGAGGGAGTAGACCGCCTCGACGTCGGCGTCACCGTAGGAGTGGGAGTCGTTGAACTTCATCGGATGTCCTTCTCTGGTGGGGCCCCTGGTGGGTACCCGATGGGGTACGGGCGGCGGGTCGACGCCCGGGACGTGCGGGGTCCGGCGGTGGGGTCAGGCCGGGTTCTCGTCGGCCTGCTGATCGTGCTGCTGGCGGGCTGGGTCGATGGCCGACGCGGAGCCGCCGGAACCGATCTGGCCCTTGAGCTCGGCCAGTCGTGCCTCGATCTCGAGCTGCGCGGTGTCGGCCTCGAGCTCCTCGAACTGCGCGTCGATGCTGTTGCTCGCGAGCTCGGCGTGTCCGGCGACGCGCGCCTCCTCGCGGCGGACCTTCTCCTCGAAGCGGGAGAGCTCGCTGGTGGGGTCGAGGACGTTGATGGAGCGGGCGGCGTCCTGCACCTTGGCCTGCGCCTCCACCGTCTTCTGACGGGCCACGAGCTGGTCGCGCTTGGCGTGCAGCTCGTCGAGCTGGGAGCGCATCTGGATGAGCCCCGACTTGAGCTTCTCGACCTGCTCGCCCTGGCTGGCGATGGACGGTGCGGCGGCCTTGGCGTCGTTCTCGTGGGTGATCTGCTTGCCGATGGCCACCTTGGCGAGCTGGTCGAACCGGTCGGCCTCGGTGGTCTTGCCGGCGGAGCGCATCGTGTCGGCCTTCTGCGAGGCGGCGATGGCCTTGGCGCCCCATTCCTTGGCGGAGGCGACGTCGTCGGCGTGGTCGGCCTCGGCGAGGCGGAGGTTGCCGATGGTCTGGGCGACGGCGTCCTCGGCCTCGCGGATGCTCTGGGTGTAGTCCCGGACGAGCTGGTCGAGCATCTTCTCGGGATCCTCGGCGCGGTCGATCAACGCGTTGACGTTGGCGCGGGTGAGCTGGGAGATGCGACCGAGGATGGACTGCTTCTGTGCCATGGTGAGCTTTCCGTTGGTGGTGGTCAGAACCTACCGCCGCGAGAGCGTCGGGCGGAACCACCCGAGCTGCGGCGACGTGTGGTCGAGCGGCTGCGGCCGCTCCGGCTGCCGGTGCCCGATCGGGAGCGCCGGGACGACGACGTGGAGGAGGTCCACGCCCGGCTCGCCGAGCGGCCGCGCGTGGTGCGACGGGGCCCGGTGAGTCCGCCGAGCAGGAGGGCGTCGAGCAGGCCGCCTTGCGCACCCGACGGGGCACCGGACCGGGCTCCGGCCTGGTCGGCCGTGCGGGCGGCGTCGGCGCGGAACCTGGCGACGTCGGCCTCGGCGATCTGCTGGGCCTCCTCGACGAGCTCCTCGGACCGCTCGACGGCGGACGCGCCGTCGACGACGACGCCGGCGGGGCTCTGCAGGAGGCGTTCAGCCTCGGACAGCCGGGTGCGGGCAGCCGTGCCGACGGCGCCACGGTGCGTCTCGACGAACGTCTGGACGGCGCTGAGGCGTGCTCTCACGCGTGCTGCTGCGTCGTCGAGCGTGGCGAGGCCCGTGGCGAGGTCGTCGATGGCCTGCAGCTTGGTCGCGGCCTGCTGAACGGCCGACTCCGCGGTGCGGATGTGCAGGGCGGCGTCCTGGCGGTCGCCGGGCAGGGCCGTGCGTGCCTCGGTGAGCGCTGCGGCTGCGGCCTGGAGGAGGTCGTCGGCCTCGCTGGGGTTGTCCTGCACGGAGGAGATCTCGGCGCGTGGGTGGTCGATCTGCAGCTGGGCGAGGGCGGATCGTCCGGGCTCGAGGCGGGCGCGGACGTCGGCGAGCCGGTCGCCCGCGGACGTCAGGGCGGTGTCCGGGTCGGCTTCGATGGCGCGGAGCCGGTCGATGTCGTCGGTGTGCTGGTCGAGGTCGTCCTCGATCTGCTCGGCGATGCCGATGATCTGCGAGCACAGGCGTCGTCGTTCGGCGTCGGTCTCGGGCTCGGCGTCGTCGAGGCGTTGGTGGAGGGCGAAGGCCTCGCGGGCGCGTTCGCGGTTCGTGGTGAGGGCGGCACGCAGCGCGGTGGTGGACTCGGCGCCGAACTGGGCCTCGGCGAAGCCGAGCTCCTGCTCGGCGGTGCGCAGGGCGTCGTCGGCCTCGAGGAGGGAGGTGGAGGCGGCCTGCTCGAGCTCCTCGTCGGTGAGGATGGCGGCGGGGTCGACGGGGTTGCCGTGCTCGTCGAGGACGCGGTGGGTGTGGTCGTAGCGGCGGCGGGTGCGGTAGACGCCGTAGGCGCCGGCGCCGAGGACGGCGATGCCGCCGAGGGCGATGGGCGTCCACGGGATGTCGACGCCTTCCTGGACGGTGGTGAAGCCGTCGGCGGCGGCGACGGCGGCTCCGTCCCAGTCGTCGTCGCGGAGGGCGGGGAGGACGAACTCGCGTTCGACGCGTTCGAGGTCGTCGTCGCTGATGTCGTCGGGGACGTCGAAGCCGTAGGCGCGTTGCTGGGTGGCGACGACGAGGAGGATGTCGGCGACGCCGAGGCCGGAGGTCTGGGCGGTCTGTGCGGCCCAGTCGGCTCCGCTGAGGCCGTCGAAGGTGTCGACGTAGACGACGAAGAGCTGGCTGCGGGTGGCGTCGAAGTGGTCGTCGAGGGCGGCTTGGACGTCGGCGCGTTCGTCGTCGTCGAGGACGCCGACCTCGTCGGTGATGGTGCCGATGACGTCGAGGGGTGGTTCGGCGGTGGCGACGGTGGGCAGCGTGAGGAGGAGTGCGCCCGCGAGGAGCGTCGTGGCGGCGCTGCGGAGGAGGCGGAACACGCCTCGATCTTGGCCGATGAGTGGTGAGGAGACAACTGGCCGGGCCGGTGGGGCTCAGCCTGATCTGGCGGTGGCTGCTGGTGCTCGGGCCCGGACTGCTCGGGTTCGGACCCTCTGGGGATCGGGGAGTCGTCCGGGGGAGCGGCGGCGGACGGTGGCTTCGGCGCGGCGGGTGCGGGGGTCGATGCGCAGGCGTCCGGCGTGGACGAGCCGGTGGCAGGCGGGGCACAGGCCGATGAGGTTGGTGAGGTCGGTGGGGCCGCCGTCGGACCAGTGGCGGATGTGATGGACGTGGACGACGGGGGCGTGGCAACCGGGGCCGGCGCAGGTGCCGTCCTGCTGGTGGCCGACGGCGCGGCGTTGGTGGGGGGTGGCGAGCCGGGCGCGGCGGCCGACGTCGAGGGTGGCGTGCTTGCCGGCGGTGAGGACGGGGGTGAGGTCACCACCGCAGAGGAGCTGTTGGAGCTGGGCGGGGCCGATGCTGCCGAACCCGGCGAGCCGTGCGGTGGTGGTGTCGGGGTCCTGGGTGAGCTGTGCGAGGTCGACGGTGAGGTCGATGTGGGGGCGGACGCCCTTGTCGGCGGGGAGGCCGTTCTCTAGGACGCCGGTGAGGAGGGTGTCGAGGGCGGTGATGCGTCGTTCGGCGGCGGGGCGGTCGTCGTCGGCGCAGGTGGGGGCGGAGAGGGAGCCGAGGACGGCGCGGAACGCGGCGCCGGTGTCGGCGGGGAGGAAGCCGGTGAGGTGCCAGCCGTCGGCGACGGGGCTCAGGCGGACGTCGTGGCGGTTCATGCCGCGGATCCAGGCTTCGTCGAGCTCGTCGGGGTAGGCGATCTCGCGCAGGCGGACGGTGGCGTCGCGCAGGGTCTTGGGCGGGGCGTGGCCGGCGAGGTCGATCATCCAGTCCTGGGCGTCGTCGACGATGCCGGGGTCGAGGTGGCGCAGGGCGTAGGAGAAGGAGTGCACGTGCTCGGGGGAGAGTGCGCCGGTGTCGGCGGCGTCGGCCACGCGGGGCAGGCGTCGCAGGGTGCGGCCGGCGTCGACGAGGCGGTGGGCGGCGGCGGTGTCGAGGCGCGGCTGGTCGCGGAGCCAGTTCTTGATGCTGGAGCAGCCCTCGGCCTCGTGGTCGCCGCGTTCGGCCACCTCGACGACGAGCTCGGCCTGGGCGGCGGCGATGGCGTTGGACGCGGACTGCAGCACGCGCAGGGCGTCGGTGCCGGGCGGGAACGAGCGCAGCATGGCCGCCACCTCCTCGAGGTGATCGGCGAGCGACGCTGCGAGCATGCAAGAACAATAACAGAACGTATGATCGAATACAAGACGTCACGCAAGGATCGCTGCTCGGATCGCCCCTCAGACGTCCGTCCACAGTCCGGTCGACGGGGGTTCCGACGGGGCGCGTTCTGCGGCATGATGCCGGGCAATCGTTGAGCTTTCGGGGGAAGGCGCGGACGTGGACTCATCGACGACACCACCGGCGGGTGCCGAGCTGTCCGAGCGCGTGCGCCAGGTGGTGCGGGACCGGCGCATCGACCCGCAGCGCGACGCAGGGGCGGTGCGGCGGGCCGCCGCCGAGGTCGTCGCCGAGCACGAGCGGCGTTCGCTCACCGGCGCGGTGCGCTCGTTGGACGAGCCCGAGCGGGTCGTCGGTCAGATCGTGGCCGACGTGGCGGGGTTCGGTCCGCTGCAGCCCTTCCTCGAGGACCCGACGGTCGAGGAGATCTGGATCAACCAACCCGATCGGGTCTTCGTGGCCCGCGAGGGGCGCCCCGAGCTGACGTCGGTGATGCTGACCGCCGTGCAGGTCCGTGAGCTGGTCGACCGGATGCTCTCGACGTCCGGCCGCCGGCTCGACGTCTCCCAGCCGTTCGTCGACGCGATGCTCCCTGGCGGGCACCGCCTGCACGTCGTGCTGGAGGGCATCAGCCGGGGGTTCGCGGCGGTCAACATCCGCAAGTTCGTCGCCCGTGCCCACTCCCTGCACGACCTCGTCGGGCTCGGCACCATCGACGAGTCGACGGCGCACTTCCTGGAGGCGTGCGTGAAGGCGGGCCTGAACGTCGTCGTCTCCGGTGGGACCCAGGCCGGCAAGACGACCCTCCTCAACTGCCTCGCCGCGGCGATCCCCGCGAGCCAGCGCCTCATCACCGTCGAGGAGGTCTTCGAGCTGCAGTGCGGCCACCCCGACTGGGTGGCGATGCAGACCCGCCAGGCCGGTCTCGAGGGCACCGGTGGGATCGACCTGCGAGCGCTCGTCAAGGAGGCGTTGCGCATGCGGCCGAGCCGTATCGTCGTCGGCGAGGTCCGCGCCGCGGAGTCGCTCGACATGCTGCTGGCGCTCAACGCGGGACTCCCGGGCATGGCCAGTCTTCACGCGAGCTCAGGTCGTCAGGCGCTCGTCAAGCTCTGCACGCTGCCGCTGCTGGCGGGGGAGAACATCGGTTCGGCCTTCGTCGTGCCCACGGTGGCGACGTCCGTCGACGTGGTGATCCATACCGGGCTCGACGCCGAGGGCCGCCGACGGGTGCGCGAGGTCCTTGCCGTGACCGGACGGGTCGAGAACGGCATCGTCGAGGCCGAACCGATCTTCGTCCGCCGGGACGGTGCCATGCGACGAGCCCACGGGGTGCCCGTGCGACGCGAGGCGTTCGAGCTTGCCGGCATCGACCTCGACGAGGTGCTGGGCCTGACCCGGGGGCTCGGGGCGGACGGGGGTGAGCGTCGGTGAACGTCGTCGTCGGTCTCCTGCTGGCTTCCGGGCTCCTGCTCGTGCTCACGTGGTGGTTCCTGCCGCCCGTCGAGCGACGTCGCGCCGCGCGGTCCCCGGGTCGGGAGCTGCTCGTGGCGGCGGGCCTGCCGCGCGCCCCGGGCTGGAGCCTGGTGGCCGCCTGCCTCGGCTCGCTCGCGGCGGCGTTCGTGGTGATGCTGGTGCTCACCGCCGTGGTGACGATCGCGGTGGCCTTCGGGCTGATGGCGGCGACGCTGCCCGTGGCCGTGCTGCGAGGGCGGGCGCGGCGACGGTTGCGTGAGCACGCCGAGCTGTGGCCGGACGCCGTCGACAACCTCGCCTCCGCCGTCCGCGCCGGCCTGTCGGTGCCCGAGGCGCTCGTGCAGCTCGGCGAGCGTGGCCCGGAGGGCCTTCGGGAGGAGTTCCGGACCTTCGAACGGGACTACCAGGCCTCGGGTCGCTTCGACGAGGCGCTCCAGCGGCTCAAGGACCGGCTGGCCGACCCGACGGGTGACCGGGTCGTCGAGGCGCTGCGGCTCGCGCGAGAGGTCGGCGGCGGAGACCTCGGTCGGATGCTGCGTTCCCTGTCCGCCTTCCTGCGGGCGGACCAGCGCACCAGGGCCGAGCTCGAGGCGCGGCAGTCGTGGACGGTGAACGCCGCTCGTCTCGCGGTGGCCGCGCCCTGGGTCGTGCTGCTGGCCATGAGTCTGCAGCGCGACGTCGTCGCGCGATACTCCAGCGGCACCGGAGCGATCGTCCTCGGCGTCGGCGCCGCCGTGTGCGTCCTGGCGTACCGGCTGATGATGTTGGTCGGGCGGCTCCCCACCGAACGACGGGTACTGGCGTGATCGGCGCCGTCGCGGGCGCTGCCCTCGGCCTGGGCACCGTCCTGCTGGTCGCGGGAGCACGACGGCTCCGGGGGCCGAGTCTCGCGTCGCGTGTCGTGCCGTACGTGCGCGACGTCCACGTCGCGTCAGGGGCGGACCCGACCGCCGGGTTCTCCATGGCGGTCGTGTCCGCCCGAGCTCGCACGGCACGACTCCTCGGCGACCTCGTCGGCGGGGCGGAGAGCGTCCGACGCCGCCTGGACCGGCTCGGCAGCGACGACTCGGTCGAGGAGTTCAGGGTCCGACAGACCGTCTGGGGCTTTGCCGGGTTCAGCCTGTGCGCGGCCCTCAGCATCCTCGCCTGGTCCGGCCTGGCCGTGAACGCGCCGGCGCTGCTGGTCTTCTGCGGGACGGGCTTCGCCGTCGGGGCGCTCGGCTGCGACCAGCACCTGACGTCCCGCGTGCGCCGGCACGAGGAGCGCGCGGCCGAGGAGTTCCCTGTCGTCGCCGACCTCCTGGCCCTCGCCGTCGCCGCGGGGGAGAGTCCTGTCGCCGGGCTCGAGCGGGTGCTGCGGGTCAGCCGCGGGAGCCTCTCGGACGACCTCGGACGGGTGCTCGGCGAGGTTCGGACCGGGACACCGGTCGCCGACGCCTTCCTGCGCCTCGCCGCCCGGACCGGGGTGCCCAGCATCGCCCGGTTCAGCGAGGGCCTCGCCATCGCCGTCGAGAGGGGCACGCCGCTCGTCGACGTCCTCGCCGCGCAGGCCGCTGACGTGCGTGAGACCACCCGCCGCCAGCTCATCGAGGCCGGCGGCCGCAAGGAGATCGCCATGATGCTCCCGGTGGTCTTCCTCGTCCTTCCCGTCACCGTCGTCTTCGCCTTCTTCCCCGGCTACATCGGCCTGACGATGTCCACCTGACCGACCACCGAGAGAGGACCGACCGATGAACGCAGTGATCCGAGAGCTGCCCGAGCGCGACGAGCGAGGTGACGTCCCCGGGTGGGTCATGATCACGGTGATGTCCGCCGGGCTCGTCGCCATCCTGACCGCCGTGGCCGGGCCGCAGCTGCGGTCGATGCTGGAGAGCGCCCTGTCGGCCGTCGGTGGCTGATGCCTCGTCGTGAACGTGGTTCGGCGGTCGTCGACTACGTCCTGGTGATGATGATCCTGATCCCCCTGGTGCTGGGGATCGTCCAGCTCGGGCTGGTGCTCCACGTGCGCAACACCCTCACCGCCGCAGCCTCCGACGCGGCCCGGGCGGCCGCGCCGCTCGGTTCCTCGCCCCAGGACGCTGCTGCCCGCGCCGACGACCTCGTGCGCACCACGCTCGCGGACCGGTACGCCGACGACATCAGCGTGAGCGAGACGACCGTCGCCGGGACTCCGGCCGTGCGGGTCCGCATCCGTGCCGAGGTGCCCGCGCTCGGGCTGTTCGGACCCGCCGTCCCGCTCGACGTCCGTGGGCACGCGATCAAGGAGGTGGAGCCGTGAGCCGGCACCGATGCCAGGGGCGTCGGTTCCAGCACGGGTCGGCGTCGGTGGAGTTCGTCTGGGTGACGCTGATCCTCCTGGTGCCCTTCGTCTACGTCCTCCTCGCGGTCTTCGAGACCCAACGCGCCGCCTACGCCGTCTCCACGGCCAGCAAGTCCGCTGCGCGGGCCTACCTGCTCGCCCCCGACACCGCCACGGGCGAGCAGCGGGCGCGGCAGGCCGCGCGGGTCGCGCTCGACGACCAGGGCGTCGATGCCCAGGTGACCTTCCGTTGCCTGCCGTCGTCCGCCGCGTGCCTGCAGCCGGGCTCGTCCGTCGAGGTGACGGTGCGCAGCGTGCAGCCGCTGCCACTCACGCCGTCGGTCCTGGGGGACCAGCTCGGTGGGATCGCGGTCGACGGCTCCCACCGCGAGCCGTTCGGGACGTTCCGGGAGGGCCGATGAGGACGCGCGCAGAGCACGGGAACATCTCCGTGACGACCATCGGGTTCCTCGTGGTCGTCGGCCTCATGACCGTGGTGGTCGTCAACGCCTCGGCGGCCTTCCTCGCCAAGCAGGAGCTGAACAACCTCGCCGACGGCGCCGCCCTGAGCGCGGCCGATGGGCTCGACGAGACCGGCTTCTACACCGGCACCGACGTCCGCCTCGAGCCGTCGCGGGCGCGCGAGCTCGTCACGCGCTACCTCGCGGGCCGTCCGGTACAGGTGGTGGAGGTCGTCGTCGACGCCGACACGGTCCGCGTCGCGCTCGAGCGCGACCTCAGCCTGCGTCTGGTCCCACCCGGCTGGTTCGACTCGACGCGGGTCACGGCCGAGGCGACGTCGCAGCTCCGGGAGCTCCCCTAGGGACTGCCGCTCAACCGCCGGCGCCGTTCTCGATCGCGACGGACTCGTACTCGCTGCCCACGGGCGACTCGAGGTACAGCTCCTCGCACGCCTCGTCGTCACCGTCGACGCACGCGTCGTGGAGGGCGTCGAGCCGCGGGTCGGATCCGTAGGTCCCGCCCACGTCCTCGTCGGAGAGGTCCTCCTCGGAGAAGTCCTCCTCGGAGAAGTTCTCGTCGAACACGTCGTCCTCGTCGAAGATCGACTCCAGCTCCGACGACGCCCGCGCGGCGGAGGCGTGGATCACGGAGGCGGCCACCAGGTACGGCAGGACGAGGGCGATCGCCACGAACGCCGCCCCCTGGCCGCGGCGCGTCGCGAGGTAGCCGAGCGTGGTCAAGGCGATGAGCAGGACGACGACCACGGCGATCGTCACCTCGACCGGCGACGGAGCGAACCGGAGGATCAGCCACGGCACGACCACGAGCAGCACCGCGACGCCGACACCGAGCAACGGCAGGAGGAAGGAGCGGTCCTGCGACGCGGACGTCCTCACGGTCTGGTCCTCCACGACGCTCTCCTCACGGTCACAGGCTCGACGCCTCGGACCCTAGGGCAGCGAGGGACCGGTGTCCCCGGAACCGGCAGGAAGGCTCACCCCGACGCCAGCACCGAGCGCAGCCGCTCGGCGTGCTCCGCCGCGTCGGCGTCGTCGGCGTACCGCGTTCGCGGCCAGAAGAAGCCGCGCAGCCCGTCGCCCTTGGTCCGCGGCACGACGTGCACGTGCAGGTGCGGGACGCTCTGGGAGACGACGTTGTTCATCGCCACGAACGTCCCCTGCGCCCCGAACGCCTCCGTGACCGCGGCGGCGACCCGCTGCGTCGTCGCGAACAGAGGGTCCACCATGCTCGGCGGCAGGTCGAGCAACGTGTCGACGTGCTCGCGCGGCACCAGCAGGACGTGTCCCTTGAACACCGGCCGGACGTCGAGGAACCCGACGACGTCCTCGGTGTCGAGCACGACGTGGGCAGGGGCGTCGCCGTCGATGATGCGGCAGAAGAGGCACGACACGTCTCCGATCACACCATGCGTCACGGATTCTCGCGTCAGGCTGCGGTTCCGGCAGTCACGACCTAGGCTCGGCCGCACCAACGGTGCCGAAGGGGGACACCTGTGCGTCCTCTCGGACTTCTGCTCGGCGTGCTGGGTCTCGTCGCCGGCCTCACCGTGGCCCCGTCGACGTCGGCCGAGGCCGCCCGGGCGCGGTCGGCGACCCTGAGTCTCTCGGCCGCGACGATCACCGAGGGCCAGACCGTCCGGCTCTCCGGTCGCATCACGGCCACCGGCAAGGGGGCGACCGTCCGCCTCCAGCGCTGGACCGGCTCGCGCTGGATCACCTCGCGCACCCTGCGAACGACGTCGGGAGGACGGTTCAGCCACACGATGCGTCCGAAGCTGACGGGGACGCTCACCTTCCGGGCCGTCGCACCCCGCACGAAGCGGTCCTCCTCCGCGCGCAGCGCCTCGCGGCGCGTCACCGTCCTGAAGCGGACCTCGGTACGGTTGCACACGCCGGTCCAGGTCGGCAGCGACGGCCAGGCGCGCTTCGTCGCGACCGTCTCCCCGAAGGCGCGCGTCCCCGTCCGCCTGCAGACGTACCGCTCGAACCGGTGGGTCGACGTCCGGCCGGCCACCTCCGGGTCCGGGGGATCGGTCACGATCAGGTACCCGGTCGGTGTCGGCGCCACCAGGTTCCGGGTGGCCGCCCCACGCCACGGGACCCGTGCCCAGTCCGTCTCCGGCGCCACCACCGTCACCGTGGCCCCGCGCCCGACACCGACGCCCGCCCCTGGTCCCGCGCCCACCCCGGGTCCCACGGTCCACGAGGTGTCCGGGACGCTCACGGACCTCACCGAGGCGCGACCGAACGACGTGATCAGGCTCGTGGGGCCCGTGACGGTCCCGGCCGGCGTCGAGGTGGTCGTGCCCGACGACGTCGTCGTCGTCTCCGACGGGGGTGCACTCACCGTCGCAGGAACCCTCCTCGTCGGGGACGGCGTGACCTTCACGGCCTCCGGCGACCCGTCCGTGGCCACCGGTCTCACGGACGGCCGACGCAGCGACCGCTGGCCCGGCATCGCCGCGACCGGCGTCGGCCGCGTCACCCTCGCGGACGCACTCGTCCGGCGCGCCGACGTCGCGCTCGCGGTGCCCGAGGGCGCGTCCGCGTCCTGGCGCGGGACGGTCCGCGACTCAGGGCACGGGCTGATCGCGCATGGACACGTCGACGCCCGAGGCGTGGACTGGGGGTCGGCCCACGGCCCTGCGCCGTACGGGACCGGTGCGCTGGTGATCGGCCACGGGGCCCACGTCGTGCCGTGGGCGGGCCATCGCCCCGCCGTCGCGGCGGCTGCCGTGCTCTCCGTCCCGCCGGTCTCGTGCACCGACGTCATCAGCATCGGCGCGCGCGGCAGCGGTGAGGGTCCGCGCGGTGCCGACGGCTACGTGACGGACCCGTGGGGCGGGTTCGGGTCCGCCAACTACTACGTCCACGCCTCGCTCCAGAACGCCCTCGGCAACCGGCTCAGCACGTCGCTCCGGCCCCTGCGCTACCCCGCCTACGACCTCTTCGGCGCCCCCGAGCAGACCGGCCGTTGGAGCGCCTTCACCGACAGCGTCGACCGCGGGGCCGCGGCCGTCGTCGCCGAGGTCGAGGCCGTCGCCTCAGCCTGCCCGAGCACGTCCGTCGTGCTGGTCGGGAGCTCGCAAGGCGCGATGGTGCTGCGCGCGGGCCTGGCGCGCCTGAGTCCGGCCGTGCTCGAGCACGTCGACGCCGTCGCCCTCGTCGGGGACCCCAGCCGCCCGGCGGACGCCGCCGAGGTGCTCTGGACCTCGGGCGGGCAGGTCGCCGACGAGACGCTGCGCTCGCTCGCCGGCCAGTTCCCGGTCGTCCACCTGCTGGCCGGCGCAGACGAGCAGCTGGGGCCGGAGATCGCGGCACGCACCACCTCGCTGTGCCGCGTCGACGACATCTTCTGCTCTCCTCGGGCGGGCAGCTCCATCGCCGGCCACCTGGACTACGACTGGTCCTCGCACCTCGAGCCCCTGGGTCGTGAAACCGCCGCACAGGTGCTGCGTCGCCGCTGAGGGACGCCCGCGGCGCGGCCTGTAGCCTCATCGGGTGGCCCAGACCGACTTTCCCGCCCGGCTCAAGGAGCTCGGGGCGACCCTCACCTCCATCGAGAAGGTGCTCGACCTCGAGAAGATGCGCACCGAGATCGCCGACCTCCAGGAGCAGGTCGGCGCCCCCGACCTGTGGGACGACCAGGCCAACGCCCAGCGCGTCACCGGCCGCCTGTCCTTCCTGCAGGCGCAGCTGGAGCGCATCGAGGGGCTCCGCCAGCGCCTCGACGACGTCGAGGTGCTCGTCGAGCTCGCGCAGGAGGAGGGCGACGCCGACTCCATCACCGAGGCAGAGACCGAGCTGGGCCGTCTGAGCGCCTCCATCGAGTCGCTCGAGGTCCGCACGCTGTTGTCCGGCGAGTACGACGAGCGCGACGCGATCGTCACCATCCGATCCGGCGCCGGCGGCGACGACGCCACCGACTTCGCCGAGATGCTCCAGCGCATGTACACCCGCTGGGCGGAGCGCCACGACTACACCGTCGAGGTCTACGACACCTCGTGGGCCGAGGGCGCCGGCATCAAGTCGGCGACGTTCGCGGTCAAGGCGCCCTACGCCTACGGCACGCTGTCGGTCGAGTCCGGCACCCACCGACTGGTGCGCATCTCCCCGTTCGACAACCAGGGTCGCCGCCAGACGTCGTTCGCGGCCGTCGAGGTCGTCCCCGTCCTGGAGCAGACCGACGAGATCGACATCCCCGAGGACGAGATCCGCGTCGACGTCTACCGCTCGTCCGGTCCCGGCGGCCAGAGCGTCAAC
>SXGT01165551.1_pt1 | contig 19315 bp, 14 predicted proteins | sample 3176221 | NCBI WGS metagenome assembly SXGT01 (sample SAMN11356862, study PRJNA531348) | freshwater metagenome | isolation source: freshwater sample F1-120 | place: China: Fuxian Lake, Yuxi | collected 2017-12-25
GTGTCGGTCGCCGAGGACTGTTTGAGCCCCGAGAGGACTTTTCACGGCTGCTCACTTATGCATTTCCGTGGCTGTGTCCGTGGCTGTATCCGTGGCTGTATCCGTGGCTGTGTCCGTGGCTGTATCCGTGGCTGTATCCGTTGCTCGATTCCGTTTGCGTCTCCAGCCGTTGGAAAGTCCTCTCGGGCGAGTTCCGCAGGCGGCCGACGGCGCTTGTAAATAAATTTTCGAAAACTGGATCGTGTCGGTCGCCGAGGACTGTTTGAGCCCCGAGAGGACTTTTCACGGCTGCTCACTTATGCATTTCCGTGGCTGTGTCCGTGGCTGTGTCCGTGGCTGTGTCCGTGGCTGTGTCCGTGGCTGTGTCCGTGGCTGTGTCCGCTTGCAACTCGTCAGGTTTTAATCGTGGCGATGCGCCAGACCGCGATCGGCAAGAGAAATACAACGGGCAGAATCACCCCAACCGTCGGAGGAAACGATGGCAACGGCAACGCAATCACAATCATTGACGTCAATAAAATCGGAAGGCTCAACGCTGCACAACTGACAGCTTGCTTCAAAATTGGCGCTGGTTCGCGCAAAGCGAAAAATGGAATCGAAATCGCAAGCACAAGAAGTCCAACCAAGAGGGAAGCAAATCTGCCCGTCGCAAATCTTCGCAGTGCCGTCGGATCGAAGGCCGAGTTGCGCGCCAAGTCGGCAATCTCACTCAAAGACAACATGTGGGCATAGAGCAGGTTCTGCCGAAGTCTCAGCGTGTCAGGATCGAGATCAGTCTGTAACAATTCAATGGGTTGATCCAAGAAAACAGAGGGCCGCTCGCCAGTTGGAACATCTGCTGGCCGAGTCGGAACTCCCGCCCTTCCATTGACCAATATCCACGAACGTTTCTCCGCAGACCATTTTGCTTGGGGAGCCTCGATTCGCCGAACAACCCCGCCCTGTTTCGTTCGCTCAACTGCATAGAGCCCTGTCAGTGTCTCCGTTGCGGGATCAAAACTTGCGGCGTGAATCAAGCGACCTTGCGAGTCTGACGCCAATCCAATTCCCCAAGTTCTGACCGCACCGCGAACCATATCTCCGTGCTCGAGCAACAATCGCGAGGCGAGTCGGGGCAAAATCAATTCTTGGTTGGCGACTTGCAGCAAACACAGAACGCCCATCCCCATGATGATCGGAAACACCGCACGCCGCATCGAAATCCCCACCGCCATCATCGCCACAAACTCGCGCGTCCGCAACATCGCAGACGCGGTGAATCCCATTGCGGCGAGCGCGACAAGCGGCATCATGTATTGATAGAACTGGAAGACTCGAGGTCCGTGGAAACTCAAGATCAATGTGGCGACCGACAAGATGCTCGCGCCTTTGTCAACGCCACTCTTCGCACTTTCAATCCTCGCTGCGGAACTGACAAATGTTTCCCATTGAATCAGGATGTCAATCGAAATCGCGAAGATAAATAGAAGCGAAAACAGCAAGAAAAAATTGCCGAGGAATCGAAGGAGGATGAATCGAGTCAATATTCGCATTGGTGCATTGATCAGGCGTTAGCGCCGTGCCATTCTCCGTCCAATACCCAGAATAAGAACGAAAAGTATCGCATTTCCCATCCACATCACGGTCAATCCAAATCCAACTTTCGACGAACGCAAGATTGACTGACCAGATGCGACCAAGAGCACATTTGCAATTGCCGGTATGAATGCGAGCAGAAAAATAGTCAGCGGCAGGCTATGCCGACGCCAGATCGCCAGAATCCCGCCAAGCACAAGCATCAGCAAGACGCTAATCGGCTGGGCGAATCGCATCCAGACATGGGAAAGGGCCTCGTAAAAAGTTTCAGATATGACATTCTCTATGCTTGTGATGAATTTCTTTGCAGCCGGTGCATACTCATTCAGTGGCGGAGTTGTCTGCGTGGAAATCCGCCGCGCTGCCTCCATGGATTCTTGTGATGAGATCGCAATTGGGTCTTTCTCCAACGAAAGAGCAACGATTCTGGGTGGCCAACGAACGACACGGTCATCTTCTCCACGAAAAGAGCGTGTTCGCGGTTCGGTCAAGATCAAATCAAGGAGAGACAATCCACTCGATCCATCAGAACTTTCGGTTCCAAACAACTTCGCAGAAACAGTTGAGGCTTCGCGAAGTGCCTTCTCCCCTTCCAATTCGATCACCGTGAATCTCTTCAAAGGGGGCAGTGGAATCAAGCCATTTCCACCAAGTTTCGCATCTTGAATTTCATAAACTCGATTTGCCTCCTTGCCATAGAGACGAGCGCTTCCTGACTTGGCAAGTTCTGCGCCAAGTTTTTCAATCAACAGTGCTGGGGCAATCGATTTCTCAAGCCTGCTCCGTTCGATGGCGACACTCGCGCCTTTCGATGGGTCACGCAACACGCCAAGCAATTCCGACCACGGTAAATACTTTGGGCTTCGCTCCCATCCAACATCGATGAGTGTTGGCATTGGTTCGACAAGTGACATGAATGCAACTGTCGATTCCCCTGGACGCAAGACCGTCGCATCGCGGAATGCAACTTTCACAATCAGATCACTTCCAGCAGAATAGAGATCCGCAGAACCACTTCGCGCGACAAATTCTGTGCTCAGTTTTCCAGATGGAGAAATTTCAATTGCCGCAACGCCTTCCATGCGAACGCGTTGAATCGATGAATCATTGTTCGTGTCGTCCATTGCGATTCGATCGGCAAAGATCATAAAATTCCCCGCACGGAATGGCTCTCCTGATCGAATTGTGCTGACGAAAACCTGCGCTGCATCGTTGGTAATGACATCGCTCATCAGCCCCAAGAATCGCGGTATCGCACTCTGCACCAAGAAGAACATAAAGATCGTCAGCACAGTTCCCAGGAAAATTTGCGGCATCAGAATCACAGGATAAGAAATCCCGCTGACTGACATTGCTTGAACTTCATTGTCGGATGCAAATCGATGCGTGACGATTGTCGCTGCAAAGCCAGCAGAAAACGGAAGTGCGTATTGCAACATCGGCACCATCGCAAGAAAAATATATTTGAGAATCCCTCCAGGCCCGAGAAGATTTCCAGTCAACGGCTTGATGACCGCTCCGAAGGCAACGACCACCACGATGATCACAGTTGTCAACAGTAAGACCTTGGTCAACTCCATAAGAAAATGTCGAAAGAGAATCCAGGGCATGTCGGAAAGATTCCGCCTTTAGCGGAGTCCGTACTCCTTGAGTTTTCGATAGAGCGTTCGCTCGCCGATGCCAAGCATTTGAGCCGCCTTTTCGCGATTTCCTTCGGCCATCGCGAGGGTCTGCCGAATCGCCTCTTTTTCCAGCCTTCCCAAACCACATCCAGCAAGTCCTCCCAAGCCAGCGGAAACTCCCATCGCAGCGTCGTCGCTATCGGTGACATGAATTTCTGCCGGGACATCTTGGACATCAAGAACATTCGCGGAACTCCCGACCATCATTCGGTGGACAATATTCATCAACTCGCGCACATTTCCAGGCCACTGAAAGGCGACGAGTCGCAGCATCGCTGGCTCGCTGATGGTGGGAATAGGTCGATCCAACTCACGAGCAAATCGCCCCAAAGCGTGTCGCACCAGAAGCGGAATATCCTCGCGTCGTTCACGCAGTGGCGGAATATTGATCTCGACTCCGCGCAGGCGATAAAACAAATCTTCGCGAAATTGCCCTTGTTTAATCATTGTTCGCAGGTCGCGATTAGTCGCGCTGATGAATCGAACATCGACTTTGCGCGCATCGTTGGAACCCAAGCGGACGATCTCGCCCTTTTCAAGCACGCGCAGTAATTTGGGCTGCATCGACAATGGCGTGTCGCCGATTTCATCCAAAAAGACACTGCCACGATCGCCATATTCGAAGACACCTTCGCGATCTTTATCCGCACCGGTGAATGCCCCACGGACATGGCCGAAGAGTTGGTCCTCGAGCAGACTTTCCGCTTGACCTGCCGCATTAAACGGAACAAATCGCCGCTCCTTGCGCTTGGAATATTGATGGATCGCATGCGCCACCAATTCCTTGCCAGTTCCACTTTCGCCGGAAATCAGCACCGGGATATTGGTGGGTCCGACTTGACGGATTGATGTGATGACCTGCCGAATTGCAGCGGATTCGCCGATGATTCCTTCAAATCCATAAGCGGCATCGACCTGGCCGCGCAACTTTTCGTTTTGATGACGAAGCAGAACGGACTCGGCGGCTCGCTGAACCAAATTGCGAAAGACCACCAGATCGAGCGGCTTGACAATAAAGTCATACGCCCCACCTCGCAAAGCATCTTTGGCGGTGGGAATATCACCATGCGCTGTGACCATGATTGTTGCGGCATCGGGCTGGACCTGACGAACCAGTTCCAGAACTTCCATTCCAGAGCGCGGACTTTCCATCACAAGGTCCGTGACGACGACGTCGAAATTTCCGTGGCGAAGTTCATCTTCAGCGGCTTTTTTGCTGTTGACAATGGTGCAAACATGGCCGGGCTTGTGGAGCGCTTCGGCCATAGTTTCGGCATGATCCTTCTCGTCATCGACGATCAGCACCTGCGCGCGGACGAGATCTTGAGCATCTGCCATGATTGGGGACGAGTGTACGGATGAACCACAATGATGCAGGAGCGTCATGACGGAATTCAGACAAAGCGTGCCTGGATTTCCAAGGCGCAAGAGGCTTTCTGCCGATACTCTCCAATACCTATGAACGCGCGCAAGGATGCGGCAATTTTTGATGGTCGCCATGTCCATTTTATTGGTATCGGGGGTTGTGGAACCAGCGGACTTGCACTGATGATGAAGTCTCGAGGAGCCACTGTCAGCGGAAGCGACCAGTCGGCAAGCGATACAACAAATTCCCTTCGAAGTGCTGGGATTGCGGTCTCGATCGGCAATTCCCCTGCAGAATTGAAACCCGAAATTGACTTGGTGGTCTATTCCGCCGCCGTCGCCGCCGATCACCCAGAACTTGTTCGAGCTGAGTCGATGAAAATCGAAACGATGACATATGCGCAGGCTCTTGGATGGGCCCAATCTGGTCGAACGGGAGTCTCAATCGCAGGGACCCACGGCAAGAGCACAACGACTGCATTGCTGGCGCATCTTTTGATCGAAGCTGGACTCGATCCATCGGTGATCGTCGGCGCGAATTGTCCGCAACTGAATGGTGGCGGCACGAGAACCGGAAGTGAGATAATCCCAAGCGGTCTCCTTGCTGGAACGCCGGGAATTTTCGTCGCCGAAGCGTGCGAATTCAACCGCTCGTTTCATTCGCATCAACCGACGATGGCGCTGATCAATAATGTCGAAGAAGATCATCTTGATGTGTATGGATCTCTCGACGAGATCGTGAAGTCCTTTCGTGTCTTCGCAGGAAATCTGCCTGCTGCGGAAGTTGGCGGAAAGTTGTTGATCGGTCACGAAGGCGCTCATCGCCGATCTGTCGCAAGCGGACTGCAATGCGCTGTCAGCACATTTGGCTGGTCGCCAACCGCTGATTACAAAGTGGAATATGAACCATCGACAAATGCCACAAGCATCTGGTATCGAAACGAAGAAATGCTTTCGTGGCGTGGGCAACTTTCTGGAGAACACAACGCGCTCAATTCCGCCGCCGCCGCGATCTTGGCGACTTGGCTGGGCGCAACGGCTTCCTCGATCAAGCACGCACTTGAAAATTTCGCTGGCGTAGAGAGGCGTATGCAATATTTGGGCGCATGCGTGACCGACGCTGGCGCGAATGTCCGGGTCTTTGACGATTATGGCCACCATCCAACCGAATGCGAACGAACTTTGACCGCGCTGAGAAACGCTGAAAATCCCCGCAGAATCATCTGTGTTTTCCAGCCGCATCAACACAGTCGAACGCGCTTCTTGCTCGAACAATTTGCGCAAAGTTTTTCTCACGCCGACTTGGTGATTGTGCCCCCAATCTATTTCGTACGCGATAGCGAGATCGAACGAACGCTGATTTCTTCGGCGGACCTTGTTGCACGACTGAACGCCAAGGGAACGAATGCTCGGGCAATTGACGACTTTGCAGAGATTGGCGAATTCTTACATCGTCATACTCAAGATGGCGATTTGATCGTCGTGATGGGAGCGGGTCCTGTTTGGAAAATCGGCCACGACTTTGTGAAGGCTCTGACTCAACAAACAAATCGAGCAGCTTCGATGCCGCCGCGTGCCGCAGCAAGTCCAAGCGAGTGAGCGACGAATGAGCACCATAATCACCGTCAAGGAGAATCTCTGGAGCGATCTTGATGTTGTTGCGACACTCGATGCGCCCATCGGTCCGCTGACTTGGTACGAAACCGGCGGCCGCGCTGAAGTGCTCATTTCTCCCAAGAGTGTCCACGCGCTTCAAACGCTCTGTCAACGCTGTGACGAAAGCGCGATCCCTGTGCGCGTGCTTGGATCGGGAGCAAATCTTCTTGTCGCAGATGATGGCATTGATGGCGTCGTCATTCGCTTAAACCAACCTGCTTTTCAAGAATCACATTGGAACGATTCTGACAATGGAAATCCCACGCGAATCGGCGCAGGCGTCGATCTGATGGGAATCATTCAAGAAACCACGCGCCGTGGACTCTCTGGACTTTCGCAACTTGCTGGAATTCCTGCCACAATCGGCGGCGCAGTTCGTATGAACGCGGGTGGTTCGTATGGCGACACCGCACAGAGCATTCACTCGATTGAACTGATGACGATGAGCGGAAAACTTTGCACGCTGACGGCCGCCGATCTGGCATTTGGATATCGACAGTGTGCGTTGCCTGCTGGCATTGTTATTGCCGCGAACTGCAACCTTCGCACAACGGATCCCGTTGCGCTTCGTGCGCATGTCAAGGAAGTCTTCGAATACAAAAAGCGCACGCAGCCAATGGGCGATCGATCGGCAGGTTGTATGTTCAAAAATCCAATCGATCCATCAACCGGCAAACGAAAAAGCGCTGGACAGTTGATCGATTTGGCGGGAATGAAGGGCAAAACCAGCGGCGGCGCATTTGTCAGTGAAAAGCACGGAAATTTCATTGGTCTTCGAGATTGTGGATCCGCCAACGATGTGCTCGCGCTGGCATTTGATGTACAACAGCAGGTCTTCGATCATTCAGGCATTCAGCTTGAACGCGAGGTTGTCATTTGGTCCCAACGAGGTGCTTTTCAATGAGTGATATCAATGTGCTTGTTCTGATGGGTGGTCCGGATGCGGAACGCGAAATCAGCCTGAAATCTGGAGCGATGATTGCGGCGGCACTGCGTGAAGCAGGTGGATTCATCGTGCATGAGCAGATCATCGACAAGCCAACGAGCACCGAACTTCGTGCACTTCCTGGCGATGTCATTTTTCCAGTTCTTCATGGACCATTTGGCGAGGGCGGACCGCTGCAAGAAATTATGGAAGCTGATGGTCGACCCTATGTCGGCAGTCGTCCCCGTGCTTCGCGGATTGCGATGGACAAGATCAGTTCAAAACTCTTTGCTCGCACAGCTGGCATTCGCACTCCTCCTGCTCGCATCTTGATCGCAGGCGAACCTTGCGATTTGGAAATGCCCGTCATTGTGAAGCCGATCGATGATGGTTCGAGCGTTGGAGTTCGACGATGCTTCGATGCCGCTCAATTTGCCGCGGCTCGCGCGGAACTTGAAGTCAAACACCCCAAATTGATGGCGGAGAAACTCATTGTTGGTCGCGAGATCACGGTGGGAATCCTCGAAAGAGATCTCTTACCGATGATTGAAGTTGTGACCAGTCAAGAGTTTTATGACTTCAGCGCGAAATACGAACGATCTGATACGCAGTACATCTTGGATCCCGCCCTTGCACCTGAAGTCCAAGCGGAAATTGCCTATGCATCGCGAACGATCTATGAACGAATCGGTTGCCGAGATGTGGCGCGCGTCGATTTTATGGTCGACGAATCAGGCGCTTGGTTCTTGGAAATCAATTCGATGCCTGGAATGACCGATCATTCGCTTGTTCCAAAGGCCGCGGCTCATGCGGGGATTCCCTTCCCGAAAATGTGCGCACGCTTGGTCGAGAAATCGCTGACCCGAATGAAGGGAAATCACCGGATGGCAAGAAATACTGCAAACGCAGGTCAGTCTGGTGCAGTAGATGCGTCCGCTGCTTCTACAGAATCGCACGTTGCACCGCAAGCAGCGTCGGAAGGCGCAGCGGAAGGAACCACTGCAACTATGACCCACGATCAATCTAGCGCGCAGGATCATACGAATGACTGAAGGCGCAAAGAATTCCGCGATGTGGATCGGCGCTGGAGTGACACTTGCAATCTTGGCAACAGTGACATTTGGTTGGTCCGTACCTAGCCTGCGTAAAAAAGCACAAGCCTCGACAGGAGAGCGAATCGAAGTTGCTTTTATTGATGCGCCTTCTTGGATGACCCCAACCGATCTCGCGCCGATTCAGGATCTTGTTGCACGCGAGGCAGGAGCATCTGCATACAGCCGAGAAGGACTTGAACGAGCACAAGTTGCGCTACTCGGTTGCGGCTGGTTTGATGAAGTCCGACAAGTCCGCCGAATTGGATCGACATCGCTGGAAGTCGATGCAACTTTCGTCGACCCGATCGCACTTGTGGTCGATGCCGATGGCGAACATTTGTTGGATAGTCGCGCACGCCTTCTCCCTCGAACATATGCAACTGGAACTGCGCCAAATCTGACGAGAATTCTGGGCGCATCTCTTGCGCGACCTCAAAAACCAGGACAGCTTTGGGGCGGCGCAGATCTTCTCGCAGGCATCGAGATGTCGAAGTTGATCTCAACCCAGCGATGGCGCGCTCAGGTTTCTGCGGTGGATGTCAGCGATTTTCGCACCAATCAAACTCTCTCATTGCTGACAACCAAACAGTGCAAATTGATATGGGGTCGCGCACCGGGGCGAGAAGCCTCGGCAGAAGTCCCCGCAGCGCAGAAGTTGCGATATCTCGATCTGCTGACGAATCAGTACGGTCGCATCGATGGCGCTGGACCACAATCCGTCGATCTCTCCGTGGATTATGTCGGAAGCCATTGAACCGCCGCGAGGATTGGTGATCGCCGCTGGTGGCTGGATCATTTTCTCCTCCATCGCATCATTTGGATTTCAACTGCCAATCCATTTGTCCCCTTCAAGTCTCACGCCATCTATTCGAATGCTCTTGCTGACCTGCGCCGTGGGCGTGATGATTGTTTGGCCACTTGCGCGGCTCAGCCTGCCATCGCGCGACCGAACGATCGCGCGAACAATCATCGATGCGCTGACGCTTGCGTGTATGTGGCAACTGATCGTCTGGCCACTTCGACTTGGGACGCCATGGCCCATCGAGCGAACACTTCTGATCGATTTTATGGTGATCATTTCACTCGTTGGAAATGCGGGAATAATCGCCGCCGCATCGGTTTTGCAAAGTTCTCTTGTGCGTGGATTTGCGATCATTGCCTGCATTCTGCTGGCGGTTGGGCTTCAATTGCCACTGGCAGCGATTGGTATCACGCCTATGGGAATTTCAAACGCTTTTCTTGCAAACATTTTTCAGGGCGGCGTTCCAAGCCTTCTCTCTTATATGACTTCGCCAGCATCCCTGCCAGAATCGAGTGAATGGGAGAGTTTTGTCGCGTATGGAATTTTCAATTGCGCGTTGTGCTTGATGGGATTGGCATTCGCCGCGATTGCATCCAATTTGAACAGTGCGCAAGCGAATCAAGTTGCGAGTGGACGACGAGCGGGATAGCCTAGCGGTCACTTCTATGGAATTCGTCACAAAAATCGATAAAGAGAAACTTGAAAAGTTGCTGAGCGAATATCACGCTCTCGACAAGGAATTGATCGTGCGAATTGCAGAAGCTCGTGGGCATGGAGATCTTCGGGAAAATTCCGATTATCACGCCGCGCGCGAAGACAAATCCATGAACAATTTACGGATTCGGGAACTGACTCTGCGCCTTGAATCCGTGCAAGTGATCCTTGAAGGCGAAATGCCTAGCGATATGGTTTTCTTGGGGGCGATCGTCCGTATTCGTGACGAACAATCTGGCGGGATTGAGACGTACAAGATCGTCAGCAGTAAGAGTGAAGGCGGCGATAGCGAACATCGCGAAGTCACGACAACAAGCCCTATCGGCGAAGCATTGATGAAAGTGCGTGTTGGTGAGACCGTTCGAGTGAATCTTCCTCGCGGCGAACGAAGACTGACCGTGGTTGAAATTTTGAGCTGAACTCGACGTGCTCATGCTGCACGCGATGCTTCTTCACCTGCCTCCAACAACTCTGCAAATCTTGCTTCCAAATTTGCTTTTCGAAGGAACGAAATGGGCGATTCTTGGGGTGGCTATCGATCTGCTGCTTCGGATTTTGCTTGCGACAATTGTCATCTTGCGTAAAGGTGCGCGCCCTTCGGTTGCCACCGCTTGGGTACTCATCGTGATCGCATTTCCGCTGTTGGGAATTCTTGCATACCTGATGGTGGGAGAATCACGGTTGGGATCCCGAAGGCGCAAGGCACATAAGAAAATCCTCGCTCTCTTTGATAAAGCTCTATTCCACAAGCATGATGATCCTCGTGCAGGGGAAATTGCACTCGATCCGATCGATACGCAAATTGCGCATATCGCCCAGAGGGCAAGTCATTCACCAGCAACTTCTGGAAATCGGACGACGCTCATAGGCGACTCACAGGAATGCGTCGATCAGATGATCACAGATATCGAAAAGGCAACGAAAAGCATTCACAGCACGACATATATTTGGCTTGACGACCGTGTTGGCGAAGCAATCGGAAACGCAATGATTGCGGCGTGCGCGCGCGGAGTGACCTGCCGAATTCTGGTCGATGGTCAGGGATCCAGTGCATTTCTCAAGAGCGCGCTTTGCCGCAGAATGCGAGAACGCGGAATCCAAGTTGTCGCCGCACTGCCAACCCACTATCTGCGCGCGCTCTTTCACCGCATTGACGTGCGCAACCACCGAAAAATGATGGTGATTGATTGCGAAATTGGTTGGATGGGCAGCATGAATATTGCCGCGCCAGAATTCGCAGTCCAACCTCGATTTGCGCCATGGGTTGATTGCATGGTTCGACTTCAAGGTCCAGTTGTGCGCGAATTGCAACTGATCTTTGCGGAAGATTGGTTTCTCGACACGAACGAATCGATCGAGGAACTCCTCAAAACCATGCCAGAATTCCACACAGATGGTTTGCCCGTCCAAATTATGGCTTCGGGGCCGAACTATAACAATGATGCGGTGCGTTCACTGATGATCGCCTCGATTCAAGTCGCACGAAAGGAAATCGTTCTCACCACTCCATATTTTGTTCCAGACTCTGACATGTTCAGCGCGCTTTGCATTGCGGCGGAGCGTGGCGTGATTGTCCATCTGGTTGTTCCGCGTCGCAACAACAGTCGACTGGTGGCGCTTGCGAGTCGCGGGCGATATTCGGCGATGCTCGCATCTGGAATTCAGATTCATGAATACACCAAAGGGCTTTTGCATTCCAAGACTGTTTCTGTCGACAATCTTTTTTCGATTATCACTTCAAGCAATCTTGATCGTCGAAGTTTCGAAATCAATTTCGAAGTGAGCGCCATCATGTATGCAGATTCGTTCGCACGCAATGTCCGTGCGCTTCAACAAACGTATATGGATCACAGCGTGGATGTCACACCCGCATCGTGGGGACCTCAATCCATTCGACAGCGACTTGCTCAAAATGCCGCAGCGTTGGTTTCTCCGCTGATTTAATGCTTATTTGGCAAGTGGCTCGGGTCTGGAGACGACTGTTCTCTTGCCGCGAGCAACAGTCGATGTCGACCGTGCTCCATCGGGCCAAATGACTGTGATCACCACTGGACTTGCGGTGGTCGCGTCTTGAGGCTCAGGACCAATTCCAAAGTGCGCTTGCGGAGTATTGTTGGATTGGAATGGTCCACCACCAATGATCCAACGCGTTTGCTTTCGATCGCCAATCGAAAGTTCTATTCGAGAACCCACTCCGTGCCGATTGCCTTTGTGCGTTGGATCATCGAGCGCAATGATCACCCAATCATCCTTGCCATCATGCTTATTTTTCAGAACTTGCACTGGTTCATTCAATCCACTCACGATTACGTCTTGGTCTCCATCACCATCGAGGTCTGCGAAAACAGCGGAACGATCACGCCGAGCATTGTTCAACCATCCTTGCGATGAATCTTTGATCGCAACGAATCGTTCGCCATCACGACTCATCACCAGCGGCGCCTGCGCATAGTCACTGTTCATATTTGCGCGCGTCGCTTGGGGATAGACATGACCATTGACGATAAAAATATCCTCGTCGCTGTCGTTATCGAGATCGACGAATGCAGCGGCCCAACCACAGAGCGTTCGCGACGGCATTCCGATGCCATACTGCGATGTCCGATCATCGAAAAAACCGTCTTTTCTGCTTACAAAGAGCGTGTTTGTGTCATCGCTGAAATTGGTCGTCAGGATGTCTGGAAGCGTGTCCGCATTGACGTCGCCGATGGCCATCCCCATCGTGGCTTGTTCGGCTCCTTCGATGTTGGTCGCGGTGCCAGATCGTGTGCCAATGTCCTCAAACCGAAGTTTGCCCAAGTTTTTGAAAAGGAAGTTGCTCTTTGAATCGTTGCCAACATAAATATCTGGCAGGCCATCCTGAGTCAGATCCAGTATGGCAACATTCAATCCATAACTCGCCATCACAGTGCGAATCCCAGAGGCTTCGCTGCGATCCGCAAATGTTCCGTTGCCAAGATTTTCATACAGCAAGTCCGGCTGCGCGCGCAATCCGCGAGGACCATTGATGACTTCGAGTCCGCGAAAATGTGCGGGAGGAATCGGCTTTGCAGGATCGCACTCGACATAGTTCGTGACATAAATATCCAAGTCACCATCCCCATCAAGATCTGCGAATGCGGCAGAAGTCCCCCAAAGATTCTCCTTGCCCAATCCGGCCGCTTCAGTCACATCGGCAAATCGTCCACCACCCAGATTGCGCAGAATCCGATCGGGTCCAAGGCATGCGACATATATATCGTCGAGACCATCCGCGTCATAATCCCCCACTGCGCATCCGAAACTCCACTCGTGATGATCGATTCCACTTGAACCCGTGATATCTCGAAAGCGCATTCCCCCAAGGTTCTCGTATAGCCGTGCGCCAGGCCCCTTTGATGGCTGACCGAGCAGCGATCCATTGGGGAAAAACAAGTCAAAATCGCCGTCATTATCCATATCAATGATGGCGATGCCTCCTCCTTTGACCTCGAGAATTTGCGTGCTTGGCGTCGCGCCAGAAGTCGTCACAAAATCAATACCCGATGGCGCGGTGACATCTTCCATCTGAATTGATGAACGCTTCTCAGCGTGATCGGCGACTGGCGCAGCAGATGCCTGCGAAAGTGCGATCGAAAGAAAAACGATCGACATCATGGCGCGGATTCTCCGATGGGTTCGCGTCCTGTTCGTTTCATTGCATCTTGTTGCTTCGCTCGCGCCTGAACCGCATCCGCTGGGCGATTGAGAGTGTCAAAGACCCGCGCTAATTTTCCCCAAACTTCATAGTGATCCGGCCAAAGTGTGGCGGCTTCTTCATAGAGCGCGAGCGCTTCGGCAGTTTTCTCCCTGCGAATTTCGAGATCGCCAAGTCGTGCTAGGACCTTCGCGCGATCCTTGTTTCGATCGGGAGCAGTTCCGATCAATTCCATCGCTCTCTCAAGCGCGACTTGCGCATCGGACAATCGGTCTTCTTCGATGGCGATCACCGCGAGTCCATAATAGGAATCATCTGCCGTCGGCATTGCGCCAACATGACTTTGAAAATACCGCTTGGCAGATTCGAGATCGCCAAGATAAAAGCAGGTCCATCCCAGGAAATGATCGACCTGTTTTCGTCCAGCAAAATCTTGTTTGCGGGCCAAACTCGCTTCAAGCAGCGGGCGAGCCTTGGCGTATTGCTTCTGCTTCAAAAGAGCCACACCTAGAAGAAATTCTGCGCGCGCACAATTGGGCAGCTCCTTCAATATCGCCCGAAGCACGATTTCTGCGTCGAGGAACTGACCAGAAGCCAGAAGTTTGGCTCCAACCGAAAGATTCTGATGGAGGACCCCCGGCGCAAGCTTGACCCCCTCTGGCGCAAGCTTGACCCCCTCTGGCGCAAGCTCGACCCCCCCCGAAATCTTCTCTGGCGCTTGAATTGCAGAAGAAATCTTGGTATATGGCGGGGCAACAGCATTATCGGCACAGCCGACTACTTGTGAAAGAATCGCCGAGATACCTGTCGAGCATAGAACTTTTGCAACAAATTGAACGAAGTGCATCGTTTTTATACTATTCGACGGGGAAATTGGCGTAGCCATAATTTGGGGTTACAATATTTGTGGATAGTTCAATTGCTGTTTGACTCCATAAATATGGTGCCTGCAATCTAGGTGCCTATAATTTGCTTCTTACTTGGTGTATATGCTCATAGTTCACATAGATTCGAAAAAGCAAGACTCATGAAACAAACTATTTTCAATTCATTTGGAACGACAATCATAGTTTTCGCTCTATGCCAATCCGCTCTAGCCCAACAATCGGTCACATTACAACCGCGAATAGGCGCAAAATTAAATGGACTGACTGCTTCCCAAATCGAAAGATTTGAAACTGGAAAAGTCCTGTATAGCCGTCCAGTTGCAATCGAAGAAGGTCTCGGGCCGATTCTCAACAAAAGTAACTGTGGCTCGTGCCATTCCAACCCACTCGGTGGATGGGGTGCCATTTCCGTCACTCGCTTCGGTATGGAAAACAAAGGCGCTTTTGAACTTTACCCAGGCGAATCTCAGTCGCTTGCACAATCACTCGCCAACAGTTCATTCTGCGCAGAGCTCGTGCCCGCAGATGCCACGATTGTTCGCATTCGACTGACAAACAGTTCTATGGCATTTGGTTTGGTCGAAGCAATCCCAGATACTCAGCTGACTGCAAACGAAGATCCTCTTGACATAAATGGTGACGGCGTCAGCGGTCGCGTTCATTGGGTGACTCCACTCGAAGCTGCTCCTGGAAGCCCGCTTCGTGCGGGTCGCTTCGGTTGGAAAGCCCAGATTGCGACTGTGCTCTCTTTTTCATCTGATGCATCACGAAATGAAATGGGTTTGACCAATCGTTTCTCCCCTATCGAAAATGCACCAAACGGAGACAACGCACGCCTGACCATCTGCGACGAAGTTGCGGACCCAGAAGATGTTGTTGATGCCAATGGCGTTGGTTTCATCGATCGCATTACCGATTTTCAGCGCTATCTCGCACCGCCACCACAGACGCCAAAGTCAGGAATGGATGGCGAATTGCTGTTTGAACAAGTGGGCTGTGCAAAATGTCACGTTTCTCAATTCACAACATCCACGGCCTCTTCGCTGGAAGATTCGATTCGCAGCAAAACCATCCGTCCTTACTGCGACTTTCTCCTGCATGACATGGGTTTGCTTGCAGACGGAATCAGCGACGGCAATGCCGGCGAAGCAGAAATGCGAACGCCCACACTTTGGGGTGTCAGACGACGCGATCCAATGTTGCACAATGGTTCTGCAGCCGGCGGATCTTTCACCGCTCGTGTGACCGCCGCGATCGCCGCACACGGACCATTCGGCGAAGGCGCCACTAGTGCCGCCGCATTTGCGGCTCTCTCGGCTGTCGAGAAAACGAAACTGGTCAAGTTCCTCGATTCTCTCGGACGCGCTGAATTTGATTTTGATGGTGACAACATTGTCGACATCTTGGATTTCTTCGCTCTGCGAACCTGCATCGATCAAGGCAAGACCAATCCAAACAATGATTGCGCCATTGCTGACATCGATCAAAACGGTGTCGTCAACTCAATCGATGTTGATCTCTTTGTCCAAGCTTTCAACGGCGAAATCTTGGATTGCAACAACAATGGCTTCGCAGATCTTCGAGACATCGCACTGGGCGTCAGCCAAGATGCCAACAACGATGGAATTCCTGACGATTGTGGATCTTGCCAAGCCGATGCAAGCGGCGACCAAACAGTCAATGGCGTTGACTTGGCAATCATTCTCTCCGGATGGGCGGGATCCGGTCCAAGCGATGTTGACCAAAGCGGTGTCACCGATGGAATTGATCTTGCGATCGTGCTTTCTGGTTGGGGCGCGTGCCCATAATTTGATTTGATAGGAAATTGAAGAAACACAATGAGAACAAACATAATGCGAATTCCTCACACCGTATTCATCCTCTCACTTGCCGTACTCCCACTTTCCAGTGCTTCTGCGCAATGGGTTTCATTTACCAACCAAAGTTCGTCTCGGTTGGTCGCAAGCCCTGCGATGACTGGTCAGGACAATATTGAAAAAGATTTCGCATATGCCGACTTTGACCACGACGGCGATCTCGACCTCATCGTCATGCGCAAGTTTCCTGGTTCGATCCAGTCAACCTGCACAGGATGCGGGTTCTTTCGCGACTTGTTGTTGATGAATGAAAATGGCGTCTTGACTGATCGAACAAGCCTCTATGGACAAGCCGCAGATGTTTCAGGTTCACTGGGAATGCTTGACGAAGTCAACGACCGCGATGTTGAGGCATTTGACGTGAACAACGACGGTTGGGTCGATTTGATCACTGCGACCACGATGTCAGATACGGTCAACGCAATGCTCGGCCAGCCACGGGTCTATCGAAATCTTGGCAATAATTCATCCGGACAGTGGCAAGGATTCCGATTCGAGGACGGACGAATTCCCGAACTTTTCGCGAAGAACGGTTCTGTCGCGAATCCTCGCCTCTGCGATCTTGCTGTTGCTGACTTCAACGGAGATGGTTTCGTCGACCTGTACTACGTCGATTATGACACGCCCGAAACAAGCGGAACAATTTGCATCGATATGAACAACGACGGCGATACAACAGATGCAGGTGAGTGCCAGCAATCCCCAGCCGAAACTGCCACCAAGGATTATGACAACAAGATGCTTTACAACTGGGGCAACACTGCTGGCGGCCCTGGTCCAGGATATTTTTACGACACCACGACGACGAAGATGACGGCGACACAACTCATCTCTGAATTTGGAAATATGTGCAATGCCGGCGACTTTAACAGTGACGGGCTGCAAGACATCTTGCGTATCAACACTCTGACAAGCGGACAAGACGCGGCTGTTCTGACCAACAGGAATGGAGCATCCGGTCCTGGTCAAACTTGGACATTGAAGTCTGTCTATCCAGGCTTGGCTCCATACGGCTTGAATATTGCCGATCTCAATGGTGACGGCAAGTTGGACTTCATCATCGCTGACGACGGCCAAGACCGTTACGCATTGAACACAGGCAATTCTGCAGACGGTCAACCAAACTTTGCTCTCACTGTCATCGCAGGATCCCCAAGTGAATTTGGAAATACGATTTCGGTTGGAGATTTGAACAACGACGGCAGAACTGACGTGATCGTCACCGATATCGATGCCGATCTTGGACCATTCTGTCCAAGTTCTGGTCGTCGAACCAAGATCTATAAGAACACCGGAATCACAGGCGGATTGCTGACCGAAGACACGACCGTCCTTTCTATTGCGGACCTTTCGAATCTCTTCGACGTCGCTGTCTTTGACATCAATCAAGATGGATGGCTGGACATGGTCACAGGCGGATGCGCTGGTCTGAAAGTTTGGATCAACAATCCACCAGTTCCTTTGGCGTTCAGTTTCCCATCTGGAAATCCTTCGACCATTCTCGCAGGATCAACTGTCAATGTTCCTGTGACTATTACCGCAGCATTTGGAACAATCCTGCCTGGATCCGCCCTGCTCTATTACCGCATCAATAATTCAGCATGGTCAACCAGCCCGTTGACCGGCGGCACTGGCGGTGCATATGTCGCCCAATTGCCAGCCACCGCGTGTGGTCAACAATTGAATTACTACTTCTCAGTGACATCCGTCTCTGCGGGAAATCCAACGATCAAATCTCCGTCCAATGCTCCCATCTCTTTCTATTCACCCGCCACAATTACTGGCACCGTGGTCGTTGTAGATGAGACATTTGAAGGAACGACGACTGGATGGGTTGCGACGGCGGACGCGGCTTTGACAAGTGGAGCATGGCAACTTGGCGATCCAATTGGGTCAACAGCAACTTCTGGCGCGCCCGCAGAGCCTGCTGATGATCACACGGTTGCACCTGGAGTGAAATGCTTTGTCACGCAATTAGGCATTGCTGGACAAGCTGCCAGCGCACACGATGTCGACGGCGGCGTTGCATACCTGACATCACCAGTGTTTACCAATGCAGGAGCAGATGTCGAAATCTCTTATTGGAAGTGGTATTTCTGTTCTTCCACAACGCAACTTGATCCATTCGAAACTTCGATTTCAATTGACGGTGGTGCGTATGCGTTGCTCGAGCGTGATGTTGCCAATACAAGTGCTTGGCAGTTGAAGACGAAAAAGCTTTCAGATGCTGCCAATCCTGGCCAAACATTCAGAATTCGATTCTCAATCGCTGATACTGGAACAGCAAGCACGCTCGAAGCTGGTATTGACGATCTCAAAATCACTCGCGCAGTTTGCATCGGAGCGCCGCCATGTCCAGCAGATATTTCCGATGACCAATCGGTCGACGGTACCGATCTCACCATCCTTCTCTCGGGATGGGGAAACAACGGACCTTCCGATGTGAACGGCGATGGCTTTACAGATGGAACTGACTTGGCCATTGTCTTGAGTGCGTGGGGAGCATGCCCAACTCAGTGATCGAAGAATTTGTGATTTGAATTTGAATTCAATTCAACCGGCTGGAAAGTTCCAGCCGGTTTTTCATTGCAGATAAGGCACTCGCGTTCAATCCCGCGCGAGCCAAGACAACTCAAACAAGTTCAGAATGTTTTATGCGAGCGCCGCGGGAGGCATATGCCTCCCGACGGCGCACACGCGAAACGATGTTCGTTTTCGCAGCTGTGTATTTGGCTCGAATCTGTTTGCGTGTCCAGCCGTTGGAAAGTTCTCTCGGGCGAGTTCCGCAGGCGACCGACTGAACTTGCAACAAAATTTTCGAAAATCGGATCGTGTCGGTCGCCGAGGACTGTTTGAGCCCCGAGAGGACTTTTCACGGCTGAACACTTATGCATTTTCGTGGCTGTGTCCATCGCTCTGTGTCCGCCGCGCAAAACTATTGCGGCGAGCGAGGCTTGGTCACAATGATCGCGCTGTCGACTCGATCAACTGGCACACTCTGAATCTGCCCGCTTGGCCAGCGAACGGTCATTCGATCGACTTTCTCCGCCGCGCCGAGTCCA
>SXGT01349825.1_pt1 | contig 19311 bp, 17 predicted proteins | sample 3176221 | NCBI WGS metagenome assembly SXGT01 (sample SAMN11356862, study PRJNA531348) | freshwater metagenome | isolation source: freshwater sample F1-120 | place: China: Fuxian Lake, Yuxi | collected 2017-12-25
CCGGCGAACACAACCGTCGTAACGCATCACTCGCCTACAACGTCGCAAGATACCTCAAAGTATCAGATAACGAGGCCAAAACAGCACTCAGGGAATTCTCAGGTACGAAGCGACGCCTCGAGTATAAAGGCACGGTCACAACAGGCAACAAAGAGACCAAAATCTACGACGACTACGGCCACCACCCCACAGAAATCCGTGCAACCCTCTCAGCTCTTCGCGAACTCTACCCAACCGAAAAAATTCTCACCATTTTCCAGCCCCACCAGTTCAGCCGCACAACCGCATTCATCGAAGAGTTCACCCACGCCTTCACCCAGACCGACGCCGTCATCATCCCCAACATCTACGAAGCCCGCGATACCGCCGCCGACAAAGACGTGATGTCTCTGGAAAAACTGGTCGCCAAAATCAGCAAACATCATCCCCAAGTCTCACCAGGAGAGTCGATAGAAAAAACGATAAAACACGCTCAGGAGATAGCAAAAAATTATGACGTAATTATCACGATGGGAGCAGGGGACGTATACAAGGTGGCGCATGCGCTGGTGGACTGATAATTTGTCATGTGAATATTATAATAGTCTTTCCCAGGACGGTAATTTATTCTAGAATTATCATATATATTATGGCTTTTCTGAAATAAATGACATTATCGCGCAGAACTGACGTACCAATTTGCTTTACCACACGAGAATTTTTCTCTCTATTCCAGGAACCTGAACGAACTCTAAAGGGCCGAATTGAGCAAGCCCTCAAGAAGAATAGGTTTCTTTCACTCAAAAAAGGCCTCTACCTGCTCAGCGACACCTACCTCCACGAACCCGACAAAACCCAACTCACGGAATATATCGCCTCTCAGATCTACTCGCCTTCATACCTAAGTTTAGAGTATATCCTGGAAAAATACGGCCTCCTCCTGCCAAGCCAAAATCGTCCTATCACCTGCATCACCACAAAAACAACTCGCACCTTCACAAATCTCATCAGTACTTTCACCTACTCAAACATAAAATCCGCCGTTTTCTTTGATTTCGAAGAACGCACATACCAGGGACAAATATACCATGTAGCAACAAAAGCAAAGGCGTTATTTGATTATCTCTATCTGAAATCAGATATGCCTCGGAGAAATGAAAAACGCCTAAAGCATTGGCTCACGCAAGAATCCGGTATTCAATGGGCAAATTTTTCGCAAGAAGATTGCAAAGACTTCAATCGCTACGTCTGGAAATCAAACTCGTTCAAAATGATGAAAATCCTGAGAATCTTAGACCAACACGTGAATAAGGAAAAATCTGACAGAGATTTTGATGCGTGGGCGAAACAGTTATTAGGAAAATAGCTTCAACGCATAATTTGCCAAAAAATAAGCAGCAACCTATAATAACACGCTTAACAAAAAAACTATATGGCAATGACCGGTGGTCTTAGGGGAAGCTTACTGGGGACGAGAAAAACACACCCCTAGCGAAGAACGTTTAGCTCGAGCAGGTCTAGGTTCTCTTCCACATCACCCCATCCGGTGTGTCCTCCAAAACAATACCTCGGACCTTCAACATGTCTCGAATCTCATCCGACCGCGCAAAATCACGCGCTTTTCGTGCTGTCTCACGTTCCTGAATGAGCGCATCAATCTCAGGATCAACCTCACGATCATCAGCATCAGGCGCCACGGCAAGAATACTATCAACTCGACTCATCCAATCACGTACGAGCTGGACGTCACGACCCGACAGGAGTTTTTTCTGCATGGCATCATTCATATCAGTCACGACTCGGAACACAACACCCAACGCACCCGAGACATCAAAGTCATTATCCAAGAATACCTGAAAAACTTTTTCTTCTTCCTCCAAACGCCCAGCAACTCCAGCATTAGCATCACCTGGCTTGTAGTGGCCGAGGAGCCCTAGAAACTGATCAATGCGAGCCAATCCACCTTTCGCCTGATCGAGCAGATCGGCAGAGAAATCAAGAGGTGATCGATAATGGGTAAGCAAGTACAAAAAACGAATTACGCGTCCTGGGTAGCTCTTGAACGACTCGCGCAACGTGATAAAATTATTCAACGACTTCGACATTTTTTCTTTGTCGATATTCACAAATCCATTGTGCATCCAGTAGCGCGCAAAAGGCTCACCGTAGGCAAGCTCGCTCTGGGCAATTTCACACTCATGATGGGGGAAGGTCAGATCGAGTCCACCACCGTGAATATCAATCGGCTGGCCGAGAACCGTTTTCACCATCGCTGAACACTCGATGTGCCAGCCCGGACGACCACGTCCCCATGGAGAATCCCACGCCGGTTCACCTGGTTTTTCAAATTTCCATAAGACAAAATCCTGCTGATTCCGCTTCTCTTCTTTCACGGCGACACGAGCACCTGCCTGGAGCTCTTCAAGATTCTGGCCAGACAACTTTCCATACCCATCAAAGCGCGAAACATCAAAGTACACACCATCAGAAATTACATACGTCGCACCCTTTTTCTCCAGCACGGCAATCAACTCAATCATCGGATCGACATACTCCGTCGCCTTTGGATGGACATCGGCAGGCAGAATCCGCAGCTCAGCAAAATCTTCTTTATAGAGAGGAATGATCTCCTCAGTCAGCTCCGCCACAGAGATACCACGCTCCGCGGCACGCGTGATCATCTTATCGTCGATATCGGTATAATTGCTGACATAATTCACCTGGAAACCTCGATACCTAAAATATCGTCGAATCACATCAAAAACCACCGCACTCCGACCATGGCCGAGATGACCTCGATCATAGACCGTTGGTCCGCAGACATACATCGTCACGATGCCCTCGCGCTGGGGAATGAACTCTTCTTTCTCGCGGCTCAAACTATTGAAAACTCGAATCATACAGAAAAATCAGGCAAATATTATAAACTGATAAACGCGACTAGCGTCATCATAATCTGAAGAAGGACAAAAACATAGAGGGCGGAGATATCGATCATACCAATTCGATGAGGTAACACCTGTACCATCCGGAAAAGCGGCTCCGTAATATCGTACAGAAAAAGATAGATCCGGTTTGAGTGAAGCTGCATATGGGGAAACCACGAGAGGATAACCCGCGCAAACACGGCAAAGTTCAAAATTCGCAAAATAATATCAGCAAAAAACAAAAAAAGTAGCAGGAGTTCCATACTGAAGCATTCTACTCCTTTCGGAGCTTTCGTGCAAAGCGCCCAAGGCGCACAAAGCGGTAAGCACCAATACTGAGAGGAACGAGCCAGAAGACCTCTGGTCCCGTTTCACCCTGAACGCCAGGGGTGTCCAATAACGTATCAGCGGCAGGAAGCCCAGCCTTCAGATTTTTAGGATCATTAGGAGTCGCAACAACAAGCGTCCCACCAGCACCGAGATTTCCGCTCATATCAACTGCGACCACACCGAAGTAATAGGTGATGCCATTCTGGAGATTTGGAATGTACCAGCTTTTTACGGGACCCTTGGTATCGGCGTACTGACTAAGCTGAGTAGGAGAAGAACCATAGTAAATACGGTACTGCTTCACGCTACCAACAGGATTAGCCGCATCGCTCCAGCTCAACGTCACCTTGTACATTTCTGGAAGAGCATTCACCTGACCAACCGCTTTCAACGTACCCGAAGCACTTCCACCAACCGTCAGGAAAGTTGGATGAGTAAAGGTTGTCTCATTATTGAGGGCATCGGTCATCACAAATTTCAAAGAATAATCACCAGCTGTTTCTGGAGCCACAAACGAACCACGGTATACACCAGGCTCGGTCTGATCTTCCATGAGCTCAGTAAGAACTCCTTCAAGATCAAGGACGAGTTTCTTCAGGTGCTGCTCAGAGTTCATCTGAATCTGAATAAGTTCACCAATGGTAACGGTGTATCCAGGAAGAAGCTGAACATTTTCAACTTTTGGAGGACTGGTATCGATCATCACAGAAACTTTTTGTGAAGATCCAAGGACCGCACCTTTCTGATCAACAACAACGGCAGAGAACTCATGAGGTCCATCGGCAAGCGGCTGAGTCGCAAACTCGAACTCACCTTTGAGATTTGAAACACTCGTACCAACCTCTTCAGCTCCATCAAAAATTTTCACATCCTTACCAGCAGGCGCGATACCAGAAATACTCTGGATATTCGTACTGTAAGAACCAGGCGAAGGAGCAACGATCGTGACCACTCCATTCTTTGGAGCGGTAGTTACGCCACCCTTGACCACGACAACGGTCGTACCGCTGAGGGTCGGTTTGGCGATATCACGAACTTCGAGTTGATAGACTCCCTCCTGTTGGAACTGGAGAGAAAGTGGAAACGTATGCGTCCCAAGATCTGAGGCAGTGTAGGTGTAATCTTTTGGAAGGCTGGCATAGACACCATTATCACCGAGAGCGGTGAAGTGAACCGTGCCCGTATATCCGGTAGCGACAATAGACTGCGTATCGTAGGCAGTAATCGTGAAGTCAACAGGCTGATTCACCTGAACACTCGGAGAGAGTTGCTCAAAACTTAAGCTATAGGCAGGTCCTGCCTCACCTCCAACCGCCGTCAAAAGACTTGCCTGGTAGAGAGACGACGCAGGTCGAGAAACATAGTTGATAATAAAAGGAGTGCCAACGGGAGTCTGTGACGTCATATCGTACACGGTATAGTTCGCGATACCAGTCTTGGGAGAAGTAATCGCAAATGAGATAGAACCACGAGTATCAGTTGCCTGAACGCCTGGCTTGACCGGCTTAATACGATCTTCATTTCGATCAGAGATAATACTTACAAAATGATCCCGAATAGGATTTCCAAGGGTATCAAGGAGAAGAACATCCACCGTCGCAAAATCATATGATCCCGTGAAGACCACACTCTTGGAAACACTCACCTGAGAACGATCCGGAGAAATGGTATCGACAAACATCTGGAATGAAGCGCTGTCGCTGGAGATTCCAGCAGCAAGATCCACAACCTGAACTTGGTAGACCCCAGCACTCTGGACGTATCGATCATCGAGATGATACACGGCAGAACCGTCATGCTTGGTAAAGCCACGAAGCGTGAAACGCTGTCCACCAGGCGCATCGACGAGATACGTAATCTCACGATCAGGATCAAAACCGCTGACGGTGAACGTCGCACCATATCCGACAACGGTAGAGGTCGCCGTGACCTTTGGTGTACTTCCCGCAAAACTGGAAATACTGAAGAAAATCGTACTTGCAGTGAGCGCGATAACGACGAGCAACGAAATTTTACGAGAGAGTATTTGTTTCATAGTGTGTTTTTGTATTCCTTTCATTATACCTGAAAAAAGCAGCTTTAACCATGCTACAGACAGTTACAGAACTATGAAATATAGTATAATTAAGACTGAAGGATCAGCATCCCATCACCAAAGCTAAAAAAACGGTACTTCTCACGTACGGCCTCCTCGTAAGCACGTCTCACGAGCTCCCGGCCAGCGAACGAACTCACCAACATAAGAAGGGTACTTTTCGGAAGGTGAAAATTCGTAATAAGCCCGTCGATACACTTCCAACGATACCCAGGATAGATGAATATCTTCGTCGATCCCGACTGATCCATGATTATTCCATCCTCTCCCATACAGCTTTCCAGGACACGCGTCGTCGTCGTACCCACCGAAATAAGACGCTTGCCAGATCGTTTCGCCTCATTTAAACGCGCTGCAACGTCTTCGGGTAACAGAAAAAACTCCTCATGCATGACGTGCTCCTCAACCGTATCCACGGATACCGGAAGAAACGTTCCCGGCCCAACGTGAAGCGTCAAAAATTCTATCTGCACCCCTTTGGCACGTAATCGCGCAAGTAACTCCTCCGTAAAATGAAATCCCGCCGTCGGCGCAGCCACACTACCCGGCTCACTGGCGTACACGTTCTGATACTTCGACACAGCTTCTTTTGACTCGATATACGGAGGGAGGGGAATACTTCCAAACTCCTGGAGAAACGTAAAACGATCGCGCTTCTGCGCATCATGAACCCGTACGATCCGATGTCCATGCTCCGACGCAGGAAGAACGTCGAGGACCTCAAAAACAACATCAGCATTCATCGCAACCCGCACCCCTTTCTGGAAAAGCCGACCCGGTCGAACCATAACTTCCCAGACCATCTCCTCAACTTCCCGCACAAAGAAAACCTCATACTCCTTTCCGTCCACACCGTCTCCCGAGAAAAGAATCCTCGCCGGAATAACTTTTGACTGGTTGAAAACCAGGACGTCAGTTGGACCAAAATATTCGGGAAGATCATAAAAGTGTCGATGCTCGATCAGGGCATCGGGATGCAGAACCATCATTCGCGAAGCGTCCCTTGGCTCCACAGGAACTTGGGCAATGAGGTCTTTCGGCAAGTCATAATCAAAATCAGAGAGCTTCATGCTTCGGTCCAGTCAGTTTTGAGTGAAAGCGCAGACGGCTCAATTTTTTGATCGCCTGTATTCTGAATAATCATCAAGGTCATATCGTCATCTTGCTGATGACCATTCATGTACGTTCCCAGCTCAGAGGCAATTTTTTGGATCGTCACCTCAGGGGAATACTGAGACGCGTACTTCGAAACCACGATCTTCAGTCGATCAAGTCCGTAGAGCTCACCAGCTACATTTCGACACTCCACAATACCGTCCGTATAAAGAATAATCATATCGCCCTGCTCAAACGGGAGCACAATCTCTTTGAGAATCTTCGTATTGTCCTCAACCATTCCAAGCGCAATACCCCCGGAAGGAATCCCTTCGCACTGCCCAGTCTTTGCGTGATAAATAAGGATGTACTCATGACCGGCACCAACAAAACTCATGACTTGTTTCACATGATCCCACTTCAACATAACCATCGACATGAAGAGCGTCTTCTTAATTCGCTTCTTGAGATGCCGATTCACACTCACCATGAGATCAAACAAAGTCGAAGAAACTTCAGCGTAGACATATACGAGCGTATTAACGATCGTCATAATAATTCCGGCTGGAACACCGTGGCCGGTTGCGTCACCAATATACAGATAAGTTGCCTCACCCGTGGTAAGAAAATCGAAACTATCTCCACCAACCTCAGCGGCAGGCCGTGTCTTTGCAGAAATCAAAATGCCCGGCACCTTCGGTGCCTCCTTCGGAAGAATATCCCGCTGGATCCGACTCGCTACATCCAGCTCCGTCGCCATACGATCGCCCTCCTGAATTTTACCGGTAAATTTATGGAGATTTCGGGTCACCTCATTAAAGAAATGGGCGACGACACCAACCTCATCCACGCGATCCGTAAAAAATTTTTTGTACTCACGACCCGTGATAAGCGCCTCCATCTGAACAATGATTTCCTTCAACGGCCGACTCACCCGGAACCAGAAGAAAAGAATCAGTAAAACACAAAGAGCGGTCGAGCCATACACCACATACCTCACCGGAATACTCGTCACAGCAAACTGTTTTTCAGCGAGGGTAAGACCAGCAACGAGTACCGCCATGAGAATCAGGAGGACGGCAACAACTTGCGCGGTAAAACTTCGTCGGAAAAAATTCATATTATGAGAGGTTATAACAGGCCTCAATCGAGTCTGGGTGCTGAATGATATTCCATAAACCAAGGGCTTCAAAAACATCCCGAACATGATCTCGAGCCTTTACCAAACAGAAAATACCACCTTTATTTTTCACATGAGTATAGAGTCCCACGAGAAATCCGATTCCTTCACTATTAATAAACTGGAGTTGCTCACAGTCAAAAATCAGATACTTGCCAGCAAACGTCTCGCTCAGGGAAGTAAAGGTATCGCGTACATGCTCCAATCCAATCTTATCAAAGTCGCCAGAAAGCCGAACAACCTGCGCCTGATGCGCGGTATCATATGGCTCAACCGTGACATGGAGTTTAGGTTCAAACATAGTAGGAAACAGTTAGGGGTATATTACCGAGGTAGGAAGCATCGCCCCGGTAGAGGGGGTCTTTCGTATGAAGAAGGTTATCAATATCAATAATTTCTTCGGTCGCATGTAAGAGTGTATAGATCTCACGAAGATATCGCAAATCCGGAACAGAAAGCTGATCAAATCCCTGACCCGAATGTCGTCCAAGAAATTCATGAAGTCTCGCAAGTGCACGATGCTGGACAAGACGATCAAGAATAATTTTCTTGCTGCCCGTAAGGGTAGACATGAGTCGCTGGGCGAGAGTGCTTGTATGATCATCAGCATCAAAGAGCTGCTCCAGGAATACGGTCATACCAGTTGGTGAATCTGCTTTCATCAAGGCAAAAGCTAGAAGGAGCATTTCTCGAGGATCGGCATGCTCCTCAACACGTCGCTCCATGGCCGGAATAAATTTCTTTGGACAGAAAATAGAGAGAACATAAGCAAGAGCCCTTCGATCACCTTCAGCGGTAGCCTGGAACTTTTCAGGAAGAAACTTCGCAAGCTGATATTCATACTTTTCATGTCGGGCAAGACTGACAGCAGCTGCAGACCAGACCCTTGGATCGTCAGATTGAAGATACTGCTCAAAGTAGGCAATAAAGGCAGGATCATCAAACGCATCGCACGCCTGAATCACCATCGCAAGAGTATCTCCATGGGACTCCTCAAGAAGTGAAAAAAGAAATTGCATCGTTGATTTTTCCTTGAAGGTAGCAAAAAACAGGAGAGCCATATTGCGAAGATCATCGCTCGATTCGCAAAGATAATACGTTTTCAACTCTTTCAGAAGAAGCTCCTTGGAGAGCGGCTGAGTTTCAAAGAAACCTTTTTGGGACATACCCTGAAGAGCCTGAAGAGCAGAGAAGCGAACCGGCTCATCACGATGATGTAGCGCCGCAAGAATATCCTGGAAAAAGTCTGGTTCACGCGAAAAAATCTCAATCAATTTCATAATCACCAGAGGGGGCTCACCTGGACGTTCGTAGATCTCTTTCAAAATAGATAAGGCATGAGAATGCCCTCGCTGAGCAAGAACATCGAGTAAACTCACCTTGAGTTCCACACTAGTATCCGGACTCTTCAGCTGAGAAACAACATGGTCAGTATAGTATCGATTCAAGGAAATAGCTGCGATAAAAAACAGGAGAAGTGCGCAAAAAACTCCACCGAGAACGACCGTAATATAGTATTGACTTGAGGCAAGAAGAGAAGAAACGAGCAAGAACGCGGTGCCAATGAGCGCGCCGACTGGACGCACAAATCCATCGAGCATAAGTCTGACAAACTGACTCTTCGTTTCCTCAAAAACATAGTACGAAGCTTGATAGGCATTTCTGAAGATAACTCCGGTAATTTCAGCATTGATTCGGGAAAGCATGGTAGAGAACGGACCGAAACTCGTAATCATCGTCGCGAGACTGAAGAGGGAAACGAGCGGATGAAGAATCAAACTTCCAATAATTCCAAGTCCAAAAATAATGCGGCCAGCAAAGAGAAAATGAGAAGCGAGTGCGGCAATCCCAAAGAAAATCTGCATAAGACCGAACTCATGAATAAGGACATTTTCAACCGCTCCAGCGGCAGCAGGAACCAACTCAGCCTGATGAAGTACCTGATTTGAAAGCGAGTAAGTAAAGAGAAACTCGAGAACCACCATAAAGAACCACTGAGCAAGAACAATCATTATCAACCTCTTGATGTAGGGATGTTTTTGTAAACTCGTAAATGAGGTGGACTCCGTATGGTGATGCCTTTCACCAATAAGCTGTTTTCGATAGAGGCAGAGCCCCGGAAGCGAGCGAAGGAATGAGTGATACTGGAGAAAAAGCGGAATGAGTAAGGCAAGAATACCGATAACAAGCCAGAATACACGATCAACCGAGAACGAAGATGCAAAGAAAAACAGAACAGCACCAGCGACAAGCGTCGCAACCGTATCAGCCGACTCGACAACAGGAAAGGTACGATTACTCTCAACCGGCGTAAAAAGTCTTTCGGTAAACGTCTCGATATTGATCGAGAGCTGAACAAGGACAAACGACTCAACGAGAAAGAGGATCACCGTTTTGATGAGCGGAGAGAGCGTAAAAAGCTGTGCAGAAAGCAACAGCACCGCACCCACACTGAGCGAAACAAGAAAAATATGCTCGAGCGGATACCGCTTCATGAGAAAATTGGAGACCATGCTACTCAAAAAAACAAGAAGAGCATGGAAGAGAAAAAGCAGAGGAAGTGAGATCTCGCTGTGCGAGAGAGAAAAAACCTGCGCCACGATAAATGTCCAACTCACGACAAAGGCAAACCGATAGAGAAAACGAATAAGCCAGATAACAAACGTCCTTCCCAATTCATGGGGATACAGTCGAATAACTCGGTAAAGAAGTGAAGTTTTTGAAGCCATTTTTGATATATATTTTGAACACTCAATTATACCATAAATACAGAAAAAAGACAATGAACGTGCAAGCTGCGCCAAAGCAGCTATAATAGACTCACATGGTCAAACAGCTCCTTCGGAATATAATCACCTCCGGAACCCTGATTTTAGCTTTATCCTCGCTCATAAGCCGTGGTCTCGGCCTGTTGCGAGACAAACTCTTTGCCTACAAATTTGGGGCTCTCGGTGGAACCGGCATCTTTGACATCGATACCTACTACGCTGCCTTCCGCCTACCGGATGTCATATTCCAGCTTCTCATTCTTGGAACCATTTCCGCAGCCTTCGTTCCAATATTTTCAGATTTTTACTACGGAGATGAAAAAACACGGGCATGGAAATTTCTGAATACAACCCTCTCATGCCTTACACTACTGACACTTGCGATGGCAACAATGATCTTTATATTCGCTCCATGGATCGTCCCAATGATGGTTCCAGGATTTTCACCCGACAAGATCGATCTCACTGTCCATCTCACGAGAATTATGCTCGCGAGTCCAATTCTTTTCTGTGTAAGTAGTATTTTCCAAAGTGTCGAAAACGCGACCAAAAAGTACACGCACTTCGCGCTGGCTCCAATTGTGTACAATCTATCGATCATTATAGCAGCACTACTTTTTGCAGATACCTACGGCGTTATCGCCATATCATATGGCGTTATTATTGGAGCCGCCCTCCACGCCCTCGTTCAACTCCCAGCCATCAAAAACCTCGGATATCGCTTCACGCTGAATCTCGAGTTCCGCAGCCGCGACTTCAAAAATTTTATACGTCTTGTCATTCCTCGCATGCTGGCGATCGGTATTACGCAGGTAAATATTCTCGTCGATACCATTATCGCCTCGACGCTGACGAGAGGAAGTATCGCCTCACTTAACTACGCCCTCAATATTCAAAGTCTTCCACTGGGACTCATTGGTGTCTCAATCTCGATCGTGGCGTTTGGTATTTTTTCAGAACAACTCTCGAAAAAAGACGCATCCGGAGCCATAGAAACACTTCGCGAAAAACTCGAGACGATTAGTATCTATATTATTCCCGCAACCATTGGACTTCTTATTCTCTCACGTCCGCTGGTAGAAACGCTTCTCCAAGGAGGAAGCTTCACGCGGCAGGATACGGAACTCACCTCGGCACTATTAGGGGTGCTTTCCCTTGGGCTCCTCGCACAGAGCATCCTTCCACTGCTCACACGCTTCCTCTACGCCAAGAAAAATACACGAACACCAGTCATCATGAGTGTTCTAGGATTCATCATCAATATTTCCGCAAGTCTCTTTTTTGCCCGTCATCTCGAGTGGGGAGTACTGGGTATCGGAACAGGACTCGTCCTCTCAAGTATTCTTCAAGTCACCCTCCTCGCCTGGTACATCGAGCACAGCGAACGCATACAGATTTTCACCCACCAAGAACGTCAGAAGTATCAAAAAATGCTCCTGGCAACAGCAGGCATGGGACTGATAGTATGGCTTATCCAAATGATATTATCAAATACCATCCCTAGAATACCGCTCCTTACATTAATCATCTCGGGGCTCGCTGGATTCGTGACCTATTTTTTCATTCTTCAGAAACTGAGGTATCCAAAAGTGAAAAAATTTCTAGTACCATCGCAGATAACCGGAAAAAAGAAAATCCTTTCCTAAAGGCGCCACTCGGGCATAGAGAAACTCCTTCATATCGTGATAATCAACAACATCTAAGCCCTCATACGAAGTAGGGGAGTTCACGCCTCCAAGAAGTTTCGGGGCAATAATTTGAAGATACCGATCGACACACCCAGACTGGATAAATGACGTTATGATACGCGGACCTGCCTCAACCAACACGGTCACCACCCCTCGCTTCGCCAGCTCAGCAAGCACCACGGAAACATCCGAAAGCGAAGGAAGAACGCACACGTCGATACGGCGTTTTTTTAACTCATCGATTTTGCACGCAGGAGCTTTTTTTGTCGTAAAAACGAGAACATGAGAGTTTCGAAAAAAGCGACCATCAAGCGGAATATCCAGATCACTATCCAGAAGAACCCGAAGGGGATCACGACCGCGAGCACGGCCATATCGCACACCCATGTGCGGATTATCCATCGCAATTGTACCGCCACCAGTGATAAGAGCATCGACCCGAGATCGTAATAGATGAACGTACCGGAGAGCATCTTTTGAAGTAATACCACGTGAAAAACCAGAAGAGGTTGCAACCTTTCCGTCAAGTGTCGTCGCTACCTTCAGAAAAACATACGGAAGAGAACTTTTCGCCATCTTGAAATAAAACTGTATATTCTCTCTCGCCTCATGCGAACACAAACCCCGCTGAAAACGAACACCAGCACGCATCAAAATTTTCTGACCAATATGCTGCGTATCACGCGGATCGTCCGTCGCAGAAATCACCCGGGCCACACCCGCACGAATCAGAGCATCCGTACACGGAGGCGTCTTTCCCGTATGACAGCATGGGTCAAGCGTCACGTACACATCGGCACCTCGAGCACGAGCACCGGCTTTTTTCAAAGCATTCACCTCGGCATGCGCACCGCCAAATTTCATATGATATCCCTCTCCCACGATCACACCATTTTTTACAATGACACAGCCAACCACAGGATTTAATCCCGTTTTGCCAAAACCTTTCCGTGCCAGCTCAACGGCGCGAGTCATGTACATCTGATCTTGCAGGGAGAAAGCCATAATTACACCTCCTTTAAAGTATGTCCGAGCTTGTCTTTTTTTGTTCTCAAATAAGTTCTATTTCGTGCATTCGGAGCAATCTCAAGCGGCACCACTTCAGAAACATGAATACCGTACGCATCCAGCTCACTCGACTTTCGGGGATTATTCGTCAATAAACGAACATCATCAACGTGGAGATCCAGAAGCATCTGCGCACCAACACTATAGTCCCGAAGATCATCGGCAAATCCAAGTTCACGGTTCGCCTCAACGGTGTCATATCCCTGATCCTGCAAAACATACGACTTTAATTTATTGATCAAACCAATACCGCGTCCTTCATGCCGAAGGTAGAGAACAATTCCAAACGGCTCACGCGAGACCAGCTCAAGCGCCTTATCCAGCTGGGGCCCACAGTCGCATCTCAACGATTTAAAAACATCTCCCGTCATACACTCCGAGTGAACCCGAACAAGAACCTCTTTTTTATGAGCCACATCACCATGAACCATCGCGATATGTTCACGCCCTTCGATCAAATCACGGTACACGTGAATCCGGAACTCACCGTACTGGGTGGGTAAATCAGCCTCTGCCTTTTTCTCAATCAACACCTCGCGCTTTCGTCGAAAATCAATAAGATCCCGAACTCGAATCATCAGAAGCCCGTGCTTCTCCGCAAAATCAAAAAGTTCAGGAAGTCTCGCCATCGTGCCATCTTCATTCATAATTTCACAGATGACGCCTGCGGGCTTGAAGCCAGCAAGAGAAGAGAGATCACAGGCTGCCTCAGTATGGCCAGCTCGAACAAGAACACCGCCTTCGCGAGCAATCAACGGAAAGATATGTCCTGGTCGGACAAAGTCACTCGGAACAGACGCATGATCGACCATCTTTCGAATAGTAGTTGCACGATCAGCAGCAGAAATTCCAGTTGTGACGCCATACTTGGCATCAACCGTTACGGTAAAATTGCAGCCCTTTACCTCCTGAGGATTTATAACCATCGGATCAAAAGAAAGTCGTTTCGCAATATCCGAAGAAATCGGAACGCAGATAAGTCCACTGGCCTGTTTCGCCATAAAGGTCAACGCCTCTGGCGTCACGAGTTCAGCAGAGATCACGAGATCACCTTCATTTTCACGATCTTCGTCATCCGCCACGACAACCATCTTGCCAGCACGTATCGCCTCGATCGCCTCGGGTATAGTACTAAACGTGTTCATGCCTGAAAAATGTTTAGAGAGAGTATCGAACGAATCGTACAATCTGAATATTCTCACCCATTCGTGAACCCATATCAGTCATCAGCTGGGCAACTGTCATATCAGGATTTTTAACAAATGCCTGAGTCAAAAGAGCAGCCTCCTCACGGAACTTCTTCTCTTTACCCATCATAATCTTTTCCCAGACACCTTCTGGCTTACCCTCAGTAGCAAGTTGTGATTTCCAGATCTCCTGTTCCTTTTCAACGAGCTCATGTGGAACATCCTCAGGCTTGATATACAGCGGATTCATCGCAGCAACATGCATCGCGAGATCTTTTGCAAAACCCATAAAATCTTCATTTCGAGCCACGAAATCAGTTTCACATCCCACCTGAATCATGACACCAAGTCGCTGATTGCCGTGAATATAGGTCGCAACAATACCCTGAGACGCAGAGCGCTCACTGCGTTCGACAGCCTTTGCCTCTCCGCGCTTACGAAGAAGATCAACCGCCTTTTCGAGATCCCCACCAGCCTCCTCAAGAGCTTTTTTACAAGCCATAGTTGAGACACCAGTCATCTCACGAAGTTCCTTGATAGTTTCTAATGAAATTGCCATATAAAAAGAAAGATAAAAGTAATATTAACGAGGGAAGTGATTACCCGTGAGGTGAGAATATATCGCCTCAACCGGGATAGCCTTTGCAATCAGTCGAACACCTGGGAATGAAGCCTCTCGTCCGAGCCAGGCCGCAAAAGCGACACGGAAAGAAAAGAAAAGGAGCACGAGCCAGAAGAGAAGTCCAATCCAGACAGCAAGCGACAAAACAATAAGAGAGAGAAACCAGACGAGAAAGAGCGCAAAACCCTGTCGTACGTGATACACCGCAAACGATTGGTTCGAAAACTTCAAGAGCGTGATAAGTCCCACCACCACCGAGGCGAAAGGGAGATAGCACAGGGCGGAAGCAATGCGCACACGTCGTGACGGTTCAGACAACATACAAAGAGTGATTAAGCTTTCCGAACAGATTTTCGACCAGCAAGAATAGCATCAGCAATCTTCGATGCAAAAAACTGAAGTGATCGAAGAGCATCATCATTTCCTGGAATAACATACTGGACGCCATCTGGGTCACCATTTGAATCGCAGACACCAATAACAGGAATCTTCATTCGGTTTGCCTCCTGGATAGCGAGTCGATCTCGAACGACATCGATAACAAAGATGGCATCTGGGATTCGGCTCATGGCGCTCACACCACCAAGTGATGTTTCAAGTTTGACGATAAGTTTCTTAAGTTTTGAAGCCTCTTTCTTCGTATACTTCTCAAAGTCGTTAAGCTTCTGCTCCATCTTCAAGTCCTGAAGATATCGGATTCGACGTGAAAGAGTTCCATAGTTTGTAAGAAGACCAGGAATCCACTTACTCGTAACAAACGGCATCTCAGCTCGCTTTGCCTCTTCAGCAACAATTTTGACTGCCTGAGGTTTCGTTCCAACAAAAAGAACAACTCTACCTTCTTCAGCTAACTTCTTGACCGCATTCAAAGCTGACTCAAACATATGAGCCGTCTTCTGGAGATCAAAAACATGGATACCTGCACGTTCACCGTAAAGGTAATTTCTCATTTTTGGGTTCCACTTATGGGTCTTGTGACCAAAATGAGTTGCGGCATCAAAGAGTTCTTGAGCCGTGATAGAAAAACTGGACGGAGCGGTTGACATATTCCTTTGGGTTAAAGCTGGAAATCCTTCGATCTCCCCTCAAGGCTCCTTACGGAGAGGAAGAGGGAATAGGGACGGCCAACAAGATATAAGTGCATCAGCTTTGCCGAAGCGAGGGAACTATACGAGAAAACAGTCAGAAATGCAAGCGCTTGCTCCCAAAGCCGAATTATGGTAAAATGGAGAGAAGTTATAGCTCAACTATGGAAAACCAAAATACAACCCCACAGCCAATACGAATCGCGATCCTTCTCCCGACCAACGCCTACTTCATGTCAGGTATCCGGGACTTCACAATGTCATTCATAAAGAATGCCACACAGTTCTCTGGGCAGTGGGCCTATAGATTTCAGTCGATCGTCGATGAACTCTGTAACAATGCGATCGAGTACGGTTCAACCGTAGGTCAGGACATCAAACTGACCCTCACCTCATATCCAGGTGACTGTCTGGAAATTTCCGTAGAAGACACTGGCACAGGAAAACAAAAAAAGACCGCTGCCGAAATCCAGAAAGTCGTCGACGAAAAACGCAAACCGGGATATATTCACAATGGCATTCGCGGACGAGGTCTCTCAAATATCGTCTTCGGCTGGTCCGATGAAGTAAAAATCACTGACATGCCAAATGGCGGCATCGCGATCACCGCACGAAAAAAAATCCAATCAGGCGATGCACCATCAGAAAAAGCCATCACCTCAGAAGACCCTACCCACGTTATCTTACCCTCCTAACCTTTCAATACCATGACAGAAGCACACATTATTATCGAGGACGTTGCGCAAAATGACGCAGCCAAACACATCAAACTTGTATCGATCTCAGGCCAGCTCGATGAAAGTAACATCGATGAAAAAGCCCAGGAGATCTACGCCGTGATTACGGCAAACCCTCAAGGACTCTACCTGATTTTTGACTTCGAAAAACTCGAGTACATGAATAGTAAGTCTATCGGCTATCTGACCGACTGGTTCGGAAAAGTCACAGAAGGGCAGGGGAAAATTGTGATGATCAAAGCTCGACCAAACATCATCGACATTCTCCAGGTGATCGGCCTCACGCAACTTATTCCCATGTACGGAAGTCTCGAAGAGGCAAAATTCGCATTACTGAATTCCACCGCACCAGCAGCACCTGCTCCATCAACATCAGAACCGGTTATCTCAGCACCCGCGCCTACACCAACGCCAGCAGTACCAGTCATACCTCCAGTTCCCGTATCTCCAGTTCAGGAAATCGTAGCTACACCTGTTGTCACAGTGACATCCACACCAAGCGCAGAACCAACACTGGAACCCACACCCCCAACTCCTCCATTGAGTTAACATCGGTACCCATATGTTCGGAACCAGCCCTTATATCGCAGCAGGAGTAGCCTTCAGCATTGCGTCTCTTCCGACGTTCGCCTGGCTCTATTTCCTTTTTGCCGATGGGCAGCAGCGAAAAAAACTCATCGCCTTCATCTTTTTCGGGGGCATTCTTACCGTTATACCACTTCTCATTATTCAAGCACTGTTCAACTCATTCCCTGAGCTGAATCTCATTGAGCTGATTCCAGAAAAAATTCCAAGCATCGCGCTCGCACAACTCGCCATTATTATTTTCCTTGGATCACTGGAAGAAATTTTCAAACAAACATTTCTCAGAACCGTCGATAGTAAATGGCTGATCATTCAGACCGTCAACGACTCAATCAAGTTCAGTATGATCGCCGCACTCGGCTTTTCATTCGCAGAAAATATCTATCCATACTTTTACGGACTCATCAAGGCAGGAAACTATCAGGATTTGATGGGAGCCTTTCTCGTACGAAGTCTCTTCACCAGCGCGATGCACATGGCCGTCTCAGGAATCTTTGGATATTACTATGGTATGAGCAAATTTGCGATCGATTTCCGTGAACAGTCCAAATGGACCGGTGAAAAAATGTATCTCACTCAATTCATCACGTCGATCTTCAATATTCCGCAGAGTGAGGCATACCGGGAACAAAAAATTCTTCATGGTCTGCTAATAGCGATGGGTATTCACGCAGCCTTTAACTTTCTCGTTCACTACCAGCTCGTTCTCCCAGCGCTCCTTCTCGTCATCGCAAGTTTCGGCTACCTCTTACTACTCATGAACCGAAAGGCAGGAAACCTTATCCTCACCACCGACATCGACAAGGATCGTCAGATGCTTCCAAAAAAAGATGAGGATGTCGTGACGGAACTCGTCGGCATGTGGTTCAACGACAAACGATATAATGATGTCATCAGTATTTGCGAACGAATGCTCCAGCGAGACCCAGAAAATAACGTCATAAAAATCTTCAAGGCGAAGGCCGTCGACCAGCTCGAAGGAAATGATCCATACAAAAAAGCACTAAGCTCGGTATTCGAAAAAACCGCACCAGTAGAAGATAAAAGCGTGCTCAATGCCTGGGTAGAAATGCAGAAAAAGCAGGGGATACAGCTCCCATCAAATTTTCAAAATTCACCAGAGTTCCAGAAATTTTTAAAAGAAGAAGAACAAAAGAAAGCATCATCTCCAACCTTCAAGCTTGATTTAGAGTAGTCGCACGCCTAAGATAGAGGAAGTACTTTCCTCACTTTGTATGTCGCTCCAGAACCTCAAAATCGCCATCGTTTGCGACTGGCTCACCACCGCAGGCGGCGCTGAAAAAGTCATTCAGGCGATCCATGAGATATTTCCACAGGCACCAATTTTTACGACGCTGTACCATCCAAAAAAGGTACGTGGTTTTGAAAATGCAACCGTATACACCTCCTATCTTCAGAATCTTCCATTTATAAAAAATCATCATCAGATGGCACTTCCACTGATGCCCGCGATCTTCGAGTCGATGAACCTCGACAACTTCGACATCGTTATTTCCAGCTCCCACAGCTGCGCAAAGGGGATTATCACCAAACCAACAACCCTGCATATCTGCTACTGTCACTCTCCCATGAGATACGCCTGGGACAACCACCACGCCTACGTCAATGAGTATACGATGAACCCAATCATGAAACGCCTGGGAAGAAATATGATGCACAACATTCGCATGTGGGATCGCCTCTCGGCAGAACGTGTCGACGCCTACTGTACCAACTCGCACTTCGTCCAGAAACGTATTCAGAAGTACTATCGGAAAGTCGCCAATGTTATCCACCCACCCGTAGATACACGACGTTTCCGCCCGTTGAAAGGAGAGAAAACATACTACCTCGCGGTGGGAAGACTGACCCCTTACAAAAAGTTCAATATGATCATCGAGGCCTTTAACGCCCTCGAACGCCCGCTCATAATCGTCGGAACAGGCGTTGAAGAAAAGAAACTCA
>SXGT01275333.1_pt1 | contig 19302 bp, 24 predicted proteins | sample 3176221 | NCBI WGS metagenome assembly SXGT01 (sample SAMN11356862, study PRJNA531348) | freshwater metagenome | isolation source: freshwater sample F1-120 | place: China: Fuxian Lake, Yuxi | collected 2017-12-25
GTGATGAGGCTCGCGATGCCCTCGATACCGTGACGAAGAATTTCGTCGACGATCTGGAATGCCTCGGTCAAAGGAGTGGTTTTATCGATCAGAGAGAGAACCTTGTCATTGGGAATCGTGATCAGCGTGTCGACCTTGCCCTTCAGCGCCTCAAGCGCCTCGTCGGCCTGCTTCCTGCGACGCAGACCTTCGAAACTGAACGGTCTCGTCACGACACCCACCGTCAGGATACCCATGCTGCGTGCAAGCTCTGCAATGTACGGTGCGCCTCCAGAACCCGTTCCACCTCCAAGACCCGCGGTGATGAAGATCAGGTCCGCACCTTCCATCACCTTCTTGAGCTCCTCCGAGCTCTCTTTTGCTGCCTGCAAACCGATATCGGGGTTGGCACCGGCACCGAGGCCTCGCGTTGTTCCGCGACCGATGTTCACCTTCGTCGCAGCCGCATTATGGAAAAGCGCCTGCGCGTCGGTATTCACAGCGATGAATTCCACACCTCCTACCTTGCTGCTGATCATCCTCGACACCGCATTCGTTCCGCCGCCGCCCACACCGATGACACGGATGATGGCATTGGGAGCGATTTCCGGACGCACCTCCTGATATCCGGAGGACACGGATGCGACTCCGTCGTCAGAACCCGCAGAAGATTTGTTCTGGGAAGTGAAGGAACTTCCTGATCCGGATGAGGAAGAGCCTTTGGAAGCGGAGAAGAGTGAGCGAAGCGTGTCTGACATGGGAAGGGGGGTGAATAAAGTGCGAAAGTGAAGAAGTTACGGAAGAAGATTTTTAAACCATGAACCGACCTGACCGAACGCGCGTTTCATATCGAAATCCGCAATGGAGAAACTGCTGCTCCTGCGATGACCTTCGCGAACGCCCCAGAGCAAAGTCCCGAGAGCCGTTGCGTAGGCAGGATCGTCCACTTTTTCGATGACTCCACCAATCTCGATCGGGAAGCCCATCTGCACAGGCAGTCCGAGCACTTCGCGGGCAATGTCGAGCACGCCGGGCGCCTTCACGGCTGCTCCGGTCAGGAGCGCTCCGGCAGGAAGCAGACCGTCACGTCCGAGCCTTTTCAGCTCCTCTTTCACGAGAGAGAAGATCTCGTAGTACCTCGCCTGCATGATCTCGGCCATGTACTTCTTGCTGACAGTCTGGGTATCCATCTTGCTCACGGTGGAGAGATCGATCATCTCGCGCTCCTGAATCTCGGCAGGGAGAACGGACCCAAACTCGATCTTGATTTTCTCAGCTGTATCGATGGACGTCCGAAGACCGATGGCAATGTCGTTCGTGACATTCTCGCCTCCGACCGGGAGACAGACGGAATGAAGAATCGTCCCCTCTTCGAAGACGGAGACACTGGTGGACCCCGCTCCGATATCGATCGTCACCACTCCCAATTCTTTCTGACGCTTCGTGAGCACCGCTTCGGAAATCGCAATGGTTGCGGGAACGAGCGAGTCGATGTCCACTCCGGCCTGATCGATGCACTTCTCCATGTTCTTCACGTGCTGGATCTGCCCGGTGATGATGTGCGCCTCGACCTCAAGTCGGATACCCGTCATGCCGACCGGATTCTTGATGCCTCGCTGCTCATCGACCGCATACGACTTCGGCTCGATGTGCAAAATCCTCCTGTTGCTCGGGATACTGACGGCTTGCGCCGCTTCGAGCACTCTCGCAACGTCTTCAACGGTAATCTCACTTCCGGAGATCGCGATGACACCGCGGCTGTCGAACGCCTCGATGTGACTGCCGCTCATGCCGACAAACACATGGTTGATGGGAACCCCCGCCATGCGCTCGGCATCCTCGAGAGCGGAGATGATGTTGTGAATGGTCTCTTCGATGTCGATGACATGACCCTTTCGCATTCCGAGACTGGGCGAGAGCCCAACACCGATCACGCTTGGGATTTGACCGCCGTCTCGATCGTCGACAACGGCAACAACGACACGGATCTTGGCACTTCCGATATCGAGACTCGACAGTACGCGTTCTTTGGCCATAGGGAGAAGTTGGTGATGGTGGAAGGAAGCTCGAATGTTCTTATGGCAATCATTCTAGGGAACGGAGCGAAGCTGCCGCAATAGTGTTTTGACTACGTTTGGTATTCAAACGTGCAAATTTTTCTCCAAAATATTTTTCATGATCATGAGTAAGAGAAAGAAAAAAACAGCCGCATTTCACATTATTTGTTCATCAAAATATGAGAGAACACAAAAAGTAGACAACATCTGAAATTGCGCAAGAGAAAGCCATACTTGATTTCTTGCTTGATTCTCTCATTCGTATACGAAGCAATCGATTGCTAGAGAAGTGACATCTGTGCATTTTCCTTCGGAACCACCTTCACGTGCTGCGCCGGAAGAACGGCAGATGGCTCCGCACCGTCATTCAGAAAATGACGCTGTCCATAAGGAGTCTGCAGAAGATTTTCGAACCTCTTCATGACCAGAGTGAATTCCATCTCGGCAAAAAACGAACGCACCCTCTCCGAGGAAATACCGGAGAAATGCAGCTCCTCCAACGTAACCGGAAGAGGAATTTCGGATTGCAGTATCGCCATGCGCTGACAGAAGAAAGCTTGCTCTCTCCCCTTCTCCAATTTCTCCCTCCACGACGATTTCACTTCGGACAGGTTTGCGTAGATACCATCGAGCGTGCCGTACTTCTGGAGCAGTGCTTCCGCAGCCTTGGGTCCGATCCCCCGGACGCCGGATAAATTGTCGGAAGCATCGCCGACGAGTCCTTTGTATGCAGGAATCTGCGCAGGAGTGACGCCGTACTTCCGGAAGACTTCGGCGGGCCCCATGTACTCCGGAGCGCTGTACCCTTTATGGGGGATCGCGACACGAATCCGATCGGATGCCGTCTGAAAAAGATCACGATCTCCCGTGACGATAGTCACCCGCGATCCGGTCTCCTCCGCTCTACGTGCGTACGTGCAGGCAAAATCGTCTGCCTCCATTCGGCTGCCTGAAACACTCCTGATACCGAACGCATCGATCAGCTGCAATGCGCGAGGGACCTGGGGATAAAAATCCTCCGGAGTTTCGGAGCGCCCGGCTTTGTATTCCTCAAATTCCTCATGACGAAATGTTTTCTCGTCGGCATCGAAACAGAACAGAAGTGCATCGGGCTCCTCGGTTCTCAGAATCTGGAGCAGCATGGACGCCACTCCGAATGCCGTATTCACCTGCTCCCCGGAAGAAGTCTTCATCGTCCGCGGGATCGCCCAGTACGCCCTATAGAGGAGGTGATGCCCGTCTACGATGACCAGATGCTCCATAGGCAAAGCTTAGAGCCTAATGCGGAAAGCCAAAAGCTGTTCTTCTCTATTACATAGTGCATAACAATATGCCAGTTTCACAACTGATGACACGTGAAGAAGAAGCCAAAATATGATACAATAGTCAGATATATCGAAACAAAAAAACTCACCCTATGCCTGTCCTCTCCCCCGCCTACGACAACAAGATTGTACGCAAATACTCTGCGCGTACGGTCGAACATAAAGTAGACAACAAAATCGCGCTCCAAGAGAGCGTCGGCTGGGTCGATGAACCGAAGCAGCCTGTCGTGTCCATCATCAGCGGCATGACGGACGCACTCGGAGGAGAATTGCTGGAAAAACTGATGGAAGGCCTCCTGGAACTGCCGATCTCCCTTGTGATCCGCGGTCGCGGATCCAAAAAGTACGGCGAACTCTTCACGAAACTGAGCAAGACGCACAACCATCGCATCGCCATATTGCAAGACAACGAAGCGAATCTGCGCACCATGTTGTCCGGATCCGATATCGCGATGTTCTTCTCAAATCCCGAGGAGGAAGATCTGGAAAATGCCCTTCGGTACGGAGTGATCCCCATCTCGCTATCGCATGCGCTCCTCGAAAATTACAATCCTGTGCAGGAGAGCGGCAACGCATTCGTGTATACCGAAGCAACGGTGTGGCAGTGCTTTGCAGCACTCGTCCGCGCTCTGGAGACGTTTAAATTCCCGCACGACTGGCGCACGATCCAGCGAAATGCGATGGAATGCATGGACAGGAAAGACGCACAGAAAAAGTAGTCTGAAGGGTGCGCTTACATGTCGTCATCGCTCTCACCCAGCCTGCTCAGTCCGTTGGAGTCGTCATCCTCTTCTTCGTCTTCAAACGAGTCCGCATCATCGATGTCGTCGAGGTCTACCGGATCGTCATCATCGTCATCATCGCCGAATGCATGTGTGATGAGTGTAAAGTCCGACATCATAAAAGGGGAAGGAAAGACTGGAAACGCGCGAAGTATAATCGTCCTCATGTTCGATGCAAGTTTATTTAAGAATAGAATATGAAAATGTCTAGAATGGCTGCTCGCATGTCTTTCTTCAAATGGTGTAGGCTCTCCGCCTATGCAACTCTCCCGTACTCTCGCCATACTCCTCATTCCTTGCGCACTCGTCACCGCCTGTGCGAAACAGGACGATAACCTGGGACAAGGCCTCTCTTCATCTTCTTCAAGCGAAAGCTCGAAGGCGGAAACGCGGGAAGAGCTCGAGCAGCGTGCAAAGTCGGGTGACGAAAATGCGCAATTCAATCTCGGCGCCCTCTACTACAACGGAGAGGGAGTGGAGAGAAATCTGGCGCTTGCAAAGCAGTGGTTCGAGAAGGCATCGGCTCTCGGCGAAGTGTTCGCCACGTTCAACCTCGGAGTGATGTACTACGCGGGGGAAGGGGTGAAGCAAGACCTCGCGAAAGCGCGTGCTCTTTTCGAGAAAGCGGCTGCGGCAGGCAACGAACGTGCACAGTTCAACCTCGGAGCTCTCTATTATGGAGGGGAAGGCGTGAAGCAAGATTTTGCCAAAGCAAAAGAGCTGTTCTTGCAGTCCGCGAAGAAGGGCTTTGGAGAAGCGCAGTTCAACCTCGGTGTGATGGAGGCGAAGGGGGAAGCAGGAGATGTCCGAATCGAACAAGCCTACGCGTGGTTCGTCCTCGCGAAGGAGGGCGGGCATGAGAGAGCGCAGGAAGCGATCGACAGCATCGAGAGCGCACTTAGCACCGATGAACTGAAAACAGCACGGGATTTTGCGGAAACACTGCGAAAGGAGCTGCGAAAGACGATGCCTCAGTAATCAGCTCTCCCGTGATGTTGAAGCAAAAGACATTCGCGAGTAAGATTCATGAGCTCTTTCCGGATCGGTAGCTCAGTTGGTAGAGCAGGAGACTCTTAATCTCTTGGTCGTGGGTTCAAGTCCCACCCGATCCACCATTGTTCATTCAGGCGCCGCATCACTATCGTTTTTTTTCGGTTCCGTACGCTCAGTCCAATGGTAGACGATGGTCTTTCCGTTATTTTCACGAGGAATTTGAACCATGGTGGCCTTTCCGACTTCCCGGATGAACATGAGTCCCCTGCCGGTGGTCCGTTCTAAGTTTTCGTCGTCGGACGGATTCGGAACTTTACTGAGATCGAAGCGCGGAGAATGATCATCAAGAAGCAATACGCACGAAAGTAATTGATGGCCTGCCACTTCACGATGCTGTTCGACAATGAGATGGACATCAGATTGGAGGATCGCATTCCCGGCATTGCCGTGGATCATCTGATTTGCAAGCGCCTCTCTGATCATCAAATCCCGCCTCATTTGATCCGTCTGATTGGGACTATGAATGGAGTTGAGTAAATCGATGAGTGCATTTTCCACCTGTTGCTGCTGACGCGACAGCACGACAGGGAGAGGAAAATTGTCTCGATCCTCAATGAAGATCGAACCTTCTCTTGCTGCTTCTTCTTCCGTAAAACCCCCGACGATGTCCGTAAACTCGAAACGTTGTATCATACAACTACTATAATGATACTTTACATTTCTTTGTCAAATTAGTTCACAGCACCTTCCTCGGTTTCAGCATCCCTTCGCGCTTTCTTGAGCGCTCGAGGAGTGCCACAGGGAGATCCTCAAACCATGCAATGCAGGGAATTTCCGGGTCCATATCACCTTCGATCGGCCGACCGTTGCGTATCTCCTCCCACTCGGAAGGGGTGAGATCGCGTTTCTCAAGACCCAAAAGAATATCTTTGAGCGGCAGAACATGTGTCCAATTCACTGCATCGGGTGCGTAGGCATTCTTGAGGCTCCACTCCCCCACCGCGGTGCGGACGAGGGCGGAAAGATAGCCGCCGCACCGGAGACTGAAACCGAGATCATGCGCGAGCGAGCGGATGTAGGTACCGCTGTCACAGTGCACGCCGAGACGAACGATCGGGTAATGGTAGTCGATCACCTTGCACACGCTGATCTTCGTCTCCCTCGCCTTCATCTCCACATTTTCTCCGCGCATCGCCTTCCTGTACGCGCGCTCACCGTCGACGTGAATCGCGGAAAATGCCGGAGGAACCTGCGATATCTTTCCCAGAAACCGATCATCGATGATCGCCTGAATTCTCGACGCATCATCCGGAGGCAGCCAGCCGGCCTTCGGCTTCAACGTCTCGAGCACTCCCTCGCTGTCGTATGTCGAACTCTCGATCCCGAGTGTCACCTCGGCTTCGTAGACTTTCGGCAGCGCGTTGAAAAGCTCCACGACCTTCAATGCCTTTGCACCGACGGCAAGAACCATGAGACCGGATGCGAGCGGATCGAGCGTCCCGAGATGGCCGATTTTCCGCTCCGAAAGTATTCTCCGCACTTGGGCCACGACATCGTGACTGGTGGGACCGAGAGGTTTGTGGATAAGGAGAAAACCGTGACGCATGGATGGAGTGTACACTGTATCCATGCTATCGCTGACACTGAGTTGGGATCTCTTCATCGTCGTGTTCTTCGCGATCGTCATGAGCTACAGCTTCCTGATCGGAAAAGACCAATCGATGAAGGTGATCATCGCGGCCTACATCGCGGTCATCGCAACGCAGGGAATCGGCAATGTGCTCATGCGTCTCATCGGCGACGGAGAGATGGTGTTTCGAACAGTCGGGATACCTCTCGACATCACGCTGATCTCCCTCAGTAAGATCTTCGTCTTCGCCGTGTGCATCATCATCTTCGTCACGAGGAGCGGCATCGAACTGACGCATGGGAAGGACACCGGAACGATCCTCAGCATTCTCTACACCGCGCTCTTCGGATTCTCGACCGCAGGACTGATCGTCTCTACGGTACTCACCTATGCGGGAGGAAATGGAATCCTCGACAGCAACATCGTAACGTCGAACGTGCTCACCCCTCTCATTCAGAGCAGTACGCTCATGCAACTCATGATTCTGAATCAGGACATCTGGTTCACGCTTCCCGCTTTTCTGATCGTGGCCGTTGGCCTTGTGCACAGTGACTAAGAACGACAGCTACACACCCTAAGCTTGTTTTTATTCCACTTTTAGATTATAATCTCTCTTGTTCTTTTCGTGAAGAACTCGGATAATAAAAAACAATATTTCTTTAACTCCTCCCAACATTCTTCTATGAAGAAACTCTTCGCTACTGTCTCGAGCACGATTGGCTCGTCAGTTGCTTTCATCAGCAGTGCTATTGCTGCAGAGCTTCCACCTCCTGCTGACATTGCCGGTCTTGAAACGACGGGTGGTACCTCAGGAGACATTCAGTCGATCATTGTCAAAGTCATCACTTACGTCCTCGACCTCGTGCTGATCATCGGCATCGTGTACGTCATCATCGCCGGTCTTCGATTGATCGTCTCCGGTGGCGACGAGGGCGAGAAAGACAAGTCGAAGCAGACGATCATCTACGTCATCGTCGGTATCATCGTCGTGATCTTCGCACGCGTCATCGTGAACTTCGCAGACAAATTCTTCCGCGCCTAATACGCTTCGGAATGATGAAAACCCCTCCACATACCTGGAGGGGTTTTTTGATATGCCCTTGCAATCGAGAGGAACACCTCGGATAATTTGATCAGTTTATCTTTCTCCCTTTTTCCACTTTTCTATGAAAAACCTACTAACAAGAGTCCTGAGCGCGATAGGCTCATCCGTTTTCTTGGTCAAGGATACTTTTGCTGCTCTCCCAGATCCGGGTACCATTCCAGGTCTCGAGACCACCGGCGGCACTTCGTCTGATATCCGAAGCATCATCATCAACGTGATCGAATTTGTCCTCGACCTCGTGCTGATCATCGGCATCGTGTACGTCATCATTGCCGGTCTTCGATTGATCGTCTCCGGTGGCGACGAGGGCGAGAAAGACAAGTCAAAGCAGACGATCATCTACGTCATCGTGGGTATCATCGTCGTGATCTTCGCACGCGTCATCGTGAACTTCGCAGACAACTTCTTCCGAAGCTAATTTCCTTCGAAGAATTCTACAAAGCCCTCGCACATCTGCGGGGGCTTTTTGTTTGTCTTATGCAGGCGTGACATCGGCGATCACACGCGGAATTTCCTTCAACACTTCTGAAACCTTCTCCTTTTGAAGACGAAGAGGATCCCGTATCCAAATCGCCTCCTCCGTCACTTCGACGATCTCGCTCGCCGCAATCGGTCGAATAGAGAAGAAAAAGAAGCGCGTTGGAAACATCCATTCAACGACGAAGCGACCCGTATCGAACTGAATGTCGCTGCATGTGCCGATCGTGCGACCGAAGGAACGGATACGAATGCGCTGACCCAGAAATGAACGATGGTCCTGAAGATTTTTCTGAAGACGCACGATCTCGTCGGGGGGTGATAACTTGTCTGCAGAGCGAATATGAACCTTCGTGCCGATACTTACGATATCGAGCGCAGAAAGAAAAGATGAGCCTGCAGCAATTCCTGGGAACTCCTGCACAAAGAAACCGAGAATCCGGCCGGTATCCGGATCGATGAGTACTTGAGTGAGTATTGCAACGTTCTCCTGAGTCTGATCATCGATCACCGACATGCCTCGCATGGAAGACCAACGAACGTGCATGAGGAAATTGTAACAGAGCCTCGATGAACAATCGGAGTTTTTGTGCTATAATGGAAGCGTATGCACCTCTTCGCAGGATCATCGCACCCGGCACTTGCTCTGGCACTTGCTCGGGGACTTGGCTGTACCCCCGGAAAGGTGAAGCTGAAAGCCTTCAGCTGCGGAGAACGCTACGTGCGCTATGAGGAAACGCTTCGAGGAAAGGATGTGTACATTCTGCAGACCGGAACCGCTCGCCCGAATGAAGACCTGATGGAACTGTTTCTCATGTGCCAAGCGGCGAAGCTGAGCTTCGCGAAAACAGTGCACGTCCTCATCCCTCATTTTCCCTACGCACGTCAGGATCGAGTGGCGGAACCCAGGGAACCGATCTCCGCAAAACTGATGGCATCGCTCCTCGAGCAGGCGGGAGCAGACCATATCATCACGCTCGACCTTCACTCCGAGCAAGTGCAGGGATTCTTCACCGTACCCGTGGACGCACTCGACGGAAGACCCATCTTCGCCGACTACCTGAAGTCGAAGAAGCTGAAAAATCCCGTCGTGGTTGCGCCGGATGCGGGGGGAGCAAAACGTGCGAAGAAACTCGCCGATCTCATGGATGCCGATCTCGCCATCATGCACAAGAATAGGGTTGCACATCACGAAGCGGAGATTCTGGAAGTGGTGGGAGAAATCGAGGGTAGGACGTGCATCCTCTTCGATGACATCATCGATACGGCAGGAACGCTCGTCAAAGCCAAAGAAGCGCTCCTGAAGAGAGGTGCGAACAAAGACGTCTACGCGGTTGCAACGCATGCGGTTTTCTCGGGGGACGCGGCTAAAAATCTCACGAAGGCGAAATTCAAAGAGATTGTTGTCAGCGACAGCATTCCCGCACATCCGAAGAAAATTCCCGGACTGAAGGTCCTCACCATCGCTCCCATGCTTGCAACGGTGATCCAGCACATCGAGAGTGGAGAGAGTGTGACGGAGATGTATAAGAAATAAGGATCAATCACACACGCGATGCCTTGAGTCTGTGCATGGCGTCCAGTATTGTACGCAGGCTCCGGGCGATTAGCTCCCGCCTACGCTAAAGCTTCGGTGGGCAGGCAGTTGGTTCTTTTCTTCTCTCAGAGTCTGTATGGGCGATTAGCTCAGTTGGTTAGAGCGCGACACTGATAATGTCGAGGTCGGCTGTTCAAATCAGCCATCGCCCACCATGTACCATTCGCTGCGGCTCGGGTACATGGCACGCCATTTTTCCTCACTACGGCTCGGAGATATGGCACCCCATTCTTCCTCCTCACTGCACAATGCACATTTCATGAAACATCTTTTCGATTGTTCAAAAAATGTGATCAATAGTACAAATCAACATAAACCTTTCCGCTTGTACAAGTGAAGAACTTGCAATGGAACTGATGATGTCCTGTAGAATGAAAGACAGAGTCATATTTTCTTCCCCCCCTCCTTTTATGTCGCAGAAATCCGCTGCAAAAGAAATGACACATATCCTGGTCACGATCGGCGCCCTCAACTGGGGCCTCATCGGTGCAGGGAATTTCGCGGGAGGAGCCGACTGGAACGTACTGCACATGGTATTCGGAGGCGCTCCAATTTTTGAAACATCCCTCTACTTGGCGATCGGTCTTGCCAGCCTCTACGGAACGATCGGTTGCTGCTCGAAGTCAGCTTGCTGCTGCAAGTAGTCATCAAGAAGAATCGTTACCCAAAGCTCTCCTCTACGGAGAGCTTTTTTTATCGGAAGAAAGCGAGAATCGGAACATCGTTCGGGAGCCTCTTGCCCTCACGCACGATCCTGCGAACCATCCCCTCGTCCAGACAGAGCGAAAAAGTGAAGGACTGATCCGACGACGCATGCGCAAGGTAAGCATCGGACACTCTCATGCAACCCGAATCATCCGAATCGGATTCGATCGTTGTGCCCGCGGTGAAGAGCGTATTCTTCTGAAGCAGAAAATTCCGTACACGCTCAACTTCTTGAACATACGACTTTGGCGCAGCGATGGGAGACGACAATGTATTCTGCGTTGCAGGCTCAGACAACGTACGAGCGGACTCATCGATGGAAACGCCATCCGCATGAGCAAGAAGCGGGGTCAGAACGACAGCAATGCGTGCAGTCGCTTCCTGCCAAAGCATCGCCTGTTTCGGATAGCCTTGCATGTCATACGATGCCGGCAAGCGGGAAAGAAGCGGCTGGAGAACCGATGCGGTGCGGGAAGGATCCAGGGCACCGGACTCGAGAGCGATCTTCGTCCACGCATCGATGAGTGATGGAGCAAGAGGACGAAGCGTTGAAAGCGCAATGGAAGGAACGGCAAAGATAAATTCTGAGGGAGAAAATGATGTCGAGGCAAGGCGAAGCGTGATGCCGTTGGCAGTGTCTTCATGCATCCGATCCTGCAGGAGCAGAAAGCGCAGGAGAACCAGCTGTTGCATCCGATGATCGGCGAACGTATCGGCGACGGTAAAGGCGGCGTTCACCGTTGCGAATGAAATTTCCGGACTCGATTCATCGATGAACATCGCGACAAGCGTTCGGCGATCGACATCGGAAAGAGACAGGATATTCTGAAGCACTTCATCCGAAGGAGCATCGGAGGCAAGAATCGCATCAACAAGTGACTGGCGATCCTCCGCCAGCTGCGGGAGCGGAATAACCGGAAGTGCCTGACTTGCAGCCCGCTGATCAGAAAACCACTCTTGTGGAACCTTCGAGCGCTGTACCGATCCATCAGATGCGATGCGAAGCTGATACTGCGGTGGCAGAATCCAGTCGCTGCCGGCTCTACTCACGATAAGCGGAGCAGTGAGAGCGACAACCGTTACTGACTGAGTATCCCTGAGGAGTGTCGCAGAGCTGAGGAGAAGCGTCGCTTCCGCACCAAAACCAAGATCGATGGATACGAGGTCGGATGCCTTCAGAATTGCGGAACCGACTTCCATGCGCAGTGCCTGCGTACGATCGAGCAGAGCCACTTTCGAATGCGGTTGCAATAGCACGTTCAGCGCGCGCTCGGTGAACGAAAATTGCCTCTCCTCATCCTGTGAAACGACCACTTCCTCGCCGCCCCGAGACACATCGGGAATTGCCGCCTTCGTCAGCGTCCCCAGACCGCCGACCCCGAGAAGCAGGATGGCCATCAGCGGCATCGCTATAAAATGGCGGTGGCGGAGCTGTGTTTGTGTCATAAGGAAATCCTCTTATTATAGCAGAAAAAAGTAAGTTACACTACCTCCGTGCGCATCCTTGGAGTCGACCCCGGCATGACCAGAACAGGGCTGGGGTTGATCGAAGTTCCGACGTCCGGAGAGCCAACGGTCATCGAGTGGCTCACCATCGAAACTCCTGTGGGACTCCCCCTTGCTATCAGGCTTCGCGAGCTTTCGAAGGATCTTGAGAGCTGTATCTCCGACATGAAGCCCGATCTTGCCGTCGTCGAGAAACTGTTTTTCATGACAAACAAGAAAACCGCGATGGACGTTTCGCAAGCGCGAGGAGTGATCCTTTCGATTCTGAGCACGCACGGCATCGACGTGATGGAAGCAACACCGCTTCAACTGAAAACAACCGTCACAGGTGACGGACGTGCCGACAAGAAGCAGATGCAAACGATGGTACGGAGAATCCTGAAACTGAAAGAAATTCCGACACCGGCCGATGCCGCGGATGGGCTTGCGCTTGCGCTGTACGGAGCGTTCACGATGAAATCGTCACCGTTCCTCCGGACACGTTCCAGAGAGCACTCTCTCCGGCCATCGTGACAGGATGCGTCGTTGTGATGAATACCTGATGATCTTCGAGAGATGAAAGCAGCGACTTCTGGTGACTCTCATCCAGTTCCGAAAGCACATCATCGAGAAGAATCACCGGTCGCTCGCCGCGAACGTCCTGGAAAAGCGTGGCACTTGTCAGCAGCAGTGCAATAAACGCGCTCCGCTGCTGGCCTCGTGAAGCGAAAACAGCAATATCACGCCCAAGCGCACGCAAATGCCAGTCATCACGATGAGGACCGACCGTCGTCGTCCGGAGCGCAAGATCGCGATTTCTGGAATCGAGGAGAAGGCGTGTCATCTCCTCTTCGATCGCCTCGACCGTTTCAGCGGTCGTCTTCCGATCATGAATCAAGAACGCATCGGTCCATGTTGCTTCTCCAAGGCTGCGAATATTCTTCTCCATGTGCCTTCCAAAAAGCTGAATGACCTCCTCACGCAGAAAAATGAGCCGTGCTGCTTTCGATGCAAGGCGGCTGTCCCAGAGTGCCAGATCGTCGAGGCCGGCCATACCGTCCCCGATCGCCGACAGTACTGCGTTTCGCTGTTTCAGAATGCGTTCATATTCGATTCTATTTGCAGCAAAATCCGGCTTCAGTTGAGAGAGAAGCATATCCAGAAAAGTGCGACGATGCGATGGGGCACCGGTGAAAATATCGAGATCCTGCGGGAGGAAAACGATCGTGGGAAGTGCGCCGATGAACTGTAGGAGCGGCGTTCTGACATCCCGGATGAAGAGTGCTGACTGCTTTCGCGGAGTTCGCTGCCATACGTACTCCAAACCCGAAGCTTCCCCGGCATCACTGAGAGTATTCGCACGAATGCGAAAGAAATCTTCTCCCCAACGCAAGGCATCGGAAGGCTCGGCTCTCAAACAAGAACGTCCTACCGAAAGAAAAGTCAGCGCCTCGATGAGATTTGTTTTCCCTGCACCATTGCACCCGACAAACAATTGCAGGTCGCATTCGGGAAGCGGAAGATCCAGTCGATCGTAGGATCTGAAGTGCTCGAGGGAGAGAGAGGTGAGACGCACAAAGAAAGCTTAAAGCGTAAAGCATAAAGCTTAAAGCTTGTTTCAGTGTGAAATTTTCCTCACCTCCCCCAGCACCTTTTCAATCACCTCCAAATACTCACGACGTTTGATGTACTGCGGAAGCTGTTCCGGAAGAACCCAAACGAATTGATCGATCTCATGATGATCGACCTGCACAACAGCGTCTCTCAGCACTCTGGCCGCCACAAAACACAGTGTCTGACCGTCGTTGACGGGATGATTGCGCGCGATGAAATCCGGCGGAAAATCGTAACAGTACGTTTCAGAGCTGCTGTGAATGACGGCGTCGAGACGGAGACCCGTTTCCTCGGCAAGTTCCCGAAGCGCCGCCTGCTCGCACGTCTCCCCTTCCTCGATGCCACCCTGCGGAAGTTGCCATGCATCACGGGGACGAGGCTTCTTCACGAGAAGAATCTGATCAACGATGCCGCAGCCCGTCGGTGTGCATACTTCGGTTTCTTTCAGCACAAGCACGGAAACAGCGCGTCGATACTTCTTCATGCCTTCACTCTAACGAACAACACCGCGCCCTGGAAGGGCGCACTGGATGATGAAAACTGCACCGTGCTGGAAGGGCGCACTGGATCATGAAACATGAACGCTGCACACCGGAAGTGCGCACCAGATACACAGCGAAAACAGGGCGGCCATCCTGGCCGCGACTAGGAGCAAGACTAGCTGCTGTGCTTCTCCTCCTTCAGTTTCATCTTCGTCTTCTTCCTGCACACTTTGCAGAATCTCTCAGGAACTTTGAAATCCGCTTTCTTGGCCTTCAGGATCTTGAACAAGCCCGTGCGCGCAGCGCACTCACCGCAGAAAGCCGCATAATTGGTCCTCTTTCCTCTTGGCATAGCCGCGCTACTTTACTGGGAGAAGGAAAGAAGTGCAAGGCCAATGGAACGACACAGAACAGCCTCTACCTTCCGCTCTGCAGATAATTGAACGCACTGTTTGCCGCGACCGTCGCCTCGCCCGCTGCCGTCGTAAACTGCGCGAAATGATTGCTGGCACTGGTGAGATCCCCTGCTCCAAAGACGCCCGTTACGGAAGAACGCTGTGCCTCATCGACCTTCAGGAAGCCTTTATCATCGAGCACGCATCCGAGCTTCTTCGGCAATTCCACGGCAGGATTGGAGCCGATCTCGATGAACACACCGTCGACCGCAAGCATGTCGGAGCCGTTATGAAGCTGATCGAGCTTGATCGCGGTGACCTTCTTATCACCCAACACCTCGAGCACATTCGTCTCAAGCACAAATTCGATATTCTTCTTCTCCTTCACCTTCTCGACCCAGTATGGCTCTGCACGGAAATCCTTCTTTCGGTGAACGAGATAGACCTTGGCTGCCACCTGAGCCGCAATCGCAGCCCCTTCGACCGCGCTGTCCCCTCCTCCGATGACTGCAACAGTCTTGTTCTTATAGAAGAAGGCATCGCACGTCGCACAGTACGTCACGCCCTTTCCTGAGAACTCCACCTCGCCTTTGATCCCGAGATGACGCTTATTGCTTCCTGTTGCGAAAATGATCGTCTTTCCCTGCACCTTTTCGTTTCCTTCAAGCATAAGTTCAAAACCGTTGCTCAATTTCGTTACGTCCTTCACGTGCGCGATCTTGAAGGTCACGAGATCCGTGAAGCTCACCGCATGGTTCTTAAATTTCTCCATGAGATCCGGACCCCGAATCTCTATTTCGCCGGGCCAGTTCACGACCTCCGCCGCCGTATTGCCCATACCGCCTGCTTCAGCACCGACCAGAAGCACCTTCAGTTTGTAGCGAGCACAGTAAATCGCTGCAGTGTATCCCGCGATTCCGAGGCCTACGATGACGATGTCGTACATGAAGGCATGATGCCGAGAACGGTTGATGATGTAAATAAAAACCTGAAAAGTAGGGAATGTATGGAAAGTATGGAAGGTTCAGAAAGTGATACTAAGATTTCCTTCCAAACCTTCCTAACCTTCCTAACCGTTAATGTAATACTTGAAACATCCATCCAAAAATCCGCTTCGCTCCTTCGATGAGGCGCGGTCCCGGCCGATTGAGGAGCGAGTCGTCGATCACAAACAGATGGTTCTCCCTGACCGCACGAAGTTCATTCCATCCCGCACGACCGGTCAGCAGTTCCTTATTTGCTATGGAACCGGCTCCGCAAATACTGAGCACGATCAGATCTGGATCGAATGCTTGGATTTCTTGAAGAGATACTTCGCGGCTCGGAGGATTCTTGCCGTCACTTTCAACTTTTAACTTTGCACTTTTCACTTCAAGTGAAATACCGCCAGCAATTTTGACAACCTCAGGAACCCAGTTCCCAGAGACCATCGGAGGGTTGTGCCATTCTTCTATGTACACCTTCGGCTTCCGGAAAAACAATCCTGACTTCTTCTTCGTATCATTGAAACCTTGTTGCATCGTCGCAATCAACGCCTGTGCTCTCGGCTCGCATCCAAGAATCACGCCGATTTCGCGAATCGAGTCATAGATCTCAAGAATCGAACGCGGATCCTGATAGATCACTCCAAACCCTTCTTCTTTCAAGTTCTTCGCTAGCTTTTCTTGCACCAGCGTCGACGTAAATACGACCTCAGGATTGAACTCTCTGAGTGCTTCAATATCGATCTTCTGATGATCCTTCAGGTGCGGAATGACTTTCGCTCCTTCCGGAAAATCGCTGAATTGATCCGTGCAGACGATATTCTTCTGCTGCTCCATCGCGAAGAGGATTTCGGTGACGGCTGGGGAGAGGGAGGCAATTTTCATGGGGCAAGTGTAGCAATATCGAAGACACTGTAATGATTAAAACAACTTTCAAAGAATTGGCGCACTTCAAAGACTAAAATGGTAATATGCACCTGTGAAATTTGACCTAACTTCAGAAATGACAGAGGCGGAACGGATAAAATCGATTGATAAATTTTGGCTATCCTTCGTTCCTAACTTTTTTCAACTTCTAGAATGGCTACTTATTATTGGTTTTCTTAAATATCTGGTGGAACAATATAATCTTGTTCTGCTAAAAGCATTACTGGCACTTTCGTATCTTTTTCTTCTATTTTATGTCTCTAGCGGTCTCTATTCGACTTATTTTAGGATCAGGAAATTCAGATCACCTCAAATGGAATATTTTATTTCGTTGCTCATATCAACCTTGTTCATTTTGCTCTTCATGCAAATCTGCGAGAAAATGGTGAACATTATTGCAACCGCACAAAAATAAACACTACTCATGCATACTGCGTTCTGCTTCATTCAGATAATGAGACATCTGCTTTTTCAAAAATTTCCAACCTGATCCACTCTTCAAAAACTTCTCACGTCCAAGAGCATCCATTTTATGTACATACGTCTCACAGTAGATCAATTTCCAACGAGCTCCATGAGCAGTCGATACATTCTTATGACGATTATGGTCAGTGAGACGCTGTTTCAAATCTGTCGTGTAACCGATGTACTTTTCTTTCGTTGGTTCGTTCTCGATGACATACACGTGAAACATTCTTACAGTATAGCAAAATTGGCTGCGCCACGTGATCGCGTGCAGGGACGTAAAGCGGCTTCGCCGCCACGTCCCACGTAAAATAGCTGCTCGCTTCGCTGCGCGCGATTTTACGTGGTGCCATGGGAGGGACTTGAACCCTCAATCCCTTGCGGGAACGCGATTTTGAGTCGCGCGCGTATACCATTCCGCCACCATGGCAGGCACGACGCTCAGCCTACAGCGTTTTCTACTGAGGTTCCACAATAGATGGGGTAGCATGGAAGAATGAACGTCGACCTTCCCTACCTCCAGCGCATCGCAGAACAGAAAGATCCGATATCGATCCTCAGAGAGCAGAAATTTCTGACTGCACAAAAGCTGTTCTTCGACGTTGTGCATAGACTCGGCGGCAACGTCGATTTCGACATTGCCGACATGCGCGAAGTGCATGCCGTCGCCGCACTCGGAGACGTGAGAGGAAAACGCGTGCTCGATGTCGGCTGCGGATCGACGGAACCGTACGTGCTCACTGACACCTTTCGCGACCGCTATCCCCCGTTCTTCGCCGAAATGATGGCAACACTTGGTGCAGAGGTTACAGGCATTGATATCAGAGAGAATCCTTCAGCCACATACGATCATCGTGTCATCGATCTGACGGAAGAAACCTGGATGAAGACACTCGATCCTCCTTACGACATCATTGCCTGTCTCAGTCTCTTCAATGCCCCGGAGAGCCCTTTCGAGCATGATCCGAATCTCTGCGACCGCATCATGGAGGACATGCACTCACTGCTTGCAGCAGACGGCCTGCTGATCGTGACCCTTCGCGACCAAACCGTCGATCCCAAAGCGTACGTCGAATCGAAACAATTCACACTGATGCATCGGGATGGAAATTGCACGTGGCTCCGGCGCTTGCCGTGAGAACTCTTTCACGTTTTCCTGTACACTGCTGTTTCCGATGAAAACCTATTCCTCCTTCATCTTCAGCAAGCACACGTGGAACCATCATGCAGGGAAAATCTCCCTGCGATATTCGTTGGACGGGAGCATCGATTTCGAGGAGACGATCCTGCTTCCTGAGCCCGTCAGCGATGAACGATTGAAGAAATATGAATGGGAGATCGAGCGATGTCTGAATGCCCTGCATCTGATCGGCGGCATCAGCTACTACAAAACCTGTCTCCCGAAGAACATCGAGATTCCCTACCTAAACCTTACGAAAGCCGACGCACAGTTCTGGAACTCGGTGTACGAAAACGGACTCGGAGAATTCTTCTTCAAGAACAATATCGACTTTCGGAGTCTTCTTCATTTTCCATCCAAGGAAACGAAAGAAGAGCATCCGAACATGATGCGAAAGAGGCTCCCGCCGAACGCAATGAAGCGAGTCCTCGTGCCGATTGGCGGAGGGAAAGATTCGATTGTCACGATCGAGCTTTTGAAAAAAATAGGTGCACAGGTCACGCTCCTCAGAATGGGTTCGCATCCGCTGATCGACGAACTTGCACATCTCTCGGGGCTGCCGATGATCACGGTGAAGAGATCGATCTCCGGAAATCTCTTCGATCTGAATGCAGAGGGGGCTCTGAACGGTCATGTGCCGATTACGGCATATCTCTCGATCCTGTCAGTTCTCATGGCACAACTCTACGATTTTGACGCCGTCGTCATGAGCAACGAGAGGAGTGCGAATGAAGGGAATGTAAAATTTAAGGGAATGGACATCAACCACCAGTGGAGCAAGTCGATCGTGTTCGAGCGCGCGCTGCGTCGCTATCTTACGGACTCGGTCGGAACGAACATCGAGTACTTCAGTTTGCTCCGGCCTCTCTCGGAACTGAAAATCGCGGAGATCTTTACTGCGTATCCGCAGTACTTTGAGCACGTCACGAGCTGCAACAGGAACTGGAAAATCCTCGCCAAATCCGCAGCCCTAACCCAAACCCCAAACCCTTCCCCGAAGAAAGAAGAGCAGCAAGAAGCCTCAAATAAATGGTGTAACGGCTGCCCCAAATGCGCCTTCGTATTTGCCTGCATGGCTGCTTTCCTCCCGAAAGCAGAACTCGCGAAGATGTTCGGTGCCA
>SXGT01446537.1_pt1 | contig 19297 bp, 18 predicted proteins | sample 3176221 | NCBI WGS metagenome assembly SXGT01 (sample SAMN11356862, study PRJNA531348) | freshwater metagenome | isolation source: freshwater sample F1-120 | place: China: Fuxian Lake, Yuxi | collected 2017-12-25
CAAGGACATGATCGTGAGCGGCGGCGAGAACGTGTACTCGACCGAAGTCGAGGACGCCCTCTATCGCCATCCGGCCGTGCTCGAGGCCGCCGTGTTCGGGGTGCCCGACGAGCGCTGGGGCGAATCGGTGCATGCGGTCGTGGTGCCGCGCGCGGGCATGCCGGAACCCGATCCGCGCGAGCTCATCGAGTTCTGCCGCCTGCACATTGCGGGCTACAAGGTGCCCAAGGGCATCGACATCCGGCACGATGCGCTCCCGAAGTCCGGGCCCGGCACGGTGCTGAAGCGCGAGCTGCGCGCGCCCTTCTGGGAAGGGCGGGACCGCAGCGTGGGTTGATGGGCGGCGCCGCGGGCAGCTGCGGCAGCGATCCGGCAGGCAATTCCGATCATGAAGACTGAACAGCAACACGAGGGGGAATGATGGGACGAGTGGATGGCAAGGTGGCGATCGTCACGGGTGGCGCGATGGGTCTCGGCGAGGCCGATGCCCGCATCCTGGCGCGCGAAGGTGCGAAGGTGGTGGTGACGGACGTCAACCGCGAGCTCGGCGCCGCAGTGGCGAAGGACATCGGCGGCGACTACCACTTCCACGATGTCACCGACGAGCAGCAGTGGATCGACATCATCGCCGCGGTGGCGGCGAAGTACGGCCGCCTCGACATCCTCGTGAACAACGCCGGCATCGTGGAGCCCGGCAACATCGAGACCCAGACCTACGCCGAGTACAAGCGACAGATGGCGGTGAGCGCAGACGGCACCTTCCTCGGCAGCAAGTACGCGGTGCCGCTGATGGCGAAGTCGGGCGGCGGATCGATCATCAACATGGCCTCCATCGCGTCCAAGCGCGGCGTGCACAACGTCACTGCCTACTGCGCCGCGAAGGGTGCGGTGGAAGCGATGTCGCGCGCGATCGCCGTGCATTGCCTCACCGAAGGCAACAACGTGCGCTGCAACTCCATCCATCCGGGCAGCATCGACACGCCGATGGTACGAGGCATCGGCGCGAAGATGGTGGCCGCGGGGCTCGTGAACATGCAGGCACCGGGATCGCCGCCGCCGCGCCAGCAGCGACTCGGCGAGGCGCTCGACATTGGCAACCTCGTGCTGTTTCTTGGCTCCGATGAATCGAAGTTCATCAGCGGCCAGGAGTTCATCCCCGACGGCGGCCTGTCGGCGGTGATGGCGCCGTTCCCGGGCTGACCCACGCAGGATCGGAGCGATATCCCTTGCACATCGGCGTATCCACGTTTCCGACCGACTACGCGATCAGGCCCACCGTGCTCGGGCCCGCGCTCGAGGCAGCGGGCTTCGAGTCGCTGTGGGTGGTGGAGCACACCCACATCCCGGCGTCGCGGCGCACGCCCTATCCGCTTGCCCCGGAGCTGCCCAGCATCTACTGGGAGAGCTACGAGCCGCTGACCTACCTGGCGCAGGTCGCTGCGGTGACACAGCGGCTGCAGATCGGCACCGGCGTGTGCCTGGTGGCGGAGCACCATCCCATCGCGCTCGCCAAGCGCGTGGCGTCGCTCGATGCGCTGTCCGGCGGGCGTTTCCTGTTCGGCATCGGTGCCGGCTGGAACGTCGAGGAACTCGAGAACCATGGCGTGCGCTTCGAGGACCGCTGGAAGGTCTCGCGCGAGCACATCCTGGCGATGAAGCAGTGCTGGACGCAGAAGGACGCCGAGTTCCACGGCAGGTTCGTGAACTTCGATCCGGTGTGGGTGGAGCCGAAGCCTGCGCGCAGGCCACATCCGCCGGTGTTCATCGGTGCATCGTCCAGCTGGGCGATCAGACGCGTGGCCGAGTACGGCGAAGGCTGGTACCCGATCGTGATGCCCGACTTCGCGGAGCGCGTGGCACAGCTCGATCGCGAGTGCGCGGCGCGTGGCCGTGACCGGCGCGAGATCGACATCACGGGGCTCACGATGCCGGCGAACGCCCAGGCACTCGCAGACCTCGCTGCACTCGGCGTCAACCGCGTGGTGATCAGCCTGCCGACGCTGAACGAGGCCGACAGCCTGCGCTGGGTCGAGGACAACCGGCACATCGTCGAGTGGGGCAGCAATGTCGGGTGATACGAGGCGCGGGCTGACATGCAGCGCGAGGTGACGAGTGGTACAGGGCTGGATGGGCGTGGCGCGGGATGATCCGCGCGTGAGTGCGCTGCGGGCGCACCTCGAGGCCAGCAATGGCATCAAGGGGCTGGAGATCGTCGCGCCCGACGCGGTCGAGCAGGCGCTGCGGCTGTTCCGGCGGGATGGCTTCGTGGCGGTCGCCGACGTGCTCGACGCCGGGCAGGTGCAGGCGCTTTCCGCAGGCTGCCGCGAGGTGATCGACGAGATCGTCGCCCTCGACACGGACCACGCGGGCAATCGTGGTTCGCACCGCTACTCCTTCGGCGGCTCGAGCCTCACGCGCAGCCAGTTGCACCGCCCTGCATGGCAGATGCTGCTCGACATACCGGCCGTCACGCGCATTGTCAGCGCGATCTTCGGCTCGCCGGACTATGTGCTGCGGGCGGCGAGCGGCGACTTCTGCCTGCCCGGCGCGGTCGACTACCAGCGCCTGCATGCGGATGTGCGGGACTGGGTGGACGGCACGACCACACCCTTCAGTGCCTTCCACGACCCGGTTCACCGGATGAGCATCCGCGACCTGCCGTGCCCCTATGTCTGCGTGAACTTCCTGCCCCAGGACGTCACGCGCCTGAACGGCCCCACGCGGCAGATCCCGGGCACGCAGCATTCCCGCGAGCCGATGCCTGCGCTCGACGAGGAACCTGAGTGGATGCGCCTCAGCACGGTGTGCCCCTTGCCTGCCGGGAGCATCATGGTGCGCGACGTTCGCGCGTGGCACGGCGGCACGCCCAACCTCTCGGACAGCGTGCGCTCGATCCCGAACCTCGAGTTCTACGCCCCCTGGTTCCGCGAGCCGATCGTGCCGGCCATCACCTACCGCGACTGGCGCAGGCTCTCCCCACATGCACAGCGGATAACGCGCCTGTGCGTGGCGGATTCCAGCGAGCAACTGGCCACCGGGGCGACGCTGCGCGCGCCGTGATTTTTATCGAAGGACCTTCGTGATGACACAGGCCGTACCCCATCGCCGCCTCGGCCGTTCCGGCCTGAGCGTGAGTGCGCTGTGCCTTGGCACGATGAACTTCGGGCCGCGCACGCCGGAGCGGGAAGCGTTCGAGATCCTGGGGCGCGCGCTCGATGCCGGCATCGACTTCATCGACACCGCGAACCAGTACGGGGGCGCGCTCGGCGTGGGCACCACCGAGGCTATGCTCGGCCGCTGGTTCGCGGAGGACCGCACGCGCCAGGATCGCGTGGTGCTCGCCACCAAGGTGCACGAGCCGATGGCCGCGGGCGCCAACGATCGCGGCCTGTCGGCACGGCACATCCGCATGGCCTGCGATGCGAGCCTGAAGCGCCTTGGTGTCGAGCACATCGACCTCTACCAGATGCATCACATCGATCGTGCGGTGCCGATCGAGGAGATCTGGGAGGCGATGGACAGGTTGATGGCGCAGGGCAAGATCACCTACGTGGGCTCCAGCAATTTCCCTGGCTGGGCGATCGCCCGCGCGAACGAGAAGGCGCACGCCGGGCAGCGGCTTGGCCTCGTGGCGGAACAGAGCCTGTACAACCTCGTCGAGCGGCGCGTGGAGCTGGAGGTGATCCCCGCCTGCCGCCACTACGGGCTCGGGCTCATCCCATGGAGCCCGCTCGCGGGCGGCCTCCTCGGCGGGCCTGCAGGGGCGGGTGACGGCCGGCGAGGCAGCGCGGGTGTGTCGTCGGCGCGGCAGTCGCGCGCGCTGCAGCTCGATCGCTTCGAGGCACTGTGCGCGACGCTCGGTGAATCGCCGCCTGCGATCGCGCTCGCATGGTTGCTGCACCAGCCGGCGGTCGCCGCGACGATCATCGGGCCGGCAACCATCGGCCAGCTCGATGCCGTGCTGCATGTGCCGTCGATCGTGCTGGATGCGGACGTGCTCGGGCGCATCGACGAGATATTCCCGCCCTGCGGCGAAGCACCCGAGGCCTACGCCTGGTAGCAGGTATCTCGCGTTGACCTGCGGCAAGTGCGGTCACCTGCCTCGACGTGATGCGCCGGGATACGATCTCCCCCGTCCTCTGGAGGTGTGCACCGCATGACCACGACTGTCCTGGACCAGGCACGCTCACCGGTGCCCACGCACGAAGAGATGATTGCCCGTGCCGAGGCGCTCCTGCCGCGGCTGCGCGAGCGCGCGCCGACTGCGGAGCGCAACCGACGGCTCGCGGACGAGACCGTCGCGGAGTTCCGCGCAGCGGGCTTCCACAAGATCCTGCAGCCGCGCGCCTTCGGCGGCTACGAACTGGGCCTGGACACGGCAACCGCGTGCATCCGATCGCTTGCCAGCGCCTGCGGCTCGAGTGGCTGGGTCGCCAACCTCTTCATCGTGCACAACTACCAGCTTGGCCTGTTCCCGCTGGAAGCCCAACAGGAATACTGGGCGGCGGGGGACGACCAGGTGTGCTCGACCGTGTCGTTCGCGCCGCGCAGCGACGCAGTGAAGGTGGACGACGGCTATCGCGTGAGTGGCCGCTGGAAATTCTCCAGCGGCTGCGACTTCGCGAGCTGGTTCATCGTCCTGAAGCCAAGCGCAACCATGTTCGACTGGATGCTGGTGCCACGGTCCGACGTCAGGATCGAGGACGACTGGTTCGTCTCCGGTTTGTGCGGCACCGGCTCGAAGGATCTCATCCTCGAGGACGTGTTCGTGCCTGCACATCGCGTGCTGCCGATCGCGGAGCTAGCGCGTGGCACCACACCCGGCGGCAAGGCCCATGGTTCGCCGCTTGCGCGGCTACCGTTCAGCTGGCCGGCGGTGTGGGGCATTCCCGCCGCGCTGATCGGCATGGCGCAGGGCATGGCGGAATGCGTGCGGCAGACGCTCGTTGGCAAGAAGGCGCTGTTCACCGGCGAAAAACAGGTGGAGCGCGTGGCGAACCAGATCCGCTTGACGGGCGCGCTCACCGACATCCACGCGGCCAATCTCGTGATGCGCCACCGCCTCGCCGAGCTCGAGCGCTGGGCAGAGGCGGGCGGGCCACCGACCGAGGTGGACGCATTCGCCTCCCAGCGCGATGCCGCCTACGTCGCGCGCGTGACCGGCCGCGTGGCAGCGGAGCTTGCACTCATGGCAGGCGCCACCTCGGTGTACCTCAACAACCCCATCCAGCGCTTCCACCGCGACATCAATGTGGGCGTGACCCATGTGTCGCTGGTGTGGGAGGAAGCGGCGGAAAGCTACGGCCGTGCACTGTGGTCGTTGCCGCCGAAAGGCCGGGCGTAGCCGTTGCGGCGTTGCCTCGATCAGTGCCTCGGCCCTTTTCTCCCCTTGTCGCGGCCTTTGCGTCAGCTCGGGCCGATGAGGCGGCCGCTCGAAACTGCATCTGCGGTGGCCCGGCGCATCTTCTGCCCGTCGTAGCCGATGCGTGCCTGGGGTGTCACCTTGAGCACGCGCCGGTTCGGCGTGTCGTTGAGCCGCACGAAAAGCGCCTGCGCATCGGCATCGCCCGGCCGCAGTCGCTCGGCCAGCGCGCGCAGGAACCAGCCGATCGTCTCGCGGTCCTGCAGCACGTCGCAGTTGCCCTTGAGCGTGAGGCTGCGGCCTGCAGGATGGTCTGCGCCCTTGCTGGTGATGGCGATGGACACGCGCGGGTCGCGCTGCACGGCCTGCACGCGCACGCGCAGTGACGACACGCTGAGCCAGAAGCAGCCGCCCTCGTACACGTAGGACATGATCACGCCGACGGGCCAGCCTTCGCGGGTGGCCCACATGAAGGTGCACTCGTTCTGCGCCTGGATCAGTGCCTCCTGGTCTGCAGCCTCGAGTGTGTAGCCCTTCACGTTGTCGTAGTTGAACGGGGTGTCGCTCATTCCGGAGCCTCCTGGCGTTGCCGCGGTCCAAAGAATTGTCGCTGTCGCCGCTGTCGCCGCGAGTCGATAGTGGCCCGGGAGTGGCGTGTTGCGACGGCATTGCGTCGTTGCCTGCCTGTCCCGCGGACAGCACGACCACGCACCGTGTTCGTTCGTACTCGCCGGGTCCTGGTAGGCGGGCGACGACGCCTTCATTGCCCGCGACTGCATGCGCATGATGGCCACCAGGTCGCCGGACTCGTTGCGCGCGGATGTCTCGTACCACACGTACTCGGTCTGCGGGCTCTGGCCCACGCAGCGCACCTCGGATGTCAGGCGATAGCGCCGGTTCACCAGGATCGGGCCGTTCACGTGCCCGATCTCGATGGCACCGCACAGGCCGACAGACTCGCCGGCGTAGGGTTGCAGGCTTTGCATCGGGTAGGCCCAAAGATACTCGGGGATCGTGCAGGGCGCTGCCGCCGGTTCGCCCCAGGGTGAGGGCTCGCGATACCAGGCCAGCGGATCGCCGATGACCTTCGTGTCGTATCGCGCGAACTGCTTCGCGCGGTGCGTGACCACGTCGTAGCTGCCGAGCGACATGCCTGCATGCAGGCGATGGAGTATCCGCAGATCGGCGGGGCCGCAGGTCCTTCGCGCGCAACTCGGAACCGGCATGATCACCGAGTGCTGCGGTTCCCGAGCACACGAGCATTCCATCTTCGCGTTCCATCCACACCCGGGTCTGGTTTGCGCCTGGGGCGAGTGGCTCCGCGAACACCTGCACCTGCGCGCGATCGACCGTGGCGTTGCGGAAACTCAGCGCGAGGTTGCCGCGCTCGAACCCACAGTGGGCCTGCGATCGGTTGTGTCATCGTCGTCCTGTCCGTGTCTGCTCACGGTGTGGTCGACGCCGGGCGCGCGGCCTCGCGCAGTTCAGTCCGGCAACCCGAGTACGCGCTTGGCGATGATGTTGAGCTGGACCTCGTTGGAGCCCCCGGCGATCGAGATCGCCTTGGCCTCGAGCCAGAGGCGACCCATCCGGATCTCTTCCTCGCTGAACCCGGCGCCTTCCCAGCCGATGCCCTGCGTGCCTCGGATCTGCAACTGCAGCTCGAGCTGCGACTGCACGTAGCAGGCCTCGACGTACTTGAAGATCGACGTTGCCGCACCCGGCGTGTCGGCTGCTGCTTCCTCGACCGCACGCGTGCGGGTGAGCAGGAAGGCGGCCTTCAGCATCTCGTTGCGAATGATGGCGTCACGCAGCATCGGATCGCTGCCGGTGGGGTGGGCCGCGTACTGCCGTGCCATCTGCGCGAGTGGCACGCTGGGCCTGATGCGCTCGAGCGGCCCCGCCGCGTCGGCGCTCGCCAGCGCCGCCAGTCCTGAACGCTCGTGCTGCAGCAGGCGCTTGGCGACGGTCCAGCCGGCATCCACCCGGTGCACCAGGTCTTCCTTCGGCACGCGCACGTTGTCGATGAACGTCTGGCAGAAGGGCGAGTGGCCGTTGAGCAGGCGGATGGGCTTCGTCGACACCCCGGGGCTGTCCATCGAGAACAGCAGGAAACTGATGCCTTCGTGTTTCGATGCTTCGCGATTGGTACGCACCAGGCAGAAGATCCAGTCTGCGTGGTCCGCGCCCGAGGTCCAGATCTTCGAGCCGTTCACCAGGTAGTGATCGCCCTGGTCTTCGGCGGCGGTGCGCAGGCTCGCAAGGTCGGATCCTGCACCGGGCTCGCTGTAGCCCTGGCACCAGGCAGTCTCGCCGCGCGCGATCGGCGGGAGATGCCGGCGCTTCTGGTCTTCGTTGCCGTACTCGAGCAGCGTGGGCCCGATCATCGAGATGCCCATGCCGCCAAGGGGTGGTCGTGCACCGATGCGCTGCAACTCCTCGAGCAGGATCAGGAATGATGGCTTGTCGAGCCCGGCGCCACCGTAGGCGACAGGCCAGGTGGGCGCGGTCCAGCCGCGCGCGGCCATGCGCTCGAGCCACACGTAGGCGTCCGGATTGGTGCCACCGCGCTTGCGGCCGCCGTTGACCTCCTCGCCGGGCAGCATGCGCGTGCGCATCGATGCGGGGCAGTTCGCGGCCAGCCAGCGTCGGGTTTCCATCCTGAGATCATTCATCCTGTGCTCCCGCGCCACGGACCTGCGTGCTCATGAATCGCTATGCGCTCGAGGATCGCGATCCTGCCATGCGTGTGGGATCGTCTCGGAGACCGGAGGAAGACGAGCCCAACCAGGCGTCAAGCCGCGACGCGGCCTGCACGACGACAGGCGTTCGTCCAGCGGCTTTCCCGTTGCGACGGCACGCGCAATACTCGTCGCCGCAGGCTCGGCTGCCGTTTGCGATGCCTACCCCCACGTCTCCTTCACTCCACCTGCGAGGGTTCACCATGTCGACGGTCGTTCATGCACTGGCCTGGTTCGAGATCGCAGTGACCGACTTCGCGCGCGCCAGGGCGTTCTACGAAGCGCTGCTGGGGCGAAGCATCGAGCCCATGGATATGGGCACGAGCATGATGGGCTTCATCCCATCCGCATCAGGCAGCGTCAACGGCGCATTGGTGTATGGCGATGGTGCAACCCCATCGGCCCAGGGCACGATCGTGTACTTCGATGGGGGCGCGGACCTTTCGGGCGCGCTCACACGCGTGGTATCCGCAGGCGGCTCGATCGCGCTTGGAAAGACCGGGATTCCGGGCGGTGGCGGTTTCTACGCGCACTTCATCGACTCGGAAGGCAACAAGATCGGGTTGCACTCCGCGGGCTGAGTCGGGCGCCGGGCGCAGGCAGTGCGCGGTCGGGGGTCAACGGGTGATCTCGACAGCATCATTTCCGCCGAACCGCAGACCGCTTCAACGCACGCCCGGCGGGCCTGCACGCTCGCGTCGTCAACGGCCCGGCGCGCAACGCGCATGCAGCTGGCTTCGCTCCGGGTAGGTGGCTGGCTCTTGCTGGCATCGCACACCAGGGCGCGAATCGCCATCCGACTGACGGTCCTGCAGCGTTGCGCGCCAACATCGAAAACGCGTTGTCCATCGGTATGGAGCAGCACGAGCGCGGCGTGCTGCAGACCAAGGTGCTTGCGCCTGCTGCACATCCATTCGTCGCTGTCGGCTTGTGTGTGGAACTTCAGGTCTGTGGCGAACTTCCACGCCGATAGCGGGCGAGCCCGACGCGGAACAGTGCCAGCGCGAAGGACGCGTAGACGAGCGTTCCGGCACCCATGACGAGCAGGTTCCCGAGTGTCGGTGCGTGCACGAATTCGATCGGCAGCATCACGATGAAGCCAGCGGGCAGCAACGTGTAGGCCACGACACGCAAGGCGCCCTGGTAGATCGAGCCGGGGTAGGTCGAGAACAGGATGGTGAAGTCCACGAGCTCACGCGCGAAGCTGCGCGCGCCGGCGGCCCAGAACGCCATCGAGGCGAACGCGATTGCGGCGCCGAGGAACACGATTGCCCCTGCGATCAGAGCGATGAAGAGCAACGGCACCTGCGCCAGGGTGAGGTTGACGAACCAGACGAGCAGCAGCGGGCCGCCGATGAGGTCGCCCCAGGCGGTCGCCATGCTCTCCTTCGCGAGCAGCCGCGGCAGCAGGGCCTTCGGCTGTGTGAGCAGGGGATCGAGTTCGCCGCGCAGGACGGTCGCGGCGAGATCGCGGTAGCCACCGCAGAACACGCCACAGATGCCGACGATGGTCATGGTGATGCCCATGAGGAGTGCGACATCGGCGCGCTGCCACCCGGCCACACTCTTGAAGCCCTCGAAGAACAGCCACCAGAGCGCCAGCATCACGACGTTGTTGACGAACATCCCGAGCGCCTGCAGGGCGAAGTTCGTGCGGTTGGCGAAACTCATGCGGATCGCTGCCCCGATCTGCTCGAGGTAGAGAAGTGCGCCGCTCACGGGCGCCGCCGCCGCGGCTGCCGGGCCGGCTGCCGGGCCGGCTGCTGGGGCGGCTGCTGGGGCGGCTGCTGGGGCGGCTGCTGGGGCGGGTAGTTGTTCACAGCCCGCCCTGCTGCACGAGCTTGCGTACACCGCTGCGCCACATGGCGAAGCACACGGCAGAAAGCACGAGAATCCAGGCCAGTTGCCACGCTATGCCTTGCAGCGCGAGCGTGGTGGACGGCTCCAGCATCTGCGCACCTGCCCAGTACAGGTGGGCCGCAAACGGGGTGCAGAGCGCGAACCCCGAAAACGCCTCGGGGTAGAGCGTGATCGGCGCGAAGAGCCCGCCCAGCAGGAACATGAATTTCTGGATCACCAGCTGAAATGGCAATGTGCGCCGCGCCCAGAATGCGGTGAGCCCTGCGATTGCGTACAACAGCAGTCCGACCAGCAGCGCGAGCGGGCCAAGCACCAGCAGCAGAGCGAACGTATGCACTTGCGGCCATGGCTGGTCGGAGACGGCGAGCAGCGCGAGCGCTGTCAGGCCGAGCGCCGTGAGCCGTGCGAGCCCTGCGCCGAAGCCGTGCGCGAGTGTCTGCAGGAGATAGGACTTCGGCCGCAGCAGGTGCGTATCGAGGCTGCCGCCACGGATGTCGTCCTCGAGCCGCAGGTACAGCGCGGGCACTGCCAGCGTGATCCATTCCGTGACGCCGACGTACAGCGTGAAACCGCCCGGGGGCAATGCGATGGCACCCGCAATGCGCTCTGCCGCGACGGTCTCCCACAACGCAGACAGCACGAGCATCAGCAGGCAGAAGAACAGGCAGCGTCCGAACAGCACCGTGCGCCCGCCGAGTGTGCTCGTGAAGCCGAGGCGCAGGGCTTCGATGGCTGCATGCAGTGCCGCCAGCATGGACCGCGCAAAGGACTCCGTGTGATCGGAGGCGCGACCGGACGTGTCGTCAGTCGTTGCCGGCATAGATCCCCTGGATCACTTCGTCCATCGGCGGGTCCTCGATGTTGATGTCCTCGATGCCGCCGTGTGCCAGCGCCGCCGCGATCACGTCCTCCACACGCACTACACGGGTATCGACCTCGAGCTCGAGCGCATGCGCGCTCACTGTCCGCTGCACCACGCCTGGAAGCTGGAGTTCAACTGCGGTGCCCGCAGACTGCAACCTGACGATCTTTCGCCCAAGGTAGCGCTGTCGAAGTTGCGCTGTGGGCTGGTCGAGCACGATTCGCCCGTCGTTGATCACGATCACGCGATCGCACACCAGCTCGACGTCACGTGTGTCGTGGCTGGTGAGCAGTACTGTCATGCCATGGTCGCGGGCATGGCTGGTGATGAAGTCGCGAATCGCCGCCTTTGCCGTGACATCGAGGCCGATCGTCGGCTCGTCGAGGAACAGCAGCGATGGCGCGTGCAGCAGGCTGGCCGTGACCTCGCAACGCATGCGCTGGCCGAGTGACATCCGATGCACGGCCTGCGGCAGCAGATCGTGCAGTTCGAAGCGCTCGCAGAGGGACAGCAGGCGCGCGTCGAACGTTGCCTTGTCGATGTCGTAGACACGGCGCAGCAGTTCGAAGCTGTCTCGGGCAGGCAGCTCTGCCCACAGCTGCGAGCGCTGCCCGAACACGACCCCGATGCGATAGGCCAGTGCGCGGCGCTGTCTCCACGGCACCATGCCGAACACGTGCGCCTGACCGGCGCTTGGCTCGAGTATGCCCGCGAGCATCTTGAGCGTGGTCGGCTTGCCGGCGCCGTTGGGGCCGATGACCGCCACGCGCTCGCCTGCCTCGACTGCAAAGCTGATGCCCGCGAGCGCATCGATCTGGTGCCATTCGCTCGCGATCACGCCACGCCAACCGCGGGCGCGACGGCGGTAGCGATAGCTGCGTGCGAGGTCTTCCACCTGGACGATGGGTGGCATGCGGTTCTCAGGGGCGGGTGCCCATAGCCGTCGTGTCGTGCGACGCAATGCCCTTGATCGAGTCGCTGGCACCGAGTGTTCCAGGGCCAGGCGCGAACGCACGGCAGATGGGAGCATTAACCCGTAAATGCGTCGCTGGGGGCAAGTACGGCTCGGCGCGTGCGGATCGTGGGCGCCGCGATGGCCTTCGCGGCCGCCGAGCAGCCGCTGGCTTCCGCCGCCGACACGCGCGTGATCTATTTGAGGGTCTCTGTGCAGGCAATTCGACATCGCCCTGGCTGCAGTCGCACGAGTGCGCGAGCCCTCGGCGGGTGTCCTGACCCTGCCGTTGGCCGCCTCCCTGGCGTGCTCAATGCAATCGACCCCATTGCAATGGCCCTTCGCTATGCTTCCGGTGGTGACAGGTCGACCTGCGCAGGGGCGTGGGTAGTGCGGTGGCGCCTTGTCCATGACACTCGCTCACGACCCAAGCGACCTGCGCACTCCATCGAGAGCCAGTCTTCGTGCCCAGCCTGGACAGCAGCTCGACACCCTGGCCTTCCTCCTGGGGGCGCTTGGCATCACCCTGGTCGTGCATCTGTGGTTGTGGCGCCAGCATCGCGCGCGCGTGCCACCGTTCACGTGGTTCGCGATCGTTGTCGTGCTCTGCAGTGCGGCCTACATCGCGCAACTTGCACGCGAGCGTGCGCAGGTGCACATGGCGAGCATGGTGGCTGGCTACGCGCCAACCTATGCCGCGGAGCCGAAGTTGCTGGGGCACGCCGAGGTTGGCACGAACACACTCAGCACCTCGCCGCGCTACCTAGATCTGGTCGCCGCAGAGAAGCGCTGGCTGGCGGAGAACAGGAGCGTGAACGACATCTACACGAGGCGGCGCGCGGCCGATGGCAGCGTGTACTTCGTGGTCGACTCCGAGACCGATTACGAAAGGAACGGCCGCTTCGACGGCGACCGCGAGGGTCGTACCGCAATCGGCGAGACCTTCGCGAACCGGAGCCGTGCGCTGGCGCAGGCGTTCGCTGGCGAGCGTGGGTTCGACGGTGAGCCCTATCACGACCGCTGGGGCTCCTGGGTCAGTGCCTGCTGGCCCATTCTCGACTCGAGCGGCAGCGTGGAAGCCGTAGTCGGTGTGGACTACGCCGCACGGGACTGGATCAGCGCGAGCAGCACCGCACGAGTGAGTGTGTTCGGTGTCGCCGCCGTACTGCTTGTGCTGCTGCTCGCGGCGGCAGCCGTGATCGCGTTGCAGAGTGCACAGCTGCGGCTGCGCGAGGAGAATGCGCGCTGCTGCTCGTTGCGAAGGAGACTGCCGAGGAGGCGAGCGGTGTGAAGAGCCGGTTCCTCGCGAACATGAGCCACGAGATCCGCACACCCATCCACGGCATCATGGGCCTCGCGCAACTGCTGGTGCAGAGTCCACTCGACGCAAAGCAGAAGCGATGGGTCGAACTCATGGCGCGGTCGGTCGACACGCTGCACACGGTCGTCAACGACATCCTCGACTACTCGAAGCTCGAGGCGGTTCGGGTGCACATCGCTGCGATCGCGTTCGATCCGCACGAAGTGGTGCGTGACGTCGTCGAACTTCACGCGCCGCGCGCCGCGGAGAACTCGTTGTTCCTGGATCTTCGGCTGGCCGACGACCTGCCGACGACGTTGATTGGCGATCCCGCAGGGTGGTGTCACCGTGACGGTTCGCGGTGCCGCAGGTCCACCGATCGGGTGGCTGCGCTGCGAGGTCACGGACACGGGCGCGGGCCGCTCCGACGAGACGCGCGCGCGACTGTTCCAGCCCTTCGAGCAGGCCGATGGCTCGATGACACGGCGTCACGGCGGCACCGGCCTCGGGCTCGCCATCAGCCGGCGCCTGATGCAGCTGATGGGCGGCACGCTGGACGTGACATCCACGCCCGGCAGGGGCTCGACCTTCTGGTTCGAGCTCACCTTGCCGGATGCAGTCGGCTAAGGGGCTGTCAACACTCGTCTGCCCGCCCGCGCACCACGACACGCGCCGGCGCACCGCCGCCTGGTGGCCGCCGTTCGCACCGCGATGCCGGACTCGGGACCGGGCCACGCCGCGCCGGAAGGTGACACCAACCTTCGTGGCGCGCCTCGGCAACGGCGTCAGAGCCCTGCCTCGCCGAGCGCCTTGTCGAGGTTCGTGAGGAACGCCTCGAACGCGCGCGAGTAGGCAAGCTGCCAGTTGTCGTCGCTCGCCATCTGCCCCCTGTTGAGGCGTTGGCCCTCCACTTCGATGCTGTTCGTGTTGCCATCGCGCAGGACTTCCAGCGTGGCGCGAATGCGCGCTTCGAAGCTCACGCTGAACGCACCGGGCGAGAACCACGCCCAGAACTCGGAGACCTTCACCCTCGCGGAGGGTCCCGAGCTCGCGCTCTCCGTCACTGTGTAGCCACGTGCGCGGAGCCCGCTCGCGAGCAGCGCGCGGACGCGCTCGGGTACGGACTGACCGGGCGCGAGCACGATGTCACCCACGGCAGCGCCGTAGCCATTGCGTTGCCGCCCGATGAACGTCTGTTTCTGATCCGCGCTGAGGGTGGACACGTCACCGTCGATCGACGGCGTCGACGGCGCGCGCGGCTCGTTCCCGAACGTGCGTGCGTCGGTGACCTCGCCGAGCTGGAACATGCCGCGGGCGCCGGTGCTCGGCGCGGTCGCAGGCGTTGGCGCGGCCGTGGGCAGTGGCAGGTCGATGGCACGGCGGCCGGCGACACAGCCGGACGCAAGCACCAGCAGCAGGGCGAGGCCGGCGAATGGCAAGCGCCTGGACAGGGTGTACATCGATGAACTCACTCTTGGCTGAACCTGGGGACTGCGACCAACCCACCCTTGCTCCGGGGTGGGGCCGCACTGCGTGCAGGCATGCGCCGCGGCGCGACCGTATGCGAGACGGTGTGGAGACGGGAAGTTGCACGAGCGCGCCTGTGTCCTGGCCTTGTCGCCCTGCGCCTGTGCCGACAGACTGGGTACCCTGTTCAACTTGCGCGAGGCTCCGACGATGGCGTTCTACGAACTGCGGCAATACAAGGTCCTGCCAGGAAAGATGGATGCCTTCGTGCGTCTGATGGAAGAGGAGATCATCCCGTTCCAGGTTTCCCGGGGCATGGTGATCACGGGCTCCTATCGCGGCGAGACGGACGACAGTGTGTACGTGTGGACCCGCCGCTTCGCGAGCGAGGCGCAACGTGTTGCGCTGTATGCGGCGGTGTACGAGTCCGATACCTGGAAGCACTCCATCGCGCCGCGGGTGCCGGAGATGCTCGATCTGTCCGGCATCGTAGTCACGCGCATCGTGCCCACCGAGATCTCCGTGGCGCAGTAGGTGCGGATGGCTCGCCACGTCTTGCGTAGCGAGCCATGTGCCGGGTTCAGCTGTCTCTTGTCTTTGCCTGGGTAAGGCGAGCCGATGCTGACGCCGGCACACGCCGCTACATGGTTGGTGGTGAACCCGCCCGGGCAATGCGCCACCAGAACGTGGGCGATTTCTCAACCGGACGCCGCATCCGTGCGCGCCTGATGGCGTGCGCGCCGCGTTCAGGCTGGCGGCGGTGGTTCCGCGCCGAAGGCACGCTGCTCGAGCTTGCGCGGCAGGTAGGTGTTCGTGGATGCCAACCTGCCGTCGGTGAGCAGCTGCTGTGCTGCGTTCGCGAATGCGCCATAGGCTGCTCCGCTCAACAGACTGCCGAGGGAAATTCGCCTCGCACCCAACTGGGTGAGCTGCGCGATGTCCGGGCCGCCGGGCAGCAGCAACACGTTCACGGGCGTTGTGCCGAGCGCGACGACGCGCGCTACCTGATCCGCGGTGGCGACCCCCGGTGCATAGACCACGTCTGCACCGGCGGCCGCGTAGGCGGCGAGCCGTGCGAGCGTGTCGTCGAGGTCGTAGTTTCCGCGGATGAGGTTCTCTGCCCGGGCGGTGATCACCATGCCGACGCGCCTTGCGGCCGCCACCGCTTCCGCGACACGATCGATGGCAAGCATCATGGGTTCGATCACGCGGTCGACGGGATTCCAGTCCTCGATGGAGCAGCCGCTGGCTCCGGCGGCGGCCAGCAGTTCCACGGTGCGTGTCACGCCGCCGTCCGCCTCTGGAAAGCAGCGTTCCGAGTCGACGTTCACAGGCAGTGCTGTTGCGGCGCACAGGTTGCGCACGTGCTCCAGAAGTTGCGCACGCGTCACGCTGCCGTCGAGCTGACCGATCGAATTGGCGAAACCCTGGCTCGTGCTTGCGAGTGCGGGAAAGCCAAGCGCTGCCAGCAGCTTCGCTGCGCCGATGTCGTGCGGGTTCGGCATCACGAAGGTGCCCTCGGCGTGCAGGGCGCGAAAGCGTGCGAGTGCGCTGCGTCGAACCGGCGCGTCGGTCAGGTCCTGGTGCATTGGAAGTCTCCCGGGAAAATCTGCTGCGTGACCGCGGGGGAAATGGCGCTCGAGTCCCTGGACTGGCGACGTCCTGAGCTGTTGCGTGCGGCCGTCGCGATCCGTATCTCCGTGGCTACGTATCTCTGTAGCTACGTGGCAGTCCGGCGATAGGTCCTGCGACGATCGACGAGCGACAGACCACAGCCGGTGTACAGGCTGATGGCCTGGCGATTGAAGCCGGCGGTGTAGATGCGGACGTGGCGCATCCCCTTGCGCCTGCCGCGCACGAAGAGCTCGGACAGCACGGCTCGACTGACGCCGGCACCGCGCCACTGCGGATGCGTCCCGAACGGTTCGACGAACAGGGTTTCGGAGCGCGCATCCATCCAGCCGATCGTGCTGCAGCCGAATTCGCCGCGCTCGTCCTGAGCCACCAGATCGAGCTCGGGATCGAACATCGGTGCGAACGCCCTCAGTCGCAGGTACCGCTCCAGGTTGAATCCCGCAGATGGCCACCATGCGGCGCGATGCACGGCAACCCGCTGCTCGAAGTCTCCTTCCAGGACGTGCCGAACGGTGACCCCTGCAGGCGGCGCAATTGCGACGAACGTGTCGAGATCGCGAGTCAGATATGGCTCGACGTGCTCCGTGCGCTCGAAACCGTTCTCCTCCAGGAATGCTGACTCGGACGGGTCGCCGTCGAATGCGGAGGCAAAAAGGTAACGACCGCTGGCGGACGCCTCGCGCTGCGGGTTGAGTAGCCTCTCCCGCCATTCGTCCATCGACTGCAAGTCGAGGTAGAAGGGGTAGTGCGGTGGAAACGCGGCTCGTCGCTCGGCGGCCCAAGCGAGCATTTCCCTGCGAATCCCGGAGACGTTCACGACCTGTGGATCGATGTCGAACGTCAGGGTGTCTGGCGGCTGAAACCACGCGAAGCCGACCAGCAGTTCGTCCACGTGCCAGAGGCGGATGTTCTCCTTCGGCCCTGCGCCCTGGAATTGCCACACCACGTCTCCGGGATGCAGGTGTGACATCCGCGGCCAGCGTTGTGCCGCAAGGCGGGAAACAAGGGCGATGAGGGCGTCGAGATCCGAACGTGTGAACTGCCGGGCGATGGCATGCATGACCGTGGGCCGGCAGCGAGACACTCGCGCAGGATAGTCCAACGGCGCTGCCGAGATCAGTGCCCGGATGACACGGCATCGAGCGCTCGCGCCAGACGTGGATCCGTCTGGCGGAGCTCAACTGCATTGATCCTCGGGAAAAGTACGCGGCCTGCGCTCAGGGCGCGACCATGAGCTTGCCGACGTGCCCCGAGTAGAGCTTCAACATCGCCTCCGGGAAGCGATCGACGCCCTCGAGGATTTCTTCGCGCAGCTTGAACCGGCCCTCGCCGAGCCAGGCACCGATCTCGGCCTCCGCCTGCGGATGCGCCTTCGACCAGTAGTCGACGGTGAAGCCGCGCATGCTCGCATTGCGCTCGGCGAGCCGCAGGTAGCGCTTGGGCCCGGTCACGTTGTCCAGCCGCGGGTATTGCGACATGGCGCCGCAGATCACCACCCGCGCTTCCGGTGCGATGTTCTCGAGCACGGCATCGAGGATGGTGCCGCCGACGTTGTCGAAGAACAGGGTCACGCCATCGGGCGCGAGCTCGGCGAGTCGCTTGCCCACGTCCTCGTTGCGGTAGTCGATGCCGGCCGTGATGCCAAGCTCGTCTTCCAGGTAGCGAACCTTCTCCGGGCCACCGGCGATGCCGATGACCTTCGCGCCGCGATTGCGTGCGATCTCGCAGGCGACCGAGCCGGTTGCGCCGGCTGCCGCCGACACGACCGCGGTGTCACTCGCCTGCAGGCCACCCACGCTTACGAGCCCCACCCATGCGGTGATGCCGGTGGTGAGCCCAAGCACGCCGAGATAGCTGCGCGCTGGCAGGTTGCCCAGGTCGAGCTTGCGCAGCATCGCGGCAGGCGCAAGCAGGTGCGACTGCGCGCCCACGGGCCCGAACACCGCGTCGCCCACCTTCAGTGACGGGTCGGCGCTCGCGACGACGCGACCCACGCCGAGGCTCGGAATGGTGGCGCCGAGGGGTAGCGCACCGTGCAGGCTGCCGGCGCCCAGCATCGTGCTGATCCAGGCGTCCACCGAGATGTGCTCCACCTGCACCAGCACCTGGCCGGCGGCAGGCTCACCAATGTGCTCCTCGTGCAGGTCGAAGCAGTCGAGCGTTGGCAGGTGATCCGGCTTGCGCCTGAACACGATCTTCCTGTTGGTCGCCATGTCAGTTGCTCGCTCCTGCACTCAGGGGTGCCCAGTTGCCGTGGAAGCCGAAGGGCACACGATGGTCGAGATAGGCCTTCGCGAGCGGACCGGCAGCGACGTTCTGTGCATCGAGAATCACGAGGTGGCTGGCGCGCCGGTTTGCGTCGTACACGTTGGCGAGCAGGAAGCCATCGCCTTCCGCACTTGTCGCGGAGCGCGGAACGAAGATCGGCTCGTTCGTCGCACAACCTGCGCCAACGTTGTGCAGGCTCAGGTTGCCGGTTCGGTGGTCCATCACGCCGATGGCGTTGAAGCCGCCGACCTTGAACCCGGGGTTGGTGTCGCAGGCCATGTAGCCATAGCGATAGCTGAGCCCGGCGCGGCGTTCATCGAGGCGCGGGAACTCGCAGGCGATGTCGTGCAGGCGCTCGCTCTTGTAGGTGTTGGTGTTCGCCGCCAGGTCGAAGGTCCAGCGCGTGAGCCGCGGGATGGCCTTGTCCGGGTTGCCCGGCGTGCCGTCGGGCAGCGGGAACAGCGGTGCTTCCTCGAACTCGCACACCTCGCAGGTGATGATGTTGCCTTCGCTGTGCGCGTTCATCGGGTGGAACATGAACGACGGGTCGCCCTGGAACCAGCGGATGTCGGCCACCGTGCCGGAGCGCGGCATGATGCCGATGAACACGCCCTTCTCCGGTTCCCATGCGTAGGGCGGTGCGCCGCGCATCGCGCGCTCCATCGAACCCGTCAGCGGCATGATCGGGAACAGCACGTGCTCGCGGGTGACCATGAAGTCGTGGACCATCGCGGCATAGGGTGCCTTGAAGGTCTCCGAGCGCACGAGGTTGCCGGCCTTGTCCACGACATGGAAGGACATGTGCTCGGAGAGCATGCCGTCTGCGTTGTAGCCGAAGAACAGCATCTCG
>SXGT01443679.1_pt1 | contig 19293 bp, 12 predicted proteins | sample 3176221 | NCBI WGS metagenome assembly SXGT01 (sample SAMN11356862, study PRJNA531348) | freshwater metagenome | isolation source: freshwater sample F1-120 | place: China: Fuxian Lake, Yuxi | collected 2017-12-25
CAGGTGCCAGTATCCGAAAGGGTGTGGGGGTTCAAATCCCCCCTCGCGCACAAAAGTGAAGGCCCCGATCTCCGGATCGGGGCCTTCTTTGTGTTTGCTTCCGCACGAGTGGCCAGTTCTGCAGGCCAAAACTGGCTTTTAGCCTGCAGAACTGGCCACTCGATGAGGGCAGGGCCGAAGTACGAAGAGCTCAGGGGGCCAGGCTGGGCGGCTGCAGCCCGAAAACTTCGCTGAGCGCCAAATGGGCCGCGTGCATGCCGCCCATGCCGTGTACGCCCGGTCCAGGGGTGGTCGAGGCGGAACCCAGGTACAGCCCGCGGACCGGGGTCTTCCACGGCCTGCCGCCGAACACCGGACGGGCCAGCAGCTGGCGAAGATCAGTGGTCCCCGCGCCGAAGTCGCCGCCGATGTAATTGGCGTTGTATTCGGAGAGCTGCTGTGCGGTCGTCGCTTTCGACTGGACGATGGTGTCCCGGAAGCCGGGTGCGAACCGTTCGATCTGGCGTACTACGGCTTCCGTCATGTCCGTGGTGGAGCCGGCCGGCACGTGGCAATAGGTCCAAAGCACGTGCCGGCCCGACGGCGCCCGGCCGGCGTCGAACTGGCTGGGCTGGGAAAGCAGCACATAGGGCTTCGCGGGATGCACGCCCCGGGCCACCTCGGCTTCGGCCCGGGCCATTTCCGCGCGGGTTCCGGCGACATGGGCGGTTCCGGTCGCGGCGATCTCCGGATTCTGCCAGGGGACCGGCTCGGAAAGGATGAAATCGACCTTGCAGGCCGCATTGTTGTACCGGAAGCGTCGCAGCGCATCCGCATACCGGTCGGGGAGCCGGTCTCCGGCGATCTGGAGCAATGCTTTGGGCGTGGTGTCCAGGAGCACCGCGGAAGCTTCGGAAAGCTCGGCCAGGTCATCGATCCGGCGACCGGTGTGCAGCCGGCCGCCATGGGCCAGGAAATCGTCCAGCATGGCCTTGGCGATGCTCGCCGAGCCGCCGCGTGGAATCGGCCAGCCGACGGTGTGCGCCAAATGGCCCAGCACCAGCCCGGCCGCACTGCTGGCCAGCGAAGGCATCGGGCCGACCGGGTGCGCGGCGACGCCGGTGATCAGTGCGGGCGCCGTCGCCCCACGGAAGCCGGTGTTCCACCACGGCCCGCCTTGCCACAGCGTGCCCAGGCCCAAGGCCAGCGGGCCGGCGATCCCGGAAGGGACCCGCCACACCGGATTCAGCGCCAGGTCCAGCACCGCCTCGGTGTTCCGGACCAGCGGTGCCATCAACCGCCGGTACGCCGCGCCGTCCACGCCGAGCGAGGCGACCGTGCGCGCCAAATCCCGATAGGCCAAACCGGCCTGCCCGCCGTCGAGCGGGTGCGCGTAGGAGATTTCCGGGACGAACCATTCGATCCGTTCGGCGAGGCCGAACTGCCGGAAAAACGGCGAGGCCAAGGCCATCGGGTGCACTGCGGAACAGACATCGTGCCAGCTGCCGGGCTCGATCAGTTCTTCGGTCCGGGTGCCGCCGCCGATTGTGTCTTTGGCTTCGTAGAGGTCCACCGGCACGCCGGCGCGGGCCAGCACGACGGCGGCTGCCAAGCCGTTCGGCCCGGAGCCGACGACGGCGGCGCCGCTCACTGGATCGCTACTGGTTGTTTGCCCATGGATTCACGGTACTTCGTCCGGATCCGGTTGCCCAGGTTCTTCCAGGTCCGGTCGCGGATGAAGATCGAATCGATGGCGATCATGGTCAACGAGAACCAGGGCAGGCCCATCAGGACCGCGATGCCGATGTGGAAGGACAGGATGCCGAACAGCGCCAGGATCCGGGTCGGCCGGGTCAGCAGCATCAGGGGGAAGGACATCTGGATGATGATCGAACTCCAGCTGATGATCGCGACCATCGGCGCCCAGTAGGTGAACAGCTGGCTCAGCTCGGGCCAGGTGCCGAAGCGGTCCGTCATCAACGGGTTGTAGATCGCATAGCCGGTGGACCAGGGCGTGCCGCCGGCCTTGTACAGGGCGCCGGAGACGTAGACGAAACAGACCTGGGCGGTGAGCACGACCAAGGTCAGATTGTGGAACAAGTTGCTGATCTGCGGGTCGAAGAGGCCTTCGCCGCGCCATTTGCGCACGATCCAGGGGGTAGCTTCGGTGAACGTGCCGGCGAACTTCCGACGCCGCCGGGCATCGAGTGAGAGCCGGGCGGCGGGGTCGGCGAAGAACAGGAAGAGCAACGCGATGCGGTACATGTTGTCGCCCTGGTCACCGAGCATGTCGTTGGCTTCGATGAAGGAGACCCAGAGGATGAAATAGACCGGCAGCACGAACTTGAAGCGCCAACCGATGGTGAAGAGCACCGCCACGAACATTAGGACCAGGTAGAGGAAGGTGTAAACCGCCCCGTTGGTGATCGCATCATGGAAGACCGAGAAGATCCAGATCTTCGGGAAATCGCTTTTCGCCGCGGCGGCTTCGCCGTTCCAGACGGATCCGGGGCCGAAGCTGTACAACCGGGTGGAGAAGTTGAAGAACAACAGCCCGAAGCCGGTGACGCCGAACACGATCCGGGTCACGGCCAGGCCGTAGAGCGACTTCTTGCTGTCCAAGAGCCAGGCCTCGGTCCAGAAGTACCCGCGCTTGCCCACGTCGGTGATCACGTCGATCAAATCCTGGAACAAGCCGGTCAAGAACGCCCAGAAGCCGAAGACGAAGCGCAGGAACGGGTTCGCCGAGGTGCGCGCGGGCTTGGCCGGGGCGGGCCCCTGCGGAGCGTTCTCCGGTGCGGGTTCGGGCGCGGGCTGGGTTTCTTCGGCCTTGGTGCTGGTCATCGCGGAAGCCTTTCGTACGCGGCCTTGAAGACATCGGCGAAATCTTTGTCCGACTGGCCGGGGGCGACCTCCAGGCCGCGCCAGCCGGTGTCCGCAATCTGCATCGGTTGCGGCTGCACACCCGGGGTGTTGCGATCCGCGAACGGGATCACGTTTTGCCGGTAGACCTGGAACTGGACCCTGGTCACCGAACTGCCCCAGACCGCTCGGGCGACCTGGGTGGCGTACTTGATCACGGTGTTCTCCGAGTCCAAGTAGGGCGCGATCACATCCGGGGTGCCGTACGATTGCAGCTTTTCGTTCAACCGGATCGGCCAGTCGTTCCCGTTGAAATAGTTCAGTGCGGTGACGACTTTGTGGTCGGCGGTCAAGGCGTCCCACTTCCCTTTGTACTCCGAGGCCAACTCGCCGGCGCCGATGCCGGCCCGGGGCGGGAAGAGGTTGTGCCGGATCATCGAGGTCTCGACTTCGGTGGCGTCGACCCAGTCGGTAATTTCTTCCGCACCGTCCTTGGGCAGCGCGGCCCGGACTTTCAAGACGTAATTGCCGTTGATCGGCTCCGGAGCGAAGACGCTCCAGGACTGGCCGAACATCGGGATCATGTAGGACGAGAGCACTTGCTGCCCGCCCGGAAACAGTGCCCGGGCTCCGGCTGAATACGGTGCTATCCACAAAAAAGACGCGGCGATGTGCCATACCGCCGCCAGGACCGCGACGACCATCACCGCCCGAACGATTTTCTTCCGTGCCGGTCTTGCCGGCGGCACCGCTTCAGCCATCGATCATTACCCTTCAACACGACTGTGTGCTGGCCAGAAATCGCATTCCCGGCCAGCACACAGTCTATTCATTTGTGAGAATGATTCCGCTCTCGAAACACCAGAGCCGGATCATCCGTGCACGGTTCGGCGCTAGCTGCCGATCTCGGTTCCCCGGCGCTTGCGGCTGACCGCAATGCTGACCAGGGCTGCACCGAGCAGGAGCGCGATTCCAGCCCCGACGAAGATCGAGGTCGGATCGTTGGAGCCGGTGTTGGCGAGGCCGTCACCGGATCCGTTGCTGCTGCCCGAAGCATTGACATTGCCTGCGCCAGCCGGAACCACCTTGAACGAGACCGAACCGGTCTTGGCGGCATCGACCGTGGAGGTCAAGGTCACCGTGTGGTCGCCCAGTTCGAGGTTCTGGCTGTTGAAGGTGAACACGACCTGACCATTGGCGTCTGCCACCTGGCTGCCCAGCGGGCTCTGCTCGGAGAACAGGACCCCGGCCACCTTTTCGGTTGCCTTGAATCCGGTACCGGTCACCTTGAGCACGACATTCGCACCCTTGTTGACCAGGTTCCGGTCGATGGTCACCTTGATGCCCGAGGCATTGCCGTCCGCATTGCTGCTCGCGTTCGCTGCCGCCGCGGAGGAGGCATTGTTCGACGAGTTCGCATTGGATGCCGCCGAGGCCGCTGCACTGGCGTTGGCGTTGGCCGCTGCCGATGCTTTGGCATTCGAATCGGACTGCGCTGCGGAGTTCGCGGCTGCCGTAGCCGCAGCTTGAGCCGAGGCATTAGCTGCGCTGGTTGCGTCAGCTGATGCGTTGGCCGTGGCATTGGCGGTTGCTGCGGACTTAGCTGCGGCGTTGGCTGCGGTGTTGGCTGCGGCCGATGCCGTGCTGGTCGCGTCGGCGTTGGCGGCTGCCTGAGCTGCTGCCTGGGCCGCGGCGTTCGCCTTGGAATCGGCGTTGGCCGAAGCCGCTGCCGAGGCCGAAGCGTTCGCATTCGCGTTCGCCGTGGCATTCGCGTTCGCTGCTGCGGCTGCCGAAGCGTTCGTCGACGAGTTCGCAGTCGCCGCGGCCTTGGAGGCCGCGTTGGCGTTCGCGGTTGCCGCAGCCGAGGCCGTGGCGTTCGTGTCGGACTGTGCTGCGGAGTTCGCGGCTGCGGTTGCGGCGGCTTGTGCCTGTGCATTCGCTGCGCTGGTTGCGTCAGCTGATGCGTTGGCGGTCGCGTTGGCGTTTGCTGCGGACTTCGCGGCGGCGTTGGCTGCGGTGTTGGCTGCGGCCGATGCCGTGCTGGTCGCGTCGGCGTTGGCGGCTGCCTGAGCTGCTGCCTGGGCCGCGGCGTTCGCTTTGGAGTCGGCATTCGCGGATGCGGACGCGGATGCCGAAGCATTCGTGTTCGAGCTCGCGGTGCCGTCCGCCGGGGTCACGGTCAGCGGGGTGCTGGTCGTGGTGGCGCCTTGGGTCCCGACGACGGTGTCGTTGCCGGGTTTGGCGTCGGCCGGTACCGGCAGGTCGGTTGCCGGCAATGCGCCGTCAGCCGCCGGGGTGATCGAAACCGGGGCTCCGACGTTCGCACCGCTGGGGTCCTTGAGCTGGACCGAGACCGGGGTTCCGGGGGTCCAACCGGTGCCGGTGACGCTGGTCTTCTTGCCAGCGGGGACCGACGTCGGGTTGACCGTCAGAGCCGGGGTCGTAGCGGCCGTCACGGTCAGCGGGGTGCTGGTCGTGTCGGTGCCCTGGGTGCCGACCACGGTGTAGTCGCCCGGGGTGGCAGTTGCCGGTACCGGGAGGTCGGTCGCCGGCAGTGAACCATCGGCGGCCGGAGTGACGTTGACCGGATCGCCGACGGGCTTGCCGTCCTTGTCGGTCAGCTGGACCTTGACCGGCTGTGCCGGGTCCCATCCGGTTCCGGTGACGCTGGTCTTGCCGCCCGCGGGGACCGAGGTCGGGTCGACCTTCAGTGCCGGATTCACGGCGGCCGTCACGGTCAGCGGGGTGCTGGTCGTGTCGGTGCCCTGGGTGCCGACCACGGTGTCCTTGCCGGGCACGGCGGTTGCCGGTACCGGGAGGTCGGTTGCCGGCAGTGCGCCGTCAGCCGTCGGGGTGACCGTGACCGGGTTGCCGACGGGCTGGCCCGCGGGGTCGGTCAGTTGGAGCTTGACCGGCTGTGCCGGGTCCCATCCGGTTCCGGTGATGCTGGTTTTCTTGCCCGCGGGGACCGACGTCGGGTCGGCCGTCAGCGCCGGGTTCACCGCAGCGGTCACAGTCAGCGGCGCCGACTGCGTGTTGCTGCCTTGGGTTCCGACGACGGTGTAGGCGCCCGGGGTGGCGGTTGCCGGTACCGGGAGGTCGGTTGCCGGCAGTGAACCGTCAGCGGCGGGGGTGACCGGAACCGGGGCTCCGACGTTCGCTCCGCTGGGGTCCTTGAGCTGCACGGAGACCGGTGAGGCCGGGTCCCATCCGGTGCCGGTGACGCTGGTCTTGCCGCCGGCCGGGACCGAGGTCGGGTTGGCCTTGATCGTCGGAACAACCGCGGCGGTCACGGTCAGCGGTGCTGACTGCTTGGCCGTGCCTTGGGTTCCGACGACGGTGTAGGCGCCCGGGGTGGCGGTTGCCGGTACCGGGAGGTCGGTTGCCGGCAGCGAGCCGTCGGCAGCCGGAGTGATCGACACCGGAGTGCCGACTGCAGCGCCCGCCGGGTCGGTCAGCTGGACCGAGACCGGGGTTCCGGGGGTCCATCCGGTGCCGGTGACGCTGGTCTTGGTGCCAGCGGGAACCGAAGCCGGATCGGCCTTGATCGTCGGTGCCGCAGCATCGGTGACGGTCAACGGAGCGGTCTGCGTGTTGCTGCCTTGGGTACCGACAACCGTGTAATCTCCGGCCTTGGTCCCGGCCGGAACCGGGAGGTCGGTTGCCGGCAGCGAGCCGTCGGCGCCCGGGGTGATCGAAACGGGGCTGCCCACGTTGGCTCCGGCAGCATCCTTGAGCTGGACGGAGACCGGTGAGGCCGGGTCCCATCCGGTGCCGGTGACGCTGGTCTTGCCGCCGGCCGGGACCGAGGTCGGATCGGCCTTGATCGTCGGGGTGGCGGCAGCCGTGACGGTCAGCGGGGTGCTGACCGGCGGTGTGGTGCCTTGGGTGCCGACCACGGTGTATGCGCCCGCAGCCGAACCCGCAGGTACCGGGAGGTCGGTCGCCGGAAGTGAACCGTCAGCGTTCGGGGTGACCGAAACCGGGGCTCCGACGTTCGCGCCGCTGGGATCCTTGAGCTGGACCGAGACCGGAGTCCCGGTAGCCCATCCGGTGCCGGTGACGCTGGTCTTGCCGCCGGCCGGGACCGAGGCCGGGTTGACGGCCAGTGCCGGAGCGGCTGCTGCTGCGCCGAAGTCGGCCGTCGAGGAGGAGATGCTGACCCGGGCCAGACCATCACGCGGGTCCGGAACCTGGCCGCCGCCGGGTGCCGGCGGGGTCGGGAATCCGGGCAAACCGCCCGGGAACAGGACCAAGGTCAGCGCGCGGACCGAGTAGGCGGTCGGGCTGGCAATGTCTGCCGGGCGTCCGTCCAGTGTCGGTTGATCGTTGATGATCAGTCGGGCAACCTTCTTGATCGCTTGGAAAGCCGGGCTGAGGGCGTCTCCAGCAGCCTTGACGATCGGCTCCACGATGGCCTGGATCGGGCCGGGATTGGCGGTCAGGGTGGTATTCAAACCATCGATCGCCGTACCGAGGACCGTCTTCAGCGCGGTCAACAAGACCGGCTTCAGAGCATTGACGATGGTTCCGGCCGGAATGTTCACCGGGGGAAGCAACGGCGGCTTGATGCTCAGATCGGTTGCCGTGATGGTTGGATCTCCGGCACCGGTCACGCCGGTGAACTGCGCCAGCGTACCCGTGATGTTGATCGAGGTGTTCGCGCTGGCCACGCCGCCCACCAAATCAACCTTGGCGGCCAAGTCGATGGTCAGCTTCAAGTTGTTCAGCAGAGCGTCTTTCAGACCGGTATTCAGTTTCTCGATCACGGCATCGGCAACATCTGCGACTCCGTTGACCAGGGCCTCGACCATCTTGTCATCGAGCACATCGGTGTTCGGCGGCAAACCGTTCAGATCCTTCGCGCCACCAGTGGCGTTGTAGATCTTGGCGACGTCCACGTCTGCCAGGCCAGTGGTCAAGTCGAGCGTGACGCCACCGTTCTTGCTGACGATCTTGGTCGGCAAGCTGGCCGCCAGAGCTGCGACGACGGCGTCGGTTCCGGTGATCGAAACCGTGCTTCCGGTAGTCTTCAGACTCGCTACCACCAGGTCCACGTTCAGCGCTGCCAGCGCAGCCTTCAGCGCAGTGTTCAGCGCTCCGGTGTCACCGATGACGGCATTGATCGGGGTCTTGAGTTGATCCAAGCCACTGGTCAGGAGCCCGGTCAGAGCAGCCACCGGGGGCAAATGCAGGCGGGCGTGCGCATCTGCGAACGCGTAGCTGGTGTCTGCTGCCGTGATCGGTTTCTTGGTCGCATTGATCGAGCTGGAGAGCGCGTTGGCGTCGACTTCAGCGGTGCTGATCAGTTGGTGAGCGGTATCGAGGCCGAGCTGATCCAGCAAAACGCGCAGATCGATCTTGGCGTTGATGTTCTTGCTCGGATCCTGCGCAGCGCTCGGATCGATCGATCCGCTGTCGGTGATCGCTCCGGCAGCAGCCTTGCCGGCGGCAGCCTGGGCCGCGGCGTAGCTGTTCAGGGCACCGACAGCGCCACCGATGTCGAGCAATCCCGGCTGGCCTGGACCGTTCTTCACGATCGGCAGGTTGATGTTCGGCAGTTGCAGGGCTTTGCCACCGAAGACGTTGAGGTTGAGGGGTTGCTTGTCCGGACCGGGGCTCTTGACCGAGCTTGCGCTGGTGAGACCGGCCTCGGCAAGCGCCATGCCGCCGAGGAAGGCGCCGACGATGGAGCCCCGAGCTTCAACCGGATCACCGGACGGTGACTGGATTGCCTGTGCGGAACCCGCCAATGGCAGGGCGAGAAGCGATGCGGCTACCGCACCACTCACGATTTTAACGGCTATGCCGCCGGGCGATCTGCCCTGGCGCGCTCGGCGCCTCTCGAAGATGTTCAAGTTATTTTCCCTCGAATCTAACTCTGCATTGATCTGGATTTACGTTCAGCATCGAATCCCGGATCCGTGGATCATGAGCTCCGATGGCCAGCCACCTGGTTGGTGTACAAGCAGCGCAACTGCACATGAATGCAAAAGCGCCCCAAGTTATGCAAAGAGTATTCCCAACTATTGATTGCCGCAACGGGGTCGGAAATGCGGCTATGACCTGCAACGAAGTGTCATTTGGGGAACTTTTTCGACATATTCAGATGAATTCCGGAGTGCCTCCCAGCTCCGGTGCAGGTGCCCTCCAGATTGCCCTGCCAGGGCCTAGTGCGGACAGCCGGTGCCGTCTGGGTTTGCCGGGCGGCTACGGGGCGCTTTCCTTTGTTTGCAGGGAAAGCGGCGGCACGAAGCGGCTCTGCCGGCAGCGGCGGCGGGGTGCTGCCGCGAGCCGGTCCCGGTGCTCCGCACGCCGGCTCCGGTGGTTTTCTGCCGGTTCTCGGCAGGTTCATTAACTAAAGGAATGCGGAGCCGGTGGTTTTTGTAAAAAAGCTCCGGTTCCCGGAGAGCGGATTTTTTAGCCAAAGGGATTGGTTGAACAACCCTTAAGGCGATCCAATTCCATGATAAATAGACATTCGGTAAACCCATGACACGAAATATAGCCAATCGGCTATCGAAGAAATATACTGATGGCTATGAATATGGGCTCGTCACGGATTGATTCCGAGTGAATTCTCAGGTATCGCCCCGGCGGGCGAGCAGGCCGTCCACGATTGCGTCGAGGCCGAGCGCGAAGGCGCGGTCGGCGGTGTAGCGGCCGTGCCGCGCTTCCCGGGCCTGCACTGCGCCGGTCAAACCCGGTGCCGCAGGCTGGCCTCCGCCGTCGAAAATGTCTTCCGGTGCGTTCACGTCGAACGCGGAGCCGTAGATGAACGATTCGAGTGCGACGATGGCGTCCACGATCTCCGATTCGGGCCAGCCGGCCCGGCGGAATCCGCCGGCCACCGCTTCGTAGCTGCGCAGCGTTTGCGGTGAGTCGGCGATCGGCTGGACCGCGATGATCGGGATCAACGGGGTGTGCTGTGCGAAGACGTCGCGGTAGGAGCGGGCCCAGGCCCGGACTGCTTCCGGCCAGGCTGCTTCGGCGAACGCGCTAACGTCCACGAAAGACATCAGGTGGTCCTGGACCAGGGCCAGCACGTCCTGTTTCGAGCGGACGTGGTTGTAGAGCGCCGAAGGGGCCACATTGAGCCGCTTGGCCAAAGCGGCCATGGTCAGGCCCTTGTAGCCGTCGCGCCGGATCAGTTCCAAAGCCGCCTGCGTGATCGGGGCTACCGCGAGGATTGCTTTTGCGGGACGCCCGGCCCTGCGCTTGGCGGGCTGCTGCTGCGCTGGGTCGGGGATCGCTTCCTGGTCCGGCATCGTCCAATTATGGCATCCGCGCCCTTGCCGGATCGGCGGTCGGGACGTACAGTGGTGATCAAAATGAACTATATTCATTTTGTGATCCGGGATACATCCGCCGCGCCGGCGGGAAATGAGGAAGCATGAATGCAGAGGCCAAAGACGTCATCATCGTCGGAGCCGGCCCGTCCGGACTCACCGCAGCGTGGCGGCTCAAGCAGGCCGGGCTGAGCGTCCAGGTGCTCGAAGCCCGGGACCGGGTCGGCGGACGCACCTGGACCGATACCATCGACGGGGCGAGCCTGGAGATCGGCGGCCAATGGGTTTCGCCAGACCAAACCGCGCTGCTGGCCCTGCTCGCGGAGCTGGGCCTGGAGACCTTTCCGCGCTACCGCGACGGCGAGTCGGTCTACCTGGCTCCGGACGGCACGCGGACCCGCTTCACCGGCGAAATGTTCCCGGCCTCGGCGCACACCGTCGACGAGATGGAACGGCTCATCGGGCTGCTGGACGATTTGGCCGCGGAGATCGGGGCCGGCGCGCCCTGGGCCCATCCGCGGGCACGCGAGCTGGACACCGTCTCCTTCCACCATTGGCTGCGCGGGCAATCCGATGACGAGGAGGCCTGCAACAACATCGGGCTCTTCATCGCCGGCGGCATGCTCACCAAACCCGCGCATGCTTTCTCCACGCTGCAAGCGGTCCTCATGGCCGCCTCGGCCGGCTCCTTCAGCAACCTGGTGGATGACAATTTCATTCTGGACAAGCGCGTCATCGGCGGCATGCAGCAGGTGTCCGAGCTGTTGGCGGAACGGCTTGGCCCGGATCTGCGCTTGAACGCGCCGGTGCGCACGATCCGCTGGGACCGGGACTCGGTCCAGGTCGAAGCCGACGGCGTCACGGTGTCCGGTCGCCGGGTGGTCATGGCGGTGCCGCCGAACCTGTATTCCCGGGTCTCCTTCGACCCGCCGCTGCCCCGGCGGCAGCACCAGATGCACCAGCACCAGTCCTTGGGCCTGGTGATCAAGGTCCATGCGGTCTATACGACACCTTTCTGGCGCCAGGAAGGGCTTTCCGGGACCGGCTTCGGCGCTGCCGAGCTGGTCCAGGAGGTGTACGACAACACCAATCACGAGGACCCGCGGGGTACCTTGGTCGGATTCATTTCAGACGAGAAGGCGGATCGGGTGTTCGAACTCGACGCCGATGAGCGGCGCGCCGAAGTCCTCGCCTCGCTGGCCCGCTACCTGGGCCCGGCGGCCCTGGACCCGGAGGTCTACTACGAATCGGATTGGGGTTCCGAAGAGTGGACCCGCGGGGCGTATGCCGCAAGCTACGACTTGGGCGGCCTGCACCGTTACGGCGCGGATCAGCTGACTCCGGTCGGGCCGATCCATTGGTCCTCTTCGGATTTGGCCGCGGAAGGCTATCAGCACGTCGACGGCGCAGTCCGGATGGGCGAATACACCGCGCAGAATCTGCTGCGCGAACTGGGCCGGAGCAGCTGATGCGCTACGTCGTCGGCTATACCGCGAATGCCCGTGGCCGGGAGGCGCTCGATCTGGCCGTCGCCCTGGCCAAACGGCAGGACGCCGAGCTGGATCTGGTGCTGGTCCTGCCGCAGGACTCGCCCTTCAAGGCGGCCTATCCACCGGCGCCGGGATTCGACCGTGCCTTGCAGCAGCAAGCCCAGAGCTGGCTGGATGAAGCCCTGGCGATGGTTCCGGCCGAGGTCGTTGCCCGGGGGCAGCTTCGCTTCGCCGAATCCGAAGCCGAGGCGCTCAATGCCGCGGCCGCCGAACTCGACGCCGGATTGCTGGTGGTGGGTGCGGCCAGCAACGGCCTCTTCAAGCGATTCACGGTGGGCAGTACGGCGAGTTCGCTCCTGCATTCGGCGCAGGTCCCGGTGGCTTTGGCGCCGGGCGGGTATCAGAACACCGAGCCGATCAGCCGGCTCAGTTGCGGCGTGGGCACCCGTCCCGGCGCCGACGAGGTACTGGGCTTGGCCTTGGACACCGCGGCCCGGCGTGCCCTGCCGTTGCGCCTGATCTCGCTTTTGGCGCTCGATCAGGACCTCGATCCGGGGGCTTCCGGAACCTTGCAGGAGGCGGCCCGGAGCTATTTGGAAGAAAAGCTCCGGATCGAATCTGCGGACCGCCCGCCCCTCGGCTCGCCAGTGGAGATCGTGGTGGCACAAGGCCGCAGCATCGAGCAGGCGGTCGACGCGCTGGCCTGGCAGGACGGTGAGGTCCTGCTGATCGGGTCCAGCCGGCTGGCCCAGAACCGGGCGTTGTTTTTGGGCAGCACCGCGCAACGGATTCTGCGTGCCCTGCCCGTCCCGATGATCGTGCTGCCCCGCGGGCAGCAATCCGAGCAGAGTTACTAGAGGGTGATATGAGCCAGACAAAGACGTCTTCAGGCCACGGTGAAGCAGGCCCGAACAGTTCCGGATTGAGCGAGAAGGGCCTGAAAGCCGGATCGGTCGGGCTGCTCGGGGCGGTGGTGATCGGCATTTCCACCATTGCGCCGGCCTATACCCTGACCGCCGCGCTGGGACCCACGGTGTCCGTCGTCGGCGTGCACTTGCCGGCGATATTCCTGGTCGGGTTCATCCCGATGATCCTGGTGGCGTTCGGGTACCGCGAACTCAACAACGCGATGCCGGACTCCGGGACCTCCTTCACCTGGGCCAGCCGGGCCTTCGGCCCCTGGATCGGCTGGATGGGCGGCTGGGGCCTGATCGCGGCGACCGTGATCGTGCTCTCGAATCTGGCCGCGGTCGCGGTGGACTTCTTCTACTTGCTGCTGGGCCAGATCTTCGGGAATCCGGAGTTGGGCGAGCTGCGCCACGTGCTCTGGTTGAACATCCTGACCACCCTGGTGTTCATCGCCCTGGCCTGCTGGGTGTCCTACCGGGGCATGGAAACCACCAAGACCGTGCAGTACGTTTTGGTCGGATTCCAGTTACTGGTGCTCGGCTGGTTCGCGATTTCGGCCTTCGCCCACGTGGCCAACGGCACCGCGTTCGACGCGACCATGATCACGCCGGAATGGTTCAACCCGTTCGGGGTGAACTCCTTCTCCGAATTCGCCGCCGGGGTGTCGCTGTCGATTTTCGTGTATTGGGGCTGGGACACCACGCTGACCATGAACGAGGAGATGAAGAATCCGAAACGGACGCCCGGCAGGGCCGCCATGCTCACGGTGCTGATCATCGTGGTCATCTACATGACGGTTGCCCTGGCCACGCTGTCCTACGCCGGAGTGGGCGAAACCGGCCTCGGCACCGGGAATCCGGAAAACCAAGCCAGCATCTTCGCGGTCCTGGCCGGGCCGGTGATGGGTCCGTTCGCGATCCTGATGTCTTTGGGCATCCTGTCCAGCTCGGCGGCGTCGTTGCAATCGACTTTTGTCTCGCCGGGCCGCACCTTGCTGGCGATGGGCCACTACCGGGCATTGCCGAAGTCGCTGGGCCGGATCAGCCCCAGCTACAAATCGCCGTCGACGGCGACGGTCACGGCCGCGGTCGCAGCCGGCGCCTTCTACGCGATCACCCGCGTGGTCTCGGAGAACGCGCTCGCCGACACCGTGACCGCCTTGGGCATGATGATCTGCTTCTATTACGGGATCACCGCCCTGGCCTGCGTCTGGTACTTCCGCCGGAGCTGGTTCGGTTCGGTGCGCTGGTTCGTCTTCCGGTTCCTGCTGCCGCTGCTCGGCGGAGTGATGCTGTTGCTGTTCTTCGTCAAAACCGCGATCGATTCGATGGACCCGGAATACGGTTCCGGATCCGAGCTCGGCGGGGTGGGGCTGGTTTTCATCCTGGGCATCGGAGTGATCCTGCTGGGCGCGGTGTTGATGGTCGTGATGTACTTCCGCGATCCGGACTTCTTCCGGGGCCGGATCCTGCATCGCGGGGCGGACATCCCGTAACCGCAGCGCCGCCGATCATGCGTAGAATGGTGGGCGGCCTGGGTGCAGACGGGCCATCGGATATCAGCCCAGCCAAAGGATTCTTCCGTGAACCCGACCGCACCCCCTGCGCCCAGCCTGCAATACGCCGCCGTCGGCAGCCGCTATTTCGGCATTCTGCTCGCCATCATGGGCACGATCGTGATCCTGTCCGGCATCGGCGCGGTCAAAGGCGTGCAGTTCGGTCCGATCATCACCGACGGCGGCTTCTTCCGGTTGCCGTTCGCGTACATCCTGGGCGATGTGATCAGCGAGGTCTATGGCTTCAAGATGGCGCGGAAAGCGGTTTTCACCTGCTTCGGGCTCTCGATCTTCGCCTCGCTCTGCTACTGGGTGATCATCATGCTGCCCGGGTTCGACGACGATTTCGGCCGGGCGAAGCAAGCCGCCTTGGAGGGCGTGCTGGGTCCGGTCCCGCTTTTGGTGGCCGGATCGTTGCTGGCCTTCCTGGCCGGGCAATTGCTGAACTCGTTCATCATGGTGCGGCTCAAGGCGCGCCAAGGCGAGCGGCGGCTGTGGGTGCGGCTGCTCGGCTCATCCGGAGCCGGCGAGTTCGTGGACACGTTGATCTTCTGCGCCGTCGCCGCGCCGATCATCGGGATCACCGATTTCGGCGGCTTGGTCAACTACACCCTGGTCGGATTCGTCTACAAAGTCGCGCTGCAGTACCTGTTGGTACCAGTCACCGCGATGGTCATCGGCTGGATCAAAAAGCGCGAGCCGAGCTACGGCGCGGCTCCGGCGGCCCAGGCCTGAGCCGTTCCGGTTCAGCGGCCGAGTTGCCCTTTGGCGTAAGCAGCCTGCCCCACATGCTGGGAGCAGTCGGAAAGCACGCTGACCAGCCGGGCGCCCAGGGTGACCGGTGGATTCCAGCGGGTGTCCACGATCCGGTCCAGATCCGCGCCCTGCAGACCGCTGAGATAGTCCGCGGTCATCCGGTGCACGGCCGCATGGTATTCGGACAGCAGATCCGGCCCGTCGAACCGGACGCCGGCTACTTGTGCTTCAGTGTGGCCGTAGCCGGTGTCGGTCTCGGGCAGGGGTAGTCGGGCCCGCGCTTGGTAGCCCGAGCCGAGCCAGATCTGCTCCCGGCCGGCGACTTCGCTCAGATGGTCGTCCTGGACCCGGCTCAAATGCCAGACCAGCCAGCCGATCGAATTCGCACCGTCCGGCCCGGTGTTCAAAGTCTGCTCGTCGAGACCGTGCAATACGCCGCGGACTTCTTCGTCGATCCGGTTGAAGGCGTCGAGCAATAGTTCTGAGATTTCCATCCGATCCTCCAGTGTCTTCGGCGCTCAGCGTCCGGCAGCGTAGCCCTGCATGCCGCGTGGATTCGCTGCTGCGTAGAGTACTCCGTCGCCGGTCCGCCCGGCCACCGAGAGCCGGCCCAGGCCCCAATCGCCGGCGCGGGCCACCACGTGGCCGCGACGCTCCAACTCGGCAATGACGTCGGTGCCGATCCGGTCTTCCACGACAGCGCCGCCGGGCTCCCAGGTCCGCGGCCAGAATGAGCCGGCCAGCGACGTGGTGTGCAAAGCCGGGGCGTCGATGGCTTGCTGCGGTTCGTAGCCGCCGACGATGGTGCGCAGCAGATAGAGCAACTGCCACTGGTCCTGCTGATCGCCGCCGGGGGAGCCCAACGCCGCGACCGCCCGGCCGTCTTTGAGCACCATGGTCGGAGTGAGCGTGGTGCGTGGCCGTTTGCCCGGCTCCAGGGTTGCCGGGCCGCCGGTTTCGAGCCAGCTCATCTGCAGCCGGGTGCCCAGGCAGAAGCCGATCTCCGGGATGTAGGGCGAACTCTGCAGCCAGCCGCCGGACGGAGTCGCGGAGATGAAGTTCCCCCATTGGTCGACGACGTCGAGGTGGCAGGTGTCGCCCCGGGTTTCGCCGTTGCGCCGCACCGTGGGTTCGCCGACCCCGCCCCCCGAGCCGTCTATGCCGGAATCGGAATATTCGGTGCGCAGCGGCGGATGGAAGGCCTCGGTGCCGGCGACGCGGCCCGGTCTGAATTCGTGGCTCGCGGTCTCCGCGATGAGCGTACGGCGCTGTGCGGCGTATTCCGGCGAAAGAAGTACGTCAAGCGGAATATTTTCGTCGTCGCCGTAGTAGGCATCCCGATCGGCGAAGGCGAGTTTTTGCGCCTCGAGGATGGTGTGGGCGCCCAACGTGGTCGAAGGGTCCAGCCGGTCGTCGCTGAAGCCGGCCAGGATCTGCAGGGTTTGCAGGAGCACCGGGCCTTGGCTCCAACCGCCGACTTTGGTGATCGTGTAGCCGCGGAAATCGATGCTGACCGGACGTTCGTAGCCGGCTTCGAAAGCCGCGAAGTCCGCTGCGGTGATGACCCCGGAATGATCGCGGCCGGAGGAATGCCGGTGCGCAGTAGCGGCGAAATCGCCGGCGGCGCGGCCGGCTTGCTCGCGCCAGAGCGCCCGTGCGGCGTCGATCCCGGCGACCCGGGCACCGGGTGCGGCGTCGGCCAATCGCTGCAAGGTGCTTGCCCAGGCCGGATTCCGGACCAAATCACCGGCCTGCGGGACTTTCCCTTCCGGCAGCCATTGCGCGGCCGACGTCGGCCAATGCTCGAGGAAGAAATCCGAAACCGTCGCGATGGTGCGGCAGACGCCGGCCGCAATCGGGTGCCCGTCCCGGGCATAGCCGATCGCGTAGGCCAAGACCTCGGCCAAGTCCCACGTTCCATGATCCCGCAACAGCAGGAGCCAAGCGTCCACCGCACCGGGGACCGCAGCCGCCAGAGCGCCCGATCCGGGAATCAAGTCCAGCCCTTCGGCGAGGAAGTGCTCCCGGGTGGCCGCCGCCGGCGCCGGCCCTTGGCCCATCAAGACCGTTGGCTGCGGATCGGCGCCGGAGACGAAGATCGCGGTCAGGTCGCCGCCGGGTCCGTTCAGGTGCGGTTCGACCACGTGCAGTACGAAGGCCGCCGCAGCTGCCGCGTCGAAAGCATTCCCACCGCGTTCCAAGACCGATTGCGCCGATGCGGTGGCCAACCAGTGGGTGCTCGCGCTCATGCCGAACGTTCCGCGCAGGGTCGGTCGGGTGCTGAAAGCCGGTGCGGGCGTGAAAGGCGGGTTCATATCGCCAATCTACGCCGAAGCGGCAGTTTTCTCCGCAGGCACCTCGGGCAGCGCAGCAGTCCGGATCAGGAGACGGCGAGCGTGAAGCTGCCGATGCTGCCGTAGTCGCTGTAGCCGTCGACCTGGGGATCGCCTTGGCCGACGCCGTCGATGGTCAGGTAATAGGTGCCGGGGGCCAGCGTCCCGCTGAGCTTGGCGTCGATTCCGGCGGCGGTGCTGCTCGCCGCTTTGGTGGCCACCGGGTTGTTGGAGTCGAGCTGGGTGCCGTTGGCATCCAGCAGGCTCAGCTTGATGTCCAGATTGGCGCCCACCGCGGGCGGGGTCGCGGCGAAGGTGTAAGCTCCGGAAGCGCCGACCACCACCTTGTAGTAAGCCACGTCGGTCCTGCTCAGGATGGTTCCGTTGTAGCTGCTGCCTTTGGCCACCACGCTGGCGGAGGCGGTGCTGGTGCCGTGATTGGCCGGGATGTAGGACAGGCCGTGCCCGGCGATCACCGAAAGGTCGTCTTCCTTGTTGTTGGCGTCTTTGTAGTCGCCGTTGCTCCACTGGGACAGTGGTTTCCCGTAAGCGGCGCCCATGATCGGGGCCCAGATCCCCTGCCCGCGGGAATACGACTGCTGGCTGTCGCCGTCATGGCTCAAGCCGAGGTTGTGCCCGACCTCATGGGTGGCCGCTTCGGCAATATTGCTCGCGACATTGCTGAGGTTGCTGCTGAAGACCCAGGCCGGCTGGTTCTGGCCGTTGTTGGCACTGTTGAAGGTCCCCACATAGGCCACGCCGCCCACGCCGGGGCGGACGTCGGTGGTCGGCGTGATGACCACGTGCGAGCCGTAGACGTTGTCGCTTGCCGAGCTGCGGTTCAGCGCGGCGTCACCGGGGTCCGCGGTAGTGACGTCGACGTCGAAGACCGCGTAGTCCTCGGAAACCCGCTGCCAGGCCTCGATGATGGCCTTGCGTTCACTGTCGCTGAAGCTGCTCGGATCGCCGTCGGTGTCGAAGGGCTTGGCGTCATAGCTCGGGTGGCTGCTGTCGTTCCACGCGGTTCCGGTGATCACGGCGCCGTCGAAGTCGAGGAAAATCGTTTTCGTGGAACCCGGCCGGGAATGCAGTGCGAAGGCGTCGGCCGGGGCCGGGGCCGCCGCGCTGCCGGCGGCCGGAGCCTGGCGTTCAGCCGCGGAATCCGCCTTCTGCTGCGGGGTCAGGCCCGGCTCGACGAAGAACGGCGATCCTTGGCGGTCAATCCACAGGCCATTGTCGCCGCGGAGCAGATTCTTGAGCCGATCGACGCTCAAGCCGGATTTGGCCGAGGCGATGTTGAGCAGGCCGGGGCCTTTGGCCAGCGCGTCCTGGCCGGTGACTGCGTCCGGGCCGGCCGAGGAGCCGGTGACCGGTGCTGCGTTGGCCAGTGGAACGTTGGCGATAGGAGCGAGGAAGAGGCCGATTGCCGAGGCGAGTACCGTGCCGGGCAGGATGAAGCTGCGCAATTTCATCAGAAGTTCCCTCGGGTAGAGTCGGGCGATGAGCCGATCCTATGGGTTCCCTGTGATTCGGACAATGGAATTCACGGAACTCCCGGGATACTCCGAGCTTGGCATCACCAAGCCTCAGGCGGGGTAGTAGTTGGCCAAGGTCTCCGCTTTGAACTCGAAGAACGAGCCGTCGTCGATGGAGCGCCGCGCGTCATCCACCAGCTTCACCACGAAGCGCTCGTTGTGGATCGAGATCAACGTGGCGGAAAGCATCTCTATGGCCTTGAACAAGTGGTGGATGTATGCCCGGCTGTAATGGGTGCAGGTGTAGCAATCGCAACCGTCCATGAGCGGGCCGAAGTCGCGTTTGTATTGTGCGTTAGAGAGGTTTTTGCGTCCGAACGGCGTGTAGAACGCGGAGTTCCGGGCGACCCGGGTCGGTGAGACGCAATCGAAGGTGTCCGCACCGTTTTCGATCGCCACGAAGATGTCGTCCGGCTCCGAGATGCCGAGCAAATGTTTGGGTTTGGCTTCCGGCAGTTCCTCGCAGCACCAGCGCACGATGGTGCCCAGATTTTCCTTCTCCAGGGCGCCACCCAAGCCGAAGCCGTCGAACTGCATGCCATCGATTTCCATCCCGCCCAGGTCGCGCGAGGCCTTGCGGCGCAG
>SXGT01273489.1_pt1 | contig 19292 bp, 11 predicted proteins | sample 3176221 | NCBI WGS metagenome assembly SXGT01 (sample SAMN11356862, study PRJNA531348) | freshwater metagenome | isolation source: freshwater sample F1-120 | place: China: Fuxian Lake, Yuxi | collected 2017-12-25
GACCGCCTGCACAACATGCGCACGCTGGGGCACGTGCCGGAGCACAAGGCCCAGCCCATCGCCGCCGAGACCATGGACATCTATGCGCCGCTCGCCAACCGGTTGGGCATCTCGGGCGTCAAGAGCGAGCTGGAGGACCTCTCGTTCCGTTACCTCAACCCGGACGCGTACGCCTCGATTCGCGAGTCGGTCAACCAGAAGCGCTCGGAGCGCGAGGCCTACATCCAGGAGGTCATCGGCCTCATCAAGGGCGCGCTGGCCGAGTACAACGTCGTCGGCGAGGTGAGCGGCCGACCGAAGCACTTTTACAGCATCTACCGTAAGATGAAGCAGAACAACCTGGAGTTCGACCAGGTCTACGACGCGATCGCCTTCCGCATCCTGGTCGAGGACATCCCCCGGTGCTACGCGGCGCTCGGCGTGGTCCACAACCAGTGGCGGCCCATCCCGGGGCGCTTCAAGGACTACATCGCGCTGCCCAAGCCCAATCGGTACCAGTCGCTGCACACCTCCGTGCGCGGCCCGCGCAACATGCGCATGGAGGTGCAGATCCGCACCACGGAGATGCACGACACGGCCGAGCTCGGCATCGCGAGCCACTGGAAGTACAAAGAGGGCAACGCCAACGTCTCGCTCAAAGACGACGAGCAGAAGTTCGCGTGGCTGCGGCAATTGCTCGAGTGGCACCAGGAGCTCGACGACCCCAACGACTTCCTCGAGACCGTCAAGGTCGACCTCTTCGGCCAAGAGGTCTACGTGTTCACCCCCAAGGGCGACCTCCAGGTCCTGCCCAAGGGCTCCACGCCCATCGACTTTGCGTTCGCCGTCCACTCCGAGGTCGGCAACCGCTGCGCGGGCGCCAAGATCAACGGCATCATGGTGCCGCTCGACTACGTGCTCCGCTCGGGTGACACCTGCGACATCCTCACGCGTCACGATCAGCGGCCCAACCCGGACTGGCTCAAGATCGCCAAGACCGCGCGCGCCAAGACCCGTATTCGGACCTTCGTGCGGCTGGAGCAGCGCACGCGCGGGATGGCCGTCGGCCGCGAGGTGCTGGAGAAGGCGCTGCGCAAGTACAAGCGCTCGCTCCAGAAGGAGATCAAGACGGGCGGGCTGGCGAGCGTGCTGCCGCACTTCGACGCATCCAATGTCGACGATCTGCTGGTGCTCGTCGGCTACGGCAAGGTCCAGGCGGACACGGTGGTCAAGCACCTCATCCCGGAGGACGAGCGCGAGAAGCTCAAGGACAAACCGGAGACGGTGCTCGAGCGGGCCACCAAGGTCGTCAAGAATCTCATGGGGCAGAAGTCGGGCATCCGCGTGGATGGCCTGGACGACGTGATCGTGCGCTATTCGCGCTGCTGCAACCCCGTGCCGGGCGATCCCATCGTCGGCTTCGTCACGCGCGGTCGCGGTGTCGCCATCCACACGGGCGACTGCCGCCACGTGGGCGACGCGGATCCAGACCGCCGCATCGAGGTCTACTGGGACGTCTCGTCCAAGCACACGCACACCATCAGCCTGTCGGTCATGTGCGCCAATCGGCCCGGCCTTCTCGCCGGCATCAGCAACGCGCTGAGCGAGTGCGGCATCAACATCGCCTCGGCCACGTGCCGCACGGAGACGGACCGGGCCATCAACCAGTTCGAGGTCACCGTCGAGAACCTCGACCAGCTCAAGAACGCGATGCGCAGCATCGAGCGCATTCGGGGCGTGCTCGCCGTCGAGCGGATGCGGTCGTAGCGCGGCGGTGCCCGCTCGGGCTGCCGTGGCGTGCCTCGTGCTCATCGGCGTGTGCGCCCACGCCGACGCGCCGACCAACCCCACCTACGACGCGCTCGGTCCCATCGAGAAGCAGGTCGTCGATCGCACGCTCAAGGACGCAGGCCTCGAGCTCGTGGCCAACCCCAGCGGCAAGCGCGTGGGCGCCATCCGCGTCAAGAACCACGAGGTCTTCTCCGACGACGAGTGGAAGTGGCTCACGTGGTTTAATCTCTTTCACCGCACGACGCGCGACGACATCGTCGCCCGCGAGGTGCTCCTCCAGCCCGGGGAGCTCTGGGACCCGAAGCGCGTCGACGAGACGGTCCGCAATCTGAGGAGTCCGGTGCACACCAGTGTCGTCGTGGTCCTGCCCGTGCGCGCGCCCGAGACGAAGGACGGCGAGGTGGACGTGCTCGTGGTCACGCGCGATGTGTGGAGCCTCCGTTTGAATACGAACTTCCAGTTCCAGCAGGACACGTTGACGGTGCTACAGATCTCGCTGGCCGAGAACAACCTCGCCGGCTGGCGCAAGCTGCTGTCGTTCGCGTTTGCGATGGACCAGGGCACGATCGCGTTCGGGCCGCGCTATCGGGACCCCAATATCGCCGGCACGCACCTCGTGCTGGATACGTCGTTCAACACGATCTTTGCGCGCGATGGCTCGGGCTTCGAGGGCACGAGCAGCAAGACGACGTTCAGCTATCCGCTCTGGTCGCTGTCCCAGAAGTGGGGAGCGTCGCTCGAGGTCACGCACTTCGACGGCACCGCGCGGCTCTACCGCGGGACGGGCGTGGCGAGCTACGACGTCCCGGAGACGGTGACCCGCGAGCGGCTCCCGTGGCAATACCACTGGCGGATCGTCGACGTCATCGCCAACGTCGTGCGCAGCTACGGCCGCGAGGTGAAGCTCGACGTCCACGCCGGCTACGAGTTCTACCTCACGCGGCCAGAGCTCTCCGCCGACTTCGAGGGCGACACCGTCGCGCGGCAGGCCTTCTCCGACGACATCCTGCCACGCTCGGAGCGCTCGTCGCTCCTCTACACCCGCTTTCACGTCTACACGCCGACCTACGGCACCTACCGCGACTTCGGGACCTTCGACCTCCGCGAGGACTTCATCCTCGGGCCCGACCTGGACCTGGTGTTCAACACGGCCATGCAGTGGCTCGGCTCGGAGGCCAACTACCTCAAGGCCACGTTGGACCTCTCGTGGTCCTTCGACTTCGGCCGCGAGAGCTACCTCAAGCTCGCGCTCGGCTGGCGTGGCCGGGTCGATCGCACCGGGCTCGCCGATCATCGCGTCGTCGGAAGCCTCTACGCGGTTTCGCCCAAACTGTGGAACGTCTTCCGCGTGTTTCTCACGTGCGACATCCAGACCCGACTCGCCGAGCAGAGCAACGGCTTCTACCTTCTCGGAGGCGACACGGGCCTGCGCGGCTACGAGATCGGCGCGTTCAAGGGCCTCGTGAGCGTGCTCACGCACCTCGAGCTGCGCACCATGCCGCTCAAGCTGTGGTTCTGGCGCCTCGGTGGGGTGGTCTTCTGGGACATGGGCCACGCAGCCGACCGGTTTGGCGATCTCGTCATGCACCACGATCTCGGCGTCGGCATCCGCTGGTTGACGCCGCAGATCAATACGCTCGTCTTTCGCTTCGACTGGGCCTTCGCCACGCAGGGCTCCACCGCCGGCTGGCCCGGCCGCATCAGCTTTGGCTTTCAGCAGGCATTTTGAGACTTAGTACCGCGCGACAGCAAGGTCCGTCTGGGCGAAGTCGTTGCCGACGAACAGCAGCGGCAGTCCGAGTGCTCGCGCGGTTCCGTAGACCAGGCAGTCACCGAAGTTGAGCGCGGCCGGGTGGCGGCCCCTGCCGAAGCGAGCATGGCCCTCGGTGGCGCGCTCCATCTCGCGGTGTCCCAGCGGAACGACGGTTGCGCCGATGTCCTCCAAGAGGGCGTCCAGTGCTTTGCGCCCGGCCTCGCCGACGTGGTTCATCAGGACAATCCGGGCCTCCAGGACCGTCGTGGCCGGGACGACGACGGTTTCCGCCCGTGTCATGGCCTGACTCAGCCGAATCGAATCGGGCTCTGCCTTGACGATTGCCACGAGCGCGGACGTATCCACGACGATCGAAGTCACGTGGGCAAGCCATTCTCGTCGTAGCCGAGGATCTCTTCGTCGGTCAAACCGTTCGAACCGCCCGCAGCCGCGAAGCGCTCTTGGCACCGGATGATCGCCTGCATGCGTCGTTCGATGCGCTCGGCCTCGGTCTCGGTCGGGCCCTCTCCAAGCACGGCCTTCAAGCCGGCCTCGACCAGCGCGCGGAGGGTCGTACGCTGTTCAACAGCGCGGATGCGCGCCCGCCGGTAGAGCTGGTCGTCAATGTCGATGGAGGTCTTCATATGGGAAGATATAAAGCCATCTTCCCTCAAGGGCAACAGCATCGGCCGTTTGACGTCTAACGACGCGCGATTTCATGTCGCATCGGGCGTCAAGATCGCCGTCATGCGCGATATCGAGCCGGCGGTCATTGCAAGGGGCAGGTGAGTTCGGTCACCGGACGGGAGGGGTCACGGCGCCGCGGTGTGGCACGTCCCGCACTTGTTGGTGTACGCGATGGGCATCATCTCGCTTCCCTTGGAGGTGATGCTCTTGCGCGTCGGCATGTCGAAGATGTGCGACGTGATGTCACCATGCCAATACGTTACGCCCTGGATCGTGGCCTGCGCCGTGCCCGCGCCCGACTTTGCGGTCCTGGGCATGTGGCAGTCCACGCACGAGATATCGCCCATGGGCATGTTCAGCACGCCCTTGCTGGCGTAGTGCGCCTGAATCCGCTGACTGAGCGTGCCTCCCGGCGGAAATGACGTGGTATGGCACGCCATGCACATGCCGTCCGCGCCATTGGCCGAGTCGAGCTCGTCTCGCACGTCGTGCGACAGCCCGGTCTTGCCGTGCGGATCGTGACACGTCGCGCAGGTCAGCAAGTTGGTTCCATTGCGATACTTGGTTGATTTGAAGAAGTCCGACGCCTGCTGGTGGTGCTTGACCGAGTGCAGCCCGTCGCCCTTCGCGGCGTCCCATAGGCCGTCGTCGAGCTTGGACACGTAGCTCTTCAGGAACTCCGCGCGACTCGTGCCGGCGCGCATCGTCCAGCCGGCCGAGTTCATCGGAGTCTCCGTCGCGCCGCCTCCGACGCCGAGCGCGCGCGTGTGGCACTGCGCACAGATCATGGTCTCGCGCTCGGGCGTGAGGAGCTGCGGGCTGACGATGCTCTTGCCCAGCCCGGCGCCGTACCAGTGGTCCGAGCCCGGTCCGTGGCAGCTCTCACACGAGGTGTTCATCTGCTCGGTCTTACCATCGCCGTCGAAATCGAACTCGCCCATCGGGTCGGCCACGCCGTGTGCCTTGTATCCCGCGGTGGCATCGCCCGTCAGGCGATAGCCTGTGAAGTGGCAGCCTGCGCAGTTGTTGTCGAAGGACTTGGCCTTGGAGACGGTCTTGAACTTCTTGGTCGCCTCGTCGTACCAGTTCTGCGCGTTGTAGTGCTGCCAAACCCAGCGCGAGGACGGCGCCGTTGCCTCGTCGGTTGCCCCCTGGAAGTTGAACTGAATCGGTAAAACGTACCAGCTTCCAGCCATCTTTGTTACCCAACGCTGCTTATAGAGCCCGCCGCCATAGCTGATGCCGGCCTCCTGCATGACGATGGGATCGTTGTTGTCCTGCTTGTTGGTCAGCGTGACGTAGAACTTCTCCCCCGCGCGCGAGAGCGCTGCCGTGAAGCTCACCCCGGTGCCGGGGTCGGTCTCAGAGACCTTCCAGCTTGGCGACGACGCGTTGCCGTTGTAGCCAAAAAAATACAGCACGGTATTGGCGTCGAACTTGGCCAGGGCCTTGTTCCACTCCGGGAAGCGGGAGCCGTCCTGCAGCCAGCCCTCCTTGCCCATGACTCGGATACCGTTGGCATGCAGGGTCTTCTTCTCGTGCGTCGCGCCGTGGCACGTCAGACACACGCTGGCGCCGACGTACTCCGCCGATGCGCTCGGTTGCGTCGACACCTCGATGTCGTGTTGCCCACCGACGATCTCGGTGTCCAGCAGCGACGATCGGCAAAGCGACCCGCCGGGGAGGTGCTCGGCGTCGTCTGGCGCCGGGATGACCGCGATGAAGTAGCGGCCCGAGCCAACGACCGGCACTCGGTAGACGCCCTGGGCGTCGGTCACGGCGTGGAGGAACGTGCTGCCCTTGAGCGCAATCGTGTCCTCGAGCGGCTCGTCGTTCGTGTCCGCGCGGGCCAGCGCGATGTCCTTCTGCTCAATGGGGGCCGTCGGAATGGCCGTGCTAGGGACAAGGTACACCGTCGCGCCAACGACGGCCTTCTTGGTCGTGTCAGTCACGACACCGACGATCCCCGCTGGCTCGAGCGCGACGTACCCCGCGCCATCTTTGCCTGGGGTGCCGTCCTTGCCTGGGATGCCATCCTTGCCTGGGGTGCCGTCCTTGCCCGGGGTGCCGTCCTTGCCTGGAGCCCCGTCGTTGCCTGCGGCGCCGGTCGCGCCAGTCGCACCCGTCGCACCCGTCGCGCCGGTCGCTCCGGTGGGGCCCATGGGGCCCGTCGGCCCTGCTGCGCCGTCCTTTCCTGCAACGCCATCCGTGCCACTCGCGCCGGTCGGGCCCTGCGCTCCTGTGGCACCCGTGAGCCCCCGTGCGCCCGTGGGGCCGAGCGCGCCCGTGGGGCCCGTTGGCCCAGAGAGACCTTGAGGCCCGGTCGCGCCGTCCTCGCCGGCTCTTCCGGTGGGCCCCTGGGCCCCTTCACACCTCCAGGACATGACGCTCAAGAGCGCGACGAGCGCGAGTGACGAACGACCGATAGCCATGACCTACACCTCCAGGGCCGACCTTTGGGGCTGGCTTGCTCGCCATCTCCCGCTCTCGGCCCCCCGCCGGCGGAGGTGCATCGGTCATACCACGCGAACCAGGCCGGCAAGTGCGGTCCGACGAGTCGCTGCGAGACCGCCGTGTGCACTGCGGATGGAGTCGAATCGCCCGATGGGACGACTTGTCGCGGGGTGAACGGCCCGACGCGCCGCACAGACGCACCCGCGCCGTCGGCCGCGTGAATGGTGGATGCGATGCAATTCGCCACTTGACCGGCAATAACAGTCGTGATAATTTTGTGCCAGACGTTACGGAGGTCCTCGTGCACGATGTCGATACGGTGGTGATTGGAAGTGGCGCTGGCGGGCTCACCGCGGCGCTGGCGTTGGCGCGGGCGGGCGAGAAGGTCCTGGTGCTCGAGCAGCACGATCGGCCTGGAGGCTGGTGCCACAGCTTTCCGCTCGACAAGTACCACTTCAGCCCCGGTGTGCACTACCTGGGCGAGCTTGGCCCCGGCGGTCGCATGCGCGCAATCTACGAGGGACTCGGCGTCTCCAACGAGCTGGAGTTTCTGGAGCTCAACCCCGACGGCTTCGACCACGTGCACATCGGCGCCGAGCGCTTCGACATCCCCAAGGGCCGCGACCGGTTCATCGAGCGGCTCTGCGCCCGATTTCCCAGCGAGGTCGACGGCATTCGCGGCTACTTCGCGGCCGTTGAGCGCATGGTCGGAGACCTCGACACCCTCTTTGGCATGAAGGGGCTCGACCTGCTCACCATCCCGTTCAAGGCGCCGACCCTGGCACGGTTCGGTCTGCGCAGCATCGACACGATGCTCTCGCACTACGTCAGAGACCCACTGCTCAAGGCCATCCTCACGATTCAGGCCGGCGATCATGGGCTCGGTCCCAAGGACGCGCCGGCGGTCATCCACGCGGCGGTGCAGGCGCATTATTTCGACGGCGGCTGGTATCCCCGTGGCGGCGGGCAGGCGCTGCCGCGTGCGTTTCTGCGCGGGCTCAAGGCGCACGGCGGCGAGCTTCGGCTCGAGACGCCGGTCGATCGCATCCTGGTCGAGCGCGGCGCCGGGGGGCGTTCGCGCGCCATCGGCGTGCGGCTGCGCGACGGTACCGAGATTCGCGCCCGCCGTGTCGTCAGCAACGCCGATCCCGGCATCACCTGGGGCCGGCTCGTCCCCGAGGAGCACGTCTCCCCTGGCCTGCGCAAGCGGCTTGGCAAGACGCGCTGGTCGGTCTCGTCGCTCTCGCTGTTTCTCGCCGTGGACATGGACTGCCGCGCCGCGGGGCTCGACTCCGGCAACGTCTGGTGGTCGCGCTCACCCGACATCCAGGCGGGCTACGATCTGGCCAAGACGGCCAACTTCGACCTGACCCGTATCCCGGGGCAGTTCCTCACGACGACGACGCTGAAGGACCCCTCCAAGGGGGACGGCCGCGTCCACACGATGGAGTCGTTCGTGTTCGTCTCCTACGACGCCTTCGCCAAGTGGGCGCACACCCGCTACGGCGAGCGCCCGGCCGACTACGCCACGATGAAGGAGGAGGTCATGGACCACATGATCGCAAACCTCGACCGCATCGTGCCGGGGCTGGCCTCGCGCGTCGTGTTTCGCGATCTGGGGACGCCGCTGACCAACGTCCACTACTGCATGGCCACGCGCGGCAACCTGTATGGCACCGAGAAGAGCCGGTGGCAGGTCGGGCCGTTCGCCTATCGCATCGGCACCGAGATCGAGGGCCTGACCCAATGCGGCGCGAGCACGATCGCGCACGGCGTCTTCGGCGCCACGCTCTCGGGGCTCATTGCGGCCGCGCGCTTGCTCAAGTGTCGCTATCAGGAGCTGCTCACCGCGCGCGGTCGGCCGCTCGTGACGCTGCCCTGCGACGACGTGAGCTCGTGGCCGGAGGAGTACCGCGAGAAGATCGAGCGCCGTCACAGCGCCGCCAGTCCCGAGGCGCATGCCGAGCCAGCCAACCCCGAGGCGCATGCCGAGCTTGCCTGAGATCCACACGCTGCGAGATCTGCGCCGCTCGCAGATCGTCGCGGCGGCGCGGGCCATCGTCGCCGAGCGTGGCCTCGAGGCGCTCACCTTCGCCGAGCTCGAGGCACGCCTCGCGTTCACGCGCGGCGTGATCACGTATCACTTTAAGGACAAAGACGAGATCGTACTCGCCGTCCTCGAGAGCGCCGTCAGCGACTTCGACGCCGGCGCGCTGGCCGAGGTGCGCGCCCGAGACACGCTCCCCGACAAGGTCCGCGCCGCGATCGAGGGCCGCGTGCGCGGGCTTCTGGAGCGACCGGAGGCCATGCTCATCCTGGTCTCGTTCTGGGCGCGCGTCCGGTCGGATCCCAGCATCGCCGAGCCCAACGCGCGCTTGTTTCGCCAATGGCGAGCGCAGGCCGCGACGCTGGTACGGCTGGCGCAGGCGGAGGGGGTTGCCACCGGGCTCGATCCGGCGACCGGGGCGGCGCTGTTGGTCGGCCAGGTCGTCGGCATTGTCACGCAGGTGCTGTTTGATCCGACGGCGCTGTCGATCGACGCCCTTATCGATGAGGCGACAGCGACGACGCTTGCGCGCTGGGTGGGCTAGGGTGCCTACTGACACAGCCCCACGGCGTTGCAGGTACTGTTCGCGCCGCAGTCGGTGTCGGCCGCGCACGGCTTGCAGCTCGAGGCCGTGTCGTTGGTCGACGCGATGAGCGTGCCGCCGCCGAGCAGCGTGTACTGCGTCAGCGACGGGTTCCACGCGCACGTCCCGGTCCCCGCCGCGCAGTGCATCACGCCGTTTTGTCCGGTGACCACCCCCCACGCCTGCGCGACCTCGAGCGGATCGATGCCGCAGCTCTGATTCGTGCTCCAGCGCACCTCGAAGGGATAGAGCCCGCCCGCGTCGAACTTGACGCCGACCGTGTACTTCCAGCCCAAGTTGCTCCAGGACAACGTCGAGACGAGCTGCCCACCGATGCGCACCTCCACCGCGTCGTTGCCAATGACGGCCAGGTTCCAGATCAGCGCTTCGGGGATGTTCAGGAAGCCGCGCAGACGTCCGGCGACGTTGCCGGCGCCCGCGACCGGCAGGTCGGTCGCTCCGGGGAAGCTGCCCGACGACACGCAGCCGTTCGACGGGAACGTCGTGTAGTTGATGTTTGCTGTCGTCACCGTCGCCTTCGAGGTCGCGCCCGTGCCCGTGGACAGCAGCGACATGTAGGTCACCAGGTTGGCCGGCACGTGCGGATCGGGTCCCTGCGGGAACGTGCCGAACTGAGCACAGAGTCCCGTGTGCTTCGGCGCGCTCAGCGGTGGAGCGGCCGCGGTGCCCGCCGGGATCGTGATGAGCGGCGCGGTGCAGCCCTCGTCGACCTGGCCATTGCACGAGTTGTCCAGTCCGTCGCACACCTCCGCGACGCTCGCGTTGCGGTTTGCGGCGCCATCGGCGCAGTCCCCCTGGCACGCGGCCGGACCCGCGCTGTAGTGGTCGCCGTCGACGTCGGCGCCAGCGTCCTGGCACACGGCCGTATTCAGGCCGGTGCAGACGATCACGTCGTCCAGACACGTGTCGAGATCGCTCGGCCCCACGACATCACAGGCCGTCCCCGGCCCCTGGGCCAGCGCGCACACGCCGCCGCAGCCGTTGGTGCCCTCGTCGGTTTGACCATTGCAGTCGTCGTCGAGGCCGTTGCACTGCTCGAGCGCGCCCGGATGCACGCCCGGGAGCGTGTCGTCGCAGTCGCCGCCGCAGGTCGCCGCTCCCTGGCTGTAGCCGTCCGAGTCCGTGTCGAGGCCCGCGTTCGTGCACACGGTCGCGTTCAGTCCCGCGCAGATGACGTGATCGTCGGCGCAGCCGTCCAGGTCCATCGGTCCCTCGGCATCACAGGCGGTCCCGACGCCGAAGCCCTCGTCCGCTTGCTGATTGCAGTTCTGATCGGCGCCGTCGCAGAGCTCGCCCGTGTTGGGAGAGACGGCGGCGTTCAGCGGCGCGCAGTCGAGCCCATCGGGGGACCCGTCGCCGTCGTCGTCGGCGTCGCACGCGTTCCCCTGACCGTCGCCGTCCGTGTTCTCCTGGCTCGGATTGAACTGCAACAGGCAGTTGTCGTGAGAGTCGTCGACGCCGTCGCCGTCCACATCGGGCTCGCACGCATCGCCCTGGCCATCGGCGTCGAAGTCGTCCTGATCGGGATTGACCGTCAGCGGACAGTTGTCGGTCCCATCGAGCACCCCATCGCCGTCATCGTCGACATCGCACGCGTCCCCCGCGCTGTCGGCGTCCGTGTCGGTCTGCGCCGTATTCTTCTTCAGCGGGCAGTTGTCCGTGGCATCCAGAATGCCGTCCCCGTCCCGATCCGGGTCGCACGGGTCCCCAAACCCGTCCCCGTCGAGGTCCTCCTGCCCGGGGTTGGCCACGAGCGGACACGTGTCGGCCCCATCGAGCGCGCCGTCGCCGTCGTCGTCGGCATCGCACGCGTCGCCTTGGCCGTCACCGTCCGTGTTGAGCTGCGTCGCGTTCAGCAGCGCCGGGCAGTTGTCGACCCCATCGGCCACGCCGTCACCGTCATCGTCCGGATCGCACGCATCGCCCAAGCCGTCCTGGTCGAGGTCGGCTTGCCCCGGGTTGGCCACGAGCGGGCAGTTGTCGGCGCCGTCGAGGGACCCGTCCCCGTCGTCGTCGGCGCTGCACGCGTCTCCGACCCCGTCGCCGTTGCTGTCGACCTGGCTCGGATTGGGCACGAGCGGGCAGTTGTCGAGCAGCTCGGGAAAGCCATCGCCGTCGTCGTCGGTGTCACACGCGTCGCCGACCCCATCGCCGTTGGTGTCCGTCTGCTCCGGGTTGGCCAGCTTCGGGCAGGTGTCGGCGCCGTCCAAGACGCCGTCGCCGTCATCGTCGGCGTCGCACGCGTCGCCCTGCCCGTCGTGATCGAGGTCGTCCTGTGTCGGGTTGGGCACGCTCCCACAGTTGTCGAGGGCATCGCCGATGCCGTCGCCGTCGTTGTCCTGGTCGCACGGGTCGCCCTTGCCGTCGCCGTCGGCGTCCGTCTGCCCCGGGTTGGGCGCAAACGGGCAGTTGTCGGTGACGTCCACCACGGTGTCGTTGTCGTCATCCGGATCGCACGCATCGCCCTCGGCATCGCCGTCCGCGTTGGCCTGAGGCGGGTCGGGCACGAGGGGACAGACGTCGAGGCCGTCGACCGTCCCATCGCCGTCGTCGTCGAGGTCACACGCGTTCCCCTGGCCGTCCTTGTCGGTGTCGAGCTGATCCACGTTCGCGGTGGTCGCGCAGTTGTCCACGCCGTCGAGGAAGCCATCGCCGTCGTCATCGGGGTCGCACGCATCGCCGCTCAGGTTGCCGTTGGTGTCTGTCTGTGCCGCGTTCGGCACGAGCGGGCAGTTGTCGAGCCCGTCGGCCACGCCGTCGCCGTCGTCGTCGTCATCGCACGCGTCGCCTGCGCCGTCCTTGTCGGCATCGAGCTGGCCCACGTTCGCGACCTTGGTGCAGTTGTCGATGACGTCGCTGAGCCCGTCATCGTCGTCGTCGCCGTCGCACGTGTCGCCTTGGCCATCCAGATCAGTGTCCTCCTGCGGCGCGTTCGGGACCGCGGGGCAGTTGTCGAGCGTATCGGCGATGCCGTCCTGGTCCTGGTCGGAGTCGCACGCGTCGCCGAGGCCATCGCCGTCCGCGTCGCTCTGAGCCGGGTTCGGTGCCGATGGGCAGTTGTCCGTCGTGTCCGGGACCCCGTCGTTGTCGTCGTCCAGATCGCACGCGTCTCCCGCGCCGTCCCCATCGTTGTCGCCCTGGAGCGGATTGGGCAGGAGCGGGCAGCTGTCGAGCCCGTCCGGCACGCCGTCGCCGTCGTCGTCGAGGTCGCAGGCGTCGCCGAGGCCATCGCCGTCGGTGTCGAGCTGCCCCGGATTCGCCGCGTGGGGGCAGTTGTCGGCGCCGTCGAGCACGCCATCGCCGTCGTCGTCGCCGGAACACAGGTCTCCGACCCCGTCGCCGTTGGCGTCCGCCTGGTCCGGGTTGGCAAACAGCGGGCAGTTGTCCGCCGGGTCCAGGACGCCATCCGCGTCGTCGTCGGCGTCACAGACGTCACCCTTGCCGTCAGTGTCGGTGTCGGCCTGCCCCACGTTCGAGAGGACCGGGCAATTGTCGAGCGCGTCGTTGACGCCGTCGCCATCGGAGTCCGCGTCACACGGATCGCCCACGAGGTCGCCGTCGGCGTCAGCCTGGCCGGCGTTTGCCACGAGCGGGCAGTTGTCGACGCCATCGGCGACGCCGTCACCGTCGTCGTCGAGGTCCGTACAGTCCGCCAGTGCGTCCTGGTCGGTGTCCGTGAACCCTTCGTCGGTCTGTCCGTTGCAGCCGTCGTCCTTGCCGTTGCAGAGCTCGGCGATGGGCGTCTGCGCGTTGCAGAGCGTCAACGTGAGCACCCCCGTCACGCAGCCCCGGATCCCGGTGCAGGTCCCGTGCGCGTTGCTGGCGACGCACGCGGTCGTCGCGGACTGGCTCTGGAACTTGGCCGTACACGCGCAGACGCCGTCGGTCTTGCGGCACTGCCCGCTCTCACAGGTGTAGCCGTCGCCACAGTCGGCCGCGGTGGCGCACGGTGCGCCGCAGAAGTGCCCGTCGTTGCCGTCTGGGCCGTAGGGGAGGCAGCTCGACGCGAGCTTGCCGGTCAACGCGCCGCAGTCGGCGTCCGTCAGGCACGGCCGGCAGAGGTTCGCGTTCAACGGGACGCACACGTAGACCAGGTCCGCGCCGCCTTTCTGATGCTGCTGGCAGGACCAGCCCGCAGGGCAGTCCGTCAGGCACTCCCGCGTGCAGACGCCGCCGGCGCGCCCATCGACGCAGTACCCAGAGGCGCAGTCGGCGTTCTCGCTGCACGGCTCGTGACCGATGGGCGTGACACCGACGTCTGTGGGGCTCGTCTCGACGGACCCGTCCGGTAGTGGCGCTCCGACCTCACCGATGGCGTCGATCGTCTCGCCCACGCCGCTGTCGATGGCGCCGCTCGCGGTGTCGATGACGATGAGCGCGCCGGGGGCGTCGTCACCGTCGGAGCAGGAGAGGACGAGCGTTGCAAGCAGAAGCGCCGAGCGCGTCCAAGCGGAGGCTGTGGAGTTCATGCGGGGATGCTACGCCGCAGCGCGGCCCGACGCCATCCCGCAGTGCACGGCCTCAGAGCTCGACGACGCCCTCGACGTACTCGACGTGGTCCATGAACCCGAGATGCCGGTAGATGGCGTGGGCGCGCGCGTTGTCCTTCTGCACGTTGAGCGCGCAGAGCGTCACGTGCTGGAAGAGCTCGCCGAGCAGGCGCTGCGTGCAGCGGCGCGACAGGCCCTGAGAGCGGTAGTCCGGGTGCGTGACGACGTTACCGAGACATGCGATGTCATATGCGCGGCTCACGATGTGCGTCCCGGCCACGCTCACGAGGCGCCCGTTGCGTCGAATGCCGAAGTAGAATCCGCTCTCGAGCTGATAGGGCTCGAAGAACGCGTCTGGGTAGAAGGCGTAGAGCGCCATGAGGTCCGCCGTGTCCTGGTGGCCGACGGGGACGACCTCCTCGATGGCCTCGGCGGACTCCGGTGGCGCCCAGCGCTGCCGTTGCAGCGCCATGCGCACCATGGGACGGAAGTGCGTCGCCTTGGCGCGACGATCGACCACGGGGCGGTGTTCGGCCATGACGTGGGCGAAGAAGCGCTGCGGCAGGCTCTGGCCCATCGAGTCCAGGACGTCGTCCACGCCGTCCGCGGTGCCGACCGTGAGCAGGACCGGACTGCGCAAACCGGTGTACAGCAACACGGCGGCGTCCGGGCGACCTGCGGTGTCCTCGTGGGCCCACCACTCGCAAAAGTCGGCGTAGGTCGCGTCGAGATCCCCCAGTGGGTAGGCCGCGACGACACGGTCATGGGTCAGAAGCGGCACGAGCCCCGTGGGGTCCAGGACCTTCTTGCTTGAAATCATAGCGTTTTTTACCAAGCCTCCGCTGGCGCGGGCGGACTATAAGCGGGCCGTTGGCGCCCGGCAAGTGTCCTTCCGTGGAGGGTCGGAATCGTCACGTCCGTGTCAACCACGCAGGCCCCGTGTTACCGTTCTGGGGCATGTCCGCTGCGCGAGCCCGCCTCTGATGTTCGAACCCAAGCCTGCTTCTGCCTCGACTCTGTCTCCTGCGCAGTCAGCGTCTTCAGTGGACGTCGCGCACTTGCGCTCGCGGTTCGTGGGCCTCTGCGAGCGGCTCGGGACGACCGTGGACGCCGGAGCGGCCTTCGACGCCCTCGTGGTGCGCTACGACGAGCCGCAGCGGCGCGTGCACACGCTGGCTCGCGTTACCGAGCTGCTGGCGCGGTTGGACGAAGCGACGGACTGCGACGATCCGGATCTGGTCGAGGCCGCGCTGTTTTTCTGTGAGGCGGTCTTCGATCCCCGCCGGCAAGACAACGAGACCCGCAGCGCCTCGCTGGCTGTGCGCACCCTGGCCGGCCTCCCCCGCGAGCGCGCCCAACGGCTGCGCGCGCTGATTCACTTTACGCGCGATCCGCTGCCCACCGAGGACCGCGACCTCGCGCTCGTTCACGATGTCGTGCTCGCTGTCTTCGGTCTGGCGGACGCGGCATATGCTCAGTACGAGGCCCTCATGCGTGCCGAGTACGGCTGGATCGCCGAGGCGCCCTACCGCATGGGGCGCTCGCGGGTGCTCGCTGCCTACTTGGCACGCGAGCCGCTGTATCTGACCGCGCACTTCGCCGCGACCCTGGAGGCCCAGGCGCGCGCCAACCTGCACCGGACGCTGTCGAGCTACGGCCACGCCATCCGCATCGTCGCGACCGCCGCCGACGGAAGCTGACGCTAACGCTCAGTCCAGCCGTCGAATGCGAGCCGGCCACGGTCGCGTCCCACGGGGACGAGCTCCCAGGCGACGTCGCGCGGTGCGCTGCGCCACGCGCTCGTGTCGAGGACCGTCTCGTAGAGCGTGCCCCGCGAGTCCACCGCGGCGTGCAGCACCACCTCGCCGTCGATGAGCACGCGGAGCTCCGTGCGCGCGGTCGGCGGGCTCTCGTCGTCGTGGCCGAAGCGCACCCGCAAGCGGTCGGTCAAGGCCACCGCGGGAAAGACCACGCGTCGCGTGCGCATCGTGGGGTGGGCGTGTGCGGTCACGAGGTCCGGGAGCTCCACGCCGCCGAAGGCGTGCTTCTGGTTGGCGTTGCGGCCGAGCATGTCGCCGTCGTCGCGGCCGCCGGGACACTCCCAGGACCAGCGCATGTTGTTGAAGTAGTCGCAGCGCGTGCCGCCAAGATAGACGCGGGCCCCCTCCAGCCGCTCCGAGAAGCGGAAGGTGCGCCGAGACCAGAGCGCAGACAGGGCCGTGAGCGCAAGCGCGAGGCCCACGCCCCAGGCGAGCGCCTGTCGTGGAATGCGAAGGCCGCTTGCGCGATCGAGCGCGCGCGCCGCCCAGCCGACGAGGTGCGCGCCGGGCACGACGGCGAGGGTGAAGTACGGAAACAGGAAGCGGTCCTGGTAAAACTTGAACTTGGCAAAGAAGCCAACGAACACCGCGGCGGTGACGAGGACGCCCAGCGCGAGGCCCCGCTCGCGGCGATGTGCCAGCATGGGCAGCACGCCGAGCCAGCACAGAAAAGACAGCGCGTACGTCGTCGCCAGCGCGCGGTCGCTCTCGAAGACGATCTTCTTGAGGCCGTCCTTGAACGGCTCGGTGAACAGGTCGGTGTGGGACGCGACCGTCTTGAGGCCGTCCTTGACGACGAGCACGCGCTGGTAGGCCGTGACCCACGGCGAGCCGAACATGAACCAGTTGCACAGCCCGTACAGGACGATGGGGCCTGCCGCACCGATGATGAGGAGGCCGAGTCCGCGCGCGAAGCGACGCACGTCGCCCGCTTGCCACCACAGCACGCCCAGAAATGCGGGCGCCATGAGCACGCAGGTGATCTTGGTCCAGACGGCCACGCCCGCGAGCACGCCGGCGAGCCCCGCCTTGCCGTGCGCGAGCGCTAGCAGGCCGCCGAGGATCAACACCGTGTAGAAGCCGTCGTTCGAGAAGTTGTAGGCGTAGTCCGTGAAGGGGCCCGTCGCGCCAACGCCGAGTGCGGTGGCCGCGGCGGCGACGGGTGCGGCTCCAGTGGCGCGCGCCAGCAAGAAGGCCAGCGCGATCATGAGCACGACCGCGCCGACGTTGAAGACCAGCGAGCCGAAGACGCCCATCGTGGCATAGAAGGGCAGGGCGACGATGGGCATGACGTAGCCGTGCTTGGGCCACCACTCGCCGCGGCGGCCGAGCGAGACGTTCGAGAAGTCATCCGAGAGCGAGTGGCCTTCGAACCACGAACGAGGGTGGACGTGGCTCTGGTCGAGGGTGCCGTACCACGCGATCGACTTCTGCATGTTGAGGTAGAAGCCGCCATCGCCGATGAGCCACGTGTTTGGCGTATAGCGATGGATGACGCTCGGCAGGACCAACAGCAGCATCGCGAGACCGACGAGCCAGCCGAGGCGAGTGTGACGCGCAGGCACGTCGGTCACTGGGTCGGGCCGCTCACGGCAACACGCGCCGTGCAGCCCGCCTTGCCATAGGCCGGCACGGTCAGCCCCCTCACCGCTTGGGTCCAGCAGCCCGGCGGGACGCGAACTCCGCGCGCGGTCGCGGTGAGCGCCATGGGCTCCGAGGTCCCGGACTGCGACTGACAGGCGACCAGGGCTGGACCGCGGCTCAGAAGGACCTGGACGAGCGGACCCGGCTCGCAGCGGGCGTCGCTCGCAGCGGCCGTGAGCGCTGTGACGTGGACACGGAGTCGAGTCTTGTCGTCACCGGCCCACCAGGCCAGCAGCGCGCGGTCGGAGTCCGTCGGGAAGGCCAGCGGATCCACGAGCGCGGCGCCGGGGGCGAAGGCCTCGGGGGCGCGGGACTGGGCCTCGGCCATCCAGCGCCGCGCGTCGACCGGGTCGCCGTCGAGGAAGGCGCCCAAGGCGAGCGCGTAGGGGACATTCGCCAGCGTGCGCGGGGCATCGGTGCTCAGCTGCTCGAGCGAGGCACGGGCCGAGGCCCGCTGCGCCGTGAAGAGGCGCGCCGTGAGCGCCAGGAGCCGGAGCCGCAGGTTGCCCGAGGCGAGCGCCAGCGCGGCGTCGGCGTGGGTCACGGCGTCGGCGAAGCGCGCTTGCCGCAGATCCAGGAACGCGAGGAGCCCAAGCGCTTGCGGTGAGCGCGTGAGCGGCGCCAGGTCCTTGCGGGCGCGCTCGAGCTCGTCGAGCTGCACACGTGCGACGGCGAGCTCGAGGCGCGGCATCTCGTCGTCTGCCTTGGCGCTCGCGACCGCGCGCTCGAGGTGCGTCACGCCCTCCTTGGCGCGCCCGGTCTCACACAACAGCTTGCCCAGGTTGAGCCGCGCCGACGCGTGCTCGGGTCGTGCGGCGAGGACTGTCCGGAACGCCCGCTCGGCGCGCTCGAGAGCGCCTCCGGCGAGCGCGGAGACGCCCAGGTTGTAGTGCAGCTCCAGGTCGGCAGGAAAGCGCCGCGCCGCCTCCTCGAAGCGCGCGATGGCGGTGGCGTAGTCGCCTTGGCGGTGCGCCTCGACGGCGGCACGGACGAGCGCGTCACGGTCGTCGTCGGCGGCGATGAGGAGCAACACGGCGGTGGCTGCGAGGGCGGTCACGGCAAAAACAGTGGCCACGGATCCCCGTGGCCGTCAAGCCGCTGGGTCGCCGCTTCCTGGGACTGGGCCCGTTGTCGTCAGATCGCAACCGCTGTACGTTCGCGTCGAGGCAGAGCCTGGAAATGTGGAAGAGAACCGCGCTGTGACTGAGCTCCTGACCATCGACGCGTCGTCGGCGCGGTGCATGCTGAGTGACGGCGCGGTGTTGACGGTGTGTCATGAGGGCTCACGGACCGCGCCACGACGGCAATGGGGACCTGGGGGACAGAGGCACGATGGCGAAGCACAGCGATAGGCAAGAACGCACCGGCAGCCTCGGCTTCGAGGACAAGCTCTGGGCCGCCGCCGACCTCCTCCGCAACAACATGGACCCGGCCGAGTACAAGCACGTCGTCCTCGGCCTGTTGTTCCTCAAGTACATCGAGGACGCCTTCGAGGAACGCCGCGAGGGCATCAGGGCGGCGGTGTCCAACCCGAAGAGCCCCGACTACACTGCCGACGCCAACAAGCGCCAGACCGAGCTTGCCGCCCTCTTGGAAGAGCGGGACGAGTACCTTGCCGAGAACGTCTTCTGGGTGCCCGAACCGGCCCGATGGTCCCACATCCGGGAGCAGGCCAAGCTCCCCACCATCGGGAAGGACCTGGACGACGCGATGGATGCCATCGAGAAGGAGAACCCCACGCTGAAGGGGGTCCTGCCCAAGGTCTATGCCCTGCCAAACCTCGACAAGCACGGCTTGGGCAAGCTCATCGACCTCGTGAGCGGCATCGGGCTCGGCACCCAGGAGCACCGGGACAAGGACACGCTCGGTCGGGTCTACGAGTACTTCCTGTCGAGGTTCGCGAGCCAGGAAGGCCGAGGTGGCGGCGAGTTCTACACCCCGACCAGCGTGGTGCGCCTCCTGGTCGAGATGCTGGAGCCCTACACGGGCCGGGTCTACGACCCCTGCTGCGGGGCCGGCGCCA
>SXGT01039666.1_pt1 | contig 19291 bp, 14 predicted proteins | sample 3176221 | NCBI WGS metagenome assembly SXGT01 (sample SAMN11356862, study PRJNA531348) | freshwater metagenome | isolation source: freshwater sample F1-120 | place: China: Fuxian Lake, Yuxi | collected 2017-12-25
CGACGCGAGGCTCGCCGCTGAAACCAAGGACGCCGCGGAGGCCAGGCTCGCCGCCGACGCGAAGCACGCCGCGGAGGCCAGGGCTGCCGCTGACGCAAAGGCCGCCGCCGACGCCAGGGCCGCCGCTGCCAGAGCAGGCGAAGGGCAAGCGCCGGGCGGCGGGGCGGACGCGAGCGTGCGGCCAGCACCTGACAAGCCATTGAAACGCGATGATTTCCGACTCGACTGAGCGGGCACGTCCCGAGGTGAAGATGCGCCGCACGCTGGCATGGCTCTTGGTCGCGCTCTTTCTGACCCAGCCGGCGCTCGCCGCCACCGGCGCGCTCACGCTAGAGCAGGCGGATCAGCGAGCCAAAGCCCTCGAGGTATTTAAGAAAGGCAGGACGGCCTACAAGGCCGGCGACTACGGCGCGGCGCTCGAGTTTTTTCGCCAGGCGCAGTCGATCTACTCACACGAGGCGCTGATCATCCTCGCGCTCGCCAAGACGCTCGACCGCGCGGGAGATCTGGAGCGCGCCCACCAGTACTATAAGTTGTTCCTGGTCGAGGCGCCGCCGGAGGATCCGGATCGCGCCGCCACGCTGGAGCGCATCGCTGCCATCGACAAGGAGCTGGCCGCCCGCCCCGGGACCATGCTGCTCGGCAACCTGCCCTCGACGGCAGAGGTCCGGATCGACGGCAAGGTGGCTGGGGTGGACCACCGCGGCGGCATCAATCTGCCAGCCGGCAGCTACAAAGTCTCGGTGCGCGCGCCAGACCGAGTGCCGTTTCAGCGGCAGGTCTTGATCACCTCGGGCCGCGAGACGCGCCTCGACGTGGTGCTCTTGGAGCCGGTCGAGTGGTCCAAGCTTCGCCGCGATCATACCTGGACCTGGGTGGGCGCCGGGCTGAGCGCGGCCTCCTTGGCGGCGACAGCGGTCCTAGCGGTGCGTGGCGCCTCGATGCGTAGCGATTTCAGCACGCTCTTCGACTCGGCGGGCCACGCGACCGCCACTGGGCGTAAGCGATTTGACTGCCCAGCCACAGCGACCAGCGACGACGATTGCCCAGCCCTCATCGCCGAGGGAGAGCGCCTGCGCGACGGGATCGTCAGCAACGACCGTCTGTCCTACGGCTTCGCAATCGCGGGCGGGGTGTTCGCGGTCGGCACGGTCGTGGCGTGGTTCGCGGCGCCGCCGGTAAGCGACCAGGGCGCCGAGCAGGCCTTTCGGTTGGCACCTTGGAGCGATGGCGCGTCCCACGGAGCCGCGCTTCACCTGCGATTTTGAGGCGCTGTGGCGGGGGCCTGGGGCTTGGTCGGTCCCGCCACAGGCCGCGCCCGCAGCACCAACGTCATCAAGGCCTGCCGGACGGCCTCGTCGCGTTCGGTCGCCAAGGCCCGCCGTGCCTGCACGCCCGCTGAGGCGGGGTCGGCCACCAGGCCAAGCGCCCGCGCCGCGGCCAAGCGCGTCTCGCGCTCCTTGTGACGCAGGCCCGCCGTCAGCACCGGGAGTGCCGCCGCGGGCTGCCGGCGGCCGAGCCCGGCGCCAAGGGCCATCAGCGCCGTCGCCCGTAGGCGGCTGTCTTTCGATCGAGCGATGGCGCGCAGCCGGTCATCGGCGCCGACGGTGCCAAGGCGCGACAGCAAGGCGACTGCGCGCACCCTAGCGAACCGATGCTCAGCAGGGTCCGCAGCGACCCCCGCTAGGTCGGCCTCGACATCGTGGCTGGTTCTGCGGAGCTGGTCTGCGGTCGGCGAAGAGTCGGTGGCGTGGAGCCAAGCCCGCAGCGCGCGAGGGACCTCTGCCGCAACGGCAGGCCGCCCGGCGAGGTTCGCGAGGGAGAGGAGCAGCACGGCGGCGCGCCCGCTCGGGAGGTGTCGGCGCTGTCGGGGGCCTCGGCTCATGGGCGCCTCATCGGGCGCAGCATTGGGCTGCGCCGCAGCACTTGGGATTGCTCGTGGCTGAGCGCGATCGACTGCGCGCTGACGCTCCAGTGCATCAGGTTGTCGCCCGCTGGCTGGGGGGTGTCTGGGAGAGGATCGGCGATGGCGTCGCCGTCGCCATCGGGCGCCTCGGTGGTGTGGAAGAGCCCGAGGTAGTGGCCGATTTCGTGAGCGATGGCTCGACCGAGGCGGACGGGGTCGTCGCGCTCGCCGGCGATGGCGATACCGGCGCGTGAGGTGCCCGCGGCGTCAGGTTCGCCGGGAATGCCGCCTGCGACCCCGAGCATCAAGTCGAGGCCTGGCGGGCCGCCGCCGCCGCTGGTGGCATAGATCGAGTCGACGAAGAATACGTTGACGCCCGCAGGCAGCCCCTCGCCAGCACGAAACAGCGCCGCCAAGTCGCCGTCGCTGCCCTCGCGCGTCACGATGAAGCCGAGCTTGCCGTCGACCTCGTAATGCCGCACTGGGTTGAGGACGATGCCGGCGACCGCAAGGCGCTTCCGCGCCTCCGCCAGGGCCGCCTGGAAGTCAGCGTCGGACGCGGCGGCGTCGCGCGTCAGGCCGTGGGCGCCGGTGTAGATGAGGTTGACTGCCAGATCGTTGCCGAGATGCAGCGGGCCGTAGCGCAAGTGCAAGCCCACCGCGACCTTGGCGACGACGGGCGAGACGCCTGACTTGATGCGGCGAAATGCGAACAGGCGCAGCCGCTGCGGTCCAGCCTCCAGCGCAACCAGCGGCGTGTTCGGGAAGAGAAACGCGGCGCGTTCGGGCTGAGCGAGCACGCGGTTGGCGCAGGGCCCGAGGCAGACCCCTGGGTCGGCGCTGATGCCGATCCACGCTGGCGGCACCAACGCGACGGCGCTGCCGCGCTCAAGAGCCGCGATCTGCAGCTCGACGTCGGGCGGGCCCTTGAGGGTGAGCGTCAGCGCGGTGACGCCAGCTGGCAGATCGAAGTCGATGGTGCCGCTCTTGCCGTCTTGGCCGGTGGTGAACGTCCCGAGGTCCCGCGCCTCGACGGTGCCTGGGCCGGCGGTGGCGTCGGCTGCGTCGGTGTGCGCGCTGTCGTTGGCGACCGTCCCATCATCGCCGCCTGCGCCTGTACCGTCGCCGACAGCGTCGTTGGTCGAGTCGGCAAGTTCGCCGCAAGCAGCGATAGCGGTCAGGGTCAGGGCGATCGCCCAGGCAGCCGTTCGTGCCGCGGCGGGTGGCGCCACCGCGTGGACGGGCCGCGCCGACACAGCAGCTGTCCTGGCGTCGCTGAGCATCTGGGCCACCCCTTGGTCGCGCGGCCTGCGGACCGGACCAGCCCGAGTTTGCCGGCTGCGGCGCGGTGTGGCCAGCGGCTGGCCTGAGGGTGCCCGCGCTGGCGCCGCGGCCGGGACGTCGCCGCGCGCCTGTCGCCAGCGAGTCGCGGGGGCGCGTCTTCGCCGACGTTGACGCGGCCCAACGTCACACGGCGCCCTCCACGGGGCTACCAGCGGCAGGTGCGCGGGCGGTAGGCGCTCGGCTGGCCGGTTCGCGGTCGCCGGCTGGGCGGACCGCAGAGTCGACGCGGATGCGACGCGGGGCAAGCGGTCGGCCGGTGGGCGGTCGGTGGGCGGTCGGTGAGGCGGCTGCTGCGGCGGCGCGCCAGTGCGCCGGCCTGCCAGGGCCGCGCGGTGCGGAATAGGCGGGGCGGGGCCTGCGTTGTGGGTGGGAGTCTGGGGCACGGTGCCGCAGACGGTCCCCCAAGTCGGCGGCAGGTCGGGCGCGCTCTGGCTCCCCTCCCTCCCTTCCACCCGCAGCGTACCCGGCCTGCCGCCGCCTTCCCCCTAGACTCCCGCCGTCTGCACCACAAGCCCGGTCAGCTGCGCCGGCTCAGGCGCCGCCGGATCCCACGTGCTCCGGAGGCCGCTCTGCGTGCAGGGGGGCCACAGCGCTTGCTGTACATCGCGAAAAGCGGTACCTGCCGAGCGATGCTCAGAGCCCTACGCCGCTGCCTGGACCGATCGACCGCAGCGGTCGGCACGTCGACGGTGGGCCGTGCGCCTCGTGCAGACGCCGACCTCGCGTTCGCCCACAACGAGGGGCGCACGAGAGATCAAAGCCGACTGGCGGTCGCTCTGGTCACCATGGCGGGCGCGCTCCTCTTGGCTCCAGCAGCGCAGGGGCTAGACTACGATCGCAACGACGTGCTGGGCCGTGAGCTCGGGTTTTTTGCAGGCTCACTGCCGATTGACGGCCGCCCTCTCGGCCTCGCGGTGCGCGGTGTTGCGCGGCGACACACCCGCTTCTTGACGCTGGGCACCGAGGTCCTCATCGGCGCCACCTCGGCGCCACGTCCGCTGATTGGGGTCATGGCGCTGCTCGGCGCCGAGACCAGCGATAACGCTTGGGACCGACTGCGCGGGTACGGCGAGTTCGGGTTCGGCCTGATGTGGGCCAACAACGAGCTGTTCGACCTGCTCAGCTTCCATGTGGAGGGTGGCACCCGCATCTTGATCCAAGACGCCGCGCGACCTCACCTCTCGCTGACCTTGGGCATGCGGCTGAGCACCGACTTCTCTGGCGTCGGCTTCGCGTTTCTGACGGGCATGTCATGGGCGTTCGACTAGCAGAGGCGCCGGTCGCGGCGGCGATGGGCGTGGCGAACGTGGCGCACGCGCCGTCGACAGTAGAAGTCGCCGGCAGCGAGCCAGCGAGCGCCTCGATCAACGCGCCAATCGCTGCGGCGGTGCGGACCCGCAGGGTGCTCGTGGTGGTCGGCGCCGGCGGTGTGGGCAAGACCACGCTCTCGGCCGCGCTGGGACTTGCCGCCGCGGTCGAGGGCAGGCGCGCGCTGGTGCTGACGGTGGACCCGGCGAGGCGGCTGGCGAACGCGCTTGGACTCAAGGCGTTTGACCAGCACACGCAGGTGATCCCGAAAGAGGCCCTGCGTGCGGCTGGGATCGACGCGCAGGTCGGCGTCGAGGTGGCGATGCTCGACATCCAGTCGACGTTCGACCGCGTCGTGACGCGCCACGTCGCCAACCCAGCGGCGGCGCGGGCGATCATGGACAACCCCTTCTACCGCACGGCGTCCACGGCCCTCGCCGGCTCCCAGGAGTACATGGCGATCGAGCGGCTGGCCGAGGTCGTCGCCAGCGGCGATCACGACCTGATCGTGCTCGACACGCCGCCCTCAGCCCACGCGCTAGACTTTCTCGAGGCGCCGCAGCGTCTCATCGATCTCTTCGAGAACCGTGCGTTTCGCGCGTTGTTGCGGCCCTTTGCCGGCAAGGGCGCGAGCTCGGGCATGTTCGCGCGCGGCTCGCTGGTGATGCGCGGCGTCGGTCGGTTCACCAGCGCTGAGTCCTTTCACGATCTGCTCGGGTTCTTCGGGGCGCTGTCGAGCGGATTCGACTCGTGGGTGGCGCGCGGGCGCGAGGTGTTGGCGCTCTTGCGGAGCGACGGGACGTCCTTTTTGGTCGTCTCTGGCACCGACGACGCCTCCCGCGATGAGGCGCAGTTCCTGCTCGATCGCCTGCGACAGGACGGGCTGGCCGTCGAGGCGTGGCTCGTCAACCGTGTCGCGATCGCCCACGTCGGCGTGCTGGGCGAGGCGGGGTCGCTGGCCGACCACATCCGCGCCGCGCTGCAGGGCGACCCAGCGTCGGCGGCGGAGACCTTGGCCCCGCCTGCCGCGCCCGACGAGGCTGCTGTGGTCCCTGTCAACCTGGAGCGTCGGGCAGGGCGATTGGCCCGCGCAGCGCTCGCCATGGCCAGAGTGGCCGACCGTGATCGGACATTGCTCGCGGCGCTGACGCAGCGGCGTTCGAGCGAGCTGCCAATCATCGCCATTACGAGGCGCGAGGTTGAGCCGGCCGACCTGGGTGAGCTCGGCCAGTTGGCGGCGGAACTGACGGCGACGACCGCCCTGTCGACAGCCGAGGTCCAGCGCTGAGCCCGCGAATCCAAAGCTGGCTGGGCTGGCTCGGGTTGGTAGCGCTGACCTGGCCCTTTGCCCTGCCCTTGCTGCGCGAGGGCGTCTACGTCGGCAACGGGACCGACCTATACAGCTACCAACTGCCGATGCGGCGGCTCGTGGTCGCCACGCTGGAGCGGGGTGAGTGGCCGCTGTGGAATCCGTGGATGCTGACCGGCGTGCCCTTGCTCGGCGCCTGGCAGCTCGGCCTGCTCTACCCACCGGTGTGGCCGACACATGCCCTGGGCGCCGTCGTCGGCCTGGACGCTGGGTTGGCGCTCGACCTCGACCGGGCGCTGCACGGCGCCTGGCTGGCCTTGGGCGGACTGGCCCTGGGCAACGCCCTGCGACCTGGGCGGCTGCTCGTCCCTAGCGCACCTGGGCTCGCCGTCGCCGCGCTGCTGGTGGGGAGCGGCGTGACCTGGGGCCATATCTACGCCGGCCACGTCAGTTTTCTCGCCGTGTGGTCATGGCTGCCGTGGTGCTGGGCGCTGAGCCTGCGCGCGGTCGAGCGTGGCCCGCGGCCCTGGCTTCCCACGGCCATGGTCGCCTGGGCGATGGCGCTGCTGGCGGGCCATCCTCAGCTGGTGCTCTTTGGCGGCGTCGGCCTTGGGCTGGCGACCCTTGCTCTCACAATGCGCGATCGGCCCGCTGCGAGCGTTCCTGGTGGCGAAGCGCTGGCGGGTCGGGCCCGTTGGTTCGGGCACGCTGTCGTTCGTGGCGTGGCCATCGCAGCGGGCGCTGGGGCGCTGGCTGCGGCGCAGCTGTTGCCAACGGCGACGCTGGTCGGCGAACTGAACCGCTCCCTCGACAGCGAGCAGGCGCTTGGGCTGGCTTTCTCCCCGCCCGTGGCGGCGCTGCTCACCCTGCTCGACCCGTTCGCCTATGGCCTTCCAGAGGCGAAGCAGGCGGGCTTCTCGTGGCACGAGGCGGTGGGTGCGGTGTCACCGGCGCTGCTCGCCCTGGCGCTCATCGGCTGGCGTCGCGCCTGGTTGGCGGGCTGCCTGCTCGCTGCGGCGGGGCTGATGGCACTGGTACCTGGCAGCAGCCTGCCGGTCTTGCCGGGCCTCATTGAGCTGCTGCCGCCGCTCGGCGCTTTCCGCGTACCGTCGCGGTGGTGGGTGGCAGTGACGCTCCTGTTGGCCATCGCGCTCGCCGCGGTCGTCGGAGGGCTGGTCGATCGCGAAGCGGAGGCAACAACGCCGCGAGTGCCAAGGCGGGACGGCGATGCGGCGCACGTTGGCGCGTCGCGCCCTTCGTCGTGGCTGCGTTGGGGGTGGCTCGGCCCAGCCGCGCTGGCCGCCTTGGCGGTCGGACTCGCGGCGGCGCTGGAGGCCCGCCCGTCGTGGTTCGTCGCGGCGCTCGCCGGGCAGCTCGACGAGGACGCCATCGGCGCGGTCGTTCAGGGCGCTGCCCGCCGCCTCGCCCTGGTAGCGCTCTTTAGCGCGGGGATCGCGATCGCCGCCGGCGCTCCGCGGGCGAGGCGCGCCGTCGTTGTGCTGGCGCTGTGCCTTGCGACCGTCGACGGTTGGCGGCTGGCGCTCGCGGTGCAGCCCGCAGATCGCATGTGGCCGCCCGGCAAAGTGGACTGGCCTCCCGGCCTGGTCGAGCCTCTGCGCCTGGGCAGCCGCGCCGAAGCGGGCGTCGACGCCGGCCGGGTCATCACGGCGCCGCAGCTGCGCCAAGCCAACTGGGGCGGCGCCCATGGGGTGGCGCTGGTGGGTGGCTATGAGACGGCGCTGCCGCTGTGGACGAACCGCTACTTCAACAGCAGCAACGGCCGCCCGCAGGAGCGATACCTCGTCAACTTGCAGCTGAGGCGCGCCTCGCCGTGGCTCGATCGCGCCGGCGCGCGCCTCCTGCTGCGGCGCGCCGAGGATCGCGCCACCGCTGAGGGTTTCGCAGGGTGGCGCACGGTGGCGTCTGCGGCCGGCTTCGCGCTGCAGGGCAACGACAGCGCGATGCCCCGGCTCAGCGTCGCGGCCAAGGTCGAGGTCGAGCCCGACCGTGGCCGCGCGGTGGAGCGGCTGGGGACGTTGCCGCCATCGGTCACGCTCGTCGATCGGCCGCTCGCCGGCGCAGGTCATGACTTCATGGGTGTCGAGCGGCGACAGGGATCTGGCGAGGCCCTGCGGCTCACGGGCCAGGGCAACGCATGGCTGGAGGCGGAGGTCAGGCTCGCCACGCCCGGAGTCCTGATCTTGCGTGACGCGATGTTTCCAGGCTGGACGGCCGAGATCGACGACGCACCGACGGAGATCGCCGTCGCTGATGGCCTCTTTCGCGCCATCGCGGTGCCGGCGGGGGTCCACAAGGTGCGCTTTCACTACGATCCACCCGGCTGGACGCTCGGCCTCGCGATCGCCCTTGCCGCCTGGCTCGCCGTCGCCCTTTGGCTGTGGAAGTGGAGAGTGCGCGAGCCCTGAGAGGCCGTCACCCCGTCGGGACGCAACAGCGCTCGAACGTGACCGTCGCCAGCGACCCAGAGCGGGATGCCCGCCGCTCGGTAGCGCGCCTCGACGTCTGGGTCAGGAAAGGGCAGCGCGCCGAAACGCCGCGCTCCGGCGAGGGCGAGGCGGGGTTGCAGGCGGGCGATCAGCGCGGCAGAGCTTGAGGTTCGGCTGCCATGGTGCGGCACCTTGAGCACGTCGACGCCGTCAGGCAGCAGGCCCTCTGCCAGCATCGCGGCTTCGGCGGGACCTTCTACGTCGCCGGTGAGCAACAGCCGGACGTCGCCGACCGTGAGCAACAGCACCAGCGAGTTGTCGTTGGCGCCGAGGTTCGGATCGGCCGGCGCGCGCGCAACGCTCGGCCAGAGCACCTGCAGCGTGGCAGCGGCCCAGGTAAAGCGCCGTGGTGCCACGCGATCAAAGACCAGCGTCGGCGTACGACGCGCCTGCAGCAGCGCCCGCAAGGCCTTGTGCTCGGCACCGGCTGCGCCCTGACCGTTGCTCCAGAAGGCACCAACCGGCAACGCACGCGCTACCGCCAGCAGGCCGTTCTGGTGATCGGGGTGCGGGTGGCTCAGCACCATGAGGTCGATGCGGCGTACATCGAGCGCGTGCAGCGCCGGCACCAGCATTCGACGCCCGACCCGACCGTCGTCGCCGACCTCGCCGCCACCATCAATGAGCATCGTCGAGCCGTCGTCGAAGCGCAGCAGCAGGGCGTCGCCGTGCGCGACATCGAAGAAGTAGAGCTCGACGCAGCCCGCACGCGCGCGTGGCGGCGAAAGGCAGGGCGCGGCGAGCAACGCAAGCGTGGCGAGGGCGCCGACGACGCGCATTCGGCCCCGCCGCGAAGCGCCGCCTGGCGGCCAAGTGAGGAGCGCGAGCGCCGGCGTCCAGAGCAGGCCACAGGGCCACACCCGCGCCGGCGGCGGTCGCCACCAGGGCCACATCTCGTAGGGCCACGCGGCGGCTTGGTGCAGCGGCCAGAGCCCCACGTCGAGCGCGACCCCGAGCGCATGCAGCGCGCCGTCTGTGACCTGGCCCGCCGGCAGGGCCGCGCCGAGGGTCGCCACCAGGGACAATGGCTGCAGCCAGACTGAGATCCAGGGCACGATCAGGAGGTTGGCGATAGGTGCAGCCAACGGCAGGGCGCCGAACGCCGGCACCGCCAGCGCCGCCGTCGTGGCGAATGCGCCAATGGACGCGCCGAAGAGCGCGACGACCGCGCGTCGGAGTGGATCGGGCGGCCGCCACCACGCCGCGGCGCGGGCGGCACCGGCGATCGCCCCGAGGACCCCCAGCACCGAGAGCCCGAGCCCCAGGTCGTCGAGACTGTGCGGATCGAAGACGAGCAAGACGAGGACTGCGCCACCGAGCGACTCGGCGAGCGAGCTCGGCGCGAGCAGGGCGCGAAAACCAAGCGCGATCGAAGCCATCGCCGCCGACCGCGCCGCGCTGGCGGGCATGCCAGCCAGCGCCGCATAGCCAAAAGCGAGGGCGGTCGTCGCTGGCCACAGCCAGAGGGCGCGGGGCGCCAGCCGCCAGAGGGCCGGGCAGAGGCGGTCGAGGGTCTTGCCGAGCAGCCAGAGCCCGACCGCGAGCACGGCAGCGACGTGGGTGCCGGAGACGGCGAGGACGTGCGAGGTGCCGGTGGCGAGGAAGAGGTCTGAGATCGCCTGCCCGACGCGGCTGCGATCGCCAAGGCCGAGCCCGCATGCCATCGCCGCGGCGTCAGCGCCCATCGTGGCATGCAGACGCCGCCGCAGGTGAAGGCGAACCTGGTCGAGGCTGGCGCGTAAGTCGGTGGGGGCTTGCCGCTCGACCAGCATCGCCGCAGCGTCGGCGGCGACGACGCGGCCGCTGGCGCCGCGCCGGACAAAGAGCTGACGCAAGCCCTCGAAGCCTGGGTTTGCCGGAGCCGCCAGCGGCTGCACGAAGCCCTGGACCCTCACAAGGCTGCCCTGCGGCGGCGGCGGACCGTCCCAACGAAGGTCCAGCTGAAGCAGGCCATCCCGCCGGGCGCAGGTGCCCTTTTGCCCCTGCAAGCCACAGGACTGCAGCCAATGTGCGTCGACCGCCACCCCGAGCGCCGTCAGCCGCGCCCCTGAGGCGATCTGCAGGCGCTGCAGCGGCGCCAGCGCGCGCGGCCGCGGCAAGTCTGCATCGGGGACACCGGCGGGCGTTAGGGAGACGGGCCGCATCGCCAGCGACGCCAGGAGCGCGACGGCGACGAGGGCGGGGCCGAGCAAAGTCGGCCCTGCCCGCCACAAGAGGGTCGCCGCTACCAGAGAGACGACGGCCGCGAGCGCCGCCATCATCGGCTCGGCCTCTAGCGACGCCAGGGCCACATGGGCGGCCAGCGCGCAGAGAGCGAGCGGCGCCCATCGCTTGCCGCGCAGCGCTGTGGCGAGGTCATCAGCGACCTTGGCGTTGCGACGACGAGGACTGTCGGGACCGTCTGCCATGAGCGCCCCCAATGCGGGCGCCGGCCGCCCTGCACAGAGGTCGCAAGCCAGCGCGATCGGGATCGCGAAAGCGCAAACGGGGAGCCTCACCGCCCAGTGGCGCAGGAGAGATCGGGCTGCAGGGGCGGTGCGACGCTGATCGCGAACCCTGATGACGCGCGGCGCCGATGGCGGCGCAGCATGCCCTGCGGCGGTCGCGTCCGCGCTAGCGCAGGTGCCCCAAGGGCGGGCTCGGCGCTCGCCACGAGGCCGCTCGCGCAGAGACCCCGTGGGCGCCGAACTGGCCGCGACGTTGGCAGGAAAAAGTTGGAGCAGTCACACTTTTCTGGCCAGGAACGCCGTGCCTCCCGCAAAGCAGCGGCCGCGAGGCTAGGCCGACCCACCAGGGCGACGTCGCTAGAAGCGGTACTGGGCCTCTAGGCGTAGATTGCGCTCCTGATTTGCCGGCAGGCCCGCCTTGGTGTTCGCCACTGTGCGGTCGACGTAGACGAGACTCAGCAGGCCGATGTTGCGCACGAGATAGAAGTGGGCCGCCGCACGCCACTGCCGCTCGGCGAGCTGACGCAGCAGGTCGGTCTCGAGCTTGGCCGGCGGGTTTTTCATCTCGCCGGGCAGGTACTCGCCGAAGTCGGCTGCGAGCAGCAGGGTCCGCGGGATCGCGAGGAAGCCGACCTGCACGACGTACGCGGTCTGAAACGAGTCGAACTCGAACTCTTGCTTGCTGTAGTTCTCGGCCATGATGACCAGGCGCCCGGAGCGGAATGTGCCGCCAGCGTTGACGCCGACGAAGCGCTCCTGGGCGCGCTGGTCGTACTTGACGCCCACGGCCAAGCCGAGGGTGGTCGGCACCGTGGTGTAGAGGAAGGGCGTGTCGAAGCGCGACAGCGTGCCGATGATGTTGACGACCGCCTGGGCGCCGCCAGCGTAGGTGTAGTTGGTGTTGTCGTAGGTGAAGTAGCGGCCACCGACGTTGCCCGATGAGCGGCCAGCGCCGCCGGCGACAAACGCGCGCCAGCCGATTTTGCCATCAAATGCAGCGCCGCCGAGCTCGACAGAAGCGCCGTTGCCCTGCTCGAAGGCCGAATAAACGTAGTAGGCCGGGTCGAGCAGCAGCTGCTTGGCGACCGACGTGATCAGCGCCGCCGAGAGCCCACCGCCGCCCGAGTTGATGTTCAGGTAGGTGCCATGCTTGCCCAGCGGCATCTGAAACATAGCGAAGGTCAAACGGGGTGTCCGCTCGGCCCGCAAGCTGAGCAGGTAGAAGGAGTCCTGAATCAGGGGCATTGGCCCGAAGCTCCGCAGCTGGATGCGCGAGAACTCCGTGTCCATCTTGTCGTCGCCGAGCTTGTAGCTCTTGAGGTGGTAGGCCTGCGAGATACCGGCGACCACCGAGAAGCGCATTCCAGGATTGCCACGGCAGACCGTGACGCTGGGGTCGAAGCGGCAACCGAAGTCTGCACAGTCGACCTTGCCGTCGCCGTCGTTGTCGATTCCGTCCGAGCAGACCTCGTCGTTGCGCTCGCCGTCTTTGTCTCCGCCTTTGCCGATCAGGTCCTCGACCGACTGCCCGTTGCCCAGGTCAGGCAGCTCTTCATCTGCGCCGGCCGAGCCCTTGGCGCCGTTGCCTTCGTGCGGTCCCTTCCAGCTGCCGCGGCAGACTTGAATGCCGGTGGCCTCGCAGTCGGCGTCGTCGCAGTCGACCGCCCCGTCGCCGTCGTTGTCGACGAAGTCACTGCAGGCGGCGTCGCTGCGCTCATCGCCCTGCCCTGGCTTGCAGCGCGGCGCGGCAGCACAATCGGCGTCGGCGCAGTCGGTCATGCCGTCGGCGTCGTCGTCCTTGTGGTCGTCGCAGACCGACTCTCTCCCTCCGCTGGCCGGAGCAGCAGGCGCGGCAGGCGCCTCGCCATCTGCCCACGCAACATGTGGCAAGAGAGCCGACGCCGCCCACAGCGCGACGGCGCCCAACCACGGCGCAGGCTGCCAGATGCGGCGGGTTGCCTTGTCCAAGTCGTCAGCCATCGCGCGCTCCCGCCCGGCGCATTTCCGGGCTAGTTCTCCAAGCAGATCTTGGTCTTACCGGCACACACGGTCACAGCCGGGTTCCACGCGCAGTCCCAGTCCGCGCAGTCGACAAAGCCGTCGTCGTCGTTGTCGATCCCATCGGCGCAGTTGAGATCCATGGCCTGTGGTGAGGCGCCGACACTCTCGCGGCACGGCTGTTTGCCCAGCACCGGAGCAGCGTCACGGCACGAGCGGTCGGAGCAGTCGGCATACCCGTCGCCGTCGTTGTCCAGCCCGTCCTTGCACTTGTCCCAGGTGTCTTCGGCCAGCGACTTGCAGTAGGCAGTGGCGTCGGCGTTGGTCGAGTCGCTGCACGAGAAGTCGTTGCAGTCACCGAAGCCATCGCCGTCGTTGTCTTTGCCGTCCTGACACTGGGCGAGGGTGGACTCCTGACTAGCAGCGCACATTAGCGCGACGTCAGGGTCGAGCGACTGACTGCAGCTGAAGTCGTTGCAGTCGGTGTAGCCGTTGAGGTCGTCGTCCTTGCCATTGGCGCACGTCACGAGGTCGGCCTCGGTCGGCAGGTTAGCGCAGTAGTCGAGGACTGCGAGGTCCTGCGACTTGCTGCAGCTGAAGTCGGCGCAATCCTTAAAGCCGTTGCTGTCGTTGTCCTTGCCGTCGCTGCATTCGGCCAGCGTCAGCTCCTTGGGCGGGTTCTTGCAGAGGGCGACCAGGGCCGGATCTTTCGACTTGCTGCAGCTGAAGTCATTGCAGTCGACGAACTTGTTGCCGTCGTTGTCGAAGCCGTCGCTGCACGCCGCCAGCGTGTCCTCCGGCCCGGTCGGCGGTGGCGCTTTGGCGCCGGTACAAGCGCCAGTGCTCTGGCAGTCGCGGTCGAGGCAGTCGGTGTAGCCGTCGCCATCGTCGTCTTTGCCGTTCTTGCAGGCCGCGTCATCTTTCTCGACGCAGACCTGGACAAAAACGCCGTTGCGACAGCCGAAGTCGAGGCAATCGGTGAAGCCGTTCTGATCGTTGTCGAGGCCGTCGCTGCAGGCCGCGTCGCTGAATTCGCGGCTACAGCACAGCTCGGCGATGACTTGGCACTTGCGATCGCCGCAGTCGAACTGGCCGTCCTCGTCGTTGTCGATCTTGTCGCTGCACAGGGCGTAGCTCGACTCCTGCTTCCAATTCGGCACCTCGGGCACGATCTCGCCGCACAGGCCTGATTGGCCGAAGCAGTCTGGATCCTCGCAGTCGATGAGCGTGTCGCGATCGTTGTCGAGCCCATCGTTGCAGGCCACTGGGTCGACCTCGTAGCCGAGCGGGGGCATGACGGGGCGCTTGAATTCGAATGGACCGAAATTGCAGGCGCTTAGGCCAGCGATCGCGACGACGCCGAGCAGCGGGGCGCCACGGTGCGCGGTGCGCCGACGCAGCATCGGCGGGTTCAGTGCAGACATGCGGCCGACCCCCTGCCGTAGCGGCGCTTGAACGCGACGTAGATCATGCACGAATCGACGACCTGCTGTGCTGTCCCCAAGGCGCCGGCGTCGCGCATGGCGGCGATCGCCGTTTTCAGCGGCTTGCGATGCTCCTCGTCGAGCAGGCCACCCAGCGGCTCCGGCACCAGCGCTGTCCGCAGCAAACCTCGGAGCTGACCATCGCTGTAGCGGCCGATGAAGGTCGCCAGGTTCGCGTCCTGGCGCAGCGCGACCACGGCGTCTTGCAGCTTGGCCTCATCGTAGCGCGTCGTCTTGCTGCAGACGTTCTCGCACTCCTTGTAGATGTCAGAGTGGTACCACTTCTTGGAGTGGCCATCGCGCGTGCTCACCAGCCGGTTGTAGGTCTTGCCGTCGTAGCCCTCGTCGTTGCTGTGATTCGAGGTCATGATGTAGTCAGGGATCCCATGCGCCCAGATGCCGCGCCGCTCCTGCTGCGCCTTGCGCTGCGCCCGCAGGAGGTAGGCCTCGGAAGGGGCGCTGGTCACGGTCATCGCGTGGCCGAAGCCCTGTCGAATCTGGCTCTCGGCGAGATCTGGGCAGTTCCAGAGGATGCGGCCATAGCCGTCGCGCGACAGATCGGATGTGCAGTGCCAGACGCCACGGCGGGCGTTGATGGTCGCCATCTTGGCGTTGAAGTAGAGCTCTTTGGCCGTCCAGCCGCCCCACTGGTGGACGGGGCCGAAGCTCTCGAGCGTGTTGTATCCCCCCATTCTCGCGCTCGTTCCGGCGAGTGGACCGGCAAGGACGCGGAAGGAGTCGCCGTCGCTGAAGTGGACGGGCGTCACTCTACCGTTGAGGAAGACCTTGGAGGTCGCGATCGCCGCGGCATCCCGCCCCGCGAGCGCCAGCAGCCCACTGAGCAGCAAACCGACGCCGGACGTCACACGACGGAGCGTGCGAGCGGAGGCCCTCGGCTGTTGATCAGGCTGCATCAGAGCTCCGAAGCGGCGCGAGACAAGCGCCCCAGGGCGATCAGTGCAAAGCATGGGCCTGCCGATGTCAATCGTGTCAGTGCGCGCGGCCCACCGTCCGATGGAGTCGGCACCCTCCCGCCCCGCCGCGAGGGATCGTAGCGGACGGAGAGGGTTCGCCCGCTGCGCTGAAAAACGACCGCGCCGGCGCAACCTTTGGTGGCGCCGGCGCGTGCGTGTGCAGGGGCATCTCTTCGCGACGACTGGTCGCGACGCCGCCGAGGCCGTCAGTTGGTCTCGACGTCTTTGCCGACCATGATTGAGAAGTTCGGCTCGCGGAACTCGTTGCGGCCACAGGTGGCCATCACCATTTTGATGACCTGGAACGGCACGCCGCGGTCGGCCTGGATGATGATCTTGCGATTCTTGCGGATCTTGGCGTCCGAGCTGGTCTGCTGCAGCTGCCAAGCGCGCTTGAGCGCCTCAGCGAGCTCCTTGATATCCCAGGAGGGATAGTGGACCTCGTCGACATTGGCCAGGCTGATGACCATCTGGTTTTCGAAGAGCAGCGCGCCGGGCTTGCCGCCCTCACCGCGGGTCAGCGCGACCATCGGTGCGCGCTCCAGCTCCTTTACCACCTGGGCCTTGGGCATTGCGATGTTCGGGTTGATGAGCAGGAGCTCGCCCGAGGCATTGAACTGCTGGATCAAGAAGACAACGAGGATGGCGAACATGTCGATCATGGGCACCACGTTCAGCGAGGCGAAGATCACCTTGCCGCTGCCGTGGGTGACGACGTCGCGTACCGCCTTGAGGGCGATGCCGTGTCCTGCGCGAGATCCGGGGTTGTGGATGGCCATCTCGGCGCTCCTGTGGTCGTGTCAGGTCGGTTCGGGTGGTGGCGCGAGGGAGGTCCTCGGCCCTGGCCGCTGCGGTCTCCGCGCGGCTCAGTCGAAGGCCGTAAAGCCCTCGGCGCGCAAGAGGTTGATGTCACCGACGCTGGGGTTTTTGAGGCAGATCTTGCCCGCCTCGTCTTCGCAGCTGCCGAGCACCGTGTCGAGGGTCGCGATCAGGTGCAGGTAGGGCACCTTGTCGTGGGCCGCGACCATGACCTTGATCTTGTCGCCTTCGCCGCCGGCCTTCATGAACTTCGCGAGCTCTTCGCGCAGCTTCTCGACGTCGTACTTCTTGAAGACCTCTACGTCGCCGTCGCACTGGCCTTCGCGGCTCTCGCCACGGCAGAGCCTGTACTCACCGACGGTCGGGATGCGCTTTGGCACCGCCATGTTCGGGTCTGTGGCGTTGAAGAGATTGGTCAGGAAGCCCGTGGGGGTGACCGCCACGTTGATCTTCGGCTTCTTCTCCGGCTGGTCCTGCTTTGGCGTCTTGCTGGCCTTTGGCAGGGCTTGGTCGACGTCGATTCGCGAGAGCGTCGTCCACGAGGCGGAGATGAGGAGGAAGCAGATCAAACACACCAGCAGGTCGATGAAGGGGACGACGTTGAGGGACGCGTCCGATACTCCACCTTTTCCTGAGGATCCACCACCCATTGTGGCCTCCATCCGTCACGGGCGCGAGGGCCCGGATTGTACGTGCAGCCCGGACGCATGGTCCAAATCTGCTCGCCTAGTTCGGTCGGACCGAGCGATCCGGTCCGCGGTCGGGCGTCGTCGCCCAACCTCTGCTCAGGCCTGTCGGGCCCCGAGCGTCGCGCTGCCTTCAGCGCTGCAGTGCCTTCCGGCGCCGCTTGGGACTCGCGCGGGGGTCTGGGGCCGCCGCATCGCTGCGGGCGGCCCCAGCCGGGGTCCGCTCGGGTCTCTGACGGGTGCGGACAGCTCGCAGCCTCCGCACCGGGAACGCCCGCCTTGGGCCACTGGCCGCCGGCGGCAAGGACGACCGCTCCCTGCGAGAGGGGGCGGCTGGACTCCGCCTGATTAGGCGGCGTCCTCCTTGATGTCGCCCATCTTGTTACGGTTGGCGACGATCAGGTTGAGGACGCGCACGGTGCCCTCGTTGATGTCGGCCTCGATGGCCGTGGCCTTCGACGCCAGCACGGCGAACGCGAGAACGCCGATGATGCCGGTGCCGAGACCGAACGCCGTGCAGTTCATCACCTCGGAGATGCCCTTGGAGAGCAGGACCGAGCGCTGCGACGGATCGACGTCCGGACGCGAGATGGCGCCGAAGGTCTGGATCAGGCCGGTGATGGTGCCGAGCAGGCCGGCGAGGGTCGCCGAGTTGCCGAGCAGGTTGAGGTAGTCGGTGCGCTTCTTGATGTGCGGCAGCTCGCGGAGGTAGGCCTCGTCCATGGCGGCCTGCACCTCTTCGTCGCTGCGCTTCACCTTCAGGACGCCGCTGTGGACGATGCGCGCCAACGGGTACTGGTAGGTCGAGCACACCTTGAGGACGCGGTTCAGGTCGCCCTTCAGGATCGGGACCTGGAGGAGCTTGATGAACTCATCCTTCTTGACGCTCGAGCGGATGTACAGAACGTAGATGCGCTCGAACATAATGGCGAAGATGAAGATGAGGTGACCGAGGATGGGCCACATGCCCCAGCCGCCCTCTTCGAAGAACTCAGCAATCGTGTGGAACATCCCTGTCTCTCCCTGCGCCGGGCCTCCCGGACGCGCGCGGACCCTTCTCCCCTTTGCTCGTGGCGCCGTTCCCCCTTTGCAGGGTGTGACGATGCCACTGTGCCGACTTGGCACGCGCTCCCCTTGGGGCAGCGATGCGGGCAGGCGGTCGTTGTGCTGACGGTAGAGTGGCCTCGCCGTGCACGCTCGAGATCCTGGCTAGGGGTCGTTCCGGTCGGCGCCTGGGTGGCGTCTGCGGTCGCTCCAGTCTGGGATCCCCTGGGACGCCGTCGGCGATCCCAAGGCGTGGTCGGCGTCTTGCCTCTCAACCGTTCGTTCAGTCTACGCTCACTGGCTCGAATTCGGGCCTTCTGCGTCGGCTGACAACGTCTGCCTGTTACGCACTCCTGTTCCCTCGGGGAACTCCGAGTGGGTGGCGTTGTAGCACCGGGTTCCTGGGGTGGTCAAGCGTCGGCGGGCGCCAGTACGGTCGCGAGACAACGGGCGCGACTTCGCGCGTCGCTAACCGAGGTCGATGCGGTAGAACTGGCGAGGTTGTTGACGGTATCTTCTCACCGCGCGCGCAGAGCGGGGCGACGCTGGCGCGACGCGACGCCGTGTGGGAGTGTGAACGCGGCGGGTCGTGAGGGCGAGACCTCCGCGAGCCAGAACTGCCGAGGGATGCGCCGGGGGCGCGGAGGGTGCGATGCGACGCAGTGACGCTGAGGCGATCGAGGACGCGATTGAGGCCGACCCGCAGGAGGCCATCGCGCTCTGCGAGGAGCTGCTCGAAGAGAGCGCAGGTGACGCCGATATCTGGGCCTACCTCGCAGAGTCGCATCACGCCGCTGGCGATGCGGCGGCAGCGCTGGAGGCGTTGGCTGAGGTCGTCGAGCTCGACCCGAACTGGCTCGAAGCTTACACCCAGCGGGCCGAGATTCATGCCGAAGCTGGCGCGCTGGATCTGGCGGCGATTGAGCTGACCATCGCCGAGGAGCTTGATCCAGACGATCCGCGCCTGCAGCGGGCGCGTGCCTTCTGCCACGAAGTGAAGGGCGAGCTTCAGGCCGCTGACAGGCTGTATGCGTCGGCGGCGTCGACTGATCCGCTGTGGCCGGCGCCGCCGCGGATGGCGCGTAGCAAGCTGGCTTCGGCGGTGGCACGGGAGCTTCGCGTGCCCTTGGGCAAGGTGCATATGAGCGAAATGCCGACGGTGGGCCTGCGCAGCCGCATGGTGGATGCAGGTGCAGATGGCGCGATCGCGGTTTTTGCCCGCAACGTTGAGCGCGTGCTGGACGAGGCCGCCGACGAGGCGGACTTCGCGATGGTCGTCGCAGAGGCCATCGAGGGAGAGCGCTGATCCGCGCCGGCTGGGCGTACGCCTGCTCGGAGTCGTCGCGCCGCCGTCAGTCTCGCTCGACCAGCGCGGCGACGCCCTGGCCGACGCCGACGCAGAGGCCGACCAGCGCCCGCCGACCGCCGTGGTGCCGCAGGCCGTAGAGGGCCGCACCGACCAGCC
>SXGT01778936.1_pt1 | contig 19289 bp, 15 predicted proteins | sample 3176221 | NCBI WGS metagenome assembly SXGT01 (sample SAMN11356862, study PRJNA531348) | freshwater metagenome | isolation source: freshwater sample F1-120 | place: China: Fuxian Lake, Yuxi | collected 2017-12-25
CCGGTCAAGATTGGCATCTCCTTCACCCTCACGCATTTGAACCAGGCCGGGGCGCTGGTCCTCATCTACCAGGACGGCTCAGTCCAGGTGAACCACGGGGGCACGGAGATGGGCCAGGGCCTCCACACCAAGATGCTCACCGTCTGCGCCCACGAGCTGGGCCTGGACACCGACGCCATCCGCGTCATGAACACCGCCACCGACAAGGTCCCCAACACCTCCGCCACCGCCGCCTCCAGCGGCTCGGACCTCAACGGACAGGCCGTCAAGGCGGCCTGCGCCGCCATCCGGGAGCGCCTGCGGCCCGTCGCCGCCGGACTCCTCGGCCTCGACCCCGGCGACGCCGCCTCCCTCATCTTCGAAGGCGGCCGCGTCACCCACCCCGCCGACGGCGCCAGCGTCCCCTTCGGCCAGGTCGCCGCCGCCGCCTACATGGCCCAGATCCCCTTGTCCGCCGCGGGCTTCTACAGCACCCCGGACATCGCCTACGACCGCGTCGCGGGCCGCGGCAAGCCCTTCCATTACTTCGCCTACGGCGGCGCGGTGCTCGAAACCGAGGTCAACGGCCTGACCGGCGAGCACCGCCTGCGCCGCGCCGACATCCTCCACGACGTCGGCGACTCCCTGGTCCCCTCCATCGACATCGGCCAGATCGAGGGCGGCTTCATCCAGGGACTCGGCTGGCTGACCTGCGAGGAGCTCGTCTTCGACAACAAGGGCTTCCTGCGCACCCACTCGCCGGACACCTACAAGATCCCCGCCGTCGGGCAGGCCCCCGCCGACTTCCGCGTCGCCCTCCTGGAGCGCGCGCCGCAGCACGACGTCATCCACGGCAGCAAGGCCGTCGGCGAGCCCCCCTTCATGCTCGCCATCGCCGTCCTGACCGCGCTGCGACACGCCATCTCGGCCTTCGCCGCGCCTGGCCGGGAGGTCGACCTCAAGATCCCCTGCACCCCCGAGGCCGTCCTGCGCGCCATCGAGGCCGTCCGCCAGCCCGTCGCCCGGGCCTCGGCGCCCCTCGTCGCCGCGCCCGCACAGGCCGCCGCCCCCATGTCCCCCGACAAGTAGCCCCGCTTGTTGATGATCCTTCGCGCCGAGCCGACAGCCCCAGCCTCAAGGCGCGCCGAGCCGACCGACGGCCTCAGCCTCAAGGCGCGTCGGCGCGACAGCCCCCTGCCTCAAGGCGCGTCGGCGCCGCAGCGGATCCCGGCCACCTTGATCCGGAAGTGCGGCCCGTGGTGGACCCGGTTGCTCGACCTCAGGCCCGCCGCCGCGTAGTTGTACGCGCCGCCCCGCAGGACATACTCGCACTCGGTCGGGATGGGGTTCGAGCCGGTGAAGCCCTCCCGCCGCTCGCGCCTGAGCTTCTCAAAAAAAGCCAATGATTCCGCGCATGTGCCGCCCTTCGGGTCCTTCTTCGCCGAGCGCGGGTAGTAGCTGGCGTCGTACACATCCCCGAGCCACTCCCACACGCCCCCGGCCATGTCCGCGACGCCGTAGGGGCTGTCCCCGGCCGGATAGGAGCCGGGGACGCAGGGCCGCGGCTCGTTCCAGGCGAAGCAGCCCCGGTCGGGGGTCGGCGGCTCATTGCCCCAGGGGTAGGTGCGGCCCTCGGCGCCTCGGGCGGCCTTCTCCCACTCCGCCTCCGTCAACAGGCGCTTGCCGACCCACTGGCAGTAATCGCGCGCGTTGGCCCAGGACACCCCCACGACAGGCCGATCCGAGGCCCGCAGCGCCTCGCCGAGATCCTTGGGCGGCTTGCACTTGCGGGCCTTCACGCAGGCCTCGTACTGGGTGTTGGTGACCTCGTACTTGTCGATATAGTAGGCGCTCAGCTCCACCCTGTGCGCCGGCCGCTCGTCCTGCTCTCCGACCCCGTCGGCCCCCATCGTGAAGGCCCCGGCCGGGATGAGGATCATCCCCTCGCGACCCTGGCCGCCGCCCGTCTCCTGCGCCTCAAGCCCCGACGCCCCCGCCCACGAGGCCACCACCACCGCCGCCACCGCCGCCCCTGACCACATCGCCCCCTCAAACACCCTCGCCCTCGACATCCTCACCTCCGATTCTCCACGTCCGCCCGACGCCGCGCCCGGCGCGACAAGGACATAGCGCGCCGCCCCATCAAGCTCAACCTCTCTTCGCCCTCACCCCCCCGATCCCCGACCTCGGCCCCTCGACAACCTCGGCGGAGGCGGGCTTCATCCTGCCGCGTCGAAGTTGACTTGCCAAAGGGGCCGAGGGCGAGTTAGGTTGAATGGGACGTTTGTTCAGATGTTCCAGAAAGGGTCGAGTCATGGACAATCACGAGGCAGAGTGGCACGAGAAGCGCCGGGAGGGCATCGGCGGCAGCGACATCGCCGCCATCTTTGGCCTCTCGAACTGGAAGAGCCCCTGGGAGATCTACCGCCTCAAGCTCGGCCTGGATCAGCCCGAGGCCAGCAGCGCCGCCGCCGCGCGCGGCTCGGCCCTTGAGCCCGAGGTCATCCGGCGCTTCGAAGAGGCCTGCGGCATCAACGTCGGCCCCGGCGTGGACTTCCTGCGCCACCCCGCCTGGCCCGACATCCGCATCCAGGCCAACACCGACGGCACCCTTCTTCAAGAGCCCGAAGGGATCTTCGAGGCCAAGACCACCACCGAGCGCTCCAGCACCGCGGCCGCCTTCGAGGACCGCGTCATCCCCACCTACTACGCCACCCAGGTCCAGGGCTATCTGGCCGCCACCGGCACCTCCTGGGGCGTCATCGCCGCCTTGCTCGGCCCAAGCATGACCAACACCTGGGACCCCGACCGCTGCCAGCTCGTCGCGCTGAGGTTCGAGCGCAACGACTACGCCATCCAGCTCATCGAGGAGGTCTCTGCCCAGTTCTGGCGCTGCGTCGAGGATCGCACCGCCCCCTCCTGGCAGCGCCACCCCCTCTCGCGCGACCTCGTCTGGGCCCTTCACCAGACCCCCATCGAGCGCATCGCCTGAAGCCCCTTCCAGGCACAAAGTCCAACAAAAACAACAATTTGCAACCAGACGGCGGCCATCGCGGGGCGAACACCGCCTGACGTCGCTGAGCGTCGCTGAGCGTCGCTGAGCGCCAACGAGCGTCGCTGAGCGTCTCCGAGCGTCGTCGAGCATCTCCGAGCGTCTCCGACCGCCGCCGAGCGTCTCCGAGCGCCGCCGAGCGCCGCATGGCGTCGCCGAGCGCCGCCTCATACCAGACCACAGACGAAGGGCTTGCTTTGTGGGCGAGGACAGGGGGATGGCCTGGGCCTGAGCGAGGCTGGTGCATCGCACCGCCCAGTGATGGCAAAGGCTCAGGGCGCCGCCTGGACCGCCCACAAAGTGAGTCTCTCGGCTGTGGTCTGGTATCAGAACCCCACCATGACCGGCTCCGGCTCCAGCGCGACGCCGAAGCGCGCGGCGACCCCGGCCTGGATCGCCTCGGCCAGCGCCACGATCTCCGCGGCGCTGGCCTGCCCGCGGTTGATCACCGCCAGGCAGTGCCGCGTCGACAGGCCCGCGCCGCCCATGACAAAGCCCTTGCCGAAGCCGCTGCGCTCGATCAGCCACGCCGCCGAGAGCTTCAGCCCCCCCGCCTCCGCCGGCCACGAGGGCACCTCGACCTCCCCGAGCGCGCCGCGGATCCGCGCCAGGACGCCCTCGACCTCGCCCGCGCCGACCACCGGGTTGACGAAGAACGAGCCCGCGCTGCGGTGGTTCGGGTCGGACGTATCGTAGACCATCGACTTGCCCCGGCGTATCGCCAGCACGGCCTCGCGGACCTCGGACGGCGAGGCGCAGGGCGCCCCGCCGAGGTGGCGCTGGAGCTCGGCGTAGCGCAGCACCTCCGGCCCCCCCTGCTCCAGCCGCAGGGTCACGGCGGTGATCACAAAGCGATCTCGCCACGCGCCCTTGAAGTGACTCCATCGGTAGCCGAAGCCGCACTCCTGGGCGCCGAAGTGGACCACGGCGCCGGTGTCCCGCGCCACGGCCCGCACCTCGATCACCCGCTCGGCGATCTCCTGACCGTAGGCCCCGATGTTCTGGATCGGCGCCGCGCCGACGCGCCCTGGGACGCCGCTCAGGCACGCGATCCCGGCCAGCCCCCGCGCCGCCATCAGCGCCACCAGCGCGTCCCACTCCAGCCCCGCGCCGGCGCGCACCCGAACCCCGTCGCCCTCACCCTCGATCTCGACGCCGTCGTCCTCGATCCTCAGGGCCAGCCCGTCAAAGCCAGCGTCAGCCACCAGCAAGTTGCTGCCGCCGCCCAGGATCAAGGTCGCCAGAGCGCGCTCGCGGGCCAGCGCCAGCGCCTCGATCAGCTCGGCCTCGTCGCGCGCCGCAAAGTAGCGGCGCGCCGGCCCACCCACGGCCAGCGTCGTCAAAGGCGCCAGCGGCACGTCCTCCAGAAATTCCACCTCACCCCCGTCTGCCCTTCACCGACAAGCCGGCCTCGCGACGCATGATGATGATCCCGCGATCCGCTGTCGAGCCTTGCGAGGTTGCTGCTGGGGGGTGGCAGGTTGCGAGGGGGTTGACGTCCCGTCGCCCGCCCTGCGGCGGGCGGGCGACCCAGGACAACACCGAGGCCGGGCGGCCTCGTCACAGTTCGAAGCTGATGGTGCCCATGAGGGTGAAGGCGCCCAGATCGGCCGTGTCGCTGTTGGAGTCCTCGCCGGAGATGCTCATGAAGTTCGCCTTGGCGCCCAGGCTCACCTCGCGCGAGAGCCGGTAGCCGAGGCCGCCGCCGATCCCGAAGAAGGTGCCGTCGATCTCGTCCTCGCCGTTGGTGACGCCGAGGAGGCCGAGGCCGCCCTCGGCGAAGGCCTCCATGCGGCTGTCGGAGAGCGGGAAGAAGTATTTGAGGTTGAGGCTCGCGCCGGTCATCGAGCCATCGGCGTTGGAGGCATTGCCGACGTCGTGGGAGGTGCCGATGAAGTTGCCCTCAAGGGCCAGCTCGGGGGTCAGGCGGAAGCCCACCCCGGCGTTGATCCCGGTGCCGTCGTTCAGGTCGAGGTTGCTGGGCTGATCCGAGATCGTCACCAGGCCAAGGCCGCCGGTCACATAAGGTCCGTCGCGCCGGGCTGCGCGCCGCGTGGTGGTGGTGCGCCGTGTGCGCTTCCTGGTCACCTTCTTGCCTGACCGGGCGCGGGTCGCGGACGCTGATCGGGCGCCCTCGCGGCTGGCCGAGGCGGTGTTCTGGGCGTCGACGGCCTCGGGTTCGCCTGCGGAGGCGTCGGCGGCGATCATCGAGAGCGCGATGAGGAAGGTGAAGGCGGCGGCCAGGGGGCGGGGAGAGGAGGTCCGGCGAGGGGGGGCGGCGCTGAGATTCAACATGAGGTCACCGTCTGGATTTCCGCGCTTCCCCCCGATTTCAGGGGGTGTAGCGTCGGATCAGTCAAAAGCCTGGGGGGCCCTGGCGTCGCCCCCACAAGCGCCTTTGACGGCGGCCTCCGGGTCACATTCAGAAATAGATCGCCTACTTGCTCTCCCCGGCCAGCCGCTGGAGTTCATCGAAGCCCGGCAGCATGGAGAGGTCGGGGACGATGACGATCTCGATGCGGCGGTTGGCCGCTCTGCCCACGGGGGTCTCGTTGGTCTGGGTCGGGCGCATGTCGCCGAAGCTGGCGGCGCTGACCCGGTCGGGGGGGATGCCGGCGGCCAGCATGGTGTCGATGACGGACAGCGCGCGGGACGAGGCCAGGACCCAGTTCGAGGGGAACTTGGCCGAGCGGATCGGCACGTTGTCGGTGTGCCCCTCGATCTGGAACTTGCGATCCGGGATCGAGGTCAGGATCTGGGTCACCTCGGTGATGGCCGCCTCGCCCTCCTTGGACAGGCTGGCCGAGCCGGAGGCGAAGAGGACGTCGGTGGCCAACTCCACGATCATGCGCCCGTCGATGATCTTGACCTTGAGCTTGCCGGCGTCGATGAGGTTCTTGAAGCGCTCGACGAGCTTGCGGAACTCCTCGATCCGCTTGTCGGCCTCCTGCTGGCGCCGCGCGAGCTCCGCCATGGCCCGGCTCATCTCCTCGACCGAGGCGTCGAGCTGCGCCTTGTCCTTGAGCACCTCGGAGAGCTTCTTCTCCAGGGCCGCCCGGTCGGCCTTCTGGCGCTCGCCGTCGGCGCGGGCGCCCTCCAGATCCTGATTGCACTGATCCTTCTGCGCATTGCAGTCCGCGACGGACTTCTCAAGCTCCTGCCGCGTCTGGACCAGCTCGGCCTGCAGCAGCTCGTAGGTCCCGGTGCTCACGCACCCGGTCCCCAGCAAGATCACCACGCTCAACCCCAGAACGACGCTCACCTTCCCGCTCATCATCCCCTCCTTGACAGGGCGCCGAGGCCCCTTTCATCGCTGCGACAGGGTGCCTATCCAACGACGAGCCTCCCTCCCTCGTCAACCTTTTTGGGTCGCGAGGGCAAAATGTGGGTGTCAGCGCGCCCTTGGGGTGAGAGGATGATCGATGGACGGTCGCCGGGCTGGGCCTTGAGCCCATGAAGCAATGAGAGACTTCTTGCTGGATCTGCTGCTGGACCTCGACGGCGTGCGGCAGGATCCTCGCCATCACCCCGAGGGAGACGCCCTCTTCCACGCGCTCCAGGTCTTTGATCTGGCCCGCCGCGACACCCGGGACGCCGACCTGCTCGCCGCGGCCCTCTTTCACGACGTCGGCAAGGCCATCGACCCCAGAAACCACGAGGACGTCGGCGCCGACGCGCTCGACGGCGTCCTGTCGCGGCGCGCGGTCTGGCTGGTGCGCCGCCACATGGATCTCTTGCGGGATCCGCGCGGCGCCCGGCAGATGTTCCACGGCACCTCGACCTTGCGCGACCTGGAGCAGCTCAGGCGCTGGGATCTGCGCGGCCGGAACCCCCGCGCCCGCACCCTCGACCCCGTCGACGCCCTCGATCTGCTGCTCGACCACCCCGACCTGCGCGCCTTGACGGGCGACGACGCCCATGACCAGGAGATTGACTGAGCCCCCAACCCCTGCGCGCAGCCTCGACGCCGAGGATCGCCCTCATCAAGCGCGCCAGCCCGCCGCAGCGCGCCGCCGCGACGCCGGCTCGCGCGACGCCCGACGCCGCGCCGGCCGCCTTTGCTTCACCGACGCGCTCGACGCCCTGGACAGCGAGCGCGGCCTGTGGCGCCAGCCCGCCTCGCCGCCCTCGGAGGCGAGGCGGCGCCTGCACGCGGCCCTCCACCTCGCCATCGACGAGGCGCTGACCGAGCGCCAGCGCGAGGCCGTCGCGCTCTACTTCTTCGAGGGGCTCTCCGAGAGGCAGATCGCCGGGCGGCTCGGCCTCTCCCAGCAGGTCGTCCACAAGCACATCTTCGGGGACATGCGCGGCGGCAAGGCCGTCGGCGGCGCGCTCCAGAAGCTTAAGAAGGCGCTCGCGCGCGCCGGCATCACCCCATGAAGAGCCCACAATCCGATCGCCTGCGGCGCGAGCTGGCCCAGGAGGCGGCCCGCCTGATGGTCGAGGAAGGCGTCGCGCAGTACCTCGACGCCAAGCACATGGCCGCGCGCCGCGTCTTCGGGCGCAAGAACGCCGGCAGGATGCGCTATCGGCCCCACGACCTGCCCTCCAACGGCGAGATCCAGCAGGCCATCCAGGCGCTCGTCGAGATGACCGAGGGGCCAGAGCGCCTCGAGCGCCTCCACTTGATGCGCCTGGACGCGCTGGACCTCATGCGCGCCCTCTGGCCCTTCTCCCCTCGCCTGATCGGCTCGGTCAGCACGGGCCGGGCTCGCCGGGGCAGCGACATCGACCTGCACGTCTTCACGGACGACCTTGAGGCGCTGGAGGCGCACATGGACGGGCTCGGCTGGCGCTGTCAGGGGGAGACGGTCACGATCCGGCGCGGCAATGCCTTCGAGGACTATCACCACATCCACGTCCTCGATCGCCCCTTCCCGGTGGAGGTGTCGGTCTACCCACGCGCCGAGCTGCGCGTCGTGCAGCGCAGCAGCACCGACGGCAAGCCGATCGTCCGGCTCAAGGCCGAGACCCTTGAGGCGCTCATCGCCCGCGAGCACCCCCAAGGCATCGGGGAGCCCCACGGCGAGCCCGTGTCTTCGACCCTCGGGCAGCGGCCCTCGCTCGATCACCTCTGGGATGTGGGGGGTTGTCTGGGTGTGGGGGGCCAGGGCGAGGAGCCGGAGGGGGGCGAGGGGTCGGTCAGTCGATGATTCGGATCGTTTTGTCTTTATTGAGGTTTTCGTCTTTCTTCGCCGCGCCGCCACCTTGTCTTGCCTTCTCGGAGGCGGGCTTCCAGACCTCGCGCACGGGCTTGTCGGGGAGCGTGTCGTCGTCGTCGGGGAGGATGGGGGGCGCCTCCGTCTTGCTGGCGCGGGCGGCGCGGGCGGCCTTGCGGCGGTCGGCCTTCTGGCCAAGCGGGGGTTCGGCGGCCTCTTCGGCGGGGATCGCGCCTTGCTCGTTGGCCTCTTCGGGGGAGAAATCGAGGTTGTTCGGGGAGGGCTCGTCCTTGGGGGGGGCTTGCGCGGGCGGGGCCTGGAGGCGATCGAGGGCGTCCTTGACCTCGGGATCGTCGCCGCCGCGCGAGAGGATCTCGCGGTAGAGGGCGGCGGCGCCCTTGAGATCGCCCTGGGCTTCGAGGCGGCGGGCCTCGCCCTTGAGCCGGCCGATGCGGGCCTTCTCGCGGGTGCTGGCTGCGCGCATGAGGAGATCGGGGTGTTCGAGGGACTGTCGCTCCAGGGAGTCGAGGAGCTGGGTCACCTCGCCGAAGCGTCCCTGGGCGGTCATGGCGTCGGCGCGGTCGAGGACCTCGTGTGCGGCGGCGACACGATCGGCAGCGCTGCTCGGGGCGCTGATCCAGGCCACGACGCCGACGCCGATGGTCAAGAGGACGAGGACGACGATCAGGGCGAAGGTGGCGCGGGTGCGGTTGCGCTCGGCGTCGTCGTCGACGCCGTAGGTGACGAGCCGGGGCTGGTAGAAGACGCCGACGGTCGGCGAGGGCGAGCGGCCGGGCCCGGCGACGCGGACCTGCGAGGGGGGGGCGACCAGATCGCCGGTCTCGGGGGCCATCTGATCGATGGGCACGGGTCGATCGATGGAGCGGTGCTGGCCGGTGGACCAGGGGTGATCGAACGACATCTGGCTGGGCCGAAGCTCGCCGGTGTTGGCGAAGAGGGTGTCAAAGGCCGCCGAGCCGTTGTCGTCGACATCGATGGAGGCGTCAAAGGAGGCCGCCAGGAAGCGCAGGTCCAGGGGGCCGATCTCGGTCAGCTCCTCGGTCAGCGCCGCCGAGACGTCCGCCTGATCGCCCGAGGGGGGGGTCCACTCCAGGAGCAGCTGGGGGGTCCCTGCGGTCTGCTTGGCGGCCTCGATGAGGATGCGGAGCACCTCGCTGGCGTCCCGGGGCCTCTGCTGGGGCTTCTTCTCAAGGCAGCGGTGGATCAGCGCGATGACGGCCTCGGGGACGTCGTGTCCCTCGGACAGCACCTCGCCGAGGGGCTCGGCCTGGGCGCTGAGGTGCTGGAACATGAGGTTGACGTCGTCGCGGCTCTTGAAGGGGCGGCGGCCGCTGAGCAGCAGGTAGAAGAGGATCCCGAGCGCGTAGACGTCCGAGCGCTGGTCGAGCTTGTGGCCCTGGATCTGCTCCGGGCTCAGGTAGAGCGCCGTGCCCATCAGGTTCTGCTTGGTGATGTCGTCCTCGGAGGTCAGCATCCTGGCCAGGCCGAAGTCGAGCACCTTGACGAAGTCCGGCTGCCCCTCCCGGGGCGTGATCATGATGTTGTCGGGCTTCAGATCCCGATGCACCCAGCCCTGCTTGTGCGCCGCCCCGATGGCCGCCAGGATCTGCACTGCCAGCGGGAAGAAGCGCCTCATTCGAAGGCGGCGGCGCTTTTGCATCACGCGCGCCAGCGTCTCGCCCTCAACGTACTCCATGACGATGAAGGGCACGCCGTCGTCGTAGCCGAAGTCGTGCATCGTGACGATGTTCGGGTGCTGGAGCTTGCTCAGGCTCTGCGCCTCGCGCTCGAAGCGCACCCGCGCCACCCCGTCGTCCATCAACCTCCGAGAGAGCACCTTGACCACGACCGTCCTGTCGATCGTCGTCTGGCGCGCCAGCAGCACCACCCCCATGCCGCCGCGCCCGAGCACACGCACGATCCGATAGCGCCCGTCGAGGTCGCGGCCCACCCAGCGCTCCTCGCCGGCGCTCTGCTCCACCTGCTCGATGGGCTTGCTCGTCATCAAGACGATGTCCGATCCCCTCTTGACCTCATCAGCCATGGCTTGACTTCACGATCACCTGGAGCGTGTTGTGGTTCCTGCGCGCCACCGGCGGCCCCTCTCGCCCTTTGACGCATCTGTTTGAACAAACGATCAGATGAACGATTGATCAGGATTGAACTGCTGGCTTTCGCGCCCCGTCAAGGCTAATCATGCATCCTCTCCGGCACAAGCCGCGGGCCTTGTTCCCTTTGTCCCGAGCTGGCTCTCTGGCATTATAGCGCGTGGCGACGGATCAATACAGCGAGGCCCATTTCCCCTGCTTCGCCCAAGGTCATCGACATCTGCTATCATCTAAAATCGGAGAAGGCATCATGAGATACAAGCTCTTCGGGCACAGCGGCCTGCGGGTCTCCGAGATCGCGCTGGGGACGATGACCTTCGGCCAGGAGTGGGGCTTCGGCACCGACGCCCAGAGCTGCGGCCAGATCCTCGGGGCCTACGAGGAGGCCGGCGGCAACTTCATCGACACGGCCAACAAGTACACCAACGGCTCCTCGGAGGCGATCCTCGGGGACCTGCTCGAAGGGGGCCGCCGCGATCGCTTCGTCCTGGCCACCAAGTACTCGCTGTCGATGCGCTCGGGCGATCCCAACGCCTGCGGCAACCAGCGCAAGAACATGGTCCAGTCCGTCGAGGCCAGCCTCAAGCGCCTCAAGACCGATCACAGCGACCTCTACTGGGTCCACGCCTGGGACTTCCTGACCCCCGTCGAGGAGGTCATGCGCGGACTCGACGACCTCGTGCGAGCCGGCAAGATCCTCTACGTCGGCGTCTCGGACGCGCCCGCCTGGATCGTCTCCCAGGCCAACACGCTGGCCTCGCTGCGCGGCTGGACCCCCTTCATCGGCCTCCAGATCCAGTACTCGCTGCTGGAGCGCACCGTCGAGCGCGATCTGCTGCCCATGGCCCGCGCCTTCGACATCGCCGTCTGCGCCTGGGCGCCCATCGGCGCGGGCGTCCTGGCCGGCAAGTACACCCGCGACGCCGACACCGGCGACTCCCTGCGCGCCCAACTCAACGCCCGCCGCCTCACCGACGCCAACCTGAAGATCGCCCGCGAGGTCGACGCCGTCGCCGACGAGCTCGGCGCCTCGTCCTCCCAGGTCGCCATCGCCTGGACCATGCACCAGCACCCCCAGATCATCCCCATCGTCGGCTCCAGGAAGCTCGAACAGATCACCGACTGCCTCGGCGCCGCCGGCCTCACCCTGGCGCCCGCCCACCTTGAGCGCCTCGACGCCGTCAGCCGCGTCGAGCTCGGCTTCCCCCACGACTTCCTGGCCACCCCCAACATCCAGGACATCGTCTACGGCGACCGCCGCCACCTCATCGACTTCCCCCCCCGCTCCAGATAGACCCCGACGCCTCAAAAACCCAGCGCCGCGCTCGCCTCCGGGCGCTCGGCGTCCAGGCCTCTGAGCGCCTCACCCGCGCTCTCCCCAGAACGACCCCAGGATCGCCCATGAACACCGATCGCCCCATCGCCCCGCCCCTCGCCATCGACCTCGACGCCCTCCCCTTCGGATCGCCCCCCCTCAAGGCGCCGCTGGGAGGGCTCCGGCGCGGCTCGCCCCTCGACGGCCCTGGGAGGCTCCTGCTCGCGGCGTCGCTCCTCGCGTCGCTGACCCTCGGGGCCTGCGGGACGGCCCCGACCCCCACCCCCACGACCCAGGAGACCGCGCCGGAAGAACCGACGCCCGGAGAGCCAGCGGCGCCGACCTCGCGGCCCTCCTCCTCGACCGCCGATCGCGCCGAGGCCGCCCGCGGCCGGCTGGCTGCCCTGGGGGAGGCCGGCGCGATCGCCCAGCGGTGCGCGGACCGGCACGGGGGCTTCGAGGCGTGGTTCAAGGGTGAGTCGCTGAGATTCCGATATGATTACAGGCCCTTGGGCGACAAGGACGCCAAGAACTCGGTGCAGACCGTCGATCTGCTGGGCTCGCGGGCCTACCACGACCTCGACGAGCCTGCCCGGGGCCAGATCGCCTGGGACGGTCGGCGGGCGTGGAGCCTCATGGAGGGCGGCGGCGCCTTCCCGGCGCGCTTCTGGGCGCTGACGCCCTATTACTTCGTGGCGGCCCCCTTCGTGCTCGGCGACCCCGGCGTTCGGCTCGAGATCGTGGCCGACGACCCCGCCGACGCGGGCCTGCCGCCTGCGGACGTCCTGCGGCTGACCTTCGCGCCGGGCACGGGCGACGCCCCGGACGACTATTACATCCTCTACGTCGCCAAGGACGACGGGCGGCTGCTGGCGCTGCGCTACGTCGTCAGCTGGAAGCCCTTCGTCGCGGCCCGCAACCTCAAGCACACGCCCGAAAAACTGCTCGTCTACGAGGCGCTGACCGCCGTCGGCGGGCTGACTCTGGCCGGCCGGCAGTCCTTCTTCGCCTTCCCCGAGGGCAAGCGGGGCGACAAGGTCACCGAGGCCACGGTCTCCGAGCTGGTCCTCGGGGCGCCCTTCGACCCCGAGCGCCTGGAGCCGCCCGAGGGCGCCGTCGTGGACACCTCGCTCGACCCCTTCCTGGAACCCTGACGCCCTCGCTCGGGGCCGAGGGCCCTGCTCCCTTGCCAGAGATCCGGCCGCGAGGGATCGACCCCGATGCCGGGCGCGTCGAGATCGTCGATCTCTCCTTGCCTACAGGCGGCCGGCGAGCCCGTACCAGGCGATGGCGGCGACCTCTCTGAGCGCGCCCTTGATCCGGGGGCCGGGGCCGGGCGTCGAGCCGTAGCCGGCGACCTCGGGGAAGTGCCGCGCGAAGACCCGGCGGCTTCGAAAGACGTGGTAGCTGTCAGTGACGACGATCACCCGGCGGGCGGCGCTGACCTGGGCGGCGAAGCGGGCGTTCTCCTCGGTCGAGGTCGAGCGCCCCTCTTGAATCAAAGCGCGCGCGGGCACCCCCAGCCGTCGGGCGTAGGCCGCCGCCGCCGCGGCCTCCGTCGGCGGGTGGTCGCCCAGCCCGCCGGTCAGGATGATCTTCGGCGCCAGGCCCTGGTTCCAGAGCGCCACGGCGGCCCTGGTGCGCCGCTTGAGCGCCGGCGAGGGCGTCCCGTTGGGCTTGACGCGACAGCCGGCCACGATGATCGCGTCGTGGCGGCCCTGCGGCCGCTGTCGCCGCCCGTGCCAGTCCAGCGCCGCCGCCGCCCCGATCCACAGCACCACGCCTGCGACCACCCCGATGACCCCCCTTGCCAAGAGCGACCTGAGCCGCCCTCCCTTGCCCTTGACCCGCTGCGCTCCCACGACCTTGACCTGCTGCGCTCCCACGATCCGATCTCCCTCGCGCAATCCCGGCGACGCGCCGATCCTACCCCACCCGCACCATGAGCGTCGAGGCTGGCGTGACGGCGTCGGGGGGCCAGGGGAGGTTTTGACCCTGATCGCCGATCGTGCCAGCATGCTCCCGACCCCAGGAGCCGCCACGATGTCCGTCGAGGAGATCCCCGAACAGGCCGCGCCCATGCCCCGCACCCTCTCCATCGCCTTGATCCTCGCTCTGGCGCTGGCCGTCGCCTGTGGCGACGACACGGCGCCTGTGCCTTCGCCAGACGACGCCGAGCCCGAGCCCGAGGCGCAGCCCGAAGGCGCCCCGGAGGCGCAGCCCGAGCCCGAGGCGCAGCCCGAGGGGTCCCAGGAGCCGGAGCCCGAGGTCAACAACGCGCCGGGCGACCCGGTGCTGCGGATCATCACGACCGAGGGGGCCGTCGTGGGCGCCTTCGACGGGCTGGCCGGGGTCAGGAGCTGGAGGGGGATCCCCTACGCGGCGCCGCCCGTCGGGATCGGGCGCTGGCGGGCGCCGGGGCTGCCGCCCGTCCGCGATCAGGCGCTCGACGCCACCGCGCCGGGGCCCATATGCCCTCAGGCGCAGGCTGGATCGGCGGGGCCGGGGCTCGTCGAGGACGAGGACTGCCTGCACCTGGACATCTGGGCGCCGCCGGCCGAGGAGGGCGCGCTGCCGGTCATGTTCTGGCTCCACGGCGGCTCCTTCACCAGCGGCAGCGGCTCGCTGGGCCTCTACGACGGATCTTCGCTGGCGCGGAGGGGCGTCGTCGTCGTCTCGATCAACTACCGGCTCGGCGCGCTGGGCTTCATGGCCCACGACGGCCTCATCGGCGAGGATCCGGAGCAGCCGGGGACGGGCAATTACGGCCTGCTGGACCAGATCGCCGCCTTGAGGTGGGTGCGCGAGAACATCGCGGCCTTCGGGGGCGACCCCAGGCGCGTGACGATCTTTGGCGAATCCGCAGGCGCCATCAGCGCTTGCGCCTTGATGACCTCCTCGCTGGCCGAGGGGCTCTTCTCCCGAGTCATCATGCAGAGCGGCTTCTGCGCCCTGACGATCGCCAGCACCCGAGAGCCGCGCGGGGAGACGCCGCCGGCCGTCGAGCAGGGTCGGCGCATCGCCGGGCGCCTTGGCTGCGAGGGCGTCGACGATCCGCTGGCCTGCATGCGGGCGGCGGACGTCGCGGCGCTGCGGGCCGCTTCGGTCGGCGCCTTCGGGCAGCCGGAGGTCTTCGAACCCTCCATCGACCAGCACGTCCTGACCACGGCGCCGGGGCTGGCGATCTTCCAGGGCGAGTCGCACGACGTGCCGCTCCTGCTCGGGACCAACGCCGACGAGGGGACGATCTTCGTCACCGGCGCCCGGCTCCGCACCGAGGCCCAGCTGGTCGACGCCATCCGCGCCAGCTTCGAGCCCGAGATCGCCGAGCAGCTCATCGCCCTCTACCCCGCCTCCGACTACCCCTCGCCGCAGCGCGCTCTGGCGGCCATCTTCGGCGATCTGGTCTTCGTCTGCCCGACCCGCTTCGCCGCCGCCCGCAGCGCCGGACACGGCCGCCCGACCTGGCTCTACCACTTCACCCACGAGACGGCCTTCGGGCGCTCGCGCGACCTGGGCGTCTTCCACGGCTCCGAGCTGGCTTTTGTCTTCGGCACCCTGGGCTCCTTCATCGTCCCCTCGCGCGAGGAGGTCGCCTTGAGCCTCCAGATCCAGACCCTCTGGACCGCCTTCGCCAGCCAGGGCGCCCCCGCCGACGAGGGTCTCGTCTGGGAGGCCTTCGATCCCATCGCCGACCGCGGCCTTGAGCTCTCCGCAGATCCCGCCATGCTCCAAGGCTTCCGCGCCCCCTTCTGCGACTACTGGGAGCAAATCCTCGGCCTGGACGACCTCGAAGACTGAACCTCGGCCCGTCGTGTGGAGATCGAGGGCCACGGCGAGGGCATTTGACACTCTGAGGGCGCTCTCTCATCATGTGCGGGCGGCGCAGATCTGCCTTGCTGGCCAGGGACACCAGACCACCAGGATTGCACACCACCATGACAAGACCCACCACAGCCCACGCGCTCACCGGGCTCCTGGCCCTCACGCTGCTCGCCTTCGGGCTCGCCTGCGTCGACGTCCCGCCCGGGACCGGCGATGACAACCCTGGCGGCGGCCAGGATGACGACGACGACAACCTCGGCGAGGGCGAGCCCGACGGACAGGGCGAGCCGGATGGACAGGGAGAGCCGGAGGGCCCGGGCGATCCTGGCGAGCCCGAGGGCCCCGGCGACCCCGGAGAGCCCGAGGCCCCCAGCGACGACTGCGACCCGGACGCCGAGGAGCTGTGCGACAACTTCGACAACAACTGCAACGACATCGTCGACGAGGGCTGCACCTGCACCGCCGACGAGAAGTCCTGCTACGCCGGCCCGCCTTCGACCATGGGCGTCGGCCGCTGCCGCGCCGGCTCCCAGACCTGCGAGCGCGAGTTCTACGGCCCCTGCCAGGGCCAGGTGCTCCCCGACGCCGAGCTCTGCAATGGCCTCGATGACGACTGCGACGGCCTCGTCGATGAGGACTTCGACGGCGTAGGCTCCGCCTGCAGCCAGGGCGACGGCGACTGCTCCTCCCAGGGCCGGATCACCTGCACCCCCGACGGCGCCGACACCTTCTGCGACGCCGTCGCCGTCGAGCCCGGCCCCGAGCAATGCGACGGGCTGGACAACGACTGCGACGGCCTCATCGACGAGGATTTTTCCGACCTCGGCGACGCCTGCACCGTGGGCCTGGGCCAGTGCGTCAACACGGGCGTCGAGATCTGCACGACCGACGGCGCCGGCACGATCTGCAGCGCACAGCCCCTGGCCACCCAGCCTGAGCTGTGCGACGGCCTCGACAACAACTGCAATGGTCAGATCGACGAGAGCTTCCCGGGCCTCGGCGGCGTCTGCCAGGCTGGAGAGGGCGTCTGCGCCCGCGAGGGCATCGGCCGCTGCTCCCCCGACGGCCGGTCCGTGATCTGCGACGCCACCCCCGGCACAGCCCAGCAAGAAACCTGCGACGGCCTCGACAACGACTGCGACGGGCAGGTCGACGAGCTGCCCGAGTGCAACAACCACGACCCCGTCGTCACCTGCACCCCCGAGATCAACGCCAACGTCCTGGACACCGTCAACGTGACCGCCACCGCCGTCGACCCCGACGGCGACCGCCTCACCCTGCGCTGGCAGATGGTCAGCGCCCCCATCGGCTCCGGCGCCACCCCCTCGCCCACCAACCAGAACACCACCAGCATCTTCCTCGATCTGGCCGGCGACTACGTCCTGCGCTTCACCGCCACCGACCCGCTCGGCCAGTCCGCCTCCTGCACCTCCACCGTCCACGCCATCCCCTCCGAGCGCCTGCGCGTGGAGATCATCTGGAACATCGGCGTCAGCAACGACCCCTCCGACGTCGACCTCCACCTGCTGCGCACCAACTCCGGCGGCACCTGGTTCGACACCCGCTGGGACTGCTACTACGTCAACTGCAACGCCTCGCGCGGCCAGAACCTCGAGTGGGGCGCCGGCGGCAGCGCCGACAACCCACGCCTGGACCTCGACGACGTCCAGGGCAACGGCCCCGAGAACATCAACATTGACAACCCACAGGCGCACACCTACCGCCTCGGCATCCACTACTACGACAACGACGGCTTCGGCGCCGCCTCCGTCGTCGTCCGCATCTACTGCAACGCCCAGCTCTTCCGCGAGTTCGAGCCCGTCAGCCTGCGCGCCTCCGGCGCCAACAGCAGCGGCAACGACTTCTGGACCGTCGCCGACATCGTCTGGAGCGGAAACACCTGTACGATCAATGAGTTCGGCACCCCCGGCAACCGCGACATCCGCACCCGCGGCAGCCTCTGATCGCGACCGGCGCGCGCCGCGACGCCCCGTCGGCGCTCGCCCACCTCAAGGCGAGCGCCTCGACGCCCTCGGCACCCCCTGGACGCCCGCCGCTCAAGGCTCCGCCATGAAACCACCCCCCAGGCCACCTCTGATCGCCCCCTTCGGCTCCCCAGGACCCGCCGCCCGGCGACGTCGCTCCCGCGACCCCCTGATCGCCGCGCTGCTCTGGACCCTGACCGCCGCCACTGCCTGCCAGAGCGCCCCCCAACCCGCCCCGGAGGTCCCCACCCCCGGCCAGGAGGCCCAGGACGAGCCCATGAACCCGATGACGCCCCCTGGCGATCTGGCCCTGTCGGCGCTCGGCGCCTCCTTCTCCGATGACGCCAGCAAGATCATCGACGGCGCCCTGGCCACCAGCCAGGCCTACAACAAGCTCGAAGCCCTCTGCCTCGAAGTCGGCCCTCGCCTCAGCGGCTCGCCCGCCCTGGACGAGGCCATCCGGTGGTCGATGGAGGAGCTCAAGAAGGACGGCCACGACAAGGTCCGGGCCGAGCCCGCCATGGTCCCGAGGTGGGTCCGGGGCGCTGAGTCCGCCGCCGTCACCGCGCCGCGCGCCTTCCCGCTGACCATGCTGGGCCTCGGCGGCTCCGTCGGCACCCCCAAGCGCGGCCTGGAGGCCGAGGTCGTCGTCGTCGCCAACGAGGAGGAGCTGGAGGCCGCCGCGCCGAGGATCGAGGGCCGGATCGTCCTGTTCAACAACCCCATGCCGCCCTTCAGCCACGAGACAGGCACCGGCTACGGCCACACCGTCCGCTTCCGCGTCAACGGCGCCGACATGGCCTCCGCCCACGGCGCCCTCGCCGTGCTTGTCCGCTCCGTCACCGCCCGCAGCCTCAACTCCCCCCACACCGGCATGCTCAGCTACAAGGACGAGGTCCCCCGCATCCCCGCGGCGGCCATCACCACCGAGGACGCCGACACGATCGCGGGGCTTGTCCGTCGCGGGCACGCCGTCAAGGTCAAGCTCTCGATGGAGGCCAGGAACCACGACCCGGTCCCCTCGGCCAACGTCGTGGCTGAGTTGACCGGCCGCGAGGCCCCCGAGGAGGTCGTCGTCATCAGCGGCCACCTCGACTCCTGGGACGTCGGCCACGGCGCCCACGACGACGGCGCCGGCTGCGTCATCGCCATGGAGGCCCTGAGCGTCCTGCGCCGCCTCGGCATGACCCCGCGCCGCACCCTGCGCGTCGTGCTGTGGACCAACGAGGAGAACGGCTTGATGGGCGCCAAGGCCTACGCCCAGGACCACGCCGGGGAGCTGCGCCTCCACGCCGCCGCCGTCGAGTCCGACTCAGGCGGCTTCGACCCCGCCTCCATCGCCGTCCACCACCAGGACCCCGAGCGACAGGCCCGCGCCGCCGCCACCCTGGAGGGCCTCCTGCCTCTCTTCGCCCCCGTCCGCACCGGGACCGTCCTGCGCGGCTTCGCCGGCGCCGACGTGGGCGTCATGCTCACCGACGACGTCCCCCTGCTCGGCCTCGTCAGCGACCCCTCGCAGTATTTCGACTACCACCACTCCCACGCCGACACTTTCGACAAGATCGACAAGGCCGAACTCGACCGCTCCGTCGCCGCCATGGCCCTGCTCGCCTTCATCCTGGCCGAGATGCCCGGCCGCCTCGGCGATCTGCCCTGATCCCGCACTCCAGCCCCGCACTCCACCCCCTGTCCCCCTCCTCGCTGCGCAAGGCTGTCTCTTAGTCACATCTCATCGGAGCCCGTCGTGGCGGGGGTCGAGGGGAGACTCAGTTGATGGGTCTGGGGTCAGTGCATTGGCCTTGCTCAAAAACTCGATCCCGTGTTGGCCGCCATCCTTCATCGACC
>SXGT01728853.1_pt1 | contig 19286 bp, 19 predicted proteins | sample 3176221 | NCBI WGS metagenome assembly SXGT01 (sample SAMN11356862, study PRJNA531348) | freshwater metagenome | isolation source: freshwater sample F1-120 | place: China: Fuxian Lake, Yuxi | collected 2017-12-25
CCGGTCACCAGAATAGATTGGCCGGCAAACAGGCCGGGGCGAAAAACGGATTGGTAAGCCATGGTGAACCGGGAGCGCCGTGCGCGCGTTAAGGGCTGGGGAAGCGCTACTTTACTAAGCTTTGCGCACGATGCAGGGCGGCGGGCTGATCGGGCCAGAACCCCGGCCAGAATCGTTGGTGGGTACGCCTCACGAGCCGCCTGACATGCAAGCGTGTTGGTGGTCGCGCATTTGCGACAGGCGGGGCTAAAAAACGCTTTGAATCAGCCGAATTCAATGTTAAGGTAACGCTTCAAGAGCAGGATCAAAAGTTCTGTTATTTGACGGTTTTCGAAAGGATTGAAGGTGATTCATATCCTCAAACTGGCCGGCAACGGGATACCGCAAGCTTGGCTATCTGTCGAAGAAGCGGCGCTGCACTACGCGGCCGGCGAAGTCAGCTGGGAAGTCGGTCAACCGATTGCCACCCTGCACGGAGGCACCAACGCCCTCTCGGGGCGCCGCTCCGAAATCACCGTCAATTCCATCATCGGCGTCTCCGGCTTTGGCAAGGTCAATCCGTTTGACATCGTGCCGCTGCTCACCAACGACAAACTGTTTCGCCGCGATCGCAACATCTGCGGCTACTGCGGCGGGCACTTCCACACCAATGAGCTCGAGCGCGAACACATCGTGCCGCTTTCGCGCGGCGGCAAGGATCGCTGGATGAACGTCGTTTCCAGTTGCCGCCCCTGCAACCAGCGCAAGGGCGCACGCCTGCCACATGAGGCCAACATGCCGCTGATCTACGCGCCGTACACGCCCAGCCTGTGGGAAGACATGATCCTGCGCAACCGCCGCATCCGGGCCGACCAGATGGAGTTCCTGTCTGCCAACCTGCCGCGCACTTCGCGCATCGCCGCCTAGCGGTGCGCAGGCGTTCGGCGTCCCGCAACCCGTGCGGGTGATGCCTGGCACTGCAACGGCCGTGATACGCGCTTGAATCCGCTCGAAGCCGCCGGCGCCGCGCTGGGGCTGGCCAACCTGTGGCTCACCCGCCGTCAGAACATCCTGTGCTGGCCGGTCGGCATTGCCTGCGTGCTGTGCTACGTGCTCGTGTTCTACGAAGCGCGCCTGTATTCGGATCTGCTGCTGCAACTGGTCTATGTGGTATTGCAAGCCTACGGTTGGTGGCTGTGGCTGCGTGGCGGCCGCAACCGCCTGGTTTCAACCGCACCAGTGCGCCGGCTGCGGGCGCGGGAGTGGGGTGTCTGGCTTGGTCTGGCAACGCTCATTGCCGTGCTCCTCGGTAGCAGCATGTCGGCCTTTACCCGCGCCGACCAACCCTACTGGGATGCTGGCGCCACCGCGCTAAGCCTGGTTGCGCAATGGTTGCAGGCGCACAAGGTGCTGGAGTCCTGGCTGCTGTTCATCGCCGCCAACCTCCTGTTCATTGGTTTGTATCTCACCAAGGGTCTTTATCTCACCGCCGGATTATTCATTGCTTCCAGCGTGCTGGCGGCCATGGGCTGGCAAGGCTGGCGTACCGCGATGCGCAATACGGCTTGATGCTGTGAGCAAGAACCCTAGATGTCCCTGAGCAAGGCATAGCCGCGCTTGGCCTTGCTGCGCGGTTCTTCCTTGATCTTCAGATCACGCATCAGCAGATGGGCCAAATATTGCAGTTCGCGCAGGTGCCCGGCCTTGAGCTCGATCTCGATTTCGCTGATGCGCCCGGTCTTGGCGCCGGCGAAAATGCGACCGCGGTCGAACGCCACTTCTGCCACAAAGTCCGGCGCGTAGCGTGGGAACGGTTTGACGGTCCAGGCGTCGCGCAGGAACTCCACCCGAAACAGGGGAATCAACGCTTCGGCACCGCCAGCCGCCTTGAGCGCGGCCTTCAGGGGCGTATCGGCCAGCTTGTCCAGTTCCAGCGAAGGGCTGGACACCGGCATCTCCCATTCGCGGCGGATCGAAATGCCGTCGCCCTTGCCCTCGGCGTCGTCGAAGGACGCCTTCATCGTCTGTACCCAGTGGCGATCGATGCGCCGCAACCGCAGGGCGATGCGCTGGCGCCGCAGGGCGTAGTCGGGTGTGTCGAAGTAGACGTTGGTCAGCTTCTTGCGCGTGTACGGGTCATGCTCGACCGGGTGCTCCAGCACCACATGCTTGCGCAAGGCTTGCGCGTGCTGCGTGCCGCAGGCCAGCTTGATCTCGATTTCCTGCCCTGCAGCCAGCATCTTTTAGAATAGCGATCATGAAAAATCCCAACCCCGCCATTGTGCCGCAAAACCTGCAATCACCCGCATTTTTCCCCGAAGCGCGCGCAGGCGCACGCGCCCTGCGTCAATCCAAGATTCGTGAAGTGGCCAATGCCGGCATGGGTCGCGAAGGCGTGCTGCCATTCTGGTTCGGCGAACCGGATGAAGTGACGCCGCAATTCATTCGCGATGCCGCCACTGCCTCGCTGAACGCTGGCGAAACCTTCTATAGCCACAGCTACGGCATGCCGGAGCTGCGGCAGGCGCTCGCCGACTACACCACCGGGCTGCATGGCGCCTGCGCGCCGGACAACATAGCCGTCACCAGCAGCGGCATCAGCGCGCTGATGATGTGTTTTCAGACCCTCATTTCACCGGGCGACCGGGTGGTGGTGGTCACGCCGGTGTGGCCCAACCTGGTGGAAGGGCCGCGCATCATGTCAGGCGCGGTGGAAACCGTCGCGCTTCAGTTTGACATCGAGCGCGGATGGCGGCTCGATCTTGCACGTCTGATCGATGCGCTGACGCCCGACACGCGCCTGGTGGTGCTCAACTCCCCCAACAACCCCACCGGCTGGACCCTGACCCGGGATGAACAGCAGGTGATCCTCGCGCATTGCCGCAAGCACGGCATCTGGATCCTGGCCGATGATGCTTACGAGCGCATCGTGTTTGAAGGCCGGGTCGCGCCTTCTTTCCTCGACATCGCCTCGCGCGAGGAGCGGCTGGTGTCGACCAACACCTTCTCAAAATCCTGGCTGATGACCGGCTGGCGCTTGGGTTGGATTACCGGGCCCGCTGAACTGTTCACGGATTTGGGCAAGATCATCGAATACAACACCTCGTGCGCGCCGATGTTCGTGCAGCGCGCCGGCGTGGTTGCGGTCACCCAGGGCGAGAGCACCACCGAGCGCTTTGTCGCACGGCTGAAACAAGCCAGTGCGTTTTTGCATCGCGAGCTGGGTGAGATCGACGGTATCGAAGCGGTGGCCCCGCCCGGAGCGCTGTATGCGTTTTTCCGCGTGCGCGGCATGACCGACAGCCTCGCTTTCTGCAAGTGGCTGATCGACCAGACCGGGCTGGGATTGGCTCCTGGAGCCGCTTTTGGGCCAGAGGGCGAGGGCTTTGTGCGCTGGTGCTTTGCTTCCAGCGAAGAGCGCTTGGCAGATGGCGTGGCGCGTTTGAAGCGCGGTCTTGCCGCAACGAACTAGACTGCCGGCATGGCGCTCACGTTCAAAACCAAGGCGGCAGGTGACATCACCATGCTCGATGCCCATGCCAGACAGTTGCTCGATTTGCTCGGCAAGGAGTGGGCGGTGCGCGGCGTGATCACGCCCGAACAAGTGCCCGCGCTGGTGGCGCGCCTGCAAACGGCGATTTCTGCGGCCGGCACCGACACCGGCCCGGACGAGGAGCGTGAGCCGGAAGCCGCACGCGCCCATGTGCCCTTGAAAACCCGCATGCAACCGTTTCTGGACATGTTGCACAAGGCCGGACAGGCCAACACGCCGATCCTCTGGGGTGTGTAGCGGCGCCGCCTGTGCAGCGTTCAGATTTTCGGCGCGATGTGGCTGGCGTGGTTGGCCAGATACCAGTCCGCCACTTCTTCACGTTTGGCCCACCACACGTCATCGAACTGCTTCACGTAGCTTAAGAAGTCCCGGAAGAACTGCATGCGATGTGGATGTCCTGATACATGCGGGTGCAGGCCGATGTTCATCATCTTGCCGGTTTTCGCACTTTCCGCGTAGAGCTCATTGAACTGGCTCTTGAGCATCAAGAGAGCGTCCTCGCTGCTCATGGCGCGCCGATGGAAGAACGTGAAGTCGTTGATCTCGACCGAGTAGGGCACGTTGACCAGTGGCCCGTGGCCGGTGTGGATCAGGTAGGGCTGGTCGTCATTCATGTAGTCACACAGGAACTTGAGGCCGGCCTCGGCCAGGATGTCCGGAGTTTTGGGTGTGGAACGCAATGAGGAGGATAGCCAGCCCCCAGCCTTGCGGCCGGTGACTCTCTCGTAAACCTTCAGGGTTTCGTGGATCACCGCTTTCTCGCCTTCGGGGTCGAACATGTACTGCGGCAGCAATTCACCCTGCTCGTAGTTGTGTGCGACCAGTTCCCAATTGCGGGCCAGTGCGTGCTCGATGATCTCGCCGCGTTCCAGGGCCGTTTTGGCGTTGAAGGTGATCGAGAGCGGCACGCCCGCCGCTTCAAATACATCGAACATGCGCCAGCATCCGACGCGCAGGCCGTACTCGCGCCAGGTGAAGTTGGGGTAGTCGGCGACGTTGCCCGGCAGCGAATCCGGAATCGTTGGCGGGCCGCCGGCGTAGTAGGGCTTGTTCGAGTCTTTCAGCAGGTCCCAATATTCGCAATTGATGGTGATGATCAATGCCATGCGCTTGCCGTTGGGCCACTTGAGCGGCGCGCGCTTGGTGATCGGTACCCAGTCGTAGTGGGACATGCTCTCTCCGGTATCAGTTGGCGGTGGAACAGAGCGGGCTGGCGGCAGGGCGGGCGCCGTATCGGCTTGCGTGGACTCTGCTTTGTGAAATCGATTATGCCGCACCCCGTCCTCGGAGCAGACAGGGATTCGTGCGGGCAGGTTGAGGGTGGCGCGGTCAACACCATCCGGGCGTGATTCATGCTACCTTGACGGTGACCCCCAACCCCGGAGCCATTCATGCACGCCCTTGCCAGACTTTTCGCGACCACACTGGTTTTTCTCCTCGCCAGCCCCTTGGCTTCTGCCCAGACACCAGCCAAGGTGCGCTTCACCCTGGATTGGGTGGTGCAGGGTCAGCATGCCCCGTTTCTCCTGGCCAAGGCCAAAGGCTATTTTGACCAGGAGGGCGTGGACGTGACGGTGGACGTCGGTAACGGTTCTGCCGGAACCGTGCAGCGGCTGGCCACGGGCGCCTACGAAATGGGTTTTGCCGACCTCTCCACCCTGATCGAATTCATGGGCAACAACCCCAACCTGCCCAAGGCGCAGGCGGTTTACATGGTGCACGAACGCAACCCGAATGCATTGTTCGTGCAAAAGAAATCCGGCATCGCCAAGCCGGCAGACCTGAAGGGCAAGAAGATCAGTGGCCCGGTATTCAGCTCCACCCGCAAGACCTGGCCGCTGTTTGCGCGCGCCACCGGGCTCAAGGTCGATGACGCCGCCTGGCAGAACGTGGCGCCGGACATGGTGGAGCAGGCGATGGTGCGTGGTGACGTGCAGGTGGGTTCCGGATTCCCGACCCAGTTGCAGATCTACAACCGGCTCGGCATCAAGTCCGAAGACATCATCATGTTCAAGTATGCCGATTACGGTGTCGATCTGTATGGCAATGCGGTGTTGGCCAGCGCCAAGTTCATCAACGAAAATCCACAGGCCGTCGCAGCGGTGTTGCGTGCGATCAATCGCGGGATCAAGGAAACGATTGCCGACCCGGCTGCCGCCGTCAAATACGTGACGCAACGCAATCCGCTGCTCAACGAGGCAGATGAGCTGGAGAAGCTCAAACTCGTCATGGAATTCATGGATACCCCGAACACGCGCAGCGACGGGCTTGGTGTGGTCAGCAAGTTGCGGCTGGACAACCAGGTGGATGACATCAACATGGCCTTTGGCCTGAAGAGCAAACCTTCATCCGACTTGATCTTCAATTCCAGCTTTTTGCCGCGTGCGGGAGAGCGGCGGTATCGCTGAGCCGGCTTGGCTGCCGGGCTGGCCGTTTGACACCGGCCCGCTGAACCAGCATTGACGCCGCTGGCAGTTTCTTGTCCGGAAGCTGCGGTGAAACCCTTTGCAGACAAGGGTTTCAGGCCATCGCGGCCCGAAACGCGCTCCAGAAGCCGCTCTCCGGGCATCCGCCCGTCAAGATTTACATCGCCGCCTGCTGTGTCGCCCCCATCCGGCACGCCAGATCAAACGCGTTTTTCATCGCCTGCGGATTGGCGATGCCCTTGCCGGCGATGTCATAGGCCGAGCCGGCCGCCGGTGTGGTGATCGGAGTCGGCAGGCCGCCCTGCACCGTGACGCCGCGCTCAATGCCCGTTAGCTTCATCAAAATCTGACTTTGATCGTAATACAGCGTAACAATGCCATTGAGTCTCTGACCGGCCGGTGTCGCGAATTGCGCACGCAGCCGTTCCTCACCACGGAATCGAGTAGGTCTTCTGGTTCGTGAACGCCTTGCAACACTCCTGCACACCTTCCTTTACGCCCAAGCCCGAATCCTTGATGCCGCCGAACGGCGTCACCTCCAGCCGGTAGCCCGGCACCTCCCACACGTTCACCGAGCCAACGTTCGCCTCCCTGACGAAGCGCATCACATCGTCCAGGCGGTTGGTGCAGATGCCGCTGGAAAGGCCAAAAGCAGTGCTGTTGACCATTTCGATGGCCTCGTCGAGATTCCTGAACGTCATCACGGGTGACACCGGCCCAAAGGTCTCTTGCTTAACCACCTCCATGTCGCCGCTGACGCGGTCGATGATCGTCGGCGAGTAGAGCGCGCCTTCGCGCTTGTTGCCGTGCAAGAGCCGCGCTCCCGCGCCCACGGCGTCGTTGACCCTTCGCTCGAAAAGCTGCGCAGCCTGCTCATCGATTACGGTGCCCATGTCCACGTCAGGGTCGAGCGGGTCGCCGTATTTCCACGCTGCGGTCTTCGCGCGCAGCACCTCAGTGAAGGCATCGGCGACCTTCTCGTGCACGAGGATGCGCTTGACCGCCGTGCAGCGCTGGCCGCTGTTCTTGTAACTGCCATTGGCGGCAAGGTCGGCGGCCTTGGACACGTCTGCGTCGTCCATCACCACGATCGGGTCGTTGCCGCCGAGCTCAAGAATCTGGCGTTTGTACGCGGCTTTGGCCGCTATGTACTTGCCGATCGGCACGCCCCCGGTGAAGGTGACGATATCAGCGTACTCGTTGGTCAGCATTTCATCGGCGATCTCCTTCGGGTCACCGGTGATCACGCTCAACATCTCCGGCGGCAACCCAGCCTCGTAGAGCACGTCAGCAAGCAGGATCGCGGCCAAAGGTGTCTTTTCGGTGGGCTTGAGCACCATGCGATTGTTGGTGGCCACCGATGGTGCCACTTTGTGTATCACCTGGTTCAAAGGATGATTGAACGGCGTGATCGCCGAAATCACGCCCATCATCGGCTCTCGCACCGTGTGCACGCGCCGGCTCTTGCCGTGGTGCGTGAGGTCGCAGGCAAAGGACTGCCCGTCGTCGACCAGCGCCTGCTGCGCCGAGAACAGCAGTACATCGCTCGCGCGGCCCACCTCGTAGAGCGTGTCCTTGATGCACAAGCCGGATTCGAGCGTGACCAGGCGCGCGATCTCGGCCTTGCGCGCGGCGATCAGATCGCCCGCTTTCATGAGGATCTTGTAGCGTTCATGGCGCGTGAGCTTGGGCTTGTACTGACGGCTAATCGCGAAAGCGCGCTTCACATCTTCCACTGTGGCTTTGGGAACCGTCGCCACCACTTCACCGGTCCACGGGTAGCGCACCTCGATCACGCGGTCGCGATAGACTTTCTCGCCGGCGATGCGCATCGCTTCGCGCTTCGGGCTGTCGAACACAGGAGGGCGGGCGCTCATGGATAGGTTCTCCTCAATGACGGGGAGTGGGAATGGATCAGGGCCTGATGTCGAAACCAGCACAAACAGACGGCGGTCGGGGCGAATCCATCGGACGATGCATAAGACGTATGGCAGCCCGATCAGGCCACGGCGCGTGCGATGCGGCCTCGCACCCAGGCCGAAAACAACTCGGCGACGATGACGATTCCGACGATGGTCAAGATGATCGCCGCCACCTGCCTGGTTTCCAGGCGCTGTACGCTCTCGCGCAGATAGTGACCCATGCCGCCCGCGCCGAAGAAACCGACGACAGTGCTGGCGCGGAACACCACATCCCAGGTGTAGATTGCGATACCGGCCCAGACCACGCGCACCTGCGGCAGCACCGCGAAGACGAAGGTCTGCAAATGTCCGGCGCCAGTGGCACGGATCGCCTCCACGGGCCCATGGCGAATGGACTCGATGGCTTCGGACATGAGCTTGCCGCCAAAGCCGATGCAGAACAGCGTCATCGCCAGCGTGCCAGGCAGCATGCCGAAGCCGACGATCGCCACCAGTACGATGGTCCAGATCATCTCGTGCACCGAACGGCAGGCCATCACGATCAGCCGGCACACCGGGTAAAGGAAGCGCGGGCTGGGGGTCATGTTGAAGGAGGCGAACCAGGACAGTGGAATGGCGATCAACAGTCCCAGCACGGTCGCCACATAGCTCATCTGAAAGGTATCGATGATGGCGTTGATGAATTCCGGCTTGACCACATGCGTCCACTCCGGCGGCCAGTAGCGGTTGGCGAGTACGCTGCCCAGGCGCTGGAAGATACCGGGCAGGCGCTCGGCATCGATACGCAGAACCTGCATCGACCACCAGACGAAGCCGGCAGTGCCCAACAGCGCAGCGTACTTGTAAAGGCTCTGCGGAAAGCGGAATCGTTTCCACTCGGGCAGGGCTTTCGCGGCGGAGTTGGCGTCCATTCAGATCACCTTCTTGCGCGCCCAGGCGCTGAACAGTTCACCGAAGACGATCAAGAGCAGAATGACGAAAATCACCGTGGCGATGCCGCCATAGTTGTAGCTCGCCATCTGCCGGTGCAGCGCCAAGCCCAGGCCGCCGGCCCCGACCAGACCCATGATGGTCGAGCGGCGGATGTTCACGTCCCACTCGAAGATGCAGTTGCCGATCACCACTGGCAGGACCTGCGGCACGATGCCGTACATCAGCACCTGAAAGCGGTTGGCGCCAACGGCACGCATCGCTTCGACTGGGCCCGTGTTCACATCCTCGATCGCTTCGGCCACAGTCTTGCTGATGAAGCCGATCGAGCGCACCGCCATCGCCAGCACGCCGGCCAGCGCGCCTAGACCCACCGCAGCAACGAAGATCAGGCCCCAGACCACTTCGTGCACCGAGCGCGAGACCGTCATCAACATGCGGCCGACGAGGTAGGTGGAGCGGCCGAGGGGTGAGATGTTGGCGGCCCCCAGCCAGGCCACAGGAATCGCCATGACCATTCCCAGCAAGGTGGCGAGTGTCGCCATCAGCGCCGTTTCGAGCGCCGGCTCCCACAGGCTAACAAGAATGCTGGCGTCGAAGGCGATGAAGCGCATCGCCGCGCTCCACACGCCGGCAGGCGTGATGCGGCTCCAGTCGGTGTCGCCGACGACGATGGCTTCGATGCTCCAGAGCACCACTGCGGCGATGAGGGCATAACGCGTGTAACGCCAGCCGCGCGCGCGGCGGCCGCGGGCGGCGAGATCGGCGATGAGCGCGGCATGGTGCGGCGCCGGCTGGAAGCCCGCACGCGCGAGCGTCGCTTCGGTCGCAGCCACAGCTAGAGTACTTCCATCGCGTAGATGTCCGCCAACGCGTGCTTGTCCACACTGCTTGGCGGGCCGTCAAATTTCTTGATGCCGTCCTGCAGGCCGATGACGCGGTCGCAGAACTCCAAGGCCAGGTCCACGTCGTGGATGTTGCACAACACCGGTACCTTGAACTCCCGCGCGATGCCGCGGATCATTCCCATCACTTCGCGCGAGATCTTCGGGTCCAGGGCCGAGGTCGGCTCGTCCACGAGAAGGAGCTTGGGTTCCTGGATGAGCGCACGCGCGATGCCGACGAGCTGGCGCTGGCCTCCGGACAGCGCGTCGGCGCGCTTGTCGAGGTGTTCGATCAGGCCGACCCGGTCGAGCATCGCCACGGCTTTGGCGATGTCGACCCTGCCGTACATTCGAAACAGGCTCCTCAGGTTTCCCATGTAGCCGAGCCGCCCGGTAAGCACGTTGTCCATCACCGACAGGCGATCGATCAGGTTGAAGTCCTGGAAGATCATGCCGATGTTGCGCCGCTGCCGGCGCATCGCGGACTCGTCGAGTTTGAGCAGCGCCTGCCCGTCGAACAGCACGTCGCCGCCGGTGGGCTCGACTAAGCGGTTGACGCAGCGGATGAGCGTGCTTTTCCCGGCGCCGCTGGGACCGATGATGGCCACGAAGTCGGTGGCCCCGACATCGAAGGAGATGCCCTTGAGCACCTCCTTGCTCGACGCGTAGGCCACGCGCAAGTCGCGCACCTGCAACAGCGGTGCGTTGCCGCCGGTCATCGCGGGTGCCTTACTTCTTCTGCACGTCGCGAACGACGTTGTAGGCGGCATCGGTCATGCGAACGACTTTCTCGGACTTGACATTGGCCAAGTACTTGCGGCCATCGTCGCTCTGGTCCACCGCCATGAAGGTGTCGACGATCTTCTTCTTGAGGTCGTCGCACAGCGTATTACGCAGCACGAACGGATCTTGCGGAATCAACGGCGAATACCAAAGGTAATTGAAGTCTTCCTGTTTCACCTTGCCCGCATTCACTGTCTCCATGAAGCGATGCGTGGCGACGAAGGCGGCATCGACCTTGCCTTCCATGACCGCTATCGCACCGAGGTCGTGGCCGCCGGAGAACACGACGCGCGAGAAGTATTCCTTCAGCGGGGGCGTGTTGGCGGCCTTCGGGAACACGTGCTCGGGCACCAGAGCGCCGGAGGTGCTGGCCGGATCGACGAGCGCCAGTACCGCGCCTTTGAGCGAAGCCACATCGTTGAATTTGCTGCCCTTCTTGGAGATCAGCACCGATTTGTAGCCCGGGCCCGCTTCCTGGATGCCGTTCTTGAGGCGCGAATAGGTGGCGAAGACTTCGATCGTCTGATCCTGCTTGCGCGCGATGACATAGCTCTCAGGACCGAGCACGGCGACGTCTACCCATTTGCCCATGAGCGCTTCGACCACCGAGCTATACGAAGTGGGCATGTAGAACTCGATACGCTTGCCGGTGTTCTTCTGCAATTGGTCGAGGATCGGCTTGTAGTAGGTGATTTCGCGTACTGAGTCCTGCGTGGGTACCAGGGAGAATTTCAGCGCCCGAGGGTCCTCACACTTGGCCTGGGACCAGGCGGCAGAACTGACGGCGAGGGTAACGGCGGCGATCACACAACGGCGAATCCGGTTCATCTCTAAGTCTCCTTGTCAGGTGTACGGTCGGGTATTCGTTCCAGCGTTCGGGTGGTCAATCGGATGCTCAAGCAGGTTTTGCTTTCGGCAGTTCAGATTCAGGGCACGATGGCGGCGCGCAGCACCTTGCGGTCTTCGGCGTCTTGCATCGCCTGGCCTACCTGGTCTAGGCGGTACTTGCCGTCAACCAGTTCCTTGAATGGGAATCGCCCGCGGTTCACGGCGACAAAGTCCAGCGCTTCGATCAGGTGGCGCGGATGGTAGTTATGCACTCCGCGCAGCGTGATCAGCTTGCGCAAGATCTGGTTGACGTCGATGTTGACGAAACTGTCCGGGTTGACGACGCCACCAAGCACGTAATGGCCGCCGGTGCGCAACATCTGGATGCCGGCCGGAATCACGCCCGGATAGCCACAAACTTCGATCACCGCATCGGCGCCCTCGGGCTTGCACAGCGCCCTGACGCGCCGCACCAGTTCGGCATCATCCGCCGCTGCCGGGTCGAGCACTTCGTCGCAGCCGAAGCGCTTGCCGAGCTCGCGCCGGGCAGACACGGTGTCGATGCCGATCACCAGCCGTGCGCCACGCGCCTTGGAGATCGCCGCAGCATACAGACCCAGCAGACCGAGTCCTTGGACGACCACCGCGTCGCCCATGCTGATCTCGGCCTTCTCCGTGACACAGATGACGGTCGCCACCCCGCAGTTGACCGGTGTGGCTTCTTCGTCGGAGAGTTCATCGGGCAGGCGCAGGATCCAGGATCTCGGCAGGATGTAGCAGTATTGGCCGAAGCCGCCGTGATGATGCGGTTCGGTCGTGACCGCCATGTGACCGTACTTGTCTACTCCCGGGCTTTTTTGCGGCAGGTCGAGCACCTCGGTGTAGTAGCTGTTCCCAGGGATGAAATATTCGCTCCAGGTGATGCGGTCTCCCGGACGCAGCGGGTCGCCGCGCATGTCCTTGTCGATGCCGGCGCCGAGCGAGACGATGGTGCCAATGATCTCGTGGCCCAGCACACCCGGCGTGGGGTTGGGCCGGTGGCCCAGATAGCTGTGGATGTCGCTGCGGCAGATGGTGCACATGCGCACCTTGACAAGCACCTCCCCGGCGCGCGGCTCGCGGATCGGGAACATCCGGAGTTCGAACGGGGCACCCGGCCGGTCGTAGACGGCGACCAGGCCGCCCTCTGCAGGATGGCTCATTGGGTACCGTTGAGCGCGAAGTCGAAGATCTGATAGCTCTTGAGCGGCATGCCGGCTGCCTTGGCCCGGTAGGCATCGTTCAACGGCCGGTTGAGGACAAAGGGCACTTTGGCTTCGCTGACGCCGCCGTGGGTGCGCAGCCGGTGCCCCTTCAGGCCGGTGAGGTCGTGGTTGCCCGCCGAGGCGCCGATGCACACGTTCTCGCGCGAGACCACCGCCACATCGCCTTCGCGGTCCGGAGGCATGTCGAACATGCGGCACGCCGCTTCGCGATCGAGAGCGAGTTCGATGCCATCAATGCCGGCGATGTGGTCGATGATCTGGCGCGCGCTGACTTTGCCGCGCGACCAGATGCGGACGAAGCCGCCGAGCGAACCGTGGTGAGCGACGAAGGCATCGGTGATCGGGCATATCACGATGGTTTCGTCTTTGCCGAATCTGGCATCCAGGATGTCCTGCAGCCAGATCACGCGGGGCTCGCCGGCGGCGTCGCTCTTGTCGCTCATGCCATGGTCGGCCGTAAAGGCGACCGTGGCATCGAGGGCTGCGAGGCGCCCGATGCAGTCATCGAGCTTCCTGTAGAAGGTGCGTGCACCCTCTTCCTCGGGCGCCCACTTGTGCTGCACCCAGTCGGTGAGGGAGAGATAGAGCAGGTCCGGCCGGCGCTCGCGCAGGAGCTTGATGCCGGCTTCGAGCACGAAGAGCGACAATTCCATCGAGTACATCCCGGGCTTGTCCATGCCCAGCCATTCGAGAGCGTTCTCGATGCCGTTTTCGGCCAGCGTGCACTTCTCGACGAACTCCGTAGAGAAAGAAATGTGCCCCTTCGAGCAGTCCAGCCCCTTGGCGAGTTGCTTGCGCAGCTTGTCCTTGGCGGTGATCGACACCACCTTGGCGCCGGCGTCGGCGAACCTGGTGATGATCGAGTCGGCCCGCAGCAGCTCCGGGCCGGTCATCACCACCGGCTCCCAGGTGCTGGTATCAAGGTAGTAGTTGCCCGAGATGCCGTGCCGCGAGGTCGGTGTGCCGGTGATGATCGACATGTTGTTCGGGCAGGTGAACGAGGGCATCGAGCCGTCGGCCACCACGGCAAAGCCCTCGCGTACGAAGCGCGCGATGTTCGGGATGCTGCCGTCGGCGAGGAACTGCTGCAGGTAGCGCGGGTCGCCGCCGTCAATACATATGACGACGGTAGGGCGCTGCGGCCAGCGGTAGGCGATGTCATTTACGGTTACTGCGCTTCGGGTCGCGGTCATGGCTTCTCGGTGGTTGGGGGATTGGATTCAGGACTTCTTGCCCGTCAGCGCGGCATGCAGGCGCTCGCGGCTGACGAGCACGTGCTGTGTCATCAGCGCTTCGGCGCGTTTTTCGTCACGCGCCGCGACCGCATCAAGGATGGCTTCGTGTTCCTGAGTGGACAGGGGGATGTTTTCGACGCTGCGCGAGATCGTGGTGCGGCGATACAGATCAAGTTGATGCACCACGCCGCGGTAATTGGCATAGAGGGCGTTGTTGCGAGCCGCATGGGCGAGCAGGTCGTGAAACTTGACGTTGAGCGCGAAGTATTCTTCTGCGCGCCGGTGCTTTTGCACTTGATGCATGCGCCTGACCACGGTGCGCAATTGATCGATTTCGTCGATCGAAATGCGGCGGGCTGCCAGGGTGCCGATTAGTGCTTCGAGTGCTGCACGTACCTCGTAGAACTCGTTGGCCTCTTCGAGCGAGACATCGCGCACGAAGACACCACGGTTCTTTTCGACGCGCACCAGTCCGGCTTGCCCGAGAGCCCGGAAAGCTTCGCGAACAGGTCCGCGCGAGACACCCAACGCGGTCGCGATGTCGGCCTCATTGAGTTTGGTGCCCGCCGCGATCTCGCCGGAGACGATGCGCCGCTCCAGTTCCTGATGGGTGAGCGTGACCAGCGAGTGCTCGCGCAACAGATCGATAGTCTGATTCGAGCGGGAAAGTTGTCTGGGGAACGGGTCGGGAGAGGTCATGTGGCCATCTTAAAGTTCTTTTTGTATATTGTCAACAAAATACAATCCGACAACTCAGGGGGCATCGGCGAATCGGACCCCGTGTATCTGCGAGCGCAACCTCGAATCGCGGGAAACCACGGTCACCGGTCCGCCTTCCAGCGCTTCGCGGCTGCGCGCCAGCGTCTCGTCCTCGAGCCGGCGCATGGCTTCATGCGTATAAAAGGTCAGATGCGGCCACAGCAGCACGTTGTCCATCGCATAGAGCGCCGACATCGGGTGACCAGCAGAAGTGAGCGGCTCGCGCCCATAGACGTCCAGCGCCGCGCCGGCGATGCGCCGCTGGGCCAGTGCGCGCACCAGCGCGGTCTCGTCGACGATCTCGCCGCGCGATACGTTGACCAGGAATGCGCCGGGCTTCATCAACCCGATCTGCGTGGCACCGATCAGGTGGCGCGTCGTGGCATTGAGAACACAGTGGATCGAAACCACGTCGCAGCGCTGGATCATCGCATCGAGATCGTCGAACAGTTGCACGCCCGGCGGCGCGTCCGCCTGCGAGAGGCCGGGATTGCTTGCCAGCACCTGCATGCGAAATGCCTCGGCCAAGCGCGCCATTCTGCGGCCGATGCGGCCCAGGCCTACCAGGCCCACGGTCTTGCCGGCCAGGTCGTGCCCCAGCCAGCGCGATTCGGGCCAAACCCAGCCGTCCGCTTGCATCGCCCTCTGAATCGGCTTGACCTGCTTGAACAAGGCCATCAGGAGCATAAAGGCGCCTTCGGCCACCGTCTCTTCGGCGTAGGCGGGCACATTGACCACCGGGATGCGCAAGCTCCGGGCAGCCTCCAGGTCGATCGTGTCGATGCCCACCCCGTACTTGACTACCGCGCGCAACTTCGGCGCCCCGGCCAGTACCTGCCTGGTGATGCGCGCATAGCAGGTCAACAGCAACTCGGCGTCCGCCGTTGCGCGCGTGAGCACGTCTTCCGGCGTACCGTCTGGCAATACGGCGAGATCACCGCCCCATGCGCGCAGTTGCGCGTCAACGCGTCCCATCTCCCGTTCCCGATCGATGCGAACAACCCTGAAACGACGCGGCAATGCCGGCATGGCGAGACCCTCCAAATACTCCAGCGACGCAGTCAATGAATCCAGGACAAAGCGGCACCGGCCACGGGCCTCAGCCCGCTGCTGCGTCGCCGATCACCTCGCCCAGGCGCGGCTCGCGCAACCGCGTCGATACCAACGCACCGCTGGACTCCAGGATCGGGTAGGCAATCGAGCAGATGTGCGAATTGATGCGCTTCAAATCGCTGATCAAATCCAGGTGCAGGCTCGAGGTCTCGATGCTCGGCGCGGTGTTGTCGCGCAAGCGCGCGATGTGGGTCGCGGCATATTCGTGCTCGAGCTCGCGGAAGCGCGCCTTTTCTTCAAGGAGCTTTCTCGCATCGTTGATGTGACCGTCGAGGAATACCGTCATGCCCAGCCGCAGGTTGGCGACCAGCCGCTCGTGCAAATGTGCAATCTCCGCCATGCCCGCGTCGGAGAAGCGGCGGTTCTTGCGGATCTTCTTGTCCTCCACGTCTTCGAGGACGCGCTCGACGATGTCGCCGATCTGCTCCATGTTGATCGTGAAGCTGACGATGTCGGCCCAGCGCCGGCCTTCGCGATCCGACAGCGACTCGTGCGAAATCTGCGTGAGGTAGAACTTGATCGCCGTATATAGATCGTCGACCGTGTCGTCCATTCTGCGCAGCTGCTCTGCAAGCAACAGGTCATTGTTGCGGATCACATCGATCGCGCCGCGCAGCATGGTCTCTACGACGTCGGCCTGGTGCAGCGCCTCGCGCGCGGCGCAGGCGATCGCCAAGCTCGGCGTGGGCAAGGCAATCGGATCCAAGTGACGCGGCCGCGCCTGCGAGGGCGGCGTGGGCGGTGCGGTCATCCGGCGTTCAAGCAGCCGCGCGAGCGCGCCGGTAAAACCGATGAAGGTGAGAGCGAGCACGATGTTGAAGACCAGATGGAAGGCGACGACCTGCTGCGGCACCGAATCGAAGTGGCGTTGCAGCAGCGCATGGGCATACGGCAGGAAGGGCAAGGTCAGCACGACGCCCGCGAGCTTGAACATCAGGTTGCCCATGGGCAGGCGCCGCGTGGCGACGTCGGCGCGCGCCGTGGTCAGCACGGCCAGCACGCCGCTGCCGACGTTCGCGCCAAGCACCAGGCCCAGCGCCACACCGGCGGGCACCATGCCGGCGCCAGCCAGTGTGGCGGTCAGGAGCACGATGGCCAGTGAGGAGTACGACAGCACGGTTAGCAGCGCGCCGACCAGAATGTCGACCAGCACATCGCTCGGCAGCGCAGCCAGCAATTGCCGCATCGCGGGTGAGGCGATCAACGGCTGGGTGGCCACGACGATGAGCTTCAGGGCGAGGGTGATCAGCCCGAGGCCGATGACGATGCGCCCGAAGCGGCCCACCGAGGTTGCCTCGCGGCTGATGAACATCACGACGCCAACAAAGATCAGGAGCGGCGACAGCCACGACAGGTCGAACGAGAACAGCACCACCATCGCGCTGGTACCGATATCCGCGCCCAGCATGACCGCCAACGCCGCTGCAGTGGCGATCAGCCCGCGGCCGACGAAGGAGGACACGATCAAGGCTGTGGCCGTGGACGACTGCACAAGACCGGTGACCGCGAAACCCGCCAACAGCGCACCCGCCCGGTTGCCGACACTGAGCGCGATCAGGTCGCGCAGACCCGCACCAAACAGACGCAGCACGCCGGTGCGCACGATGTGGGTGGCCCACACTAGCAGCGCGACTGCGGCCAGAAGGTTCAGCAGATGCAGCATGTCGTCGCCCGCAGCGCGCTCACAGCGTTGAAACAGGAGTTGGAATGGTCATGAGGCGCATTGGACGCCAAGTAATGGTATATTGTCAACAATCTGCAAAATATTGTTGATGAAGCATCGGCGATTGGGCATGGGATTCGACATCGTCGGCTAACCCGCGACGCTGGCAAGGGCCGTTGCGACGCGGCGGAATCGTCAGATCTGACGCTGCGAACCGCTCGCCCGGTAGAGTGGCATCGATCGGCTGCTACGCGGGCAACGCGAACTCAGAACGTTTCAAAATCCCCGCTTGCAGCCGCAAGACTTGGAACTTGCCTGCTTCCTCCCGCAGGCAAGTTTGTAGCCACCGCGCCGCTACTTCGCCGCCCTGCGGCTGACCGCTATGCGGCAGGCAATGTCAAACGCATTCTTCATCGCCTGCGGATTGGCGATGCCCTTGCCGGCGATGTCATAGGCCTTGCCGGCCGCGCGCTGCGAAACGACGCGTCCAGAACGGCATGACCCGTCACTCCGGCATCGGTTTCAATGCTGATCAGGCCGTGTCCGGGAGCGGCGGCGCAGACGTTACACTTCTTCGCTTCAGACGCCTGCCGGGAGGAAACCTGCCATGTTGCGATTCATGCGGCCTCAGTTGCGTTGTTTGCCACGCTGGCTCTCTGTGGCCATGCTGTGTCTGGCCACCGGCGTCAGCGCCCAGACGTTTCCGTCCAAACCGATTTCCCTGGTGGTGCCGTTCCCCACCGGTGCCGCCAATGACGCGCTCGCGCGCATCATTGCTGCAGAGATGCGCGAAAGCCTCGGCGCGGTGGTCATCGATAACCGGCCCGGCGGCGGCGGCAGCGTCGCCGGCGACTACGTCAAACGCGCCGTGCCCGATGGCCACACCCTGCTGGTGGTCAACGACAGCTACCTGATTCTCGCGGCGATGAACCCGAACCTGCCCTACGACATGCTGCGCGATTTCGATGCGGTCGGGCAGGCGAGCAACCTGCCGTTCTTTCTGGTGGTGAACGAGGAAGCGGTGCCGGTCAAGTCACTCAAGGAATTTGTCGATTTCGCGCGCGCGCGGCCCGGCAAGCTCAGCTTCGCCAGCTCCGGCAACGGCGCCCCCCATCATCTCGCCGGTGAAATGCTCAAGCTGCGCGCTGGGCTCGACATGCTGCATGTGCCCTACAAGGGCATGGGCATGGCCTTGCCGGACCTGGTGGCCGGCCGCGTGCAGTTCACCATTACCGGCTTGCCCGCAGTGGCCTCGCAGTTGAAGGGCGGCAAGCTCAAGGTGCTGGCCACTGTGGGGCGTACGCGGTCAGTTTTGATGCCGGATGTGCCGACCTTCGCTGAAGCCGGTGTGCCAAATGTGGAGCTCAATGTGTGGATGGGGATTGTCGCGCCGGCGGGCACGCCCAAACTGGTGCTGGCTCGCCTCAATACGGAACTCAACCGCGTGCTCAATCTGCCGGCAGTGCGTGAGAAACTGGCCGCCTTGGGGATTGAAGCCGTGGGCAGCACCTCCGAGGAATTCGCCGCGCGTATGCGTGCCGATCTGGCGAGCTACCAGCAACTGATCAAGGCAACCGGCATTCGCATCGACTGACCCGGGCCGAGCGCCATAGACGGGTGCGGCAGGCGAATCGCGGTCAGCGAATGATTACGTCCCCGGGTGACAGCGCGTCGATGCTGGTCGCGCCCATCATGGCCAGATCGCGGTCGACCTCGGCCTTCAACAACTGCAGCGCATGCAGCACGCCCGCTTCGCCCCCTGCGGCGGCGCCAAACAGGAACGGCCGGCCGCACAGCACCAGGCCCGCACCCAGCGCACAGGCCTTGAGGATATCGCCGCCACGGCGAAAGCCGCTGTCGGCGAGCACCACAAGCTTGCCGCCGGCCGCCTCGACAATGCGTGGCAGCACCTCGATCGGCGCCGCCGCGCCGTCGAGTTGCCGGCC
>SXGT01344882.1_pt1 | contig 19279 bp, 15 predicted proteins | sample 3176221 | NCBI WGS metagenome assembly SXGT01 (sample SAMN11356862, study PRJNA531348) | freshwater metagenome | isolation source: freshwater sample F1-120 | place: China: Fuxian Lake, Yuxi | collected 2017-12-25
CCATTGGATAGTGCTGTTTATGGTTTTTATGTCGGCTGCGTGTTAGAGTCAACCCATGCAGCGAAAACCTTACAAATAAATTAAAAATTTCGGTTGGCGAAACCTGCTAATGATACCACTAGCTGCCATTTCTGTCATTCATGGCATTGAGGCATAGCACGCTATGGTGTTTTAACATTTAAGAAACAAACTCTCTGGTAATCATGAAAGAACATTTTGACGTAATAATTGTGGGCGGTGGCATGGTTGGCGCAGCTGTGGCTTGTTGTTTGGGGGATAGTGATTTGCGTGTGGCTGTCATTGAATCTCAAACCCCGCAGTCATTTTCGCCAGATCAGCCGCATGATTTGAGAGTTTCGGCTTTGAGTATTGCCTCAAAAAATATTCTCCAAACTGTAGGGGCTTGGGAAGGCGTTACCAGTAGACGATATTGTCCTTTCAAGCGCATGCGGGTTTGGGAAACGGCGGGGGATACCACTTTTAATAGCGACGACATCCAATGTTCGGAATTGGGTTTCATCGTCGAAAACCGGATTACTCAGTTGGCTTTACTGGATAGATTGCCTGATTTCAGCAATGTGCAGATTTTTATGCCAGCCAGCATTAACAAGATTGATTACAACAGCGTGCGCTCAGAGATCACCTTGGCAGATGGTCAGGTTTTGCAGGGCAAAGTTTTAGTGGCTGCGGATGGAGGGCATTCGAAGGTCAGGCAGGCCGTTGGTTTAGGCGTCACTAGCTGGGATTATAATCAGCATGCTCTGGTGATCTATATCGAAACTGCCTATCCTCAACAGGATATTACCTGGCAGCGATTCGTACCCAGTGGCCCGCAAGCATTTCTGCCTTTATCCGGAAATTATGGTTCTATTGTTTGGTATCAATCGCCGGATGAGGTGCGTCGTTTACAAGCCTTACCGTTTGATGCTTTGCAGAAAGAGCTATTAGCGGCATTTCCTGATTGTTTGGGCGAGATTAAACAAATTTTGGGTGTGGCTAGTTTCCCTTTAAAACGCCAACATGCCCAGCAGTATGTCAAGCAGGGCGTGGCTTTGGTGGGTGATGCCGCACACATGATTAATCCGCTCGCGGGTCAGGGTGTCAACATTGGGTTGTTGGATGCGGCTGCCCTGGCCGAGGTATTGGTTGATGCGCAGAAACATGGCAAAAACATCGCTGACTTAAGTGTTCTGAAACGCTACGAATCCATGCGGCGCAATGAAAATCTGAAAATGATGACTGTCATGGATGTGTTCTACAAATCGTTTAGTAACAATATTTTGCCTGTGAAACTGGTCAGAAATTTAGGTTTGGGTCTGGCGCAACGCTTAACACCCATTCGTAACAAAGTGATGCGAGCGGCTATGGGGCTGGAAGGTAGTCGGTTGCCTAAATTAGCTAAAGGGGAGCGAATTACGCTTCATAAATCCGTTTAGGCAAAACGATTTTGGCCAGTTGATTATTTGAATTTGGTGATCAGCTGTCCACCGCGACAAAGCGAAGCAAGGTTGTACGGATTTTCTCAATTTCCTGGTGATCAACTATAGGCTGGTTGTTTTGATCGGATACGTAAAACATGTCTTCTGCTCGGCTGCCTATGGTGGTGATTTTGGCGTCGTGCAATTGTATATCCAGTTCGGTGAAAGCCCGACCAATGGTCGATAACAAGCCAGCCCTATCCGTGGTTACCAGTTCGATAATCGTGTGTTTGCTGTTTGGATTGTCGATAAAAGTAACGCTGGTTTCGATTGGAAAGTGTTTTGCTTGTCTTGATTGTTTGTGAATATTACGGGAAATTTTCACTCTTTTTTCGAGCAAACTTTGCCGTAAATTATCGCAAATATGGATTTCCCGATATAAATCGCTAATGGATTCTCCTGATTGTTCTAAAACTTGAAAACTATTAAGAACGTACTGATCCTCTGTGGTTAGGATACGAGCGTCCAGGATCGTTAAGCCCAAATGATCCAATGTGGCTGTGCAAATTGAAAATATTTGCGATTCATTGCGGGTATAAACAAATATTTCTACGCTGCCACGTTGAGTTTGTGGTCTCAATAAAACTAGCGGTAACGCTTGTTCGGTTGAGGCTGCGATGGCAATAGTATGCCAAGTAATTTCATCTGCTGAATAGCGTAGGAAATAATCTTCACTTAAATGCTGCCATGATTGCTCGATAGTGTCATGAGAAATGCCGCGTTTGAGCAATTCTTGATTAGCCTCTTTGCGGTTTTCCAAAATGCGTTCCGATCGTACCACCGGATTGTGCAGGCCACGGTGCAGTGCTCTGTGGGTAGCAACATAGAGATCTTTCAGTAAGGCATCTTTCCAGGCGTTCCATAGGCTGGGGTTGGTGGCTCTAATGTCGGCTACTGTCAGTAGATAGAGATAATTCAGATATTCTATGCTGCCAACCTGCATGGCAAAGCTATGAATGACTTCAGGGTCACTTATATCTTTACGTTGAGCGGTCATGGACATTAGTAAATGGTTTTTGACTAGCCAGGCTATCAATCTGGCATCCTGTCTAGGTATGTCATGCTGTCGGCAAAAATTTAGGGCAATTTGCTCTCCCAAGGTTGAATGGTCGCCCCCTCGTCCTTTGGCGATGTCATGAAATAATCCGGCAATATACAAAACATCCGGTTTGGGTATTAGTAAAAAAATGTTGTTACAGAATGGTAGCTCCTGGTTATGTTTGTCTAAAGCGAATCGCCGCAGGTTTCTGATCAGAAATAAGGTATGCTCATCAACCGTGTAAATATGAAATAAGTCATATTGCATGCGGGCAACGATATTCGCGAAGTCTGGTAAATAGGTGGCTAGAACCCCATAACGATTCATGCGTTTTAGCTGATGGGTAATGCCACGTGGCTGTCTGAGGATCTCGATGAATAGCCGATTTGCAGCTTTGTTTTGGCGAAAATCATCATCAATCAAATGTAAGCTTTTGCGAATCAAGCGGATTGTGCTGGCGCGTATGCCCTTCAAAGATGGTGTTAACTGTAGTAGTAAAAAAATTTCCAGTAATGCTAGTGGGTTTTGCTGAAATATCTCTTCATGACTCGCTTCAAGATAACCAGCGATGGAAGAAAAATTTGCAGTAATTGGAGTGGGTGTGAGTGTTTCCCTGTTGCTGATCAATCTTTCGTTTAATAGCTGCAACAGCATTTCGTTTAAGCGCTCAATTTCTACTACAGTTTTAAAGAAAAACTGCATGAATTGTTCGACGTCAGGATTAAGTTCTTGATCGATAAACCCAAATAGTTGAGCCAGTTCACGTTGGTAGTCGAAACAAAGTCGGTCTTCGCAGCGGTTCGTTAATGCATGCAAAGCAAAACGCAGGCGCCATAAAATATCCCGAGCCGATATAAGATTATCGTATTCCGATTTAGGTAACAGGCCGTAGTCGATCAGTTCATTAAGAGACTGAGCGTTGTAATGATGTTTGAAAACCCAGCTAATGACTTGAATGTCTCTAAGTCCACCTGGACCTTCTTTGACGTTGGGCTCAAGGTTATAAGCGGTGTCGTGATACTTGCTGTAGCGTTGCTCCTGCTCGTTCATTTTTGCCAGAAAAAAACGCTCTGAAGACCAAAGTTGTGAGGCGAGGATTTGCTTTCTGAGTAGTAAATAAAGCTCTGTGTTGCCGGTAATAAGCCGCATTTCCAGCAGGCTGGTGAATATGGTTTGATCCTGGGTGGCGAAGGACAGGCATTCGTTCATGAAACAGGTTCTAAGGCCTGGCTTAAGGCCAATGTCCCATAAGAAATTGCTGAACTGAGAAAGTTTATCCTGAATGATTTCATTGAAATCTCTATTTAATAAAATCAGGATGTCGATATCGGAATGAGGAAATAATTCACTTCTACCATAACCACCGGTGGCAATAATCGCCTGATTGCTGGCTTCATTGGTCATAAAATGTTTCCAACTGGCGGTCAGCAGATCATCGATAAATCGAGCTTTTTCTGTCAGTAATACCGTTACAGAAAGATTGGGATTAAATTGAAGTTTGAGTTGTTGGTTATGAATACTGATAGCGTTTTTAAAAATGGAGACTGTCTGAGGCTCAGTAAAGGCCTGACGAAAGTCTGTCTCCATAAAGATTTGTTCTGTCACCGTTCTTCCTGGCGCAAGGTCAAAATTTCGTAACCGGTTTCTGTGACCAGTATGGTGTGTTCCCATTGGGCAGATAGGCTGCGATCTTTTGTAACGGCGGTCCAGCCGTCGGATAAAATTTTCATGTGTCTTTTGCCAATATTGATCATGGGTTCGATAGTGAAAATCATTCCGGCTTCCATGATTTCACCTTCGCCCATTTTACCAAAGTGCATGACATGCGGTTCTTCGTGGAACTTTTTACCGATACCGTGGCCGCAAAACTCCCTGACAACCGAGTACCTATTGCTCTCTGCGTGTTTTTGTATCACATGACCTATGTCGCCAAAATGAGCGCCGGGTTTTACTTGTTGAATGCCTAAAAACAAACATTGACGAGTAATTTCAACCAGACGTTTCGCATGAGGGCTGACGTCACCTATGCAAAACATTTTACTGGTGTCGCCATGGTAGTCGTCTTTGATGACTGTTATGTCCACATTTATGATGTCGCCATTTTTGAGCTTTTTTTCGGAAGGAATGCCGTGGCAAATCTGTTGATTAATCGATGTGCAAATTGATTTGGGGAAGCCGCGATAATTCAGGGGGGCGGGAATGGCTTGTTGTTCATTGACGATGTAGTCGTGGCAAATTCGGTCAAGCTCGTCGGTCGTGACACCGGCTATAACATATGGAGCTATCATTTCCAGTACGTCAGCTGCCAACTTTCCGGCAATACGCATTTTTGCTATTTCATCTGCGGTTTTAATTAAAATACTCATTAGGAGTCAGTCAATTCGAACAAAACAATGTGGGTTATTTAAGGTGTTTGCAACTGGTTTATGCCGCAGTCTATCAGACTTGCTATTGTTGTGAAATTGTAATCATGGTATAAAGCTAAGTTCACTTAGTTTAATACTCACGTCTGTCGACACGATTGATGGGGTGCCGGTTTCTTTTTGAGTATCGGTCATCAGTCGGGACAGTTCGGAGGCGCAACCCAACGCCGAATAATTCGGCAAAATCTTTAGGAGAAATAAATGGCAGCAGTGTCAATGCGTCAAATGTTGGAAGCCGGTGTGCATTTTGGACACCAAACCCGTTACTGGAACCCAAAAATGGCTTCATTTTTGTTTGGAGCTCGTAACAAAATCCATATCATCGATTTGGAGCAAACGCTTCCTCTATTTAATGATGCGATGAATTATCTGGGACAAATGACCGCCAATAAAGGCACCATCTTGTTCGTAGGGACTAAAAAAGCCGCACGTAAAACCGTTGCGGAAGAAGCAAAACGTTGCGGCATGCCCTATGTCAACCACCGCTGGTTAGGTGGCATGTTGACCAATTTTAAAACCATCAAGAAATCCATCAATCGTTTGAAAGAACTGGAAGCCATGAAAGCTGACGGTACTTTATACCAACGTTTCAGCAAAAAAGAAGCTTTAGGTATGGAACGTGAACTGGAAAAACTGGAACGCAGCTTGGGCGGCATCAAAGACATGCGCGGCACTCCGGATGCGATTTTTGTTCTGGATGTTGGATACGAAAAAAATGCCATCATGGAAGCCAGAAAATTAGGTATTCCTGTCGTTGGCGTGGTTGATTCAAACAATTCACCTATTAATATCGATTACATTATTCCTGGTAACGACGATTCTATTCGTGCTGTCACTTTGTATTGCCAATCCGCTTCTGCCGCCATTTTGGAAGCAAAAGCCTTACGGATGGATGCAGGCGCAAAAGCAGATGATTTCGTTGAGGAAGTTGTAACGGAAGCTTAAAAAGCAGGTAGTCCGGTTCCTGTGGCCGGACGACTTTAACCCTGATGTCTAGGGTTTCAATTTTGTCTTTTAAACGCCTCCTTAGTGAGGCGTTTTTTTAGTTAATAAACTTGAGGAAAACAGATAATGAATATTAGTGCAGCTATGGTTAAGGAACTGCGTGAACGAACCGGTTCAGGTATGATGGAGTGCAAAAAAGCCCTGGTTGAAGCTAACGGCGATATGGAATTAGCCATCGAAAACATGCGTAAATCAGGTCTTGCCAAGGCGGATAAAAAATCCGGACGTATTGCGGCTGAAGGCGTGATTGGCGTCAAGGTCTCCGAAGATGGTAAGACTGTGGTAATGGCAGATGTTAACTGCGAAACCGATTTCGTGGCTAAAGGCGATGATTTTTCCGGTTTTGTTAACGATGTAGTCAACGCTTTATTGGTTAATCCAGTCGAAAATGACGAGCAATTACAAACGATGGTGTTGGCGAGTGGTGTGACTGTTGATGATACTCGTCGCTCATTGATTGCCAAATTGGGTGAAAACATCACGGTAAGACGCTTCCAAAAATTCAGCACGGCTGACGGTGGTCAGGCTTGTTACTTACACGGTAGTAAAATTGGCGTTATCGTGGAATTGAGCAAAAACGATAGTGCGTTGGGCAAGGATATTGCCATGCACATCGCAGCTTCGAAACCTGAATTTGTCACCGAAGATCAAGTTTCTGCTGACGTGATTGCTAAAGAAACAGAAATTTTTTCCGCACAAGCTTTGGAAAGTGGCAAACCTGCTGAAATCATTGAGAAAATGATCGGCGGACGTATTAGCAAATTCTTGGCTGAAATTACTTTGGTTGGACAGCCATTTATCAAGGACGACAGTATGACGGTTGGTAAATTGCTGGCTGCAAAGTCCAACAATGTAGTGCGGTTCACTCGATTTGAAGTTGGTGAAGGCATTGAGAAAAAGGAAGAAAATTTCGCAGAGGAAGTGATGGCCCAGGTCAGAGGCTAAACTACAGCTCTAAAAGCCCGGTTTTTACCGGGTTTTTTCTGTGCCGAAATGCTCACTTAACTTAATCAACCAGGATCATTCGATTATGAGTCATACCATTTGTCAAAGAATTTTACTTAAATTAAGCGGTGAAGCATTGATGAGCGAGCAGGGTGGCAGTATCGACCCTGATATTGTGCAGCGTCTGGCTCAGGAAGTTAAAGATTTATGCGACGCCGGCATTCAGGTTGGCTTGGTGATTGGTGGCGGCAATATTTTGCGTGGCGCTGAAAAAGCCTCAGACGGATTAAACCGGGTGACCAGCGATCAAATGGGCATGTTGGCGACTGTCATCAATGCTTTGGCGATGCAGGATGCGCTGGAATACTTGGGTCAGCCGGTTCGGGTGATGACGGCGCTTAAAATTAATCAGGTTTGTGAAGATTATATTCGCCGCCGTGCAGTCAGGCATTTGGAAAAAGGTCGCGTCACCATTTTTGCTGCAGGCACCGGGAATCCGTTTTTTACCACCGACACTGCAGCCAGTTTGAGGGCCATTGAAATTGATGCAGAGTTGATGATCAAGGCCACTAAGGTCAAAGGCGTTTATTCTGCGGATCCCAACAAAGTCGCCGATGCCGTGTTTTATCCACGTCTGACTTATGATGAAGCGATAGATCAACGCCTGAACGTCATGGATACCACTGCTTTGGTGTTATGTCGTGACAACAACCTGCCGATGCGGGTCATGAATATTTTTGAGCCCGGTGCCGTCATGCGCTTGATGCGCGGAGAGGATATCGGCTCTTTGATTGTGAGGAATTAGTATGATTAGTGATATTCAACAAGATGCCGCAGCGCGCATGGCTAAAAGCATAGAATCGCTGCAAAAGGCATTTAGCAAAATTAGAACCGGGCGGGCGCATCCCAGTTTGTTGGATCAAATTAGCGTCAGTTATTACGGGACTGAGTCTCAATTGTCTCAGGTGGCCAATGTTTCCGTAGAAGACTCCAGAACCTTGAAAGTGGTGCCATGGGAAAAAGGCATGATTCAAGCGATTGAAAAAGCCATCATGTCATCGGGTTTGGGTTTGAATCCGGCTACCCAGGGTACGGTGATTCGCATTCCTTTACCGGCATTGACCGAAGAGCGTCGCCGCGACTTGGTTAAAGTGGTCAAGAATGAAGCCGAGCAGGGTCGAGTGTCGATTCGTAATATACGTCGCGATGCCAATGCGTCGATTAAGGATGCCTTGAAAGACAAGTTGATTTCTGAAGATGATGCACGGCAAGGTGAAGATAAGATTCAAAAACTCACCGACCAATACATCAAAGAAGTCGAAAAGCATCTTGAAGAAAAAGAAGCCGATTTGCTGTCCATGTAGTCAAACCGAGAGTACTTATGTCAGATGAGCTTGGTAGCCCATTACTAGTCAACAATAATCCCCGACATATTGCCATCATTATGGATGGCAACGGTCGCTGGGCGCAAAAACGCCTGATGCCTAGGATCATGGGGCATCACGCAGGCGTCAAAGCGGTCAGAAAGATTGTTGAATTTTGCGCCAAGGAAAACATCGAAGTGCTGTCGTTGTTTGCTTTCAGCAGCGAAAACTGGCGTCGGCCTAAGGACGAAGTCAGTTTGCTGATGGAGCTATTCATGAGCACTCTGCAGTCCCAAGTCGATAAATTGGATAAAAACAATATTCGCTTGCGTATCATTGGCGACAAACAGGCTTTTCCGGAAGTATTGCAGGAAAAAATTCGTGTTGCTGAAGCGCAAACCGCCCACAATTCCGGCTTGACCCTGGTGATTGCCGCCAACTACGGCGGGCGTTGGGATATTACCCATGCCATGCAAAAAATAGTAGCGGGTATCCAAGCGGGGCAAATTCAGGAACAGGAAATTTCCGAGCAATTGATTAACGATCATCTGCAAACTGTCGATTTGCCAGAACCGGATTTATTCATCAGATCAGGTGGTGAAGAACGTGTCAGCAATTTTTTGCTGTGGCAATTGGCTTATACGGAGTTTTATTTTACGGATGCCCTATGGCCGGATTTTGATCAAGCCCTGATGGCGAAAGCCATTGATAGCTTCAAAGGTCGGCAAAGGCGCTTTGGACATACCGGCGAGCAAATTATTGATAAACGTGTTCTTTGAAAATTTCTCAAACCATAATAATTAAAAGCAAACTATGTTAGTACAACGTATTCTGACTGCTGTGGTGTTGGCAACCCTCGTCATCCTGGCGATTTTCCAACTGCCTTCCATCTATTTTTCATTATTTCTGGCATTGGTAACCTTAGGTGGTGCTTGGGAATGGTTGAGCCTGACAGGGGTAGAAAAAACCTCCACTAGAATTCTATTTTTATTTGCTTTGATTCTGCCCATGCTGGGTGTCACTTATTGGACGCTGTTTCTGGAGCTCTTGAGTGAATCTCTGGAATGGCCTGAATTGAAGGACTATTCCGATGCGTTGGAATGGCTGGTGATCCCGCCGGTTTTATTCTGGCTGTTAAGCATGATTTTGATCAGACATTCGGCGCCGCAATTGTTGGTGATGGAATTTAAACCCCGGACGCAGGCGCTCATTGGCTGGATGGTATTGCTGGCCGCCTGGATGTTCCTGGGAAAACTCCGCTCTTATTACGGCTCTTTTATGGTGTTGTATTTCCTGATTCTGATCTGGATTGCCGACATTAGTGCTTATTTCGTTGGTAAAAAATGGGGTAAGGATAAACTGGCCCCGGAAATCAGTCCTGGTAAAACCCTGCAAGGCATGTATGGCGCTCTCGCCTCTGCGGTTGTGAGCGGTGTGGGGTTTTATTTTTGCGGCAAACTGGTTGCCGAAGATACCGGGGCCCCACAAGACGAGTCCTTATGGTTTCTGGATGAATTAGTCTCAGTGGATATCGCATTTTTATCGATTCTGACTGTGTTGTTATCCATTTACGGCGATTTGTTTTTTAGTTTGGTCAAACGTCGCAAGGGAGTTAAAGACAGTGGAAAATTATTGCCCGGGCATGGGGGAATCCTGGATAGGGTCGACAGCATTGTTGCGGCTGCACCGTTCTTTTATGCGGGTATTTTGTTGATCGGTCGGATTTTTTACGCATGAAAAGCATATGCATACTCGGCGCCACGGGTTCGATTGGCGTAAGCACGTTGGATGTCGTAGCACGCCATCCTGATCAATACCGTGTCATCGCCTTAACGGCTAACGCCAATGTTGACGCTTTATACGAACAATGCTTAGCCCATCATCCCGAATACGCCGTCGTGGTGATGGAAAGCAAGGTGGAAGCTTTTAAAGCGCGTATTGCTGCATCCCCAGTCGCAGACATTAAAGTGCTGTCCGGCTCAGCTGCATTAACCGAGGTGGCGACACTGGAAAATGTTGATGCAGTCATGGCGGCTATCGTCGGTGCGGCTGGCTTGTTGCCGACCCTGGCAGCTGCAAAAGCAGGTAAGACGGTGTTGTTGGCCAACAAGGAAGCCTTGGTGATGTCCGGGCAGATTTTCATGCAAGCTGTGAGTCAATCCGGTGCGGTGTTATTGCCGATTGATAGCGAACATAACGCCATTTTTCAATGCATGCCGGCTGGTTATGTCGCTGGCCATACCGCTAAACAGGCCAGAAGAATTTTATTGACGGCTTCGGGTGGGCCTTTTCGAAAAACCCCTATAGAAACTTTGCCGGATGTGACTCCGGATCAAGCGGTTGCTCATCCCAAATGGGATATGGGCCGGAAAATTTCGGTGGATTCCGCGACCATGATGAATAAAGGTCTGGAGCTGATCGAAGCCTGTTTGTTGTTCAATATGCAGCCGGACGATATTCAAGTGGTGATTCATCCACAAAGCATTATCCATTCCATGGTGGATTATGTAGATGGTTCGGTGCTGGCGCAAATGGGTAATCCCGACATGCGCACACCGATAGCGCATGCCATGGCCTGGCCAGAGCGTTTTGATTCCGGTGTGGCGCCGCTCAATATTTTTGAAGTGGCGCATATGGATTTTGAACAGCCGGATCTGAAGCGCTTTCCGTGTTTGAGACTGGCTTATGAGGCGATTAAAGCGGGTGGCATTATGCCGACGGTACTGAATGCCGCCAACGAAATAGCCGTGGAAGCATTTTTGAACGAACAGGTCAAATTTACCGATATTGCCGCCATCATTGAACGCAGTATGGCGCAATTTACTCCGGACAACGCCGACACGCTGGAATTGGTACTAGAGGCTGATAGCCAAGCCCGTAAAGTCGCCGCATCTGTGATAGACGCTTTGGTCGATTGATGGAGACTTTGCATACCCTGTTTTATTTCACCGTGGCCATTGCGGTTCTGGTGGCTTTTCATGAGTTGGGCCATTTCTGGGTGGCGCGTAAAACAGGGGTCAAAGTCATTCGATTTTCAATTGGCTTTGGCAAAATTCTGTGGTCTTACCAAAAATCTCCGGACGATACTGAATTTGTAGTTTCAGCCATCCCCATGGGTGGCTATGTCAAAATGGTGGATGAACGTGAAGGTGAAGTAAAGGCCGCTGATTTGCCTTTTGCTTTTAATCGCCAATCCGTCGCTATCAGAACCGCTATTGTCGCAGCAGGCCCCCTATTTAACTTGATCCTGGCCGTGGTGTTATTCTGGACAGTGATGGTGATGGGCGAGACGGGTTTAAAGCCGATTCTGGATAAGGTCGAAACCGGTACTTTAGCGGCAGAAGCCGGGTTTGCGGCAGGCGACCAGATTATTAATGTTAATCAAAAATCCACGCCCACTTGGGCCATGGCCCTGGATGAACTGTTTTCGTCGGCGATTGATGGCGAACGCAGCATTGTCGTTGACGTCATAAACCGTGAACAGCAGCCACAAATTCGGGTGGTCAATCTGACCGATGAGGATGTAGAAAGTCCGGAAATATTAAATACCCGACTAGGCCTCAAACCTTGGGTGCCATTAATTAAGCCGGTGATTGGCAAATTGCTCGAAGAGGGCGTCGCTAAGCAATCCGGCTTGCAAACAGGTGATTTGATTATTAGTGCCAACGGCGAGGCTATTTCAAGTTGGCAGCAGTGGGTGGATTATGTCCAGGCTCGCCCTGATATTGTGATTAACGTTTTGCTTGAACGCCAGGATGTGCAAACACAACTGCAATTAACGCCACGTCGGGAAGGATCGGCTGCTGGCAAGGTGGTTGGCAAGATTGGTGCGGGTGTGCAAATGCCAGAAGATTTAATCAATAGCATGCAGGTTGAATATTCGCTATCGCCCTGGCAGGCTGTTCCGGCGGCGTTCGAAAAAACCTGGTTCTATTCGCTCAGTACCTTGAAAATGATAGGCAAAATGTTTATGGGGTCGGCCTCGGTTGAAAATCTCAGTGGCCCTATCAGTATTGCCCAGTATGCCGGACAGTCGGCTGAAATGGGGCTAGCGGCATTCTTAAAGTTTTTAGGCTTGATCAGCGTCAGTTTGGGTGTACTCAATTTGTTGCCGGTACCGGTTTTAGACGGCGGACATCTGCTGTTTTATGCCTTGGAGGCCATCAAAGGCAGTCCTGTCTCGGATCGAGTGCAATGGTATTTTCAGCAATTGGGTATGTTGATGCTGTTTTCATTAATGGCGCTGGCGCTGTTTCTGGATCTGGATCGATTGTTTCAATAAATCTGAACGAATTTTTCAATCATTAGTCTTCTTAACTCTCATCTTCTGACCATTGGTAAGTCACCATGAAAAAAATCACTGTAATGTTGTTGTTTTCGGCGAGTCTGTTACTAGCTAATTCTGCAACAGCAGATGAGGCAAGTGTTAAAAAAGCGCTTAATGAATTTATGCCTGGCGCATTGGTAGATTCCATCAAGCCAGCTGAAATCACTGGTCTGTATGAAGTGGTTTCCGGCGGCAATATTTTTTATGCTTCCGAAGACGGGCGTTATCTGCTGCAAGGCCAGTTATTTGATGCGGTAGCAAAAAAGAACATCACCGAGTCTAAATTAGCTAATGTGCGTAAAACGGCTTTGGATAAGGTCGGCGAAAAAAATATGATTATTTTTAAACCGAAGTCACCCAAACATGTGGTTTCGGTGTTTACCGATATTGATTGTGGATACTGCCGTAAATTGCATTCTGAAATCGACCAATATCTGGCGCAGGGCATTACCGTGCAATATTTGTTTTTCCCCAGAGCCGGAAAAGGCTCCGAGTCTTATACCAAAGCCATTTCCGTCTGGTGTGCTGCTGATCAGCAAAAAGCGTTGACCGCAGCTAAAAAAGGCGAAAAATTGGAAGCGAAAACCTGCACCAATCCAATCGATGACCATATGGCTTTAGGGGAAGCATTTGGGATGAGTGGCACACCGATGATCGTGACCGAGAAGGGGGCCGTTTTGCCGGGTTATGTACCGGCAGCCCAGTTGGCGAAAATGTTGGAAAGTGAATAAAGCAGCTATTTAGCCTGTTCTGTAAATCAGCTTGCAAAGTGCGACATTTTGTCGCACTTTTTGTAGACAAAAAGGATTTTTTCCCATAAGATAGCCAGCAGTTCAAACGAGTTTGAACCAGAACTTTCAATGGGGAGAGGGTAGCGACCAGTTATCTGGTAAAACAATAACAATAAACGCAAGCAATTAACCTGTCATCGAGTTGTGGCAGGCGTCCGAAACAATATAAATACAATTGGACGAGGAGCCCACGCATGTGGGCTTTTTTATGTCCGAAAGCAATTCTCAAACACTTCATCGATTCACTCAGGTTTAGATGCTTGCCTGAATCTGTGCACCAGCTTATGCTGCAGTCGCACCCATTCAATTTGCCTAGGAGCGCAGCATGTCCACCTCTCAATACATTCGCTGGTTTAACGAATTAACCATTCACGATATAGCTTTAGTGGGCGGTAAAAATGCTTCTCTGGGCGAGATGTATCGGGAGTTGGCCGGGCAGGGGGTGATCGTACCAAACGGTTTTGCCATCACTGCAGAAGCTTATCGCTATATCCTTGATGAAGCGGATGCCTGGGAGTCTTTGCATCGCTTATTGGATCAGGTGGATGGCAAGGATGTAGCTGACTTGGCCAAACGAGCCCAGCAAGCCAGAGATACTGTTTATGCGGCAGCCTTACCGGAAGACTTGCAGCAACAGATTCTGGCTGCCTTTGCGCAATTACAGCAAGAGTATGGTGAAGATTTGAGCGTGGCCGTGCGCAGTTCGGCGACTGCCGAAGATTTACCGACCGCCAGTTTCGCCGGCCAACAGGACACCTATCTGAATATTCACGGCGGTCAAGCATTACTGGATGCCTGTAAGCGCTGTTTTGCCAGTCTGTTTACCGATCGGGCGATTCATTATCGGCTGGATCAAGGCTTCGATCATTTTAAAATTGGCTTGTCTATAGGCGTGATGAAAATGGTGCGCTCCGACCTGGCGGCCAGCGGAGTGATGTTTTCTCTGGATACCGAGTCCGGTTTTAATGATGCGGTATTCATTACCGGTGCTTACGGTCTGGGTGAAAACGTTGTGCAAGGCGCTGTTGATCCCGATGAATTTTACGTGCACAAGCCGACCTTTGTGCAGGGTTATCGCAGCGTGTTACGGCGAAATTTGGGGGCGAAAAAAATCAAAATGATCTACAGCGATGGGCGAACCCGAGAGCCCATCCGCAACGTAGCAACCTCTACTGCTGAACGCAGTCAATTTTGTATTGATGACCAAGATGTGCTGACGCTGGCCGATTACGCGCTAAAAATCGAGCGACACTATCGGCGACCCATGGATATGGAATGGGCTAAAGACGGGCTCGATGGCCGTTTATATATTGTCCAGGCGCGTCCGGAAACGGTCGTGTCACAGAACAGCGGGCTTTTATTGGAGCAATATCAGCTCAAGCAAGCCGGTAAAGTCATTGTGAAAGGGCATGCGGTTGGCAGCAAAATAGCTCAGGGACAGGTGCGAGTGATAGATCATGTCGCCAAGCTTGCCACGTTTAAACCGGGTGAGGTGCTGGTGGCTGACATGACCACGCCCGATTGGGAGCCGGTGATGAAATCCGCCGCCGCCATTATTACCAATCGCGGTGGTCGAACCTGTCATGCGGCTATTATTGCCCGTGAACTAGGTGTACCGGCGGTCATCGGTTGTGAGAATGCTACCGCCGCACTCCATTCCGGTGACGAGGTTACTGTGTCCTGTGCCGAAGGTGATATCGGTAAAGTTTACGCCGGGTTGTTGAATTTCGACGTCGAGCGTATCGATCTGGCGCAGATGCAGCGGCCTAAAACCAAAATCATGTTGAATTTAGGCAATCCTGAGCTGGCGTTTAAGCATAGTTTTTTACCGAATGATGGGGTCGGTTTGGCGAGGATGGAATTTATCATCACCGAATACATCAAGGCGCACCCCATGGCTTTGATTCACCCTGAGCGAATCGATGATCAGGAAACACGCGAAAGGCTAAAGCAACTGACGCTGGGCTATGCGCAGCCGCAGGATTTTTTCATTCAGCGACTCTCTGAAGGTGTCGGCACGATTGCGGCGGCTTTTTATCCCAAACCGGTAGTTGTCAGGATGTCGGATTTTAAAACCAACGAATATGCCACTTTGCTGGGCGGACGCTGGTTTGAACAGGATGAAGCCAATCCCATGATAGGGTTTCGTGGGGCTGCGCGTTACATCCATCCGGCCTACGCAGAAGGTTTTGCGCTGGAATGTGCGGCTATGCAGCGGGTCAGGGAACAAATGGGACTAAGCAATGTGATTCTGATGGTTCCTTTTTGTCGGCGCGAACAAGAAGCCGAACGGGTGTTGGCCTACATGGCGGAATGCGGCTTAAAGCGGGGTGAAAAAGGGCTGCAAATCTATGTGATGTGTGAAATCCCGAATAATGTAATTCGGATCGATGCATTTGCCACAATGTTTGATGGTTTTTCGATAGGTTCCAATGACTTGACCCAGTTGACGCTAGGTGTGGATCGTGATTCCGAGATTGTGGCCAATGATTTTGACGAACGCGATCCCGGCGTGAAGGAAATGATTCGATTGGCTGTGGAAGGCTGTCGTCGTAATGGCAAGCACTCCGGTTTATGCGGACAGGCGCCGTCGGATTACCCGGAGATGGCTGAATACTTGGTTGAAATCGGCATCGATTCCATGAGTCTTAACCCTGATACCGTATTAAAGACGACTCAACGTGTATTGGCGCTGGAAGCCAAATTGGGGCGATAGGTTTTAGGTGTAAATAAATAATCTATGTCATTTAACCTGTTGATGGGTTAAATAACGTAGTTCATTTAATTAAATTAGGAAAATGCTCATCATAAATTCACCTTAAATCAGGGGGTTGTGGATATGGCATATTGTGTGCTTAAGCACAATTAGCAGCGCTTCAAGAGTCATGTATGGATAGCAACTGAGACTCTATAAAGTTTTGAGCTGTTTTTATCCATTAATTTAATCGAGGTGAGATTCGTGATTAAAACTCAATTGGCGAAAGCCATTTCTATGACATTGGCTGGCGTTGCGCTGTCAGGCAGTGCGATGGCATCTACAACCATGTACAACACTTATACAACGACCAGAGCTTTGGATACTGACGGTTGGACACGAGTGGCTGCCGATGCCAACGGTTACGCCAGTGGTCCAGCCAGTAAAGGCAATACTGGATTGATCAATAAGTGGGCAGGTACAACCAGCAATAAACTACCTTTCGATTATGTCGGTTCATCGCACTTGAACTGGGCTGTGCAATTGACGGGTGAGGGTGATTCAGCCGAAATTTCGGGAGCCGATTCTTTGGCTCGATATGCCATCGACGCCGAGATTGATACCGGAGGTGGTGCTTGGAATGATAACGGTCTAACGCCAGCTGGTGTTGCGACTGCAACGGGTCCTACAGGATGGAAACATCAAACTGACATTGGGATTATCAAATCGGATGTCACGCAAAAAGTGACCATCAATCTGACCACAGTCAATGATACGTTCAGCAGATTCGGTGTAACCGTTTTTGAAGGGATGGACACCAATACCGGAGATTATGTCCATCACGGTGCCTGGAACCGCCTGGGTTCAAATCCTGCTTTACCGTTTACCGCTGATAATCCTTTCGGTACCACCGGATTAACCAATATTGGTTACTCCGACAACGTCGACGGCACGAATGGATACACCTTCATTGCTGAAGCGGGTCAAGCTTATTCAATTTATCTGGGTGGGGTTGGTTTCTCGCATTGGGCCTCCGGTGTGGATCGATATGTGTTGGATATCGCTACTTCTCCGGTTCCAGTCCCTGGTGCGGTATGGTTATTCGGTAGCGCAATTGCAGGCTTGATTAGCATGAGGCGTCGCAAAGCGGCTTAAAACTGTAAAGGTCATTAGAAATGGCTAGCTGTTTCTAGTTAATGGAATCAATTCAGGATTAGTCAGGATGACCGCCAAGGATGGCTGCATTTTACAAACGCTGTTCGGCTGAATTCATTTAGTCAGATCCTTTGCGGTTTATTGAAGCCGTGCCAACTTACAAACTCACCTTTTTAGTCATGTTCTTTGACAGAACCTTTTCCGTTTCCAATGGCTTTGTTCGGGCGTTTTAATTACAACCCAGTCGATTTCCATGATTTTTTTTGCACGATAGTGCTGTACGCGAAGGGGAAATCAAAATAGGTTATTTCGCGCAGGGTGTGTGTCATATCACACATTTTTAAATGATTCTGGACTTGTTTCACGCATCTGATCCCTTGTAAGTTGTAGATATTTGGATTGGCACATCATTTGCTTTAATTTTAATGCAGCTTATGGGTAGTGCTTGCAACGCTGATTGATATTGCAACGCGTAGGAAGCTGTTTAATCAACTTGTTTAAATTTAAGGATAAAAATAATGATTCAATTTAAAAAACTGGCTATCGCGGGTGCAATCTCTGCTTCAATCATGGGGGCAACAGCTGCAGAAGCGCATGTGACTTACAACTTGGCTCCAATCTTAACCTCGTCGAATCCAGCCAATATTGGTAAGCTCAATACTGCTAATGGCAATGCTGCGGCTGGTGTTGGTGTTTGGACTGATGGCGCCGTGTCAGGTTACACCGGTCATTTGCCTGTCACCTGGGCTGCGTTTGTGCACAACAATTCAAACCCTAATGCTTCTTACACGGTTTCGAATGCCAATGCGTTGACCGATGCTGCATCTGCATCGGTAACAGTGCCAACTGACTTTAATATTGCCACATTGAATAACAAGTGGAATCCAGCCAATAGCTGGGGTAATGCACTGGATTTTGGTCTGATTGATTTACATGCAACCGGAAATCTGTTGATCAGAGTTGAAGCGGATGCTTCTCAAAGCTCTGTTTTTACCCCAGGTTTTACTTTATTTAGTGGTTGGGATACTTCGCCAACCAGTAGCAAACATGGCTCATGGAACGTTGCATTGCCTGCAGTGCCGGTTAATCCTAGAGGTACTACCGGTCTGACTTATGTCGGCCAAGCATCGACCACTGTAGCCGGTGGCTACGCAGAATATTTGTTCACTAATCTGACAGCAGGTCATTACAGCTTGTGGATTGGCGGAAATGGCACTGGCAACACAACCACCAATCAAAGTTATATAGCCAATATTACTGCTTCACCCGTGCCAGTTCCTGGCGCAGTCTGGCTATTCGGCTCTGCAATGGCTGGTTTGTTGGGTTTTGGCCGCAAATCAAAAATCGCGGCCTAATCTCCGGAAGAGGCGAAGCTTAGGCTTCGCCTTTTTTCTGTCGTCAAAAGGAACAATATGAATTCTTTATGCAAAATCCTAGCTACTGCTACGTTGCTCAGTGGCGCCTATTTGGCGCCCGTACAGGCGGCCAATTCGCTGGAAATCAACGGTAGCCTTTTTCAACAGACTGGCGGTTCAACCTTTGATGTGTGGAACATTGTTGCGCCTAGCGGCGGCACTTTCAAGCTGAATGTGTTGGCTTATGAAAGTATCGATAACACCACTGCAAATGCCCAAGACATAAACGGTGATGGCGAATTGACTTATATTGATGCGGACACGCATTTTTGGCTGGATGATGGTAGTGCAAATCCGCTGTTAACTGCTGCCAATCATTTAGCGCGCTGTGATGATATAGCAAATAATTGCCCTGTAGTTGATACCCCGAATTTCAAACTGAATGATCTTGGGGCTGCCTTTGGTGCAAGTGATGGCTCGATTCATTTTCGACGTGATCCAGCCTATCAAGTAAGTTTGGCCGCCGGGAATTATTTGTTTGTCATGGCAGATTATTTTTTGACGAATGCCGAAGCGGCTGCCGGTATTAATACCGGTGACACTATCCGTAATACCGCAACGGGTGGACATGGCAATTATCGCGTCACATTCAGTTCTGATAGCCTGATACTTAGTCTGTCTGGAAAAACCATCACCGCTTCA